>Ga0081455_10004153_pt1 | contig 16343 bp, 15 predicted proteins | sample TabmetS3T2R1_FD_70207 | JGI IMG/M metagenome (GOLD analysis project Ga0081455, IMG submission 70207) | Tabebuia heterophylla rhizosphere microbial communities from the University of Puerto Rico - S3T2R1 | ecosystem: Host-associated > Plants > Roots > Rhizosphere ... | reverse complement strand
AACGGCGTGAGATCGACCGGGCCACGGTCCTTGACGTCAACGATCTCCGCTTCCTCCCAATGGGCGGTGAAGAGCAGCGCGAGCATGAAGGCGAGACGGGTCACTTCGTTTCCTGCACCGGCGTCAGGGACGCAGAAGTCTGCACCCTGACCGGCGAGACGACAAGCGCCAGCAGCCGGCGCTGACGCGATCCCGGCGGCGCCTGTGTGAAAGCGAGACCGTTGCGTCATCGGGGTTTTCGTCTTCGGCCGGGCCGCCTATCGTTGCGTTCAAGCGGGTTGCATTCAAAATCCCGCGGGGAGAGAGAGGTCATGAAAATCAGGAGCATTCGCGCCCACGTCCTTGAAGCGGCCCTCTCGCAGCCCTTTGCCTACTCCCGCGCCTGGTACGACACGCGCGCCGCGATGGTGGTCGAAGTCGAGACCGAGGACGGCCTGACCGGTTGGGGCGAATGCTACGGTCCGGCGCGGATCACCGCGGCCGCGGTCGAAAGCGTGGCGCCCCTGCTGACCGGCGAAGACCCGTTGCGGATCGATTTTCTGTGGCGGAAAGTCTATTCCGCGCTGCGCGATCACGGCCAGAAAGGCGTGGTCATCGAGGCGCTGAGCGGCATCGATATCGCGCTCTGGGATATCAAGGGAAAATTTTTCGACGTCCCCGTCCATCAACTGCTCGGCGGTGCGAGCCGGAACGAGGTGCAGGCCTATGCGACGGGACTCTACCGGCGCAAATCCGGCGATCCGATGCGTTATCTGCCGGACGAGGCCACGGGCTACGTCGCGGAGGGCTTCAAGGCGGTGAAACTGAAAGTCGGATTCGGCGTGGAAGAGGACGCCGCGGTGACGCGCGCCGTGCGAGATGCGATCGGGCCCAACGTCGCGCTGATGGTCGATGCCAACCACGCCTATGATGCGACAGCGGCGATCCGTCTCGGCCGGATGATCGAACGTTACGACATCGGATGGTTCGAGGAGCCGGTGCCGCCGGAGGATCTCGCAGGATACCGCGAGGTGAAAGCCGCGATCTCGATTCCGGTCGCGGGCGGCGAATGCGAATTCACGCGGTTCGGCTTCCGCGATGTACTGGTGTCACGCGCGATGGATATCATCCAGCCCGATACCTGCGCGGCGGGCGGGCTTTCCGAATGCAGGAAGATCGCCGACATGGCCGAGGCGTTCGGCGTCCGGTACAACCCGCACGTCTGGGGGACGGGGATCGCGATCGCCGCGTCGCTGCAGCTTATTGCGGTGCTGCCCTCGCACACGCCGCGGTCGCTGGCGCCGCTCGAGCCGATCCTGGAGTTCGATCGCACCGAGCATCCGATCCGCCAGGCGATCCTCACTCGGCCGATCGAACATTCGGGCGGTCTCGTCGCCGTGCCTGACGGAGCCGGGCTCGGCATCGAGATCGACCGCGACGCGCTGACGCGATTTGCGGCGAGGTGACGGCAGTCCGGGAAGCCCCGGCATGCGCCGCGTTCGCAGACGAACGCGTCAGCCGGGATGCAGGAAGAGTGCGAGCAGGAGAATGATCGGCAACGGAATTCCGACCAGCCAAAGAAGTACACTTTTTAAAGACATGATCCCAACCTCCCGCGCGCGGCATAACGGTCGATCGGGACTTTGGTTCCCAGGGCCAAACCTTCTGGGAAGTGCGCAGGCTTTAGGACAATGATCGGAAAAGGGGAGGCCGCTTCTACCGCGGCTTCGCCCGATACGTCTGCAGGAAGACCCGCGTTGCGCTGTCGACGACGCGCGCGATGCGCTCCGCCGATGGCGCAGGCTCGGCCTGGAACACGAACGGCAGAAACAGCGTCGCCTGGCACATTTGCAGGAACTGCGCGGCCGCAAGCTGGCAGTCGTCGATGGCCAGATCGTCCGGCCGGACATGCGCCTGCAGATAACCGGCAAGACGGTTGATCGTCTTCGCCAGCACGTTCGCGTAGAACTGGCGCCCCACATCCGGCATCCGTTCGGCGATCGCCATCACCGTGCGGATCGACGATCCGCCGCCCGGGCGGCATATCGACCCGATATAGGCCTGGCCGAATTCCCGCAGCGTGGTTTCGACATCGCGCTTGGGATCGACATTGTAGGCAATCTTGCCCTTTTCGAGCGCTTCGTCCTCGACGATGGCTTCGAACAGCCGGCTCTTGTCGGCGAAGTAGACGTAGAGCGTGCCCTTGGAAACGCCGGCCGAGCGCGCGATTTCGTTCATGCTGGCCCCATCAAACCCCAGATCCATGAACACCTTTCGCGCGCCATCCAAAATCTGGCGGCGCTTCGAGCTGTCCTCCTCGCTAAGGGGATGAATGGAGTTTGAAATGGATGCAACCATTGGTTTATCTTCTCGCGAAAGAATTCAACCCGTGATGCAGGCCGGCGGCTGGTTTCGCTTTACGGTCAATACCCCTGATTGGTTATCTTGACCGAACCGTTCGGTCAATGCTACATTTTGTCTCGATGGTGCCGTCGCGAGAGCTCGCCGGCGCCGCGTCATTCGTATGGGGAGGCCGGTGATGGCCGGTGCGAGAGATCAGGCCGCGCGCGTTGTTCGCACCGGACCTGAAACAGCGGAGGATGAAGCCGACGTCTCGGCCCAGCTGCGCGCCTTTGCTGCGGAAGAGGCAAGGCGCCGCTCCGCGGAGGCGCCCGGTGCGCCGGCAACCGAACAGCCCGCTGTATCGCCGGCCGGCACCGCCGCGGCTCCAGCGGCGAAACCGGGCAAGCGCAAATTCGTCATGATGGGTGTGCTCGGCTTGCTCGCGCTCGCGGCCGCCGCTTACGGCGTCTATTTCGTTCTCGTCGGCCGCTTCTACATCTCGACCGACGATGCCTATGTGCGCGCCAACAACACCACGCTCGGCGCCCGGGTATCGGGTCATGTCGCGGCGATCCTGCCGCGCGACAATTCGCTGGTTCGCGCCGGCGACGTGATTTTCAGGATCGATGACGGCGACTATCGCATCGCGGTGGAAGCCGCGCGCAGCAGGATTGCGACGCAGGAGGCGGCGATCGACCGCATCGGCCGTCAGGTCACCGCGCTCGAAAGCGCCGTCGAGCAGACCAAGGCGCAGCTCGCTTCCGCGGAAGCCGCGATGAAGCGCGCCGGTCTCGATTTCGATCGCCAGCAGACGCTGAGCACCAAGGGGTTTGCCTCGCGCGCCGCCTTTGAGGTCTCCGAAGCCAGTCGCGATCAGGGCGCCGCTGCGGTGAGGTCCGCGCAGGCCGCTTTTGACGCCGCGCGCGACAATGTCGAGGTAACGAAGGCGCAGCAGGCCGAGGCCCGCGCGCAGCTCGCGGAATTGCAGACCCAGCTGGCCAAGGCGGAGCGCGATCTCGCCTTCACCTCGGTGCGCGCGCCGGTCGACGGCACTTTCTCCAATCGCCTGGTCAATGCCGGTGATTTCATCCAGGCCGGGCAGCGGCTCGCCAATATCGTGCCGCTCAACGACGTCTTCATCGACGCTAACTACAAGGAAACCCAGCTCAAGCGCATCCGTCCGGGCCAGCCCGTGACTATCTCGGTCGATGCCTATGGTCATCGCAAGTTCGCCGGCGTCGTCGACAGCATTTCGCCTGCGGCGGGCTCGGTGTTCACGCTGCTGCCGCCGGACAATGCCACCGGCAATTTCACCAAGATCGTGCAGCGGCTGCCGGTTCGCATTCGCGTGCCGAAGGACGTCGCCAAACAGAACCTGCTGCGCGCCGGCATGTCGGTCTATACCACCGTCGATACCCGCGAGGGCGCGGCCGACGCCGACAGCGAGGCGGACCTCGACGCGCCCGGGACGGTCCAGCCGAAGTAAATTTTCCTGAAGCTCCGGTCGCGAGTTCGGAGCTTGCTCGCGAGTTGACCATGGCCGACGCCACCACCGCATCGCCTTCGACGACGAATGCCGCGGCCGATGACCACATCCCGCCACGGCGGCTGTTTACGTTTCTGATCATGGTGTTCGGGATGTTCATGTCGATCCTGGACATCCAGGTCGTCTCGGCGTCGCTGCAGCAGATTCAGGCCGGTCTTTCCGCCAGCTCCAGCGAAGTGTCGTGGGTGCAAACGTCCTATCTGATCGCGGAGGTGATCGCGATCCCGCTTTCCGGCTTCCTGTCGCGCGCCTTCGGCACGCGTCTGTTGTTTGCGATTTCCGCCTCCGGCTTCACCGTTGCCAGCTTCTTCTGCGGCTTTGCCTCTACCATCGAGCAGATGATCCTGTGGCGCGCGATCCAGGGATTTTTGGGCGCGGGCATGATCCCCACCGTGTTCGCATCCGCCTACACGGTGTTTCCGCGCTCCAAGTTTCACATTGTCGGTCCCATCATCGGGCTGGTCGCGACGCTGGCGCCGACCATCGGGCCGACGGTCGGCGGCTTCATCACCGACATGATGTCGTGGCACTGGCTGTTCTTCATCAACATCGTTCCCGGCATCGGCATCACCATCGGCGTGTGGCTGCTGTGTGATTTCGACAAGCCGAATTTTGCGCTGCTCGAGCATTTTGACTGGTGGGGCCTCTTGTTCATGGCCGGCTTCCTCGGCACGCTCGAATATGTGCTGGAGGAAGGGCCGCAGTCGCAATGGCTGGAAGACACCTCGGTGGCGGTATGCGCGGCGATCTGTGCGGTCTCGGCCATCGCCTTTTTCTGGCGCGTGCTGACCGCGCGCGAGCCGATCGTCGACATCAGGACCTTCACCGACCGCAATTTCGGCGTCGGCTGCCTGATCTCGTTCTGCGTCGGCATCGGGCTCTACGGCCTTACCTACATGTATCCGCGCTATCTCGCCGAAGTGCGCGGCTACAGCCCGCTGATGATCGGCGAGACCATGTTCGTCTCGGGGATTACCATGTTCTTCACCGCGCCGCTCGTCGGGCGGCTGATGGCGAAGTACGACATGCGCTACCTGATCGCGATCGGCCTGGTGCTGTTCGCGCTCGGCTCCTACCAGATGACCTGGATCACGAAAGAATATGATTTCTACGAATTGCTGATCCCGCAGATCCTGCGCGGCATGGGCATGATGCTCGCGATGGTGCCGACCAATACGATTGCGCTCGGCACGCTGGCGCCGGAGCGGGTCAAGAACGCCTCCGGCCTGTTCAACCTGACGCGCAACCTCGGCGGCGCGGTGGGCTTGGCCGTCATCAACCAGGTGCTGAACGAACGCACCGACCTGCACATCGCCCGCCTGCACGATCGCGTCACCTGGGGCAATGCCACCGCGGTCGAGACGCTCAACATGTTCACCCAGCGCCTGCAGGGCATGGGCGATTCCGCGCTGATGGCGATGAAGCAATTATCGCAGATCGTGCACCGCCAGGCCGTGGTGATGGGCTACGGCGACGCCTTCTTCATGCTCACCGTGTTCTATTTCGGCCTGAGCGTGCTCGTCCTCACGCTCAAGAGGCCTTCCGCCACGGTGGTCGGCGGTGACGCGCATTGAAAGCGGGATAGTGATCTCGTAGCCCGCATGAGCGCAGCGACATGCGGGACAGCGTTGCAAGGTGTGGGTGATCGGATAGAGTTGCCCCGGATATCGCTCCGCTCATTCCGGGCTACGGGTCCTTTTGTAGCCCGCATGAGCGAAGCGATATGCGGGAAAGCCGACAGAGATGGCATAACTCGGATATGGTCAACTATCGGCGCAACTTCGTTCCCGGTGGAACGTTCTTCTTCACGGTAACTCTCGCCGACCGAAGCTCCAAAGCCCTTGTGGATCACATCGATCTTGTCCGCAATGCGTTGCGTGTAACTCGTCAGGAACGTCCATTCGTCGTCGACGCGGTCGTGATACTTCCCGACCACCTGCACGGGATATTTACCTTGCCACCGGGAGATTCAGATTATCCGGGGCGCTGGCGGCGTATTAAGGGACACTTCAGCAGCGCTTTGATTGATGTGTCAGCCGAGTTGAAGCGCAGGCCGAACGGCAACTTGTCGCTTTGGCAAAGACGATTTTGGGAACACACGATTCGTGACGAAGGTGACTTCCAGCGGCACGTTGATTACATCCACTTCAATCCGGTCAAGCATGGCTTTGTGCAGCGGGTGCGCGATTGGCCGTACTCGTCGTTTCATCGCTACGTGAGGAACGGGATACTGCCTGACGACTGGGCGGGAGACGTCGGTCAGGATGGCGCAAGCTTTGGAGAGCCCCGGATGTCGCTTCGCTCATCCGGGCTACGGGCAACTCAACATGTCTCCACTGCCGTGGTCGGCGGCGACGCGCATTGAGCGAAGATGCAACCGCGCCTGATCACGCGCTTGTCATGTTGCAAATCATCCGTGATGCATTTATAAGCAGCGCATTGTTGCTCGAACCGGGGAGATTTGCATGATTTCGATGTATTCGCAGATCGCGTCCTCGCGTCCGATGCTCGTGCCGGTTTTTCGGTCGCGTTGCTGAGCGCGATCCCCGCCGGCGCTGATCGGGACTGACGCCCGATCTTTCCAAGCTTCCCAACGACTTAACGACAGTTTTCAACGACGCATGCGTCTGGCCTCTGGCCGTCGCGCCGTCATTTCAGATGGAGCCGGCGTGTGCCCTGCGCGCAGCCGGATGACGCCATGACCGTTCATCAAGACAAGCGTCCCGCCGCGATTCGCGTGGTGATCCCGTTCGTGTTCCGCCACTGGCTGCAGCAGCCGGGCCGTGCCGCCGTGGTCTCCGGTGGGCTGCTCGGCGCGACCGCGGCCGACCTGTTCATGCCGATCTTCTCTGGCCGCCTGGTCGATGCGCTGACCTTGGGTACTTCGGACCCAGCGGCGCGCCATGCTGCGTTCGTCGCCTTCGGCGGCATCGTCGCGCTGGGCCTGATGTCGATGATCCTGCGACTGACCGGCTTGCAGGCAATCGTGCCGTTCACGCTGAAGACGATGTCGGACGTGTCGCGCGACGCGTTCGCGCGCGTGCAGCGCTTCTCGACCGACTGGCACGCCAACTCGTTTGCCGGCTCGACCGTGCGCAAGATCACGCGCGGCATGTGGGCGCTCGATCTGCTGAATGACACGCTTTTGATGGCGCTGCTGCCGTCGCTGCTGGTGCTGGTCGGCTCGATGATCCTGCTCGGGCTGCACTGGCCTGTGCTGGGCGCGGTGATTGCGGTCGGCACCGTGATCTATGTCTCGATGACGATGGCGTTCTCGGTGAACTACATCGCGCCGGCCGCGCGCGTCTCCAATGCCTGGGACACCAAGGTCGGCGGCACGCTGGCCGACGCCTTGACCTGCAACGCGGTGGTAAAGTCCTTCGGTGCGGAAGCGCGCGAGGACGCGCGGCTGACCGGCGTCATCAGCCGGTGGCGCACGCGCGTGCGCAGGACATGGTACCGCTACAACTACACGAGCACGGCGCAACTCGCGGTGCTGCTGTGTTTCCGCGCCTCCGTGATCGGCGGGGCAATCCTGCTGTGGATCGCCGGCCGCGCCACGCCGGGCGACGTCACCTATGTGCTGACCAGCTACTACATCATCCACGCTTATTTGCGTGACGTCGGCATGCACATCAACAATCTGCAGCGTTCGGTCAACGACATGGAGGAACTGGTTGCGATCCATGGCGAGCCGATCGGCATTGCCGATGCGCCGGATGCCAAGCCGATCGACATCCAGGGTGGCCGCATCGTGTTCGACGGCGTGACGTTCCATTACGGCGGCCATATCGCGCCGCTGTATGACGGCCTGTCGGTGGAGATCCGTGCCGGCGAGCGGGTCGGTCTGGTCGGACGTTCCGGCTCCGGCAAGACCACCTTCGTCAAGCTGGTGCAGCGGCTCTATGACGTCAGCGGCGGAAAAATCCTGATCGACGGCCAGGATATCGCGCTGGCGACGCAGCATTCGCTGCGCAGCCAGATCGCGATCGTGCAGCAGGAGCCGATCCTGTTTCACCGCACGCTGGCGGAAAACATCGCCTATGGCAGGCCGGGCGCCAGCATGGCGGCGATCGAGCAGGCGGCGCGGCTCGCCAACGCGCATGAGTTCATCCTGCGGCTGCCGAAGGGGTATGGCACGCTGGTCGGCGAACGCGGCGTCAAGCTGTCGGGCGGCGAGCGGCAGCGCGTCGCGCTGGCGCGCGCGTTCCTGGCCGACGCGCCGGTCCTGATCCTGGACGAGGCGACCTCGAGCCTCGATTCGGAATCGGAAGGCCTGATCCAGCAGGCGATGGAACGGCTGATGAAGGGCCGCACCTCGATCGTGATTGCGCACCGCCTGTCGACGGTGCGCAGCCTCGACCGCATCCTGGTGTTCGACCGCGGCGAGATCGTCGAGCAGGGCACCCATGCCGTGCTGACGACGCGCCCCGGCGGCATCTATCGCGGCCTGTTCGAGCTGCAGGCCACCGAGTTCGGCCGCATCACCGCGGCCGAGTGAGGTTTCCAAAACGCGGTGGACATTTGTCAGAAGTAATGTCTCGCATGATCAAGCCGGATATGCCGCCGCGCCGCCGCCTCAACGCCTCGCGGAAGCGGGCTCTACAGGCCGCGACGGTGAGCGTATTCCTGCAGCAGTATGGTCGAAAAGCTCAACGCGGCGTTGAGCCAAATGACCGCCGTTATAGTCGGGACGTCGAGAAGGCCCTTAAGCGATTGAAGCCTGAGGAGCTCGATTTGCTGATACGGGACGACGAATAGCAACGTCTCGGCGAGCCTATGGCTGCAGGCCACCGAGTCTGGTCGCGTATTGTTGCGCACCTGCTCGATGCCGGAATATATTTCCGGCATCGAGAGGGCTCGCGATGAGCTGGTTTCGAAAAGATCGGCAGCCGGACATCTGGGAAGTTGCCGCCGACGAGCCGCTGGGCGATATCGGCGCGGCCCACAGGATCCGCGACATCTGTGCTGCCGCCGGCGCCATCGCCGAAAAGATGGCGGCCGGTGGCCGCGATGCCGAGAAGAACCGGGCTGTCGACGCCGCGCGATATCAGGCGGCGATCAAATGCGCGCTCGAAGTCGCCACGAAAATCTCCGACGATGCCATGCGTGACGTCTCGCTCGGCCAGATTATCAGGCTATGCGTGAAGGTCGACCATCTGAAGACCGCGCGCGTGCTGGTTCGGGCCATCCAATCGGAAAGGATGCGGGCCGAACTGATGGCCGATCATCCGGTGCTCAGGGATCACGACGCCGCGAGCTGAGGCGGCTCGCGCTCTCGCTGCGGCGCCGCGGGCGCGGGCTTGGCGCGGGTCCGCGTCGAGATCGCGACCGTCACCACCACGGCGGCGGCGAACAGCAGGATCTGCAACGTGATGGTCTCGTTGTTGAAGAAGGCCGCGAGCGCGAAGGTGACGAAGGGCTGCAGCAACTGGATCTGCGACACCCGCGCGATGCCGCCCATCGCAAGGCCGGCGTTCCACGCGAAGAAGCCGATCCATTGCGAGAACAGCGCGACGTAGAGCAAGCCGAGCCACGGCTTCAGGGCAATCTGGCCGACATCATGCGGCATGGTCAGCGCTGCGGCGGGGATCGAGAGCGGCAGCGCGATGACCAGGATCCAGCTGATCACCTCCCAGCCCGGCATCTGCGCGGTGAGCCGGCCGGAAAAGGCGTAACCGATCGCAGCGACAGCGACGGAAGCGAACAGCAACAAATCGCCGGCGACGAGGGCGCCGCCGCCTTGCCGCAGTGCAAACGCGATCACCAGCGCGGCGCCGGCCACGGAAGCGATCCAGAACAGCGGCCTCGGCCGCTCATGGGTGACGGCGACGGCGACCAGCGCGGTGGCGATCGGCAACACGCCGAGCACCACGCCGCCATGCGAGGCGTCGACCCGCTGCATTCCCATCGACATCAGCAGCGGAAACAGCACGGCGACGCAGAGCATGGCGATCACGAGTTGCCCCCACAGCGCGCGGGACGGCAGCGGGCGGCGCAACACCAGTAGGAGCACCAGCGAGCACAGGCCGGCGATTGCGGTGCGCAGCGAGGTCAGTGCAATCGGATCAATTTCCGCAACGGCAATCCGCGTCGCCGGCAGCGTGCCGCCGAAGATCGCCATGCCGATGAAGCCCAGCACCAGGCCGAGACGCTCGCGCGAAGCAGGGGAGCTCATGATGCGACTGGTTAGCCGCTTTGCCGGTGAGCGTACAGCAATCTACTCGGAGCACATGGCGGCTATGCGCCCTTCATCTCGGAGCAATGCTGCTCCACACCAATACGACGCCGGACATGAACAGCAGCGCCAGCACGACATCGTAGAAATTGCGGTCGTTCAGCGCGTGGTAGGTTCGCATGCCGAGTTGGGCGCCGATCAGCGTGCCTGGTAACGCCAGCATCGCCAGCCAGAGCACATCCAATTTCACGAAACCGCTGGCGATCTGCAGGATCAGCGCGGCGCCGAGCACGCTGCCATTGAAGATCTGGAAAACGCCGCGGCGCTGGTCCTTGGTCCAGCCGCGGATGCTGGCCCACAGCGTCGGTAGCGGGCCGGACAGGCCGGCGAGGCCGCCGAGAATGCCGCCGGCAAATCCAACACAGACATCGGCGATGCGGCCGCCGAAACGGAACGCCATCGGCTTGCGGATAAAATAGAGGGCAGTCGGAAACGCCAGCAGCATCACGCCGACGCTCAGCTTGAAGACTTGCGGATCGGCGCGCGCCACCAGCAGCGCCCCGATCGGCATGCCGATGAGACCGCCGGCGACAAAGGGCAGGGCCAGCTTGAAGTCGATCACCTTCCACATCGACGGCAGCGTCGAGATCTGCGAGCTGACCGAGCAGATCAGGACCAGCGGCACGGCAACGGCCGGCGGCACGATATAGAGCCAGATTCCCAGCGCCATCAGTGCGGTGCCGAATCCGGAGAGTCCCGAGACAAAACCGCCGGCGAGTGCGCCGGCAAGCAGGATTGCGTAGGTGGTTACGTCCACTCTTTTCTTTCCTCCCGTCATTCCGGGATGGTCCGAAGGACCAGACCCGGAATCTCGAGATTCCGGGTTCGATGCTTCGCATCGCCCCGGAATGACAACGTTGAAATTTGCGCCGACGTTTACACGACGCCGCGGGTGGGTACTATCGCAATCCAAGTCTTCAACAATAACCTGGCGGAAACGGCCCGATGAGCGCAACTCCTGCGAAAACATTCCTCGTCTGCCACGGCGCATGGTCCGCGGGCTGGGCCTGGAAGAAGATGCACCCGCTGATGCAGGCCGCCGGGCATCGCTTGATCACGCCGAGCTACACCGGCCTTGGCGAGCGCGCGCATTTGGCCCATCCAGCGATCGATCTCAATTCCCATATCGAGGACATGCTTGCTGTCATCAGGTATGAAGATCTGCGCGACTTCGTGCTGATCGGCCACAGCTATGGCGGCATGGTCGCGACCGGCGTCGCCGACCGCGCCCGGGACAAGGTCAAACAGCTCATCTATATCGACGCCTTCGTGCCCGAGGGCGGGCAGTCGCTGCTCGACCTGAACGAGGCGGCGCGGGCGCGGATGCAGGAGCTCGCGAAGAGCGGCGATGGCTGGCGCGTGCCGCCGAACCCGACGCCGCCGGACACCGCGCCCGCCGACGTCGAATGGCTCGGCGCGCGCCGCGTCGACATGCCGATCAAGTGCTTTGAAACCAAACTCGAGCTGCAGGGCGGGCCGCTGACCTTGCCGCGCAGCTATATCTACGCCACCCGCATCACGCCGGCCGACACGTTCGGGCCGTTCGCCAAAATGACGAAGGCGGATGCCGCTTGGCGCTACTATGAAATCGACGCCAGCCATTCGCCGAATGTCACCGCGCCGGAAGCGCTGATGGCGCTATTGCGGAAGATCGCGGGGTAGTCCCGTAGTTGCGTAGCCCGGGTGAAGCGCAGCGTAACCCGGGGTCTTGCATGCCCTGCTCAAGAATCCCGGATTGCGCTGCGCTTCATCCGGGCTACGAGACCTCTGCGAGGATTGACTCTCCGCCGCCCCCTCAACAAGGTAGGCCTCCGCGGAGGGCAGGGCCATGGCGGCCAGAACGGCTTCGGTGATCGAGACATGGTCGACCGGCCTGGTCGAGCCGGAGCGGCGCCTCGACTACTGGATCGGCGCCGTCTGCGAAGCCTTTCTCGAAATGGACATCACGACGCAGGTCCGCTCCGGCTTCGATTGCTCTATTCGGCGCGGCCAACTCGATACGATCGGCATCAACCGCGTCGAGGGCTCGGCGCAGCACGTCTACCGCCGGAAAGCCAGCCTCGCGCGCAGCACGTCGAACTTCTATTACCTCTTGTGCAAGACCGATCATGACTGGACCGTCATGCAGAACGGCCACGCCTCGCGCCTGCGGCCCGGCGACCTTGTGCTGCTGGATTCCCGGCGCTGCTACGAGTTCAATTTTCCGGTGACCTCGAACACGCTGTCGCTGGAGCTGCCGATCGCGTGGGTCGAATCCTGGATCACTGACCCGGAGCGGCGCATCGGGCAACGCATCGACGGACGCGCCGGCTGGGGCGCGGCGCTCAGCGCATTTGCCTGCCAGTTGACGCCGCAACTGGCGATCGAACGGCCGCTGCCGGCGCAGGTCCTGACCGATCAACTCGGTGCGCTGCTGGCGCTCGGTTTCGGCAGCGAGATTCCGGCGACGCATTCGGAGCGGCGCGATGCCGCTGACCTTCTCGGGCAGATCGGCCGCGCCATCCGGCTGCGTTATGCCGAGCCGGGATTGACGGCGGCGAGCATCGCCGAGCATCTGCATGTCTCCGAGCGAACCTTGCACCGCTGCCTCAACAATGCCGGCCTCACATTCAGCGGACTACTTAATGATTGCCGGATGGCGGCGGCGCGCAGAATGCTGAGCGAGCCGCGGTTCGATCGCATCAGCGTCGGCGGAATCGGGCTGCGGGTCGGGCTATCAGATCCGTCCCACTTCATCCGGCAATGCCGCCGATCGTTCGGCATGACCCCGGGCGCATTCCGGCGGCAGCGCTAGTTCAAACAAAAAGCTAAAGCGGGATGACGATTCGAAGAAAAGACATCACGCTTTAGTGGTCTGGCGTAATCCGGCGATCGCGGTGGCCGAATCCGGCCATCCGGGCAAAGTCGTCCCTATCAATGTCTGGTTCCAAAATCAGGGGAGACGGCAATGGCAGACACCTACGTACTGGTTCACGGCGCCTGGCACACCGGCGCTGAAATGGAAGCGGTGGCCGGCTACTTACAAAAGAGCGGCCACGTCGTGCATTGCCCGACGGTGGCCGGCAACAACAGCAATGACGATCGCAGCACGACGGGGCTGGAGCAGGCGATCTCCTCGATCGTCGCCTACATCGAGGCGAACAATCTGCGCGACATCAGGCTGGTCGGCCATTCCTACGGCGGGATGGTGATCTCGGGCGTCGCCGACCGTCTGACGGACAGGATCAAGCGGCTCGTCTATGTCAACGCCTTCGTGCCCCTGGACGGGGAATGCCTCAACGACATGGTGCCACCGCACTATGTCGGCCTGTTCGATGCAGTGGCCGCCGCCAACAACGGCGCCGTGATGCTGCCGTTCGAAATCTGGCGGGATGCCTTCATCAACGACGCCGATCTCGAACTGGCGAAGTCCGCCTACGCCAAGCTCAACCTGCATCCGTACAAGACCTTCACCGACAGGATCGCGCTGAAGCGTCCGCTGGCGGAACTGCCGGTCGGCAAATCCTACGTCAATTGCCGGCAGGACATCGCCTTGCCGCACGGCCTGCCATGGCATCCGCGATTGTCGGAGCGGCTCGGCCTGTTCCGCCTGGTCGAATGCGACGGCAGCCATGAAATGTTCTTCAGCAACCCGGCGCGGCTGGCTCAGGCAATTGCGGAGGCGGGACGCGATTGAGACTGTCGCGCGTGGTAGCCCGGATGGAGCGAAGCGCAATCCGGGGCCGCTGTGCCGATTGATACGCTGAATCCCGGATTACGCTGCGCTCCATCCGGGCTACGCGTCCTGCACCAAAAATGGCGAGGGGCCCGGCGTATTTCGCCGAGCCCCTCATTCATCAGATATCAGCCAGCCTGTAAGCCGGGTTCTGTAGGGCACCGTTCTTTCGAACGGTACGTGACGGCCATTCCTCTGGGACCATGCTTGCGCATGGCCTCGAGCAACCTACCCGGACGGCGGGCCTGACATCGCCCTGCGGTGTTATCGCCTTGCGGCGAACTTACCGCGTTGCCGTCCCTATTCGGTTTTGCTCCCGGTGTGGTTTGCCATGCCGTTTCCGTTGCCGGATACGCGGTGCGCTCTTACCGCACCTTTTCACCCTTACTGCCCCTCCCTTTCGGGTGGGGGAAGCGGTTCGTTCTCTGTGGCACTTTCCCTGGGGTTGCCCCCGCCGGACGTTATCCGGCACCGCATGTCGATGGAGCCCGGACTTTCCTCCCCCGCAGCCTTTCGACCATAGCGGGAGCGGCCGTCCGGCCGACTGACGCCGTACGAATGGGGACTTCGACGGCCTTCGTCAAGGGAAAGCGATGGTTAATCGGGTTCCGGGCGCCTCATTTTGACATGAGCAAGATAGGGGCATTTGATAGCGGCTTCATCGACATGAGATGAGCCGCGATGAAAATTCCTCCCGGTCTTGGTGAAGCCCTGCTGCAAAGCGCTTCCGACGCGATCATTGCAACCGATCGCGAGGGCCGCATCACATTCTGGAATCCCGGCGCGGAGCGGATATTCGGCTTCACCGCCGACGACGCCATCGGCCAGTCGCTCGATCTGATCATTCCCGAAAATCTGCGTGCGCGGCATTGGGCGGGCTTTCGCCATACGATGGAAACCGGGACGAGCCGTTACGGCCACGGCGATCTGCTGTCGGTGCCGGGCCTTGCCAGGGACGGCGGCCGAATCTCGGTCGAATTCACCATCGTGCTGCTGCGAAACGAGGCGCAGGAGGTCACGGGCACCGTGGCTGTCATGCGCGACGTGACCAAGCGCTTTGAGGAGATGAGGGAATTGAAGCGGCGGCTCGCCGGGGCTGGCGGGCGCTCCTGAAGGCTCGCTTCCCGCGCGGATTTCCGGGCGATCCCGCCCGGTCCAAAATAAATTATCCTGGCGATGTCGTTTTGCGGGGGGGCCCGTTCGACTGGATGTCGGCGATCCAGCCGATCAAGAGGAGAGTTTGAGATGCAGTATCTGTTGCTGATCTACCGGAGCGATGCGGAATACGGTCGCATGACCGCGGACGACCGCAAGAAGCTGACGGGGGAATACGGTGCGTACACTCAGTCGATCATCCAGAGCGGCCATTTCAAGGCCGGCGACGGCTTGCAACCGTCAACAACGGCAACCACCGTGCGGGTCCGCGACGGCAAGATCCTGACGACCGACGGTCCGTTTGCGGAAACGCGCGAACAACTCGGTGGCTACTATCTGGTCGAAGCCAAGGATCTCGACACCGCGCTCGGCTTGGCCGCGCGGATTCCCGGCGCCAAGACTGGTTCGATCGAGGTCAGGCCGGTCATGATTTATGATTAGCCGTCGTTCCGGGGCGCGCGAAGCGCGAACTATGTTCGATGCCGCATCGCCCCGGAATGACGACGATGGGAACCTATGACCCCGGTTGAGATCGAAAAGATCTTTCGCGACGAGGCGGGCCGCGCGCTGGCCACGCTGATCCGTCTCGTCGGCGATTTCGATCTGGCGGAAGACGCGTTGCAGGATGCGGTGGCGGTGGCGCTTGAACGCTGGCCCGCCGCCGGCCTGCCCGACAATCCTCGCGCGTGGCTGGTCAATGTCGGGCGCAACAAGGCGATCGATCGCGTCAGACGCAACGTTGCGTTTCGCGGCAAGCAGCAGGAATTGACGCGCGAAATCCTGCTCAATGCATCGGAGCCGTGCGAGGACGTTGATAAAGCACTCGTCGACGACATGTTGCGGCTGGTCTTCACCTGCTGCCATCCGTCCTTTGCGGCGGAAGTGCAGGTCGCGCTGACGCTGCGCACGGTGTGCGGGCTGACAACAGCGCAGGTCGCGCGTGCCTTTCTCGCCAGCGAAGACGCAATGGCGCAGCGGCTGTTGCGGGCCAAGCAGAAAATCCGTCTTGCCGGCATTCCCTATGAGGTGCCGGAGCGCGACGCGTTGGAACCGCGGCTGCGCGGCGTGCTCGCCGTGATCTATCTCGTGTTCACCGAGGGCTATGCGGCGACCTCGGGCGAAGATCTGATGCGGCCTGACCTGGCGCGCGAAGCCATCCGCCTGGCGCGGCTGCTCGATGCGCTGATGCCGGGACGCAGCGAGATCAAGGGTTTGCTGGCCCTGATGCTGCTGCACGATTCGCGCCGCGCCGGCCGCGAGACCGCCGGTGGCGATATCGTGCTGCTGGAAGAGCAGGACCGGGCGTTGTGGGATCGCGGCCAGATATCGGAGGGTTTGCTGCTCGTGGAGGAAGCGCTGCGGATGCC
>Ga0081455_10004152_pt1 | contig 16350 bp, 18 predicted proteins | sample TabmetS3T2R1_FD_70207 | JGI IMG/M metagenome (GOLD analysis project Ga0081455, IMG submission 70207) | Tabebuia heterophylla rhizosphere microbial communities from the University of Puerto Rico - S3T2R1 | ecosystem: Host-associated > Plants > Roots > Rhizosphere ... | reverse complement strand
GCATCCTCTTGATCCTCGGATTGTTCAGTCGTCCGGCCGCCTTCATCCTGGCGGGCGAGATGGCGGTCGCTTATTTCATGGCTCATGCCCCGCGCGGTTTCTTCCCCCTCGTGAACAACGGCGAGCCGGCGATCCTGTTCTGCTTCATCTTCCTCTACATCGCCGCGGCCGGCCCTGGTCCGTGGAGCATCGACGCCTCGCGCAGTAAGTAGTCGCCATGGCTTTGAAGCGTGTCGCCCTCGAAATCGGCATGGGCACCGACATCCGCGGCGGTGACTACACCAAGGCCGCCGCACGGGCCCTGCGCGATGCGCTGTGGCACAACTCGCTCACCGTCGCGACGGCGGTCGGCAAATCGAGCGACGACATGCAGGTCGAGGTCCTGATCGGCGTGCCGCAGCCCGACAAGGTCGACAAGAGCGAGGTATTGAAGGTGCTGCCGCATGGCAGCGGCGTGGTGAAAGTGGTCGAAGGCGGCCTCGAAATCGCAAACGAGGCCGGTACCGACAAGACGGTGATCGCGCAAGCGGCCGCCGTCGTGCGTCTCGATCTTTGAAGAGCAAGACATGGCCCGCAAGCGCGTGATCCTGGAACTGGGCACCGGCAACGACCTGCACGGTGGTGACTACACCAAGGCGGCGTTGCGTGCGGTGCAGGACGCCCTGCATCACAGCTCGCTCACCATGCTGCGCACGCTCAAGGTCGATTCCAAGACCGGTATGTTCGTCAATGTCACGATCGGCGTACAGCAACCCGGCAAGGTCGACCTTGAGAAGGTGAAGGCCTCCTTGCCGCACGGCATCGTGACGGTGAAGGCGGTGAAAGGCGGCCTCGACATCGCCGATCCGGAGAACAACGACCCTGCCGTGATCGCAAGTGCTGCCGTCGAGGTCCAGCTGGAGCTGCCCTGACATGTTGCTCTACGAGCATCCGCTCTCGCCCTACGCGCAGAAGGTCAAGATCGCGTTGCGCGAGAAGGGAGTCGCGTTCGACGTCGAGACGCCACAAGCTATCGGCTCGGGCAACTCGGCCGGGCTTTTCGCTGCGGCCAGCCCACGCCGGGAAGTGCCGACGCTGATCGACGGGGACACGCATGTCTTCGATTCGACGATCATCCTCGAATATATCGAGGACAAGTTCCCCTCCCCGCCGCTTCTGCCGCGCGCTCCCGCCGATCGCGCGAACGCGCGCATGATCGAGGAGATCTGCGACACACTCTACGAGGCGATCAACTGGGGGCTGACCGAGATCCGGTGGTTCAAGCGCGCCGAGGGCGAGCAGGCCGAGAAGATGCGGGCCACAGCCGCCCGGCAAACGGCCGAACTGCAGGATTGGCTCACGCAGAAGCTTGGCACCAGACCCTGGTTCAACGGCAATACATTCGGCTGGGCCGACATTGCTGCGGCGCCTTACGTGAACCGCTCGTTCATCAACGGCATGGGGACGGCCGGCGGCTCGCCTCTCGCGCTTTGGCATGAACGCCTGTGCCAGCGCCCGTCCGTCGCCACGACCTTCGCGGAGTCGCAGGCGGCGACCAACGTCCTGGCCAATGCCGCGGAGCGCGTCGCCTCAGGTGCGATGCGGCGCGAGTATCGCGATCACCGCCTGGAGTGGATGATGAAATCCGGCGGCGTGCAGATCGTGCTCGACGGCCTCGCCAACAACAACATCCGCTTCACCTGGCCGCTCGGCTGACGTCACCGAAGTCGCAGGCGCAGCGGTCGAAGCCCAACTCGAGCTGCCTAACGCCGGCCCCTGCCGATGATCACGAGACCAAGGCCAACCACCACGGCGACGACGCCGGCGATCGTCGGAATGGGAATGGTCTTTTGCTCGTCCTTGGTGACCTTGAGCGGTCCCGCATCGAGGACAGTCTTCTGCTCCGTGATGGAGATATTGGCGACAACCAGGCCTGCGATCCCAAGCACGATCAGGATCACGCCAACGACGGCGAGTGGTCTCATGCCCTCGCCAACGTAGTACGTCGGATAAAGTTCCCTATGTCAGGATTTCACCAGCATCTTCACGCCCTGCTCGAGGGCGGCGCGAGCGCGCTCGGCGAGTTGCTGATCGGTGGCACTGCTGACCGGATGGTCGATCAGGGCGAAGGCGTAGCCCGGCATTCCCAGTACGCGCCCCATCATCTCGGCGGCGCTCGCAAAGCGGGTTGTCATGACCCCGAAAGCGGGAACGTTCTGGCGTTCAGCGGTGACAGCGTCGTGCAGACTGCACGATGAGCAGCTGCCTCAATCTCCTATGCCGGAGATCACCGCATCCCATTCCTTGATCTCGGCGGCGATGGGTGCATCGGCCGGCGCACTGTAGTTCGACTTGGTGCGACTCACGACCTTCGCGACGCCGTACTCCTCGCACAAAATACGTTCGAGATGGCGAAAGAAGCCCTTGGTGCCTTCCTTGCCGTTGGATATGAAGCCGACTGTTTTTCCCTTGAGCGTGTCGAGGCGCGGCGCTGCCTGACCGAGCGGCGCAGTCTTCTCGGCAGTGGGATCGAGCACACGGAAGGTCATGATGGTCCTCTTCGACTTCAGGCTTTTGGCGGTTCGCAATCGATGCAGACGCCCATCGGCAGGGTGACGGCATGGCTCTTGTTGCCGAGCCAGGGCGGAATGACGGCGCCGAAGCCACCCGCCGGACCGCCGGCGGCCACTACCAGCAGCTGGTCGGGCGATTCCATCGCCGGATAGACGCTGTCGCCGCGGTCGCGCACGACCGCGCCCTTGCCGACGTCGGCCCATTCGCGGCGATGGATGCGCGCGCGCTCGTGGACGAAGTTCGCAATGTCGGTCTTGGTCCACTTGGCCGCCTGCAGGTGCTCGCGCAACTGCTTTGGAATGATCAGCGCATAGTTGCCGGGATGGATCGAATAGTGCCTGAGGTTCGCACGCATCTCGGCGGCGAAGGTCTCCAGGATCTCCTCGGGCTTGGTCGTCCATTCGTTCATGATCTGGCGCGGCGCGCCTGCCGCCATCACGGTGACTGACGAGGCAGCCCTCTCGACGCCGCGCTGCTCGTGGAGCGGCAGCCAGGATGAGTCCTCCTCGTCCTCGGCGATGCAGTAGCTGAACTTGCCGGGATGGCCGAGCGTCGAACGGTCGATGGCGCCCGGCCGCACATCCATCAGGTTGATAAGGCAGAGGCGGATCGCCCGGCCGATCGTCGCCGTAGCACGATCCGAATTGCCGAGCGCATTGAAGCCGCCACTGGCGCCGATCTCGTGGCGGATCGGGCCGTTCAGCACCACCAGCACGGCACAGCCACCGGTGCTCGCCGTGGCGCCGTGCATCAGGAACGGCTCCTGCATCATCGCCGTCCAGGCAGTGACGACGACGGGAAAGTGCATCGGCAGACAGCCTGCCATCACCGCGTTGACGGCGAGCTTCTCGGCCGTGATCGCAAGGCCGCGCACCGGCTCGATGCCGATCAGCTGGTCTGGCGGCATCATCACCCAGTCGAGGCAGGCCTGAACGGCATCGGCAGTCGGTGGCACGATGGGCAGCCCATCGGTCCAGCCATTGCTGTGATAAAGCTCCTGCACCGCCGAGATGCTGTCGGCCTCATAGGTTCGGGACGAAAGCTGCACGGTCATCCTCCAGCGCCAAGCATACGGCCAACGCGCGTTATGCCAAGATCAACCTGATAGACAGGATTGTTGCATATCCTGCATCAATCGGGCTTGTGCCACTCGCGCCGCAGCAATGAAAAAGACCCGCGGCGGCCGGCGTGAGTTCGCGTCCGCGCAAGGTGATCAATCCCATGCGGCGCACCAACTTCGACCCGGCAAGCGGAATGACGCGCACGCCCGGTGGCAGCGGCCCGCGGGTGGCGCCGCCCGGTACGACGCCTACACCGACGCCAGCCGCGATGAGGGCGAGCAGTGTCGCGATCTGGGTCACGATCACCCGTTGGCGAAGCTGCAGGCCTGCCGCGACGGCGGCCGCATCGATCGTACGGCGCGTGCGCGACTCGGTCGGCAGCGCGACGATGGGATGAGCGGCGAGCTCGGCCAGGGTCACGCTGCGCTGGCTTGCCAGTTTGTGACGGCTCGGCACGACGGCATAGAAGATTTCGCGGCCCAGCGCCGTGCCGACGGCGAAGTCTGGCAGCTCGTCGACATAGCTGATCCCGAAATCGGCGACGCCGCTGCGCACATCGTCGAGGATCGTCGCATAGATGCCCTCGCGCACATGGATCTCCACGCCCGGCCGGTCATCACGATAGGCGGCGATCGTTCGCGGCAGCAGGCCGCCCGCTACCGACATCACGCTCGACACCACGACAAGTCCCCGTCCCTCCTGCGCCGCCTCGCGTACGCTTTGCACCGTGATGCCAAGGTCGTTCAGCATGCGCTCGGCCACGGCGGCGAACGCACGGCCTGCTGCCGTGATCTCGACCCTGCGCGTGCTGCGGTCGAACAGACGCACGCCGAGCTCGGCCTCGAGCCGCTTCACCATGCGCGTCAGCGCCGGCTGCGAGAGCCTGAGTCGCGCCGCCGCCGCGACGAAGCTGCCATATTCTACCAGCGCGAGCACGGCCTCGAGCTGGCGGGAGCCAATGTCAGGCGACGTCCCGCGCATCAGGCCGCGAGCATGCGTTCGCGATTGCGCTCACGCAGGATCGGCATCACCCACTTGCCGAAGCGTTCGGCTTCCTCGTCGTGCAGATAACCCGAAAGGCAGAAGGAGTGGCAGCCGAGGTCGATGAACTTCTGCAAGGTGTCGGCGCATTGCTGCGGATCGCCGACGACAGCGATGCCGGCGCCCGGCCGCACCTGGGTGATGCCAGTCCACAGATGGGGCTCGATGGTCTCGCCGATCGCCGCCAGCTCGCGCACGCGCCGGTTCGCCTCGGACGTCGCGAAGTGCTTCTTCACGAAGGCCTTCTGCGCCTCGCTCGCATGGGCGACCAGGCCCTGCGCAAATTCCCACGCCTCCTTCTCGGTCGGCCGGCAGACGATCTGCAACCGCATGCCGAAGCCGATCTCGGACTCGCGGCCGTGCCGGGCGGCCATGGTGCGGATCTCGGCCATGTTGGCGCGGATGCGATCGTAAGTGTCGCCCCAGAAGAGATGCACGTCTGAGTGCTTGGCCGAGATCTCCCAGGCCTGCCGGCTGCCGCCGCCGAGATAGAATTTCGGATAAGGCTGCTGCAGCGGATAGGGCCGGATCTGCGCACCCTTCAGCTGATGGAACTTGCCGTCGAAGTTCACCGGTCCCTTCGCCGTCCAGAGCGCCTTCAGGATCGAGACCTCCTCGTCCATGATCTCGTAGCGCTCTTCCTTGCCCCACTTGATGCCTTCGGACGCGTTCTCGGCCTCGCTCTGGCCTGCGATCAGGTTGACACAGATGCGCCCGCCCGAGAGCTGATCGAAGGTCGAGATCATCTTCGCGAGCAACACGGGATTGATATAGGAAGGCCGCGCCGCGACCAGCATGCGGATCGACTTCGAGCGCGCCACCATCATGGCGCTCGAGATCCAGGCTTCCCAGCAGGCGGTTTGTACCGGCACCAGCATGTATTCGAAGCCCGCGGACTCGGCCGCCTGCACGACCCGGTCAAACAAAGCGATCGACGAGCCGACTTGTGCGCTCGCGACTCCATAGGCCGTCGTGTCGCCCGCGGTCGGCAGGAACCAGCCGAATTCGAGTCGTCGCATGGGTGATCCTCCGATCCTATCCTAGCTCAAACGAGGCCCGCCGCGCTCCTAGAGCTGGCGCAGCGACACTTGTGCGATCGTGTGATCGGCAGCTTTGGACAGGACGATGTTCGCACGTTCCCGCGTGGGCAGGATGTTTTCACGCAAGTTCACCTCATTGATCTCCGACCAGATGCGCCGTCCGACCTCACGCGCTTCGTCGGGCGGCAAGTCCTTGTAGTGATGGAAATAGGACGAAGGATTCTGGAACGCCGTACGCTGATGGACCAGGAAGCGATCGACGTACCAAGCCTCGATATCGGCTGTCTCGGCATCGATATAGATCGAGAAATCGAAGAAGTCGGACAGGATGACCGAAGCCGGGCGACCATCCACGCCCGACAAACCCGGTTGCAGCACGTTCAGGCCTTCGAAGATCAGTACATCGGGACGACGCACGGTCTGCCGTTGATCGGGCACGATATCGTAGGCGAGGTGCGAGTAGACCGGCGCCGTTACCTCGGGCTGGCCTGCCTTGATGTCGGCCAGGAACTGCACCATGCGTCGCGTGTCATAGCTCTCGGGAAAGCCCTTGCGGCGCATGAGTTGCTTCTCCTCGAGCTGGCGCAAGGGATAGAGGAAACCGTCCGTGGTCACGAGATCCACCGCAGGGTGGTCGGGCCAGCGCGCCATCAGCGCCTGCAGCACACGCGCAAAAGTGCTCTTGCCGACGGCGACGCTGCCGGCCACGGCGATCACATAGGTGCGGCCGATGATCGGCTGCCCCAGGAACGTGTCGGTGACGCCGTTGAGATTGCGCGCGGCACGGACGTGCAGATTGAGAAGACGCGACAGCGGCAGATACACGTCCGCCAGCTCATCGAGCGACACCCTGTCGTTGACGCCGCGGAGCGAGGCGAGTTCATCGTGGGTGAGCGTGAGCGGCGTATTGGCGCGAAGCGCGGCCCACTCGGTCCGGGTAAAGGTCTGATACGCCTCGGCACGCATGTGAACGCTCCTCTCGACAACACAGCTCGCATGTTCGGAGGGAATGGCCGCTTGTGCAAATCAAGTGGCGGCAGGCGATCGAAATCGCCACGATCCGCAATCTTCGGGGAGGACATGATGCTTCAGCCAGGACGGCGGCCAACAATCGCATCGCGGCACGGCATGGTGGCAGCCGCCCATCCGCTGGCAGCGGCGGCAGGCGCACGCATTCTCGGCAATGGCGGCACGGCATTCGATGCTGCCGCGGCGACAGCCGCCGCATTGAACGTCGTTGAGCCTTATATGTCAGGCTTGGCCGGGCGGGGCGTGGCGACCTGCTACATCGCCAAGGAGCGCCGTGTACGCTCGCTCGACTTCGTGGCGCCCATCCCGAACCACTTTCCGGTCGAGAAGCTCAGCCATCGCGATCAGCTGGCGCGCGGCGCGCTCGCCGTGGGCGCCCCGGGCAACCTTGCCGGCTGGTGCGAGTTGGCGCAAAGCCACGGCCGCAAGAAGCTGCCTGAGCTCTTTGCTCCCGCCATTGCCCTGGCGCGCGACGGCTTCCAGCTCATCGAGTTCAACCTCGAGGAAATCAGCAGTGCCAGTCCCGACATCGCCAAGCACAAGGCGCTGTTCCCCGAGTGGTCGCGCGTCTACACAGCCGGCCGTGGCACCGTCTCGCCCGGCTTCATCCTGAAACAGCCGGACCTCGCACGCACCCTGGAGGCGCTGGCCAGCGAAGGGCCTGGCCTGCTCTATGGTGGCGCACTCGGGCAGAAGATCGTTGACCGGCTGAAGGAGTTGGGTGGCTGCCTTACCCTGGATGATTTCCGCGCCGTGAAGCCGCGCTGGGTCGATCCGGTCAATGTCTCCTATCGCGGCCATGTCGTGAACGTGCCGCCGCCGCCCTGCGAGGGCTTTCAGTATCTGCTGACCCTGCGCATCCTCGAAGGCTTCGATCTCGCAAAAATGCAGCGCGGCTCGACGCAACATCTGGACGTCGTACTGCGCGCTATCCGGCTGGCGGCCGGTGTGCGCATCGCATCAAGCGTGCCGAGCGCGCAAAAGCTCGCCGAGATTCTGTCCGACGGCCACGTCGAGGCGCTGCGGTCCCGCGTCCGCGACGGCCGGCCGATCGAAGGTCCGACCGAGCAATGGGCCCCCTCGGCGGAGCGGGTCGCGGTTCCAGGCGAAAGCCACACAACCTCGTTTTCGATCGCCGACAGCGACGGCAACCTTGTCTGCGTGACGCAAAGCCTGGGCAGCGTGTTCGGTTCGGGCGTGGTCGTGCCGGATACCGGCCTCTGCCTCAACAACTTCCTTTACTGGGCCGATGTGAATCCCCAGAGCCCGTTTCGTGCGAAGCCGGGCGGCGCGCTGCCGATGTGCATGGCACCTTCGATCCTGACCAGGGATGATACGCCCGTGCTCGCGCTGGGCACGCCGGGCAGCTACGGCATCCTGCAGACTCAGCCGCAGGCGGTGGTGCACTACCTCGATTTCGGCCTGCCTTTGCAGCAGGCGATCGAAGCGCCCCGCGCGCGACTCACCGATGGCCGTGAGGTGCTGGTCGAATCGCGTGTCGAAAGCGAAGTGCACGACGCGCTGCGCCAGCGCGGCCATGACGTGATCAGTGGACCGGACTGGACGATGAAGGTCGGCGGCATGCAGGGGGTCGCAGTCGATCCCAAAACCGGCATCTTCATCGGTGGCTGCGACCCGCGTCGCGACGGCTACTGCGTGCCGGTCTAAATGGGTCCCTCACTCGCAGGAGACAGGAGGCTACTTCCGCGGCCGTGACGGTTCGGAGATCTCGGAGATCGCCGCGCCGACGCTTGCCAGGGCCGCGGCCCGCGGCTCGGTCGCCACGTCGCCCACGGATATGATGCCGACCAGCGACTTGTTGCGATCGACGACGGTCAGTCGGCGGATCTGCAGCGCCTTCATGCGTTCCAGCACCTCTTCGACCTCCTCGTCGCAGAAGGCATAGGCGATGTCCTCCGTCATGCAGTCGCGCACCAGCGTGTCGACCGGCGACAGGCCCGCCGCCACGCACCGCACAACGATGTCGCGGTCGGTTATCGTGCCGGCCAGCCGTTGCCCGTCACAAACCGGCAGCGACCCCACGCCCAGCGCCTCCATGGCCGACGCCGCCTGCTGCAACGAGGTGTCGGGGGCGACCGTCTCCACTTCACGGGTCATGATCTCGGAAACTTGCATGTATAGATAAAGCTGCTGATGCCGCGTTGGTTCCCGGCCGTGCAACGGGTGCCCGGGCCGGTCGTTGTGTCAGCATGAGCAACGACCATATGACCCGCCGCGGCGTTCTCGGGACCGGGATAGCACTCACGGTGTTGCGAGGACCGGAGGCAATGGCCAAGGAGCACGTGCCGCCGAGCCCGGCCTCGCCAGGGGCGACCGCAAACCCGGCCCCGATCGACGTCGGCATGACGGTCAACGGGGAGCGCCATGATCTGAGGTTCGATTCGCGTACGACGCTCCTTGACGCACTGCGCGATCATCTCGGCCTTACCGGCACGAAAAAGGGCTGCGACCATGGCCAATGTGGCGCCTGCACGGTTTTGGTCGACGGCGTGCGCCGCAATGCCTGCCTCAATCTGGCGGTAGCCTGCGACGGCCAGGAGATCGTGACCATCGAAGGCCTGGGCGATGAGCAGAAGCTGCATCCAATGCAGGCCGCTTTTGTCGCTCACGACGGCTTCCAGTGCGGCTACTGCACGCCGGGCCAAATCTGTTCGGCTGTCGGCATGCTTGCCGAAATCAAGCGGGGCCTCCCTTCCGCGGCGACGAGCGACTTGACGGTCACCTCGATGCAAGTCGCCGAGGCGGAAATACGCGAACGCATGAGCGGCAACATCTGCCGCTGCGCCGCCTATCCCAACATTGTCGCCGCGATCCTCGAAGCGGCAGAAAAGGCATCCGGATGAGAGCCTTTACCTACGAACGGCCCGCCGATGCAGGCGCCGCCCTGCAGGCGATCGCTCGACCCGGTGCCAAATACATTGCAGGCGGCACCAACCTTCTCGATCTCATGAAGGTCGAGGTCGAAACGCCCGCGCATCTGGTAGACGTGTCGCGGTTGCCGCTCGCGCAGATCGATGAAACCGAAAATGGTGGATTGCGGATCGGTGCGACGGTGACCAACAGCGATCTGGCGGCCCACCGGTTGGTCCGCGAACGTTATCCGATGCTGGCGCGTGCCCTGTTGAACGGCGCGTCAGGCCAGCTGCGCAACCAGGCCACCACCGCCGGCAACCTCCTGCAACGCACTCGCTGCTACTATTTTTACGACACGTCGAAGCCCTGCAACAAACGCACTCCCGGCAGCGGCTGCTCGGCCCTGAACGGGTACAACCGCATCCATGCCGTGCTCGGCGCCAGCGACGCCTGCATCGCGACGCATCCGTCCGACATGGCAGTGGCCATGACGGCCTTCGATGCCGAAGTCGAGACGCAGACGGCCGGCCGCGGGAGCAGGCAGATCAAGCTTGCGGATCTCCATCGATTGCCAGGGACGACTCCGCAGACGGAGACGGCTCTCGAAAGCGGCGAGCTCATCACCGCCGTGCGGCTGCCGCCGCCTCCCGCAGGCGGCCAGGTCTATCGCAAAGTGCGCGACCGGGCGTCGTATGATTTCGCTCTGGTGTCCGTCGCCGCACTGATCGACATCGACGGTGATCGCATCCGCGCGGCACGCATTGCACTGGGTGGCGTGGCGCACAAGCCATGGCGTGCGCTCGATGCCGAGCGGACGCTCGTCGGCAAGCCCGCCAATGCCAACGCCTTTGCAGCCGCGGGCGCAGCCGCGATGGCCGGCGCCCGTGGCTACGGTCACAACGATTTCAAGATCGCCCTCGCCTCGCGCACGGTAGCGCGGGCATTGGCCGATGCGGCCCGACAGCAGAAAGGCTGATCCATGCCCGATTCGATCATTGGCAAGCCTCTCGATCGTATCGACGGTCGCGCCAAGGTGACCGGGAAGGCGCGCTACGCCGCCGACGTGCCGTCGAGCACACCGCCGGCCTATGGCGTCTTCGTCACAAGCACCACCGGCCGCGGGGAAATCACCAAAATCGACGATGGCGAGGCCGGGAATGCTCCCGGTGTTCTGCTCGTCATGAGCCACGAAAACATGCCGGCGCAGGGTCCCTTCAAGGCTGGCGGCCTGGGCGGGAAGAGGCATGCGCGCGCCAAGCCTCAATTCAGCGGTGTGCGCGTCCACTATTACGGCGAGCCGGTAGCGCTGGTCGTCGCCGAAACGTTCGAGCAGGCGACGGCCGCGGCACGGCTGGTCCGTGTCTCCTATCGGAGCGAGCGTGGCGCCTACGATCTCGCCGAGAATCGTCATTTTGCCTACGCGCCGGACCAGATTGTCGTCGGCAAGCCTGATTCGCGGATGGGTGATGTCGATCGTGCCGTCGCTGCGAGCGCTATCAAGGTCGATGCGACCTATACGACGCCGTACCAGAGTCACAACCCGATGGAACTGGTCGCAAGCCTCGCCGAATGGTCGGACGACAAGCTTACTATTCACTGCGCGACGCAGCTCGTGGACAGCGCCCACCAATCTATCGCTTCAACGCTCCAGCTGCCGCTCGACAAGGTCGAGGTCGTGAGCGAGTACATTGGCGGCGGCTTTGGCGGCAAGCTGCCCATCTACGGCGACGCCATCCTTGCCGCGATCGCGGCCAAGCGACTGAAGCGGCCCGTGAAGATCGTGCTGACGCGCCAGCAGATGTTCTCCGTCACCACCCATCGCGCCGCCACCCTTCAGCGCGTGCGTCTGGCCGCGGAAAGCGATGGCAAGCTGAGTGCGATCGCGCACGAAGTCTGGGCCCAGTCGGCGCGCTACGACGAGTTTACCGAAGCGGCGGCGGCAAGTTCGAGGGCCATGTATGAGGCGCCTAATCGGCTGACGGCGCATCGCGTCATTCCCCTGGATCTTCCGATTTCCGATTCGATGCGCGCGCCCGGCGACGCCGTAGGCCAGCTCGCGATCGAGCAGGCCATGGACGAACTGGCCGAGAAGCTCGACTTGGATCCGCTCGAGCTCAGGCTGCGCAACGAGCCCGATCGCCATCCCGAGAAGCACGTGCCTTTCTCCACCCGGTCGCTGATCCCCTGCCTGCAACAGGGCGCACAGCAATTCGGATGGAACAAACGTCACAAGACACCAGGCCGGACGCGGGAGGGCGATCGGCTGATAGGTCTCGGCATGGCGGCGGCGATCCGGCCCAACTACCGCCAGCCAGCCCACGCGCGTGTGCGCATGAACGAGAATCGCCGCGTCACGGTCGAGATGGACATGACCGACATCGGGACGGGCTCCTACACGATCCTGGCCCAGGTGGCGGCCGAGGTGCTGGAGGTACCCATGGACGCCGTGAGCGTTCATCTTGGCCACAGCGACTATCCCGAGACGCCCGGTTCAGGCGGATCGTTCGGTGCGGCAAGCAGCACATCAGCCCTTTACGAGGCTTGTCTGACGTTGAAACGTCAGATCGATGCCGGGCAGGGTCCAGGCAACCTTCAGGCCGAGGCGCAATCGGCGCCCGGCGAGGAATACAAGAAGTTCTCCCAATACAGCTACGGCGCGCATTTCGCCGAAGTCGCGGTCGATCGCACGACCGGCGAAGTGCGCCTGCGGCGCATGCTGGGCGTGTTCGACGCCGGCCGCATCCTCAACGCCAAGACCGCCCGCTCGCAGTTGATCGGCGGCATGTTGTGGGGCGTAAGCTCAGCCCTTCATGAGAATGCTGTGGTCGACACGCGCTCCGGCGCTTTCGTCAACCACGATCTCGCGGGCTACCACGTGCCGGTCCATGCCGATGTCCCAACCGCAGTGGAAGCGATCATGCTCTCGGGCTTCGACGACAAATCGAGCCCGCTCGGCTCCAAGGGCGTGGGCGAACTCGGAATTTGCGGTGCCGGTGCGGCCATCGCCAACGCGGTTTACAACGCCTGCGGCGTGCGTGTGCGCGACTATCCCATCACGCCGGACAAGATTTTGCGCGGTCTCATGCAAGAGAACATCGCTCAGCAGCACTAGCCGTTCGTTCGGCATTCCCCTTGCGCATCGACGACAAGCAGGCTGGAATACGGCCGCAAGAAAGATTAGGGGGAAACGAGCATGCGTAAATTGGCGTGGCTGGCTGCCATTGCTTTCGCAATATCGGGAGTGACGGCCGTTCAGGCACAGGATACGCCACGGCGAGGTGGCACCATCCGTATGACGGCGCCATATGCCGCGAGTTTCGGCAGCCTCGATCCGCATACCACGCCGCGCGCCCAGGACGACATCATCAACAAGGCGCTGCAACGCACGCTCTATAACTGGGACACCGCCAACAACAAGTTGGTGCTCGAGCTTGCGAAGTCGGTGAGCGTGTCGGAAGACGGCCTCACCTATACCTACAAGCTGCGCGACGATGCCTACTTCCATAACGGCCGCAAGATGACAGCTGACGACCTTATCTGGTCCTACACGCGCATCATGGACGGCACCAAGGGATTCCCGGCAGCGCGCTATGTGCGCATCCTCAAGGGCGCCGTCGATGTCGAGAAAGGCCAGGCCAAGGAGATCTCCGGCCTGAAGAAGATCGACGACTTCACACTCCAGATGACGCTCACCGATCGTGTTGAGCCCGGCTATTACTTCTTCGCCGGTTCGACGGCGATCCTGCCCAAGGAGGAAGTCGAGAAGGGCAACTTCGCCGCCAACCCCGTCGGCCTCGGCCCGTTCAAGTTCAAGGAACACATCCCGGGCTCGCGCGTCGTCGCCGAGCGATGGGACAAATTCTACAAGCCCGGCATGCCTTACGCCGACAAGCTCGAAGTGCTGATCATGGCCGAGGCCGCGGCGCGCGACGTTGCTTTCCGTAACAAGGAGATCGACACCTCGATCCTGGGGCCTGCACAGTACGTCGCCTATCGCGCCGATCCTCAGCTCTCGAAGGGCATCCTTGAAGTGCCCGAGATGTTCACGCGCGCCATGCAGTTCAACCCGACCTACAAGCCCTTCGCCGACAAGCGCGTGCGGCAGGCCATCAACTATGCAATCGACACCGACCTCATCATCAAGCGGCTGGTCAAGGACAAGGCCTACCGTGCGGTGAGCTGGCTGCCGCCCTCGTCCGCCGCGTTCGACAAGACGATGAAGCCCTATGCCTTCGATCCCGCCAAGGCGAAGAAGCTCCTGGCCGACGCAGGCTATCCCAACGGCTTCGAGTTCGAACTCAGCACCAGCCAGAACGAGAGCTGGGGCCTGCCGATCGTGGAAGCGATCATCCCCTATCTCGACAAGGTTGGCATCAAGGTGAAGCCCAAGATGGTCGAGGTCACGGTGCTGACCGATGTCGCCATGAAGGGTGAGCATCAGGCCTTCATCGGCTCCAACCTGACCGGGCCCGATTCGCTGGCGACCCTGCGCTGCTATTATTCCAAGACGCCGCGGACAGCCTGCAACTACACCACGTTCAACAACCCGGAGTTCGACAAGCTCCTGGATGAAGCGGGAGCAGAAGGCGACATGGCCAAGCGCAACGATCTTCTGCGCCAGGCCAACAATCTCCTCTACGAGGAAGCACCGGTCTGGTTCTTCAACTACAACAAGGCCGTGCTGGCGTACCAGCCGTGGATCCACGGCCTGCAGGCCAACCCGACCGAGATCACCCACCAGTATCCGGAGTACGTCTGGGTCGACGCGACGTCGCCGGCAAAGTAACGGCCAGGATGAGGAACCCTTTGCCGCTGCCAGGATGACGGTCTTGCTGTCATCCTGAGCAACGGCCGAGGGATCTTTCAGGAACCAAGATGCTTCCGATCCTCGCGCGCCGCATCGCCAACATCATTCCCACTCTCGCCGCCGTGGTGGCGCTGGTCTTCGTGCTGTTCAGCGTCCTGCCCGGCAGCTTCGTGTCGGCCATGAACGAGGACGGGCGTACCACCATCGATCCTGCGGTCATGGAACGCATGCGCAAGGAGATGGGACTGGATGATCCGGTCACGACACGTTTCGCCAAATATGTGGGCCATATCGTCGTGGGCGACCTCGGGACGTCGTTCCGCACCCGCGAGCCGGTGACCAAGCTGATCTCTCCCCGCGTCTGGCCGTCGCTGAAGCTGGTCTTCGCCGCCATGTGCTTCGCCGTCGCCATCGGCGTGCCGCTGGGCTTCATCGCGGCGCTGCGGCCAGGCAGCACGATCGACACTGCCGCAATGGTGGGTGCGATCTCGGGCCTGTCGCTCTCGCAATTCTGGCTCGGCCTGATGCTGATGTATCTCTTTGCCCTGCAGCTCAAATGGCTGCCGAGCTTCGGTTACGGCGACGGCGGGATCTACCATCTGATCCTGCCCGCGATCGCGCTGGGTGTGGGCCCGATGGCGCTGCTGGCGCGCACCACACGCGCCGCCGTGCTCGATGTGCTGAACGCCGATTTCGTGCGTACCGCGCGCAGCAAGGGCATGACCGAGACGCGCGTCGTAGAATGGCACGTGCTGCGCAACGCACTGGTGCTGGTGATCACCACCATCGGTCTGCAATTCGGGTCCCTGATGGGCGCCGCAGTCGTGGTCGAGAAACTCTTCGCCTGGCCGGGTGTTGGCTCGCTGCTGGTCGATTCGGTGTTCCAGCGCGACATCCCCACGGTGCAGGGTTGCATCCTGCTGATCGTCACGTTCTTCCTCCTGATCAATATGCTGATAGACCTCGCCTATGTCGCAATCGACCCCCGCATCCGTTACGGCTGACATCGCCCCAAAGCGCAGGTTCCGGCTCAAGGGCGGGCTGTCCCTGTGGGTCGGCGGCGCGCTGGTCGGCATCGCTGTCACGGTAGCGATCACGGCGCCGCTGATTGCGATCACCGACCCGGTGATGAGCGCCAACCTGATGAATGCCGAGATCCCGCCCGGCTGGGAATTCCCGTTTGGCACCGACGCCCAGGGCCGCGACATCTACTCGCGCATCGTCTACGGCTCGCGCATCTCGCTCACCGTGGGCGTGGTGAGCCAGATCGTGAACAGCCTGATCGGCGTCTCGCTGGGCTTGAGTGCGGGCTACTGGGGCGGTCTGTGGGACGACTTTGTGAGCGGCCTCACTAACCTCATGCTCGCCATTCCGTCGCTGATCTTCGCGCTCGCCATCATGGCCATCCTCGGGCCCGGCCTGGTGAGCCTCGTAATCGCGCTTGGTCTCACCAACTGGTCCTACTCCTGTCGGCTGGCGCGTGCCCAGGTGCTGTCGCTCAAGAGCCAGGGCTACGTCCAGGCAGCACGCATCCTGGGCTATGGCGACCTGCGCATCATGTTCACCCAGCTCCTGCCCAACATGCTGGGGCCGCTGATCGTGATCGCCACCCTCGGCATGGGCGGCGCGATCCTCTCGGAAGCGGCGCTTTCCTTCCTGGGACTAGGCATCCGCCCGCCCTTCCCGAGCTGGGGCAGCATGCTTTCGGAGGCGCGCGACCAGATCAACACAGTGCCCTGGCTGTCGGTTTTCCCGGGACTTGCGATCTTCTTCACCGTGCTGGGCCTCAACCTGCTGGGTGACGGATTGCGCGACATCCTCGATCCGCAGACAACGACGCGCCGCGCATGACGACGCCTCTCCTCAAGGTCGACGAGCTGCGCATCGCGCTGGCCGGTGACGTCATCCACAACGCCGTCGAAGAAGTGTCGTTCGAGATCGGCCG
>Ga0081455_10004151_pt1 | contig 16351 bp, 17 predicted proteins | sample TabmetS3T2R1_FD_70207 | JGI IMG/M metagenome (GOLD analysis project Ga0081455, IMG submission 70207) | Tabebuia heterophylla rhizosphere microbial communities from the University of Puerto Rico - S3T2R1 | ecosystem: Host-associated > Plants > Roots > Rhizosphere ... | reverse complement strand
GGACGCTCTTCTTAAAACTCACTTCGGTCTTGTGGGATCAACGCTCTCAGGAAGTGCGAGCCCTATTCAAGGAGCCGTAGTGCCTGCGCGAAACGCATACTCTGAACGATCGTTCCCGTGTGGCCTGCAAGTATCTTGCTATCGTCTGCTCAAAGGCAGCGCTTGCAGAAGCCGTGATGATTCAGGAGCGTGTTGATGGCCTCAGATGATCAATCAAACGACTTCAGTTCGAGGCCCTTAAGCGCGCCGGCGCAATGACGGTCCAGGTCGTCTTCGCCGGTCCGAGCCATGGAAATAATCCGCTGCGCGATCACTTCCTGCACGATATTCGGCTGGTCCGTATCGTGCATCCGGTCGATTGCGCAATCGTACGCAAGACAGAGTGTTTTGACCATTTCGGGGTCAAAAGCAGCCTCTCGAAAAAGCTTTGCGACCTTGGACAAGAAACCGGCCATATATCAGAGCTGACAGGACGTGGCAGTTTTCGTTCAAGCCGTCCGCTACTGCTCACACGCCTCGTGCCGCTCCGCGAGCGCGCTTGCGGTATGGCCGGGACCAGTTGTACCTGACGACTTTTATCGTCACGTCTTGGCACCGTGGACATTCAAATGTGCGCTTGTCGTGATCCGGGCGGTCAGGCTCAATAGAAGTCAGCCACATCTGCGCGTCGCAAAGCTCGCACGAAGGGTTGCCAATGATCTGCTGGTGCGGAAATACGTGATACGGTCGCACGCCCATACCTACTGCTGGAGACAGGCGGGGAAGCAAGGCTTGTCAGCCGCGCATGAACCTGAGGAAACGCCCCCTAGCAACTGCAGACAGTAAGCGGCGCAGCGCCCAGGGAATATTGAAAAAGATATAGAGACCGAATTTTATTTTTGCTGTAACGCACAAATTCTTGCGTTTGTTCGCGGAGGCATAAAGATCAGTCGAACTCTCAGTGTGCTCCGCCAACAACCGGCTTGGCTTCCAGATGCAGATATTCCGGATTGAACTCGGCGACGCGCTGCAGTTTGTCCCAGTTATGGATCGTCACTGTTCGCCGAGCAAAGGTTGCAAGACCTTCTGAACGTAAAATGGCGCAAGTGCGGTTCGTGTGTACGAGCGACAAGCCCAGGACGTCGCTTAGGTCTGTCTGAGTGGCTGGCAGTAAATAGGTCATGTCCTTGGTCAATCCGACCATTTTGAAGCGGAGATAGAGCTCGCAGAACAAGTGGGCAAGGCGCGCATTTGCTGGTCGTCGCCCGATTGAAACAATCCATTGGCGAAAAATCGATGCGTCGATAAGCGTCGATGCCCAGAACAGACGCGCGACGTGGTAGGACTCGCGAAATATTCTGTCCAGCTGGGCGTGTGAAAGTATGGCCACCTCGCAGGCGGTCATGGCAACCACGCTATCGGGCAAAGTTTTCAGCACATAGGTATGCAGATCGCAGAAATCTCCAGCCAAATGAAACGCTGTAATCTGCCGGGCCCCGTTTTCGAGCATCTTTTGCCTGTTGCTCAGTCCTTGCAAAATAACCGAACTGAAATCGACCGGGACCTCCGCTGGAACAATCGTCTCTCCCGGCGCAAACGATTGGACGCGCGAAACAGACCCGATTAGGAGGTTCTGCTCCTCCTCGGACAGCTGGTCAGTCCATGCCAGTCTCTTGAGCAGAAGTTTCATTATTCATGTAAAACGGAATCGTCCAAAGATGTTCCCTGCCGGTTGGCGGAAAGAAAAGACATGTGTGTTGAGGACCTCGCTCGCCAAGCGCCGGCTCGTTTGTTTTGCCCGTCCAATACCTTGAGGAGATCAAGGTTGGAAAAATAGCTAGCGCCGCATCGCTCGACTGTTCAAAATGTCCGCCAATCTAAAAGCGGATTTCAGTTCATCGCCGCCCAAGCTTGCTTCAGCGCGTATATAGCGCCGTCTCACGCGTGGATGCATAACCACGGTGGGTCGGCTTTTGCGATGTTGCGATCGCCCAGAACCAGGGGCTATCGGGCGGCGCGACGGTCGATTTGAAAATGCGACCGACAACCGGGCCAGCGAGACCGCCCAGCCTGACTTCGTAGTCGTCCTTATTCCAATGGCTCAATGCGCGGCTTTTGCGCGCAGACACCAGTATCGGCTCTTGTCTACGGCTCATTGCTGATCTGGAAAAAGTACGGGGCCGCCCAGTCCCCTGATGACGACCCCGTGAGCTATCGAGCGCAGAACGCGAAACTAGAGCGCTCGACGTTTTGCGGTCTTTGCTGCCGAACTCCAATTTTTTCAACGATTACAGCACCGTGATCATCCGTGTCTTGTCAATTGACGACAACAATTTGATGATTCTTGCCATCGCTGCGTATTCGATCCTGCCGTTGGAGAGGTGAGTTTTGTTTACCGATCCCGATCTCGTTCCGTTCGAGCCGCCTGACCGGCCGCTTGGCTTGTTGGGCTTGCCGACGTTATTGCGCAACTACATTGAAACCGTTCCTCGTTCCGCATATGAGCAAAGTGTCACGCAGATCCGGACACGCCTGTCTGACGTCCTGATCGTATCCGACCCGCAGTTCATTCAGGCAATTCTCGTCGAAAAAGCGGACGCTTTTGGGCGTGATCCCACGACCCGACGATCATTCGCGCCCGTCATTGGCGAGACCTCACTTTTTCTTGCCGAGGGCGCCGACTGGCGCTGGCAACGGCGCGCTGTCGCTCCAATTTTTAGACACGAGACACTGCTCTCATTTGTCCCGATTTTCGCAAACATGGCCCAGCGCCAGGTTGAGCGCTGGCGCGCAGCGCCGCGTGCGGTCCCGATCGACGCTGCCGCCGCTATGACCCGCACAACATTTGAAATCATCGTGGAAGCGATGTTGGGTGGTTCGGCAAGCCTCGACGCAGAGCGTTACAGCCACGCCTTGACCGACAACTTCGATACGATCCCATGGCATATCATTTACGTCATGTTTTCGATTCCGGAATGGATGCCCTATCCGCGGCGCCGTCGCGCAATGCGGTCTCGCGATTTTCTGCATAGGGACATCCGACGGATCATCGAGTCCAGACGTTCTGCCCAATCCTCGCAGCCAGATCTACTCAACCTCTTGCTCGCCGCACGTGACCCTGAACTCGGGCGAAGCATGAGCGACGATGAGATCGCAGCCAACCTGCTCACTTTCATCACCGCAGGCCATGAAACGACCGCGGTAGCGCTCACGTGGACGCTATGGCTCCTGGCCAAGGACCAGGCGACCCAGCAACTTGTATTGGAGGAAGTCAGGGCAGTTGCAGGCGATCAAACGATTGATGCCGGTCACGTCGATAGGCTGTCATTTTGCCGCGAGGTTATACAGGAAGCGATGCGGTTATTCCCGCCAGCACCTGGAATCGCGCGGATATCGAAGATGCCCACGGAAATCGCCGGGGTACCCATCGCTGCAGGCACGCGTGTCCACATTCCTGTTTTCGCGCTGCATCGGAACGTCGGTCTTTGGGACAATCCCAACACCTTCGATCCGGATCGCTTTGCACCGGACCGGAGCAAAAAACGTTCGCGATATGCCTATTTGCCCTTCGGTGCCGGACCGCGCATCTGTATTGGAGCAGGATTCGCGATGATCGAGGCCGCCGTAATACTGGCGACGGTTGTCCGCGCTTTTTGCTTTCAGCCTATTCCCGGGCACAAGCCAAAACCCGTCGCAAAGCTAACATTGCGTCCACGCGGCGGAATGCCCTTGCTTATCACAAGCAGATGAAGACAGACCGGCGACCAGCCTAGTCAATCACGTCGTCAGCACGCTCAAGCAATGACGGTGGGATTGTAATCCCGAGCGCCTTCGCAGTCCTGTTGTTGATGACCGCCAATAGGCGGGTGCCCTTCAGACTTTGCGGTCGAGCGCCGTGCGCACGCGCATAGCCAGTTGCGCTTGGGATACCGGTTTCTGCAGGAGGTCGACACCTTCATCCAGACGGCCTTGATGGATGACGGCGTTCCTAGAATAGCCGGTCATATACAAGATCCGTATTCCGGGGCGAAGACGCTCGGCTTCCCTCGCCAACTCACGACCGTTCCAGCCCGGCATGATGATGTCGGTGAGCAACAGATCGATCGGAGCCTTGGATCGTAAGAGCTCGAGGGCAGCGTCAGCGTTCGTTGCAGCGATGACGCGATAGTCCAGACCTCGCAATATGTCCGCCAGATACGCGCGTACATCGGTGTCATCTTCCACAACCAAAATAACTTCGGCTCGCTCGGCGCTGATGACGGCTTGATCCGCTTCGCTGATTTCGTCGGCGTGCTTTCCTTGCAGGCGTGGCAGGTAGATTTTGACGGTCGTACCCTGGCCCACCTCGCTGTAAATCTTTATGTGGCCTCCCGACTGCTTGACAAATCCGTACACCTGACTGAGGCCAAGCCCGGTCCCCTGACCCAGTTCCTTGGTGGTGAAGAACGGTTCGAAGGCACGATTAGCCACATCTGGGGCCATGCCGGTCCCCGTATCCGACACGCAAATAACAACGTACTGCCCCGCTGGCAGCTCAGGATTCAACCGGTTGTAATCCTCGTCTACATATACATTTGCGCCCTCAAGCGTCAGCTTTCCGCCATTTGGCATGGCATCGCGAGCATTGATAGCGAGGTTGACCAGCGCGGACTCCAGATGATTTGCGTCGACTTCCACCCACCACAGCCCGGCCGCACCAACAGTCTCAATCCGGATTTTTTCGCCCAGGGAACGCTGGAGAAATTCGGTGGCGCTGCCCAGGAATTTGTTGATGTCGGTAGGCTTTGGATCCAGCGGTTGCCTGCGCGAAAAGGCAAGCAAACGGCCCGTCAACGCCGCCGCGCGCTGAGCGCCTCGCATCGCATTTCCGAGTGCGCGGCTGAGCGTAGCGTTGATGGGCGGCTTAATCGACTGATGTTGAGCCGTTTCAAGATTGCCGATCACGATCATAAGGAGGTTGTTGAAATCGTGTGCGATGCCTCCGCTCAATTGGCCAATTGCCTCCATCTTTTGCGAGACGGCAAGCTGCTCCTGAGCAGCTTGAAGATTTTGTTGGGCTTCACGTCTTTCGGTGATGTCTCTGGTTACTTTCGCAAAACCGACAAGCTCGCCTGAATCGTCCCGGATTGCGTCAATGACAACCATTGCCCAAAATTTGGACCCGTCCTTGCGAACGCGCCAGCCTTCAGCCTCGTATTTCCCTGTCGTGGCGGCTGTCTCAAGCGCCCGGGTCGGGACGTCAGCCTTGCGGTCCTCCTCGCTATAGAATGTGCTGAAGTGTTTGCCGATAATTTCAGATTGCTTGTACCCTTTGATCCGCTGTGCGCCGCTATTCCATGTCGCGATCCGCCCGCTCGTATCAAGCTGAAAGATTGCGTAATCGACGACTGCTTCCACCAAGCGCCGGTAGCGGCTCTCACTTTCCAACAAGGCTTGATGCGCGAGCTGCCGTTCTGTTACGTCCCGCGTAATTTTTGCAAAACCGACAAGCTTGCCGCTCTCGTCATGGATTGCATCAATGACGACGCTTGCCCAAAAACGTGTGCCATCCTTGCGAACGCGCCAACCTTCGGCGTGAAAGCGCCCTGTCTCGCGGGCCGTGCGAAGCGCCTTGTCGGGCAAACCGGCTTTCTGATCTTCGCGAGTGTAAAATCGGCTGAAAGACTTGCCTATGATTTCCTCGGCCGAATAGCCTTTCAGGCGGACAGCGCCCGGGTTCCAGCTGAGCACATGGCCTTCAGGGTCAATCATGTAAATCGCGTAATCGACCACCGCATCGATAAGCAGCTGGAGGCGTTTGGCGTCGCTGAAATCCGACGCTTTTTCAGTACTCACCATCGATGCTCCGGAGGAATAAATGCAAAGTTGAATGCTCAAACAAAACACGCGTCCCTTGAGAGTGTTCCCTCTAGGGGTGGGTCATTACATAGGCTCAGCGGCCGATACGATGAAAACCGGGCGTCGCGAATATCTCGGCCTGCGCAAAGGTAAAAGTTCTGCCCTTTACTCGATCCCCTCGTCGGCGCGAGCAAGCAGGGTCGGCGGAGTGGGGAGGCCGAGCGCTTTGGCAGTCTTGAGATTGATGACCAATTCGAACTTGGTCGGCTGCTCGACCGGCAGTTCCGACGGCCTGGCTCCTTTGAGAATGCGGTCGACGTAGACAGCCGCAAACCGATATTGATTAGGTATGCTTCCGCCATACGAAAAACGCCCCCCGGCCAATACGCTCTCGCGGCGCTGAAAGGCGGTTGGCAGCCTGGTGCTGAGTGCGAGCTCCGCAATCCTCTGGCTATGTTCGACCACAGAAGGATCCGAGAGCAGTATCCCACCGTCAACTCGCTCTGCAGCCAAGGCCGCAAAAGCTCGATCGTATTCTTCGGCAGCGCGCGCCTCGACGATTTTGGTTTGGACGCTGAACTTTTTTAACGCACCCTCGGTTTCGCGAAGCTGTACGGCAACATTCGAGTTGTATGAATTGCTTACAACCCCGACCCGTTTCATTGCAGGGACGAATTCAAAGAATAATTCGACCAGTTTGGCGCTGAGATCATTGGTGACGTTGCTAACGCCCGTGATGTTGCCGGCCGGACGGGCCAAGCTTGCAACAAACCCGGCACCCACCGGGTCCCCCACGGAGACCATGACAATCGGGATGCTTGAAGTCTGGCGGCGAACCGCCGCAACGGTCGGGGTCGCCCAGGCAACAATAACATCGAAATTTCCCTTAACCAGATCAGTCACGGCATCCGGGTCGTTGCTGAAGTTGCCTTTCGGCCAGCGAACTTCGAAAGCGACGTTCTGTCCTTCAATGTAGCCGCGCTCGCGCATTGCGTCCCGGAATGCGCGGAGCATTTCAGGCGTTGGAGGCGCGGCCGAAATCAATCCAATCCGGAAATATTTTTCCTGCGCCCCTGCGCGAAAGGGCACAGCCTGCCGCAATTCCCGCCAATTTGAGAAAGTCGCGCCGTCTCATGCCTTCCCAACCTGAAAAATCAAACCTTCCTGGAAAGGCCATCCCATTCTATTCGATAACTTCATCGGCGCGAGTAAAAGACCTTCCGAAAATAATCTTGAAAATGGCTCCCGGTTTTCCACCAGCAGCACGCCCAGCCTGGGAGCGGTCGTCGGCTGTGCATCGACGGCAAGCGGAGATGCCGCCAAACCGCCGACAAACATTATGAATTCGCGGCGTCTCATGCCCCCCTCCCCGCACGATATAGTCTCGCCTCCAGCAAACGTACCGGAAGGGGTCGATTTGGTCCAACGTGGACATTTTGCCAGCTTGGAACTTGCTCTGATCCAAGGGCCGAATTTCTTTCTCATCCCGTTTTTTGCCAGCAGCGATGCGGCTGCGCCATCAAACCAGCTTGGCGTCGAGTGTGATCTCGGCATTGAGAACCTTTGAGACCGGACAATTCTTTTCCGCGTCGCCGGCCATCCTGGCGAACGTGCTCTGATCGAGGTTCGGGACACTCGCGCGCAGCGTCAGGGCCGAGCGTGTGATGCGAAATCCCTGGCCTTCGGGTTCAAGGCTCACAGCGGCCTCCGTAGTCAGCTCCGTGGGCGTGTAGCCACCGCCCTGCAATTGAAAGGCAAGCGCCATCGTGAAGCAGCCGGCATGTGCGGCCGCGATGAGTTCCTCGGGGTTGGTGCCTTTCTCGTTCTCGAAACGAGTCCTGAAGGAATATGGCGTTTCGGCGAGAACTCCAGAGTCGGTGGAAAGATTACCGTTCCCAGCGCGGCCAGTTCCGCGCCAAACAGCCTTTGCCTTGCGTACCATGGAACTCTCCTTGTGCTAAATTGACCGTGTCGAACGTCCAGTTGCAGCATTCACGAAATGATTGATCGGAAGATGACCAAGCAATATCTCGAAGATTACGCCGTGGGTCAGGTCTACCGTTCGGGAAGTCTGCGAATAGACAGGGAGCAGATCATTGCGTTTGCCGCGCAATTCGATCCACAACCTTACCATCTTGACGAAAACGCCGCTCGCAAATCAGTTTTTCGTGGGCTCGCAGCGTGCGGCTGGCATACCGCCGCACTGGCCATGCGCCTCTTGGTTGGAAGGCGAGTTCAGACCTGCAGATGGAGTTCTTGGCGTTGGCTTCGACGATCTGAGCTGGCCGCGCCCGGTCCGCCCTGGCGATGAACTGCGCGTCGAGAGCGAGGTGCTCGAGGTGAGGCCATCCAAATCACGCAGCGATCGAGGCTTGATTAGAGTGAGAACGACAACTTTTAACCAGCACGGCGAACCGGTTCAGGTATTTACAGGCAATCTGCTTGTCCCTCGCAGGTTGGCCAATTCCGATAGGCAAGACGAGTAACACTCAGGCGCGGGTGTAGCGGAAAAAAGCGCAGACACCGGAATTCAGTCGTTCGCGAAAACAAACGGCCCGCAACAAAGGCGTTACGGGCCGAAGTTGATGATGGGCTATCTGGAAAGATAGCATTTCATTCTTACAGACGACGCAAACGTCGAGGAGTTGGACCATGGTCCAACCGTTCGACAAGCAATACTCGGTGTCAGAGTACTGCTCTTACAAGTTGGCGCTTGAAAGCAAATTTTTGGCGGCTTTCGACAGGTCGTCGGTCCGAAGCCTCCTTTAAATAGCGCTCAGCACCAATAGCCCGTTCGCCGGATTGAGACGTAGCAGCGAAACGAGACACGCGATGATTGATGACGATAATGCACGCCTGCCAGACATTTGCGGAGGGTGTGGGGCGGAGTTGATGCTAACCCCAAGCGGCCATCCATTTTGCGCCGATCCGACGTGCACGGACGGCTTTGGCGTCGCCATCGCAAAGCCCATCTCGCAGCTCTACCAACTTTTGGACGATGCGCTCAACGGCAGGCCAATCAAGCTGGAAAAGAACCGATACCACTGACGGCATGCATTGGCTTCAACAATGCGCATATGCCCACTTCGACGACCTCGGCGGAAACGGCCATTGATATGCGAAGCAACAAGTTCGAACCTGGCGTTTGTGACCACTCTCTGGGTTAGTCAGCTCGGCTTTTCAGTTGCGCCGCCACTCTCCGCCCAATCCTTGAATGCGCCTAGATTGTAGACTTGGCTGTATCCCAAATCTTTAAGGAGCTTGCCAGCAAGAGCTGAGCGACCGCCCGAGGCGCAGTAGACAATGATAGTTTTGTCCTTGGCGAAGTTCTTGTCGAAGTAAGGCGATTCGGGGTCGGCGCGGAATTCAAGCATGCCGCGCGAGTGGTGCACGGCTCCGGCAACCTTGCCTGTCTTCTCCAGCTCCGGCGCATCGCGCACATCGAGCACGAGTGAGTTGCCTTTCTCAATCAGATCCCGGGCTTGCGCCGGCGTGATTTTCGGCACCGCCGCGTTTGCTGTCTCCATTAACTGCTTGACGCTTGTTGTCATATTTGACTCCTTGACGGGACGCCTCGGGTTGTTGATGTCAGTGAACACGAAACGCTGCCGACGATCAAATCCCCCACGGCGAGGGGCTGCGTGAACCGCCGCCGGCAGCGTTTGATCACCAGAATTGTGCCCAGGTCAATCGGTGAACGATCACCGCGCGCGCAGGTAGGTCGTGGCGAAAAGGCGTGATTGACGAACCTGCAATTGCACTTGCTTTTTGAGCTTCTTGGCGACTTGCGTCCGTAGGTCACGAACGAGCTGAATTTCGGTTTCGAGCGCTGCGAATTTTGCCAGCAATTCCGAGACGTCGATCTTGATTTTGCCTGATCCCTTGATGTCCACCGCGCTCTTCCTCCTGCCGCAAGCCGTTACCCGGTACGCGACAAGACGGCTGATTCGATCTGGAAATTCTACTCCTGAATTTCTGATTTTGCCCTTCGCAGAACCTAATTTTGCCGGTCATTAGCGACCTTCGAAGAGCCGATGTGTCCTTTACCTCCAAGCGTGGTTTACCTCGGCACGATTGGAATGTCCGCTATGGGCCAGAGGCCGATATAGCTGCCGGTACCGCGCTTCGGCCATTTCGGTCATTGTATTGTTTCAACGGAGAAATTTTGTCGCCCATTGAAGATCTCGGTGCCAAAACTGTGATGTGCGAAGAGCATTCGGGATTAACACATGGCTTCTGAAGCTACCAACCCTATCAGTATTGAAGTTAACGACGCTATTCGCGTTTCCGGCCTGCTCCAGGCGCCACCAGGCGCACGAGCCTGCTACGTGCTGGCGCACGGCGCCGGAGCGGGAATGGATCATCCCTTCATGGCAGATGTGGCACGGGGGCTCGCTTTGCGAGGCCTGGCAACTTTGCGCTACCAGTTTCCCTACATGGAGCGCGGCAGCAGGCGACCAGATCCGCCGCAACTGGCCCATGCAGCGGTCTACGCTGCCTCGGCCGCGACCTTGCGCTTGCTGCCGGGCCTTCCGCTGATCGCCGGCGGTAAGTCGTTCGGCGGCCGCATGACCTCGCAAGCGCAGGCGAAAGCTTCGCTCCCGGGCGTGCGTGGGCTTGCATTTCTCGGCTTTCCGCTTCATCCGGCCGGTCGCCCTTCGCAGGACCGAGCTGAGCATCTGTTTGACGTACAAATCCCGATGCTATTCCTGCAGGGCACCCGCGATACACTGGCGTCTCTCGATCAACTTCAACCGCTTTGCAAAAAGCTCGGCAAGCGTACAACGCTGAAGCTGTTTACAGGTGCGGACCATTCTTTCCATGTGCCCGCGCGCACAGGCCGAAAGGACGCGCAAGTGCTTGGAGAGGTGCTGGATGCGCTCGCGGCGTGGATTGACAGCGTGACCGGTGGCGCCGGCAAGAAATCCTGATGTAGCTCAGGTTAGAGGACAATGGGTCTCTTCCCCTAAGCCCCGGATTTCCCGACCCCTCCAGTAAGCTTCAAATAAGCCTCAAACCTATCGCGCAAATCCTTGGGCAATTCGATCGACCTCTGCGTTTCCAATGATGTCATTGCAGTCGTTAGGCGCGCGCGCAGTCTTTCGATACCAGCCAAATGCCCTACGATGACAACACTCAATGAGGATCGACCGATGCGTTCGAGAAGCAACGTAAGATCTAAATGCTCACCCATTCGGCTTGGTATTTTGAAATCTGTTTCGATGTGAACGAAAGGAAAGCCGTGTCGATCATCCAGAATGAGCTGGGCATATTCGACACCCAGCTGCTCAGTGTACCAATCCTCGATCAGTCCATTGAACATGTCAAAGTAGTGCGGGAAATACACAATGCCCGCCGGATCACAGTGAGAAAATCGAATCGGTACCGTACGCGTAAACGCGCCTTTTGGTGGAATGAACCGAGTTTCTTTCATATGATGTATCCTGCGACCGGCACCCTTGCTCTCACTGCGGCGTTAACATTTGAAAGCACCCAGCCGATCATGCAAATGCGACATGCCCTGCAGCGCGTCATGCAGGCTCCAACAAAGTTAACACGAAGGTTATTTTGTTTGAACGGTTTCGCTGGTACTCAAGGTGAATGCAGCAGTCGGATCATGAAGCATCGAATCATGGTGGGAAATTCAGCACGATTGCTTGTCGCCGCGCTCCTATGTCTCAGCGCATGCACACAACTCGCTGAACCTCTCATATCCACCGGCTTGGAAGAGGATGAACAGCTCAAGCAGCCAGAAGGAGAGGCGTGCGCCAAGGTAAAGGAATTGAGGGTCGGGATGACAGCGTCGCAAGTGATATTAGCTTGCGAACGTAGGGCCGCTCCGAACGTCAGACATCATTACAAGAGATGGGAAAAAAATAGCAGTTTGGTCCTATGGAAGCAGCTATCTACATTTGGCGGACGACAAGCTGATCCAAATTTACGGCCCTTGAATATTGACTGTTAGAAAGTCGCGCGCCGTGCCACCTAGCCGGGAAATCCATTGAAAAATAAGGCCACGCCGATTGTCAGAAAGCACATGATTGTGATTGCGACCGTTGATCCGACGGCAGTGTTTTCGACAAGCGGGTGCTCTTTACCATTACGTGGAAGCAAATGCCAGAAACCGCTGACGCTCAGACCAATCAAGACAACGCCGCATATGATCGATAGCATGTCGCTCGTCCGTTTTGGAACGAGCGTTCTTTTATGCCGTGCCAATCACTGGTCGGCACAAAATTTTGGTTGTTAGCCGTAAAATTTTGCTAAATGGCGCCGACGCGGTCGCGCCGCACTACGGCGCGTTACCTCCTTCTACGGAAAAGTCGCGGCCTGCGCCTCCCCCACGACCGCCGCCGATCGCCATTACCCAGTAGCGGCGGCCGCTTGCCGACACCGCGGACGCAACGGCTTGGCACCCGCCAAGCATCATGTTGGCGCGGTGCCGCGGCGACCGCATCCACATCCGCCTCGCACACTCCTCGGTCTCGCATCCAACCGCATCGTTCTCGGCGACGGCCCCTGCCGGCCCGCGATGCCGCATGAAGCCCGCATGATCGAGGCTGTTGCGGCGCGCCATGTCGTGGGCATGGCGCTGAGCGAGTGCGTAGAGTGCGGCACAATCGGCATGGCACACGCCGGCGCCTACGGGAGCGAACAACAATGCGAGACCACAGCGGATGATATTAAGCTTCATGAACGCCCCCCGAGCGAGCCCGGATGATAAGGAAATTACCTTGTTGATTTCGCCCCACGTTTGCGGAACTTGATCGTACCAAGCCCAGCAGGTGATCCGAAAGGGGTAGGTCTCACGTTGGGCAAGAGAGCATTGCGGACCTGCTGCGAGTTCCGAACAGCCGCAGCAATTACGTGCCGGGTGGAGACGAACCGACATCGATCAGTATTGCGAGTATTGGCGGATCAGCAGCGCACGTAATAGCGTCGATGTTTCCGCCAGTAATAGCACCAGCCGGGTCGCGTAGCGTCGGCAATGATCGCACCCGCTGCGGCGCCGATCAGCCCCCCGGCAACTGCGGCGCCAGCCGTCCTGCCGGCCAGGCCACCGATAAGCGCGCCGCTGCCACCGCCGATCAATGCACCCCCGAGAACTCGGTCTTGTCGGGCACTCCCCGCACATCCGGCCAGCGCCAAAGCCATCGCAATCACAACCAGGGTGCGGTGCATCTGGTTCTCCTCTGCGGACCGACATTCCCTCCGGGCGCCAGGCCCATTTCGGCGCGACCGGAATTGGCATCACAGAAATTGCCTCACGCGAGATCGGGCCCGGAGGCAGACGAATACCGTTGCTGCCTAGTTGCACACGAACCCTGGTCGCGTAACAATCTGGTCACAAGGTCCAGGCAGCTTGCCACGTTCTGGAGTGATAGGATTTTGGCGACTGGCCGGTGCGGGTCCGCCACCAATCGAAAAGCCGACCATCGCGGCCAAAAATCAAGCGCCGCTTTTAATTGAATTGGACGACGACAGTCTCGGCGTAGGCGCACTGAACGCACTCGAATGTGCGCTGATCCTCGAGCATCCTTTCGGCTGACTCGACCTGCGATAGAACCATCGGCAGGCCGCACTTCGGGCATCGTCGCTGCCCGACGGGGGGCTTCGTTGGATCGAAATTCTGTGGTTGCGACATTGGTACCAAGCCTCTCGACCGCGTCCCCTTAATGAATGGAAGCGTATCGGACTGTCTCCAACTGTCTAATCACTATCTCGTATATTTCTCGGTCGCTTTCCAATAGAAGTTATACATCGGAAGCATGTTTCCTTGGCACGATTTGATTGTGCGCGGTTTTTCGGCGAAATCTCGTCTATTAAAAAAGTGCTTTCTTTGTTGCTTCAATTGCATCGATCAAACTTAAGGCGACTCCGGTATTTCTCTGGTAATTCCGCGCGACGAAATTGTTGAACAAGGGTTACATGCAGGAACGTCGCAGATCCAGCCGCTCAGACGTGCTCAAGGGCGCGAAAATCGTTCTAGGCACGTCTTCAGTCATCGACTGTGTCGTGCGCAATGTGACCAACGTCGGCGCACGCATACAGATCGCAAACACAGTCGAACTTCCCGAAGGTTTTGGCCTATCGTTTGACGGCGGGTTCTCCATACGGCCGTGCCGGATTGCTTGGCGCACTGTGACCGAAACCGGCGTGGAATTCATTTAAAGGGAAAGCCTGCAGGCAAGTCGGCTTTGATCGTTAATTCACGCCGTCCCCTATGGGCTCGAAACCGCACGCTAGGCAGCGATGGCTACGTGCGTGATTGAGGGCCTTCACCGTCCCGATTTCAGAGAGGAGCTGCAGTGCGCGGCAAAACAATCCTGAATTCGGTGAACTCGCCCGGCCGTGTATCGACCTCGATCGAGCCCGCGTGCTGCTTGACGATGATGTCGTGACTGATGGAAAGGCCGAGGCCAGTCCCCTCGCCCGCGGGCTTGGTCGTGAAGAATGGATCGAACATCTTTTCTTTCACATTCGGCGGAATGCCGATGCCGTTGTCGCGAATACTGATTTCAACACGATCGCCAAGGCTCCGCGTCGAGGCAACAAGAGTCGGCTCATATCGATCGCTGCCAGCCTCTCCTTTACGTTTGGTTGCGGCATAAAAGGCGTTCGCGATCAGATTCAGCAAAGCTCGCGTGATCTCCTGCGGAAACACGTCTGCCTCGCCGGCTGCCGGATCAAATGAGCGCTCGATAATGATGCTGAAGCCCTGCTTCTCCGCCCGCGCGCCGTGCCAGGCCATGTTAAGGCTTTCCTCGACGAGGGCATTGATGTCGACATGCCGGTGCTCGCTGGAGGCTTCGCGCGAGTGCAGCAGCATGTTCTTGACGATCGCATCAGCGCGCTTGCCGTGATGCACGATCTTGTCGAGGTTATCCCGCAACGTATGGGTCAGCTCATTGATCTGAGTGCGCGCCCTATCGGTGAAGGGGAGGCCTTTCAGGGTGTCCTGCAATTCATCAATCAGCTCGGCAGTGAGAGTCGAGAAATTGTTGACGAAATTGAGCGGGTTCTTCATCTCATGCGCGATGCCAGCAGTGAGCTGACCAAGCGAGGCCAACTTTTGCGTTTGTACAAGACGATCCTGCGTCGCACGCAAATTCTCCAGCGACTCGGTCAGATCGTTGGTCCGTTGTCGTAGCTCGTTGAGCAGTCGTGTGTTCTCAATGGCGATCACAGCCTGAGCGGCAAAGTTCTGCACGACCTCAATCTGCTTCTCGGTGAATGGCCGGACCTCTTTGCGATAGATGGCGATAACGCCCGCTAGGTCGTTATCCTTGAGCATCGGTACGGCAACCAATGTACGAATGCCGGCGATCTCGACTCCAGCAACCGCCAATGGATGGCCATCGCGATAGGCGCGATCCTCCCGCATGTCTGCGATCTGGAGCGGCTTCCCGGTCTGTGAGACGCGCACCATGGGGTTGAGCGAACCTGGGTCGAATACCATCCCACTCTGCCACTGGTCGGTGTAGGCCGAAGGTAACGGGCCGTGAAATGCAGCATTCCGGAATTCATTTCCGTCCTGCAACCACATTGCGCCATAGCTTGCATCGCAAATCCGGGTTGCGTTTGCCAGCATGGCATCGAAGACCGGCTTTAATTCACCCGGCGAGCTACTGATCACTTTCAGCACGTCGGCGGTCGCGGTCTGCTGCTGCAACGATTCGCGCAGCTCATTGAGCAGCCGCGCGTTTTCGATCGCGATGACGGCTTGGGAGGCAAAGTTTTTCACCAGTTCGATTTGTTTATCGGTAAATGGACGAACTTCCTGGCGGTAAATGCCGATCGCGCCGATCAGCGCATCGTCTTTGAGCAAAGGAACAATCAAGAGCGTTCGCGCGCCTGCGTATTTGACGATCGGACTGTCTGAGCTTACAGCCGCTGCGTCCACAATATGAACCAGGCGATTGGTTTCAACGAGAAGCTTCAGATCATGGATTTGCAGCGGGTTGATCACAGGCGTTTGCTTGTGGAATTCCGCGAACCGAGGCGGCGCATTGTGAACGGCAACCCGCCGGAAGACGTCGCCTTCCAGCAGCAACATCGAACCAAAGGCGGCCTCGCATATTTTTGTGGCATTTGCGAGCATGGTCTGAAACGCAGGTTCAAGCTCACCGGCCGAACTGGAGATGATGCGCAAAACCTCGGACGTGGCCGTCTGCTGTTCGAGCGATTCGCGCAGCTCGCTGAGAAGCCGTGCATTTTCGATAGCGATGACGGCTTGCGCCGCGAAATCTTCGACTAGCTCGATTTGTTTCTCTGTAAAGGCCGCCACTTCCTGTCGATAAAAACTGATTGCCCCTATCAGCTCATCGTCCTTAAGCATCGGTACCGAGACGATGGTCCGGTATCCGCCGAGCTCCGTGCCCGCCACAACGAAGGGATCGCGTTGGCGATATGCTTCTCGCTGCATGCTATCGAGGATTTGCGCGGCCTGTTTGGTCCTGACGGCGCGACCCAGCGTACTCTCGGGAGGCGGGTACAGCGGCCGGTTTTTGCGCGCCTCGATAAACTCGGCGGG
>Ga0081455_10004150_pt1 | contig 16352 bp, 9 predicted proteins | sample TabmetS3T2R1_FD_70207 | JGI IMG/M metagenome (GOLD analysis project Ga0081455, IMG submission 70207) | Tabebuia heterophylla rhizosphere microbial communities from the University of Puerto Rico - S3T2R1 | ecosystem: Host-associated > Plants > Roots > Rhizosphere ... | reverse complement strand
GGTTCTCGCGCATTGTTGCGCACGCATACAAGTCCGGTGCAAATCCGCTCTATGCGTGGTGGCACGCCGCCGTTGCGCATCATCGCACCGGGACGCACCTATCGCTGCGATTCCGATCAAACCCACACGCCGATGTTCCATCAGGTCGAGGCGCTGGTCATCGATCGCGGCATTCACATGGGCCATCTCAAATGGACCATCGAGGCGTTCTGCAAGGCGTTCTTCGAAGTGCCGCAGGTGAAGATGCGGTTGCGCCCGAGCCATTTTCCGTTCACCGAGCCCTCGGCCGAGGTCGATATCGGCTGCCGTCGCGCGGGCGGGCAGATCCTGTTCGGCGAAGGCGACGATTGGCTCGAGATCATGGGCTGCGGCATGGTGCATCCGAAGGTGTTGGCGGCGGGTGGGCTCGATCCGGCCGTCTGGCAGGGCTTCGCCTTCGGCATGGGCATCGACCGCATCGCGATGCTGAAATACGGCATTCCGGATCTGCGCGCGTTTTTCGATTCGGATCTGCGCTGGCTCCGTCACTACGGGTTCGCCGCGCTCGACATTCCGTCCTTGTACGGAGGGTTGAGCCGGTGAAATTCACGCTTTCGTGGCTCAAGGAGCATTTGGAAACGAACGCATCGGTCGCGGAGATCGCCGAGCGGCTCACCGATCTCGGCCTCGAGGTCGAGAGTGTCGAGGATGCCGCGGCCGCGCTCGCGCCGTTTCATGTCGCCGAGATCGTCTCGGCCGAGCCGCATCCGAATGCCGACAAGCTGCGCGTCTGCGTGGTCGACACCGGCACTGAGAGGATCCAGGTCGTATGCGGCGCGCCCAATGCGCGGGCCGGGCTCAAGGGCGTGCTCGCGCGCCCGGGCACAACAATCCCCGCGACCGGTGTCACGCTCGGGCAGGCCAAGATTCGCGGCGTCGAGTCCCAGGGCATGATGTGCTCGGCGCGCGAGCTCAATCTGGGCGAGGATCACGCGGGGATCATCGAGCTTCCCGCCGATGCGAAGCTGGGCGCGCCGGCGGCGGAAGCGCTCGGCCTCGACGACCCCGTGATTGACATCGCGATCACGCCCAATCGTGGCGATTGTCTTGCGGTTTATGGTGTGGCACGCGACCTCGCGGCGGCGGGTGTGGGCAAACTCAAGCCGGCGCAGATTGCTCCGGTGAAGGGCAAGTTCGCCTCGCCGATCGCGGTCGGCACGGACGACACGCAGGCGTGTCCGATTTTCGCGGGCCGCGTCATTCGCGGCGTGAAGAACGGGCCGAGCCCGGCCTGGCTGCAGAACCGTCTCAAGGCGATTGGTCTGCGTCCGATCAACGCGCTGGTCGACATCACGAACTACATCTCGGTCGATCGCGCGCGGCCGCTGCATGTGTACGATGCCGCGAAAATCCATGGGCGGATTTTTGCGCGGCTCGCCCGCGACGGCGAAAAGCTGTCCGCGCTCGACGGCAAGGAGTACGAGCTGACGCGCGAGATGTGCGTCATCGCCGACGATCGCGGTGTGCTCGGTTTGGGCGGCGTGATGGGCGGCGCGCCTTCGGGGTCCGCCCTCGAAACGACCGATGTGTTCATTGAATCCGCGACTTTCGATCCGATCCGCACCGCGCGCACGGGTCGCGCGACCGGCATTCTGTCGGACGCGCGCTATCGTTTCGAGCGCGGCGTCGATCCGGCGTTTGTTCTGCCGGGTCTCGAGCTCGCGACGCGCATGATCCTGGAGCTTTGTGGTGGCGAGCCGAGCGAGGTCGTGAGCGCAGGCGCCGCGCCATCGCGGCCGCCGGCCATCGAGTTTGATACCGCCGAGGTCGCGCGGCTCACGGGTCTCGTGCTCGAGGATGCACGCATTTTCGAAATTCTGACGACGCTCGGTTTCGGGATTGACGGCGCGGGCAAGCGCGTGCGTGTCACGGTTCCGACGTGGCGGCCGGATGTGCACGGCGCCCATGATCTGGTCGAAGAGGTCGTGCGTGTTCACGGGTTGAATCACGTTCCGGCCACGCCGCTGCCGCGCCGCGAAGGTGTGGCCGAAGCTGTGCTCACGCTTACGCAGAAACGCGCGCGGCTTGCGCGCCGCACGCTTGGCGTGCGCGGCTTTGCGGAAGCGGTGACCTATTCCTTCGTGCCGGCGCGCCACGCGGCGGCGTTCGGGGCTGAGCCGCCGGTCAAACTCGCCAATCCGATCTCGTCCGAACTCGACGCGCTGCGGCCGTCGGGGCTGCCGTCGCTCGTCGCCGCCGCACAGCGCAATGCAGATCGCGGCTTGAACGACGTCGCCTTGTTCGAGGTGGGGCCGAGCTTTCAGACCGGCGCGCCCGGTGGCCAGCGTCTCGTCGCGGCAGGAATTCGGCGCGGCGACGCGGTGCCGCGTCAATGGTCGTCGAAAGCGCGCGCCGTCGGTGTGTTCGACGTGAAGGCTGACGCTCTTGCGGTGCTCGATGCCCTCGGGGTGCCGTTGTCGGGCGCGCAGATCGTGGCCGAGGCGCCGGCCTGGTATCATCCGGGACGGTCAGGCGTCGTGCGGCTCGGGCCGAAAGTGCTCGCGCAGTTCGGCGAGCTGCATCCGGCCGTGCTGAGCGCGCTCGACGCGAAGGGACCTGTCGCGGGCTTCGAGATCTTCTTCGATGCGCTGCCCGAGCCCAAGGCGCGGACGAGCCGCGCAAGGCCGCCGCTCGATGCGTCGCCCTTCATGCCGGTCGCGCGCGATTTCGCTTTCCTCGTGGCGGAGACGGTGCTTGCCGCCGATGTTCTGCGCGCAGCGCGCAGCGCGGACAAGGATTTGATCGAGGGCGTCGCGCTGTTCGACGTGTTCGCGGGCGAGGGCGTGCCGGCGGGACAGAAATCTCTCGCCATCGGCGTGACGCTCCAGCCGCGCGACAAGACGCTCACCGACGCCGAGATTGATGTCGTCGCGAAGAAAATCGTTGCCGCCGTGGCCAAGGCCACCGGCGGCACGTTGCGCGGCTAAGTTGCCGTCCGCCCGAAGCGGGCGAGGCGTCCGGGGAGTTCCCCCGTGGCGATGTCGTTCTCGCGCGTCGGCACGCCCGCGACAATCGTTGCCCGATAGCCCGTGACCTTCTGCATGACGCGCCGCGCGCCGGCCGGCAGGTCGCTGAAGAATTGCGGCGGCTGCAACGTCAGCGCGTCGTGATCGACGACGTTGAGATCAGCCTTCATGCCCGGCGCGATGACGCCGCGATCGTTGAGGCCGATCGACTGCGCACATTTCTGCGTCATGATGTGCACGGCCTGCTCGATTGAAAGCTTCGGCCCGCGTTTGCGGTCGCGCGTCCAGTGGGTGAGCATGAAGCTGTGCACCGAGCCGTCGCACACGGTCAGCACATGCGCGCCGGCATCGGACACGCCGAGAACGACCGCGGGGTCGAGATGCGTCTCGCGAACAAGGTCGAGGCTGCCGGTCGGATAATTTGTCGTCGCGCCGTAGAGACGCGGCTGGTGGCTGTGAGCAAGGAGCAGATCATAGGCGATATCGGCCGCGGTGCGTCCCGAAGCCTCGGCCATCGCCATGACGCTTCTCGAGGCTTCGGGCTCATAGTCGCGGTCGGGGCCGAGATCATAGATCCGGTGCCAGAACTGGTTGAGAAATTCGCCGAAGCTTCCGGCCCTGCTCATTTCCGTCAGCAGCCGTGCCTTGACTTCGGGCTTGGCAAGTTCGCCGAGCCAACGGTCGACCGGCAGCTTCTGGACTTCGAGCATTGTCGGGCGGTCGAGGAAGGGGTGGGAGCCAAGGAAGCTCATCAGCACGCCCGAGCAGCGTCCGCTCAGCTGCGCGTTGACGCGTGCCTTGCCGCCGTTCCAACGGTGCAGCGCGGCCAGCTGCTCGGCGAAATACTGCGGATAGTTCTCCGCCTGGAACAGCAGGAAGTGGAAATTGACGCCGGTCTCCCCGATGATCTCGTCATAGAGCTTCATCTCATGCTGAAGCGCCTCCAGGCTCTCCCCCGAAAGGCCGTCCGGCACGACTTCGAAATAGCCGCCGTGACGCGCGACAACGGAGGCGAGCGCCTTCAGCTCCGGCGCGTCGACTTGATAATCGGGCGTCATCTCGCCCTGAAGCGTGCGATGAAGCCGGGTGCGCGAGGTTGCAAGCCCGAAAGCGCCGGCGCGCATCGCGTCGTCGGCGGCGTCCGCCATGGCCTTGAGCTCTTCGCCGGAGGCGCATTTATCTGTGCCGACCTTGTTGCCCATCGCCCATAGCCGCAGCGGGCCATGCGGCAACAGCGCGCCGATGTCGAAGGCGCGCGGCATCGCGTCGAGCACGTCGAGATAGTCGGGGAAGCTGCTCCAGTTCCAGCGCAGGCCCTCATGAAGAGCAGTACCGGGAATTTCCTCCACACCTTCCATCAGTTCGATGAGCCGCGTCTCCATGCCGCGCGTGATCGGTGCGAAGCCGACGCCGCAATTGCCCACGATCGCGGTCGTCACGCCTGAGCTGAAGGACGGATCGAGCTGGGGATCCCAGGTCGCCTGTCCATCATAATGGGTGTGCAGGTCGATCCAGCCGGGCGTGACGAGAAGACCGTCCGCGTCGATCTCGCGCTTGGCGGGCGTCGTGACGCGGCCGACCTCGATGGTGCGGCCATTTTGAATGCCGACATCGGCGACGCGCTCCGGCGCGCCGGTTCCGTCGACGACACGGCCCCCTCTTATGACGAGGTCGAGCATTGTGTTCCTCCAAGGCGATATGGCTTGTTGGGCGCGACTCTAGTCAAAGCACCCGCAGTGCGGCAAATCGCACCGGGGCTTCCGCTTTAGCCGCCGCGAGCTTTGTGTAAAAGGCGCGGGAGTCGGCCAGAAAGACAGCCTTGGTAAACTTCGCCTGATAGGTGCGCTGTCCGCCCGCGACCAGCTTGTCGCTCAAGCCCGGCTCCTGCAGCACGCGTTTGATCGCGGCAGTGAGGCCCGCGATATCATCGATCTCGACCAGCAAGCCGTCGCCGTTATGGGTGACGGTTGCCGCCGGACCCTTGGCCTTGGCCGTGACGAGCGGCACGCCCGCGGCCCAGGCATCGACCACCACGGTACCGAAGGGCTCGTAGCGCGACGGAAACACGCAAACATTGGCGGCGGCGAGGAGGGCAGCGCGATCATCGCGCCAGCCAAGAAAGCGCACGCGATCAGCGACCCCTTCTTTTGCTGCGAGCGCTATGAGCTCGTCCTTCAACGGACCGTCGCCCGCGATCCAGGCATAAGCGCCCGGCAGCGCGGGCAGCGCCTTGAGCAGAATGTCGAGGCCCTTTTTCCAATGGAGCCGCGCCAGCGCGAGCAGAACCGGCGCATTCTCCGGGGTGTCGAGGCCCGCGCGTGGCGTTGGTGCGACAGGCTCGAAATCCGCGAAGGTGCGGATGATCGCGACCTCGTCGGGCTTGGCACCTTCGTTCACGATGTGGCGCGCAATGTCTTCGGTGAGCGCCACATGGGCGTCGCAATGGCGGAAGCGCTTCAGCGCGTAGTAGCCGCCGTACCAGCCGACCTGAGCGATGGACCTCTTTGTGGCGAAGGTGCCGGCGCGGCCCATCCAATATTGAATCACGTCGGGCTGAAAGCGGCGCACCACGTCCTCGATCACACCGCTGGTCCGCCAGCGCAGCAGCGGGTCGAAGGATGCGGTCGAAACCTCGATGCCCCTCGCGCGAAAGCGCTCGATCCGGACATCGTTGTTGGGGCGCGTGACAACCGCTTGGGCATAGGGCGCGTCCGCCAGCGCGAGAACGCTTTCGAGGAAGATGTTCTCGGCGCCCCCTGTGGGCGCGCCGGCCATGACGTGAAGAAGCTTCATCCCGCGCCTTACCAGACGCCGGTATTAGGCATCGAGGCCCAGGGCTCGCTCGGCGGCAGCGCTTTCCCCTTCTGGAGAAGCTCGATCGAGATGTTGTCCGGCGAGCGGATAAAGGCCATCCAGCCGTCGCGGGGCGGCCGGTTGATGGTGACGCCCCGGTCCATCAGTTTTTGGCAGGTCGCGTAAATATCGTCCACCTCATAGGCCAGATGGCCGAAATTTCGCCCACCTGTGTAGGTCTCTGGGTCCCAATTGTAGGTGAGCTCGACCTGGGCCGCGAAATCGCCCGGCGGTGCCAGGAAGACGAGGGTGAAACGCCCGGCCGGCACCTCCTGACGGCGAACTTCTTCGAGGCCGAGTTTGTTGACGTAGAAGTCGAGCGACGCCACGAGATCGCTGACGCGTACCATGGTGTGGAGATAGCGCATGTGGAAAACCTCGTTGTCCGACCGGCCGCGCGCCGAAGGGAACCTCAGGCCGGGGTGGCTATAGCATATTTGACGGGGCGGGCGAATCACCGGCTGTTCGCGTGCGTGGGAACCGGGACCGAGAGCGTTGGCGATTGACCGCATAACCGGCCAAGGGAAGGGACAGGAGGGACCGCCACCGCGGCTCTGCCCTCGACTTTTGCGAGTGCGGCTCTGCCGCGGGCCTTCGCTTGCCGAAGCCGCGGCGGCTTGCGTTTTGGCGGCGTTTTTCTGGAGCGGACCCGCCGATGCGGGCCTGTTCGGCAAACGCAAATCCTCGGATATCCCCGCTGCGACGGTTCCCCCCGTGGCCGGCATCTCGTATCGCACGCGGTTCGAGGGGCTTGAGGGCACTAGGCTCGAGCCCTTGTTCAAATCGGTCGCCAACCTTGTGATCCGCGCGGATCAGAAGCCGCCGTCGCGGGCCGCGCTTGAGCGGCGCGCGCAGGACGATCTCGAGCGGCTCAAGACGGTGCTCGACAGCGAGGGCTATTACGCCGCGAGCCTCCGCGCCGCGATCGACTACGACAAAGAGCCGACGGTCGTGCGGATCGTGGCCGATGTCGGCCAGCGCTTTACGATCAGCCGGTTCACCATTCAGTATACGGATGAACCGGCAACCGCCGGCAACCTGCCGCGCGACGGCGCCAGCGTCGATGTGCCGGTGGGGGCTCCGGCGCGCGCCTCCGACGTTCTCTCTGCTCAACAGCGGATCATCGGCAAGCTCCGCACGGAGACCTTCCCCTTGGCGGAGGTTGTCGATCACCGCTATGTCGTCGATATGGCGACGGCGCAAATGTCGGTCGACGTCGTCGTTTCGCTGCGCGGGTCGTGGCGCTTCGGCCCGGTGAAAGTCGAAGGTTCGCCGTCGGTGTCGGCCGGCTATGTGGAGCGTCGGAAGCCCTGGCGTGACGGCGAGCCGTTCGACACCACCGACCTCGATCTCTACCGGCGCAAGCTCGAAGAGACGGGCCTGTTCCGCCGCGTGCGCGTTGCGCCCGGCGACCCGGCGACGGCGGTCGACGATCTGCTTCCGGTCATCGTCACCGTCGATGCGCGGCCCCATCGCACCATCGGCGTCGGCGTGAAATACGCGACCGATGAAGGCTTCGGCGGCAAAGTGTTCTGGCAGAACCGCAACCTGTTCGGCCGCGCGCGCTCGCTCGATCTCTCGGCGACGGTAGCCGAGACGCGGCAGGCACTCGACGGCACCTATCGCCAGCCCGAGTTCGGACGCTCGGATCAAACGCTCGTCATCACGTCCGACATCTCGAACGAAACGACGGACGCCTTCAACAAGCGCGGCGTCACCTCGTCGGCCATCGTCGACCGGCAGATCTTCAAGCATCTGGTGATTTCCGGTGGTGCCGAGGTCGAGGTGTCGAACATCGATGACATTACAGGCCGAACTTCGGTCCAACTCATTTCGTTCCCCCTTGCAGCGACCTGGGATTCCTCCAACGATCCGCTCGATCCCGTGCGGGGAATGCGCGCGCGCGTGGAGGTGTCGCCGTCCACGGGCAACGCCGACGGCGCTATCACCTTCGTGACCGTGCAAGCGACGATCGCGGGCTACATCCCGATCATGAAGAAGCCTCAAACCATTCTTGCGTTGCGCGGACGCCTCGGAAGCATCGTCGGCCCCGAGACGCTGCGCATTCCGGCTGACCGGCGCTTCTATTCTGGCGGTGGCGGCTCGCTGCGCGGCTATGCCTATCGCGAAGCGGGTCCGCTCGATATCAACGGCGATCCGACCGGCGGTCGCTCGGTGCTCGAGGCGGGCGCGGAGTTTCGCATTCGCACGGGACCGAATTTCGGCATCGTTCCGTTCGTCGATGCGGGCAACGTCTACGACAAGTCCTATCCCAACAAGCCGGAGTCGCTGTTCGTGAGCGCGGGGCTCGGCTTTCGCTACTATTCGCCGATCGGGCCGGTACGCCTTGATGTCGGCGTGCCGCTGCGGCGTCGGGACGGTGTCGATTCCGCCGTGCAGCTCTATGTCAGCTTGGGCCAGGCTTTCTGATCATGATCAAGCCGCCCGGTTTCCTTGTTCGTCATCGCCGCCAGCTCATGTGGGGCGGCCTCGGCGTGTTCGGCGCCATCGTGATCGCGGTTGCTGCCGTGCTTCTGTTTGCGATCTCGCCGCTCGGCCGCAATCTGGCGCTCGACTACGCGAAGCGCGCGCTCGCGGACTCGCACACGGCTAAGCTCACCTACGGCGAAGTCTCCGGCAATTGGCCGGGCTCGATCGTGCTCGACGATGTGACACTCGCCGACGACAAGGGGCCGTGGCTGACCGTCAGGCGGCTCACCTTCTCGTGGTATCCGCTGGCGCTGCTCGGCGGGCGTGTCGATGTCGACAAGATCGCGCTCGAGGCGCCCGCCATTCTGCGCGCACCGCAAGGCGCGAACGAGCCCGAAAAAGAGGGCAAGTTTCCCGACAGCTTCGAGCTGCCGACCTTGCCCGTGGCGCTGAATGTGGAGGCCCTCGCCATCACCGACGCGCGCATCGCCCCGCCGGTCGCGATCACCTTCGCGGCGGACGGAAGCTTCGCGCTCACAAAAGGGGCGGGCCGGATTGCGCTGTCGCTGAAGCGCCGCGACGGTGTCGACGAGCATCTCGTGATGGACGCGGCGGTCGATCGCGCGCGTCATGCGCTCAAGCTCGATGTCGACGGGCTTGCGGCGCCCGGTGGTCTGTTCGCCTTTCTCACCGGATGGCATGACCTTCCGCCGATCGAGATCAAGGCCGTCGGCGCCGGTCCGCCCGAGCAGTGGCGGCTCGACGGGCATGTGGTGGCCGGCGACTATGGCCGGCTCACGCTCGGCGGCGCGATCGTCTGGACGCATGAGCTGGCGGCGGCGCTCAAGGGCCAATATGCGGAAGGTCGCGCGATCCCGCAGCCCTGGGCAGGCCTGATTGCGGGCAAGGCCGATTGGACGCTTGCGCTCAAATCCGCATCCGATCGCGACACGCTTGAAGCCGGCTTGATCGGCACCGGCGCGACTCTGCGCGTCGCCCTGACGAAGCTCGACGACCGCAGCCTGTCGGGTGACCTCCATGTGACGACGTCGAACAGAATTGTGCTTGCGGACGGCACCGCGCTCGGGGCGTCGGGGATCGACGGCAAGATTGCCGGCAGCCTCGATCTGCCGAAGCTCGACGCGACGATCAAGGCCTCCAGCCTCGCCACGGCCGGCGTCGATCTCAAGGCGCTCGATGCGACGCTCAATGTCGAAGCCGGCCGCAACGACCGCACGCTTGCGGTATCCGCCAACGGGACAAGCGGGGCCTTCGCGTTCGATGCCGGCAGCGGCTTGGGCGTTCGTCCGGTGGCGCCGAGCAGCGCCTTCTCGCTCGTCTTCGCCCAGCTCCCGGATGGCGGCTGGCAGGCCGACCGCATCTCGCTCAGTGTTCCGGGCGTCGCGATCGATGGCCACGCGAAGGGGCGTGCGAATGGCGATGGCGAGGCGGATGCGACGCTGATCGCCGACGATCTGCGCCCACTCACCGCCGTCGCCGATGTCGATCTTGCCGGCCGCGCCAATCTCACCGTGGGCGCCCATTGGAGCGGAGAGGGGATCGGGCTCTCCGTGCAAGGCCGCACGGAGGATACGGTCGTCAGCGGCATCGCGTTCAAGCCGATCGCGGGCGACAGCGCCGATATTCTGGTCGACATGAGCCATGCCATCGATGCGGCCTGGGTGCTCGATCAGGCGCGGATCACGGGCGCCAACGGGTTCACCGCGCAGGCGACGGGCGCCGTCACCCATGACGTCACGCTCGACGGAACGATTTCGGGAGATCTCGCCGGCCTCGGCGCGCAGATCGGCGTCGATCTCGCGGGGCCGTTCGATGCGACGCTGCAGGCGCGCGGCCATTGGCGCACGCCCGCGATGACCGTTCATCTCGACTCGCCCGCCGCGCGGCTTTACGACCAGGACATCGGCCGTCTGCGCGCCGATTTCGAGCCGCCGCAAGGCGGGCCGCTCCAAAACGAGAAAGTTTCGGGGCTCTTGTCGCTGCAGAGCGAGGCACCGCAAGGACGTCTGCTCGCGGTGGCGCGGATCGCCGAGCATCAGGATCGCGCGCTCGAGCTCAGCGATGTCACGGGCGATGTGTTCGGCGGCACGCTCAAGGGCGGCGTGCGCTTGCCCAAGGACGGCACGCGCGCGACGGGACAGCTGACTCTCGTCTATCCCGATCTCCGCGAGCTTGCCGGCTTCATTGCGGGTGAGCCCCGCCGCGCGCAGGGGCGCGCCAAGCTCGCGGTGGTGCTGGGCGGCGATGCGAACGCGCCGGCCATGAAGCTCGATCTGTCCGCACAAAGCGTGGCGGTTCCGGAAGACCAGCTCGGCCTTTCCAAGCTCACGGCAACGGTGACCATCGCCGATGACGGCGCGCTCAACACGCGCGTGACCGTGGCCGACGGCCAGATCGAAGCGCTCAACCGACCCTTCCGCGTCGGCGCTTTCACCGCGACCGTCACGGGACCCGCGGCGCGCTCGGACATCACGCTCGAAGCAACCGGTCTCGCCGACGGCGGCGGCCAGCTCAAGGCGCGCGGTCAATGGGTGCAGACCGGCAAAAGCCCGGGCCTCACCGTGAGCGTGCTAGAGGGCAATCTTTGGGAGACGCCGTTCAGCGCGACGAAGCCCATCGTCGTCGGTCTCGCCGAACGGCCAACGCTGCAATATGCGGCGCTCAATGTCGGCTCCGGCCAAATCGCGGCAAGCTATGTCCCGGCGGCGCGAGGCTTCAAGGCGCGTGTCGAGACGACGAAGTTTCCCATCGCGTTTCTCGGCCGTGTGCTCGATACGGGATGGCCGCAGGGCGAAGTCGACGGCACCGTGTCGATCGATACGGCGTCGGTGCAGCCACGTGGGACCGCCAAGCTCACTCTGTCGAATGCGCTGTTCGCGCCGCCGGGCCTGGCGCCCGTACCGCCGCTGAGCGGAGAGGCCGATGCGACATGGGACGGTCGCACCGTGCGCGCGACGGCGATGATGGACCGCGCCGCGTCGACGCCGTTCCAATTGAAGGCGACGCTGCCGATGGCGCTCGATGCCGACCGCAATCCACGCATGGTGCCGAGCGGGGCGCTCAATGCCAATGCGCGCTGGAACGGCCGCGTCGGCGCGTTCTGGGCGCTGCTGCCGCTCGACATGCACCGGCTCGACGGTGACGGCACGCTCGACGTGACGGCCTCGGGCACCTGGGGCAATCCGAAGGTGACGGGCCGGCTCGGCATCCGCGAGGGCCATTACGAAAATCTTGAAACGGGCACGCGCCTCGTCAATCTCGATCTCGATCTCGATGCCAATCTCACCGAAGCGCGCCTGAAGCTTTCGGCAGGCGACGGCAGCGGCGGGAAGGTGAGCGGGCAGGGGACGGTGAGACTTCTGCCTACGGAGCATTTCCCGGTCAGCGCCGAGCTCGACATGACGCGGCTGCGCGTGGTCGGCCTCGATGACGTGACGGCGACGGCGACGGGCAAGGCCACGTTGTCGGGCAACTTCTCCCGCCTCGCGCTCGGCGGCAAGCTCACCATCGACGGCGTCGAAGCGCATATTCCCGACCGCATTCCACCGACGGTCGCGACGTTGCCGGTGGAATATGCCGGCGCGCCGCGCACCACGGCCAATCTCGACGACACCAAACAGGAATCGTCGGCGCCCATCGATCTCGATTTCGATGTGCACATTCCCGGACGCGCCTATGTGCGGGGGCGCGGCCTCACGTCCGAATGGAAGGGTGATCTCACCCTGCACGGAACGTTGGACGAGCCCGATCTCAAAGGCACCATCGTGCTCGTGCGCGGCACGCTCTCCTTTGCCGGACGAAGCTTCCCGCTGACGACGGGGCGCGTCTATTTCGCCGGCGGCGGCGATCTCGACCCCGATCTCGACGTGGCCGCGGAGCGTCAGGTGCAGACGACCACCGTCGCGATCACACTGAACGGCCGGGCGTCCTCGCCCAATGTCGCCATCACCTCCGTTCCCGCGGTGCCGCAAGAAGACGCGATGGCCTATCTCCTGTTCGGAAAATCCGCGAGCAGCCTGACGCCGCTCGAGCTCATCGATGTCGCGCGCGGCGTCGCCGAGCTCGGCGGCATCGGGCCGTTCGCGGGCGGGATGGGTGTGCTCGACAAGACGCGCTCTGCGCTGGGCTTCGATGTCCTGTCGATCGACGTCGAGGACAAGGCGGGCACGTCGCAGAATGTCATGGGCAGCACGGCCATCACGGCGGGGCGCTATCTCACCAACAAGATTTATGTGGGGCTCAAGCAGGGCGCGCGCACGGGCTCGAGCGCGGTGCAGCTCGAAGTCGAGCTCTCCCCGCACATCAGCGCGGAGACCGAGGTCGGCGTCGAGTCCCAAAGCTCAGGCATCAACTGGAAATGGGATTATTAGGGCGCGCGTCCCCTCTCCCGTTGGGAGAGCGCGGGGCCATCCTTCGAGACGGGGCTTTCAGCCGCTCCTCAGGATGAGGACCTGTCAGGATGAGGTTTCGGGGTTCTCAAAAAACAAGAACCTCATGCCGAGGAGCCCGCGAAGGCGGGCGTCTCGAAGCATGGGCCAAGATCTCTTCGGGGCCGGAAGCGCGGTCGCCACCCAACCCCCTCTCCGGCGGGGAGAAGGAGTTGCTCCGCAAGCGTTCCTTAAAGAGTCGTTGCTAGGCTTGTCTCATGAGCCAGATCCAGTTTCAGCGCCCGAGCGACGAAGAGATCGAAGCGCAGGTGGCGCGTCACGAGCAGTTGTCATCCGGCCGTCTCGGCGGCACGCGCGCGTCCTTTCTCTATGCCGAGCTTGCCGGCCGCGATTTCATCGATGTGCGCCTGGACGGCGCGGATTTTTCCGGCGCGGATCTTCGCGAGGTGCGCTTTCTCGGGGCCAATCTCGACAACGCGGTGTTCTTCGGCGCGGATTTGCGCGGCGCCGATTTTACCGGCGCGAGCTTGCGCCGTGCGGATCTCAGGGGCGCCTCACTGCAAGGTGCGGTCTTGAGCGGCGTCGATCTGTTCGAAGCGGATCTGCGCGAAGGCGTGGTAGCGGAGCGCGGGCGCATGGGGCTCATGCGGTTTCTCTATTGCGACACCGGGCCCATCGGGTTGCCGCGCGCGATGCTGTCGAGCACGACGCTGGAACTCGTGCGCGGCGCGGGCTTTGCCGCCATGTCGTGCGACCTGTCGGACGCTCTGCTCGACGGCGCCCGCCTCACGCGCGCGCATCTCAATCGCGCCTGCCTGCGTAATGCCTCGCTGCACGGCGCCGATCTTGTGGGCACAGATCTCTCCGAGGCCGATTTGACCAGCGCTCGGCTGACCAACCTGAAAACCGGCATGACGGTCATGGATGGAGCGCGGCTCGACAGCGTCGTGCGCGATCCCCGCTCGGAGCCGAAGTCGGGACTGAGCTTCGCGGCGCTCGAGGAAAAGCTCGATTCCCATGAGATGTGGGCGCGCAGCGAGGGGCGCGAGGGTACGCCGGTGTCTTTGGATCGAACGGATCTGCGCGGCGCCAAACGCCTCGCGGGCCGCACCTTCTCGGCGCTGGGCGCGACGCGCGCCATCCTTGCTGGTCTCGATCTGTCGGGAACCGCGCTTCAGGGCGCTCGCCTCATGGGCGCGGATCTGTCCTTCGCCGATCTCGCGGGATGCGATCTGCGCGGCATCGACCTCTCGCAGTGCCGGCTCAATCGCGCCAATCTCGAACGGGCGGACCTGTCGCCGCTTCAGCTCGACAATGGCCGGCTTCTGCCGGCGCGCCTGAACGGGGCCTCGTTGCGCTATGCGAGCCTGGTCGGCGCCGATCTGCGCCAGGCCGTGCTGGCCGATGCCGACCTCTGCCACGCCGATCTCGAGCAGGCCAATCTGCGCGGCACCGATCTCACCTACGCGGTCCTGGCGGGCGCGCGGATCGCTCACAGCGCGTTTGCGCTCGCGCAAGGGCGGATGGCGATCGGCGCGACGCCTCTCGCGGCTTAGAGCGTTTTCCGGAAAAGGGCGCCTACTCGGCGGCGCGCGGAAAGGCGCGACGGAAGAAGCTTTCCGTCCGTGCCGGTGCGGGCGTCTCTCGCACGGGCGCTGCGCCGCCGGCCGCGTTCGACAGACCGACCCCCGCCGCCTTGGCGAAGCTCGGAGCCGGAGTAGGTTCAGGGATGGGCGCGGGGGCCGGCGCTTGAGGCGGCTCGGCCGGGACGAAGCGCCGCTGACCGACCCGAACCGGCGCGGCGGCGCCGGGCTTGGGGGGCGGTGTCCGCGAGCGGACGAACGTGCCGACCCGCGCGATCGCGCCTTTCGTCTCCGAGGTCGTGCTGTGGAGCTGGAACAGGTGGCTCATCCGCTCCCAGATCTCGCAATTCACGTCGACGCCCGCGGCTTCGGCCTTTTCGGCCACACGGGTCGCGTCGTCGCGCAGAAGCTCGTCGCTGCCCGCCTGGATCAGCATCGGCGGCAGGCCGTCGAACCGGCCGAAATAGGGCGAGGCGAAGGGATGGGTCGGCAGGGTGTGCTTGAGGTAATGCCGCGCGCTCACTGCGAGCGTCTGCCACCGCAGCGCGACATCCTTGTCGGCATTGCTGAGCAGGCTCCAGCCCGTCAGCGCGAGGTCGGTCCAGGGCGACAGCAGGACAAGGGCCTTGGGCAGCGGCGCGCCGCCGTCCCGAAGCGCCATCGCGGTCGACAGCGCGAGCCCGCCGCCAGCCCCGTCACCCGCGAGCACGATGCTGTCCGGGCTGATGCCTTGGCTCAGGAGCCAGCGATAGGCCGAAACCGCGTCATCGAGGGCGGCCGGGAACGGATGCTCCGGGGCCAGACGATAATCGACCGAAAGACCGCGTGCCTCGGCGCTCTCGCAGAGCTGCACGGCCACCCAGCGATGGGTGGCCCGCGACCCCATGCAATAGCCGCCACCATGGAAATAGAGAATGACCCGATGCGGGTCCGCCTTTTTAGGCCGGATCCACTCCGCTGCGAGCGATCCGCCGGCAGCGACGTGACGGCCCGCGGCATCGAGCGACACCGGCACGATCTCGGTGGTGCCGCGACAACGGGTCTTTTCGGCGGCTAGATCGGCCTTGCGCCGCTCCGCGATGATCTCGCTGTCAGGTGTGAGAGGCCTCCGCCCGAAATGGCGAAGGTACAAGGAACCGAAACCGTTTGACCTTCCCCGCATCTCAATACGCCTTATCCGTGGACACCAAACACGGAGTGGAGGATCTGGGCTTATTAACAACTTATTAACATATCGCGACGCCCACGGTACAGGTTCTGCAAAGAACATGCTCAATTATTTGTCAATCGAACGGATTTTCCGTGCCGGAACGGAACATGGCGCGACGGGTACGGTCGTTCCCGCGTGACGTGCGATGCAAAAAGGGACCGCGGTCGCCCGCGATCCCTTTCGTGAGGTGGTCGAACAGCCGTTAGGCGACCTTGCGGTCGGCCTCGATGGTGCGATCGGACGACCCGGTCTGGATCTCGACCCGGCGAGGTTTGGCCGCTTCCGGAAGCTCGCGTACGAGATCGACATGAAGCAGCCCGTTCTCGAGGCTCGCCCCTTCGACGCGGACGTGATCGGCAAGCTCGAACCGGCGCTCGAAGCCACGGCCGGCGATGCCGCGATGTAGGAAGGTGCGGCTCGCGGTGTCGGCCGCGTGTTTGCCGGAGATCACAAGGCTGCCGTCCTGTGTCTCGATTTGGATCTCATCGCGCGAGAAGCCCGCGACCGCCATGGTCACACGATAATGGTCTTCGCTGCGGACCTCGATGTTGTAGGGCGGGTAGGTCGGAGCTCCGTCATCGGCCTTGGTGGCCGCGTCCAGAAGCCCAAACAGGCGATCGAAGCCGACGGTAGACCGATAGAGGGGTGAAAAGTCGAAAGAACGCATGGCCTTATCCTCCTTCAAGCGATAGGCGAAGGGTCCCTCATCGAGAATGCCGGGACCCGGGTTTCAGCAATCGCTCCGCCCCCGGATGGGCTGCGGAACACCCGGGATTTGGGTGACAGCATGTCGCGCTTCAAGAGGGACAAATCGCCATCGGGACGTCAAAATCATTCGTCAATCCTATTGCTCTTTCCTAGA
>Ga0081455_10004149_pt1 | contig 16352 bp, 19 predicted proteins | sample TabmetS3T2R1_FD_70207 | JGI IMG/M metagenome (GOLD analysis project Ga0081455, IMG submission 70207) | Tabebuia heterophylla rhizosphere microbial communities from the University of Puerto Rico - S3T2R1 | ecosystem: Host-associated > Plants > Roots > Rhizosphere ... | reverse complement strand
ACGGTCGAGACGACCGAAGAGATCAAGCAGCTCTATCTCGAGTTCCAGGCCGCCGGCGTCAGCTTCTTCCAGGGGCTCAAGCGAGAGCCCTGGGGCGCGCGTAACTTCATTGTGAGGGATATCGACGGCAACCTGCTGCTGTTCGCGGGACCTACCGAATAACGCAGCACCGCGGTTGGTGTTGGCGGAGCCTTCAGCGACCGTTAGCCGGATGCTCGCGACAGACGGGATCGTTCGATGACGGGGTCGCTTCAGTATCCCGCTCTCCCGGCTCGAGCTTTTCGGCGATCAGGGGATGCGGATTCTGGGCAGCCGTACCGGCGGTGCCGTAGGAACGAGTCAGTATTTCCAGCAAATGCCCATTCGGATCCTCGAAATACACACCGCGTCCATCGTCCCAGTGGTTGATCACGTCGCGCTTCTTCTGGTGCGGATCCGCCCAATAGGGCAGCCGACGCTCCTCGATACGCGCGAAGATCCGGTCGAACTCCGTTTCGCTTACCAGGAAGGCGTAATGCTGCCGCCTGATCTCGTCGCTGGTATCGATGAAGTCGAGCGTGAGGTCGTCACCGGCGGTGACCAGTGCGAACGGACCGAGCAGAACGGGAGGAGGCAGGCCCAGGACCTCGCTCATAAACAAGGCCGAGGCCTTCCTATCATGCGCGGCCACGATCGTATGATTAAGCTTTGCCGTCATGTGTCCAAGCCTTCCGTACTGGAGAAAATAACGAGACCCGATCTGGCCAAGTTGCAGTCGCCCGCGGCCTGCGGCAGCGCCGCCGATGGCGACGCGTAAAAAAGTCATGGAACCGGCAGGCAGAGCTGACCGTTGGGCCTGTGCCCAGCTGAAAGTTCACCACGATGGACAACCGGACAGCGGACAACCGGACAGCGATCGAGGACGTCCTTCTTGAATTGCGCGCACGCGGCGTACGATGTGGGTTGGTGAGTCTGTGCAACGGCACAATCGGCGCCTGGCTTGACTGCGATGGCATGATCGTCGGAGGGAGCCACTTCGTCCGCGATGCACCGTTGGACGAGATAGCGCGTTGGCTGAAGGAGACGGCGGACCGACGGGAACGCCCCGTCTCGGGCAATGTCATAGACGCCAGCCAACGCTTTGCGGCGCGAACCTGACGAAATCGACGTCCTTCGCGAACTCTGCGCGATGCGGATGCGGTATGCGCGGCGCACGAAAACGCACAGACGCGGCCAACGCGTGCGCAAGCGCGCAGTGGCTGGACTCGTTCCATGGAAAAGCGGTGAATCCGTTTCCGGGGTCGTCGCCTTCGTGGGGTCGTCGTTACACGCCGCTTGGAGCGACGTATCCGAACCGTCGGGCGTAAATCGGCGCTCTTCGCCAGAGGGGTGCGCCCAATGACCTATGCCTTGCTGACCGCCTGCCTGCGGATCGAGCGCGCTTCGCGCGTGAACAAAGCATCCAAATAGGCAGTCTTCAGACGATTCGCAGATGTAGTATGGGCACCGATTGCGATGTCCAAGACTACGGTCGCGACGGTCCGGATTGTCGCTTGTATCGGCGGTGTGATCGGCCCACGGTTCGATCATGGCGAGCGCAACCGGTATCTCTGGCAAGCGTGTCCTGATCGTTGAGGACGACTTCCTCATCGCAGAGCAGATGCGTCATGCGATCGAAGCTGCCGGAGGACGGGTGGTCGGGCTTGTGCGGGACGTCGAGATCGCCTGCGACGTGATCGATGACGGGCAGCTCGATGTCGCTCTGCTGGACGTCAAGCTTGGCCAAGAAGACTCGCAGCGTGTTGTCGCCTACCTCAAGGAGCGCCGCGTGCCTTTCATTGTCGTGAGCGGCTATGAAAGGTCGACCTTGCCTCGGTGCTATGGCAATGCGCCTTACTACGGCAAACCGGTTCTGGAAGAGGATGTGCTGCGTGGCCTCGCGACGGTGCTTGCGGAGCGGACGAGCCGGTTCCGGCTCTAGCATTTCCGGTCCTCGCAACTGAGATGTGACGCGCCGCCGCTGGGATCAGGATAAACGGATCGTCAGTCGGCGGACGATCCAAGGAAGCGCGCGACGGCGACAGCCATGAGGGCGCCGATCGCCTGGGCCAGGATGAAAGCCGGCGCGCTGGCGGGCGCAATGCCGGCGAACGTATCGGAAAGCGCACGGGCGACCGTCACGGCCGGATTCGCGAACGAGGTCGAGGCCGTGAACCAGTAGGCCGCGGTGATGTAGCAGGCGACGACGGCCGGCAACGACGTCGACTTGCGCGCCGCGCCCAGCAGGATCATCAGCACGAGGCCGAAGGTCGCGACCGCCTCTGCCGTCCATTGGCCAAAACCGCTGCGGACCTTGGTCGAAGCCTGCAGGATCGGCAGGTCGAACATCAGATGCGCGAGCCACACGCCCAGGACCGCGCCCACGACCTGGGCGACGATGCGCATGACGATGCGCTCGCGCGGCGCGAGACCGTTCAGAGCGAGCGCGATCGTGACCACAGGATTGAACTCCGCACCCGAGATCGGGCCGAAGGTCACGATCAGGGCATAGAGCGCGGCTCCTGTTGCGATCGCGTTGGCGAGCAGCGCGATGGCGACGTTCCCGCCGGCCAGTCGCTCGCCCATGATGCCGGAGCCCACGACCGCGGTGAGCAGCAACGCCGTGCCCAGCGCCTCGCTCGCTGTTGCACGCCATGCCGCGGCACGCGAAGCCGCGCTACGCCGCGGCGGTGCCTGGAGGCTTTCGACCGATTGCATCGAGGCGGCTCTGCAAGGACAGGCGATCGAGTGTCTCGAGCGGCAGGCTGGCGAACAGCCTGATCCGGTGCTCCAGCGCCGCAAACGTTTGGTAAAATGCACGGCGCTTCATCAGCTCCGTGCCATCGACTGCGGCCGGATCGGGCAGGCCCCAATGGGCCGTCACGGGGTGACCCAGCCAGACGGGGCAGGCTTCGCCGGCGGCGCTGTCGCAGACAGTGAAAATGAAATCCATGGCCGGGGCGCCGTCGACGGCAAATTCATCCCAGGATTTCGAACGAAGCCCCTCCGTCGGCAACCGCATCTTTTCAAGGAGATCGAGCGCGTATCGATGGACTTCGCCTTTGGGATGACTGCCCGCGCTATGACCGACGAACCGTCCCTGGCCGACGCTGTTGGCGATCGCTTCTCCCAGGATGCTGCGGGCCGAATTGCCCGTGCACAGGAACAGGACGTTGAAGGTCCGCACGGTTCGGCTCAGCCGCAGCAGGCTTTCGAGGACGTTGCCTTTTGAGGCGCGGGCCCGCAGCAGGCGTTGCTCTCGCGAATCGACTCAAGCGAGACGCTGGTGCCGTAGGTCGTGCTTTCGCCCACGGTATGGAACGTCTCCCACGCCACGCCCGCGGGATCGGAGATCCAGCTCTTCTCCGACTTGGCGTAGCAGCAGGTCGTCATGCCCTCCTCCAGCACCGGCCGGTCGGCCTGCTTGAGGCGGCCATAGACTTCCTGCAACTCGCCGGACGATTCGACCTGGATGCCGAGATGGTCGACGCCGGCGGCGCGGCCGCTGTGCGTGGAGATCGCGAAGTTGACCCTGGGATCGTCGAGCATCCACTTCGCGTAATCGGATTTCACGACGGTGGGCTCGGCGGCAAACAGCGTCGAGTAGAAGCGGATCGACTGGTCGAGGTCCTCGACCGACATATGGACATGGAGGCGCTTCATTGTCTGGTTGCTCCTCTGCTTCGACGACGGACGACAGTACGCGAGGCCGGCTCGCAAGCGGGCACGCCGCAGCCCGCCGCGTCGCCAGCGCAGCAATTCTCGGTCAGGAAACCCATCAGCTCGTTCATGCCGTCATAGTCGGCGGCATAGATCAGCGAGCGGCCGTCGCGCTTCACCTGCACGAGGCCCGCGTGCTTGAGCTGCGCGAGATGGAAGGAGAGCGTGGGCGAGGCGAGCTTCAGCCGCTCGGCGATCTGTCCGGCCGGCAGCCCTTCGGGCCCTGCCTGCACCAGGAGGCGGAACACCTCGAGCCGGTTCTCCTGCGCCAGCGCGCCCAGGGCGGCGACGGCATCATTTGTTTCCATGATTTGATATATATGGAATTATTGAAGTATAGTCAACCTCTGTCTTACCCTGCTGCCGCAAAATGCCGGACCACAGTTTATGAGTCGCATAGTCACCATCGTCATTCTGGGCTCGACGCAAACACTCGCCTGGGCATCGAGCTACTACCTGCCCGCGGTGCTGGCTGACGCGATCGCGCACGATACCGGCGTCTCCACCAACTGGCTGTTCGGCATCTTTTCCGCCGCCTTGATCATCTCGGCGCTGCTCGGGCCGCGCATGGGGCGGATGAGCGACGCCGGTGGCGGCAATCGCATGCTCGCCGGCTCCAATCTCCTGTTCACGATCGGCCTGGCGTTGCTGGCGTTCGCCCATTCCATGCCGATGCTGGCCGCGGCCTGGCTGGTGCTTGGCGTCGGCATGGGCTTCGGGCTCTACGATGCGGCGTTCGCCGTGCTGGGCCGGATCTATGGCGCCAACGCGCGCGGCGCGATCACCGGCATCACCCTGATCGCTGGCTTCGCCAGCACCATCGGCTGGCCGCTGACCGCATGGGGCGCCGCAACGATCGGTTGGCGCGACACCTGCCTGGCGTGGGCGGCGCTGCATCTCTTCGTCGCTCTGCCGCTCAACTACTGGGCATTGCCGCGCCCGACCGTAACGGCCGAGGACAAGAAGGCGATGGACAAGCCCGTGCCGATCGACCGGCCCATGATCCTGCTCGGCTTTGCGTTCGCCGCTGCGTGGATCGTCACCGCCGGCATGGCGGCGCACTTCCCGCGCATCCTGGAAGCAACCGGCGCTTCGCAGGCGCAGGCGATCGCCGCCGGAGCTCTGATCGGCCCGGCTCAGGTCGGAGCACGAATGATCGAGGCCAGCGTCCTGAAGCGTTTTCATCCGCTGATGTCGGCGCGGCTCGCGACGCTGACCCATCCGGTGGGCGTTGCCGTCATCCTGACCGCCGGCGGCGGCGTCGCGGCGAGCGCCTTTGCCCTGCTGCATGGGTCGGGCAATGGCATTCTGACCATTGCTCGGGGAACCGTGCCGCTCGCGATCTTCGGGCCGGAGAACTACGGCTACCGGCTGGGCATCCTCGGCATGCCGGCTCGCTTCCTGTCCGCGGCGGCGCCGCTCGGCTTCTCGTTCCTCATCGACTGGCTGGGCGGCGACGTGCTCCTGGTTTCGGCGGCGCTGAGCCTGTCTGCACTAATGGCGCTTTGCATGCTGCGGCAACCAGCGAGCTACGCGGAAGCTCATGCCGACTGATCGCGTCGCCCGCGCCGATGCGCGCGCGCTCTCGCCGGCGCGGCTGGTAGCGCTGGTCTGCACGGCGCAGGTCTTCGTGCAGATCGGTGCCTTCTTCTGGCCGGCGCTGTTGCCGCAGATGATGGGCCGCTGGCAGCTCACCAACAGCGAGGCGGGCTGGATCACCTCCTCTTTCTATGCCGCCTACATGCTCGCCGTGCCGGTGCTGGTGACGCTTACCGACCGCATCGACGCCAAGCGCGTCTATCTGTTCGGCGTCGGCTGCACCGTGCTGGCGCACCTCGCCTTCGGCCTCGCCGCGCAGGGCTTCTGGTCGGCGCTTGCCCTGCGCGCGCTCGCCGGCATGGGCTGGGCCGGAACCTACATGACCGGGCTGAAACTGCTCGCGGACCAGGTCGATGCGAAGCTGATGTCGCGCGCCGTCACCGGCCATGCCGCGAGCATCGGCATCTCGGGCGCCGTCTCGTTCGTGCTGGGCGATGCGATCGCCTCGGCCTTCAGCTGGCACGCCGCCTTCCTGTTCGCCGGCATCACCGCGGCCATCGCCTGGCTTGCCGTCGCGCTTGCCGTGCCGCCGCGCGCGCCGACGCCCGGTCCTGCGAAAGGCGGCACGCTGTTCGACTTCCGGCCCGTGATCGCCAACCGCTCGGCCATGGCCTATGCGCTGGCCTACTGCGTGCACACGCTCGAGATGAATGCGCTGCGCGGCTGGGGCGTGGCGTTCCTCGCCTGGGTCGCCGCCAGCGCCGGCACGACCGAAAGCCTGCTCTCGCCTACCGTGATCGTGACGGCGCTGGGACTGATCGGAACGGCCGCGAGCGTGCTCGGCAACGAGGCTGCGATCCGCTTTGGCCGCCGGCGCCTGGTCGCGGGGGCGATGCTGCTCTCGATCGCGCTGGCGCTGGCGCTGGCGGCGGTCGGCACTCTCTCCTACGGGCTCGCGGTCGCCCTGCTGCTGGTCTACGGCCTGGTGGTGTGGCTCGATTCCTCGTCGCTGACCGCGGGCGCGGCCGGCACCGCCGACCCCGCGCGCCGCGGCGCCACTCTCGCGGTGCATTCGATGCTGGGCTATGCCGGTGGCTTCGTCGGACCGATCGCCGTCGGCTGGGTGCTCGATCTGTCGGGCGGCATGTCGCCGCTCGGCTGGGGCGTTGCCTTCGCCCTGGTCGCGGCCCTGATGGCGATGGCGCTCGCGACCTTCCTCCGCATCCGCCCGCGCGAGCTCGAAGGCGACCGCGGGCGCTGAGGCACATACTCTCCCCCTCTCCCCACCTCTCCCCCTGGTGGGGGCGAGGCGCATGAGAAGAGTGCTCTCAGGTTCCTCTCCCCCTTGGGGGAGAAGTTAGGAGAGGGGGCGACGCCAGCCATCGGCATCGCGTTCGAGCGCCGTCGTCTTGAGGCCAAACGGCTCGGGCGTGATGCCCTTGATCCAGAGGTCCATGCGCTCGACATCGATCTCGACGAATACAGCGTTGGCGCGATCCTCGTCGCTCGGGAAGTAGGCGTCGTAATGCGCCTTCCAACGCCGTTTCACCTCCGACGCCTCTGTCCGCAGCGTCGCGCGGCCCATCAAGGTGAGGTACGCCTCGCCCGGATCGTGCTGGAAGACGAGCGCGACCTCGCCGCCCCGCCTGAGGTCCGCCGCCTTGGCCGAGCGGCCGTCGGTGACGAACCGGATCCGCCACGGATCCTCGCCCGGATCGTGCATCAGCCGCCCCATCGGCCGTGTACGCAGCCCGCCCGCCTCCGTCGTGGTCACCAGCCAGCAGTAATGCACCGCCTTGACCGTCCGCGCCGCGCCTTCTAGCAGCCGGTCGATATCGAGCCCCTCGATCCTGGTATCGTGCCTCGCTTTCGCTTCTGTCGTCGTCATCATCGGACCCTCCGTTGTTGACCGAACGTTCTAGACCATATAGTCTACAACTCGTGGGCCGAGCGCAATTCGACAACCAGGACTTTATTGACGCAGCCCGCGCGCTCGCCTCGGAGCGCGGACCGGCCGGCGTGACGGTCGATTCAGTCGCCGAGCGTCTTGGGGCGCCCAAGGGCTCGTTCTATTACCGCTTCGCCTCGCGCGATGCGCTGCTGGGCGAGCTGTGGCTCATGGCCGTGCTCTCCTATCAGGAGGGTTTCGTGCGCGCGATCGAGGCCGGCGACGGCCTTGCCGCGGCACTGCACATGCCGGCCTGGGTGCGGCTGAACCTCGACGATGCGCGCCTGCTGCTGCTCTACAGCCGCCACGACTTCGTGCAGGGCGACTGGCCCGCCGCGCTGAAGCGCGGCGTGCGCGATCAAGCCGCGCGCATCGAGGCCTGCTTCAAAAGCTTTGCCCGCCAGGCCTTCGGTCGCGCCGGCCCGGCGCAGATCCGACGCGCCACCTTCGTGCTGGCCGAGGTGCCGACCGCCGCCGTGAGGCCGCACCTGCAGCGCCGCGAGCCGCCCCCGCCCCTGGTCGACGAACTCATCCGTGAGACCTATCGCGCGATCGTTCGTCCGGACCGCGCGCCCCTTCCCTGAGCCGCAAAAAGCCCGTGACGTGTTCAGGTTCTCGCAAGGAGGGTAGACGATCCTGTCCGTAGAGCTCTTCCTTCCTCTTGGGATCGAAAGGAGATGGATATGGATACGCTGCGAAGAGGCGCCATCGCCGGCCTGCTGCTGATGGCGCCGCTGGCGCTGATGGCGCCGCTGGCGGCATCGGCGCAATCGAGCGATGCCCAGTACTGCACCGAGTTGGGCCGCCTCTATAGCAAGTACGTCACCAGCAGCGAGGACAGGCGGCCGCGACCGCCGACACCCGACATCTCGGTTGCCATGGCGAAGTGCCAGTCCAATCCGACGTCGTCGATACCGGTGCTGGAGAAGGCACTGACCGATGCAAAGATCAGCTTGCCCAAGCGCGGTTGAGAGGAAGGCGAACGGCTGTTGAGCCGCGCGAAAGAGCACGACATGACCCTGTTACCGCCAGACCCTTCTGGACCGCGAGCGCCTGCCCTGAGCTTGCACTAGCAGAACCACGGCCTGTGACGGCAGCGCGGGACCATCCGGCCCGCCGCCCCGGCGAGCGGCAACGGAGGCGCCGGAAAAATAGGCGCAAACGCACCCACGGCGTCCCGGTGGAACCCCGGTCAGAACGGTGGCGTTCCATTGAGATGGAACGTTCGGCCTGACGACGAGACAGACGTAAAGCCCGCAACGGAGGAGGCGATGATCAGACTGGACCGCATGGCCCGCTCCTATCTGCTCGCCGAGGTAATCGAGGGGTTCGTCCTCACTCTGCGGTATATGTTCAAGCCAAAGGCCACCATAAACTATCCCTACGAGCGAAGCCCTCAGGGGCCGAGATTCCGTGGCGAACATGCGCTGCGCCGCTATCCCAACGGCGAGGAGCGCTGTATCGCCTGCAAGCTCTGCGAAGCGATCTGCCCGGCGCTGGCAATCACCATCGAGGCCGAGCCGAGAGAAGACGGCAGCCGCCGCACCACGCGTTACGACATCGATATGACGAAGTGCATCTACTGCGGCTACTGCCAGGAATCCTGCCCGGTCGACGCCATCGTAGAGGGTCCAACCCTGGAATTCGCGACTGAGACGCGAGAAGAGCTGATGTATAATAAGGACAAGTTGCTCGCCAACGGCGACCAGTGGGAAAGCCTGATTGCCGCCAACCTCGAAGCGGATGCGCGCTATCGCTAACCGCATTCCGGTTGACCGCAATCCGGTGGAAGCGGATTCTCTTGCCATCGCAACTGCGCTAGCGGGCGTGCGTTTCTCAGTCGGGTTGGGCTCTGGCGGCGATAAAGGGATGGCGGCGGCCATCCCATGGTGGAGGGTGCCTATGAACTCGAATTTGATGAGACACCATGGCACCGGACGGCTGGCCTGTATCGGCGTCACTTGCGCCTTCGGATTGTTGATCGGATTGTTCCTCTGGCTGATCGCCGAGAGCCTCCTTGGCCTTCGCTGAACGGCGGAGGGCCGGATAGCCGGCCAACGATTGCGGCGTGCGGGACCGTGCGGAAGCGCACAGATGCACACAGTGCTGTGGACACACAGCCTCCAAAAGCGCTGAGTCTACCGTTGGGTCGCTGCCGGTTCCCCGCTTTGGTCATGCCCTCCCCCAAATTCTTGAGCATGACTTCGACAGCGGCCCACCAGTCTCATCCGGGAGGGGAACATGGATTACGCCGCGCTGATCGCCTGCCTGCAGCGAATCGAGAATGCTTCCGCCGCTTACCGAAACGGACCGCCGTCTCGAGAATCGCACGGCGCCCTGAAGCAGTCTCTGATCGACGGCTATCTCGTCGTTGCCCAGGCAGCGCGTGGCGATCCTATCATCAACGGAATGCGTTTGCAGATCCTGCGTGTGTGTCACTCGATCATCCACGCACTCGACTTCGGCGTCATGGAGTCATTCGCGGACGCCCCGAGTCGGCGAATGGCAAAGGAATATTGCTTGGAACTTTCCCGCCTCGTGCGGCGCCTCATGCCCTATCTGCAGGCAATGGAAGCGGAGCGTTCGCGGGCTGAAGTCGCCCCGGAAGCGGTCGTTGGAAAGATCGGTGGCATGCATCCCGCGGTAAGACCGCTGCGTTGAAACCGCGCTCGCAGATCGATCGAACGAACAGTGGAGGCAGATGCGTGGATACGGCCGCGATGCAGGACCTTCGCGTCGCGCTTCGCTGGATCCGGGACGCGGGCATGGAAGTCTGTGACAAGGGCTGGGAGCACGCGGCGCTGCTGGATGTCGCGGTGGATCGGGCCGCTCCCATTGTCGCTCGATCGTACGAGCTTCCCGGCGACATGGCTGTCTTTCGGAGTCAGCTTGCCGTGGATTGCGAAGCCTGGAGGCACCTCGACTCCTTGAGTCAGGGTGCGTCGGCCAGGTCGGAATTCAGCGGCGCAGGCGTCAAGCTCGCACGCCGAATGGTTGATCGGTCCGATGCGCTCCTCACATGGCTCCAGGGTCCCAAGGGATAGACGCGTCGATCGTGGCAGAAGCAGGTGGACGCGCTGCGTGACCGGCGGCAGGGGGCTCGCTCGCCGCCTCTCCCCCTTCCCCGCAAGGGGGAGAGGCTGGGAGAGGGGGAAAGCAGGAACTAAGCCAGCGCGATGCGCTGGTCGCGGCCCTCCCAGCGCGCGTCGGTCTCCAGATAGAGAGTGAATTCGAGCGAGCGGTGGCCGGCGAGATCGGCGGTCGCGAGGCGCACGCCGTGGCGACCGAACGCCAGCGGCGTTGACTTGCGGTCGGTCGTTCCCTGCCAATCGTCGAAGCCCATGTGCAAGGTGAAGGGCTGCGCAAGATCGATCACCAGCTCCTTCGCCGCAGGTAATGCGTCGAACGGCGTGTCGAGCCGCCAGAACCAGGTCCTCGCCTTCCCCGCAGTCTCGGCGAGATGTTCTTCGACACTCGCCAGCATTTCGAGCGGCCGCTTCTTCTCGCGCGCGACTAAAAGCTTCAGGAACTCCGCGTGCGCCCAGACGAGCGGCATGGCGCTGCCCGAGGGTTTGCCGGGTTCGAGCATGCGCTCGGGGATCCCTGATGCGTCCCACACCTGCTCGGGCAGAAGCCCGCCCGGCCCCGTCATGCGCGTCATCGTCTCGAGCCAGGGCAGCGGATCGCGGCCGGCCTGCAGCTCGAAGTGGCCACGCTCGCCCGCCAGCAATGGCCAGGCGCGGCCGACGCCGCTGCCGTCGAACGGGCTGCCGTCCTCCTTCTCGCCGTAGCCGTCGCCGTTGTAGCGGCGATAAGCGATGCCCTGCGGCGTCTCGACCGCGAGCAGCGCCTCGGCGACCTTCAGCGAATCGAGGATGCGCGGATCGTCGGCTTTGCGCAGGCCGAGTCGCACGAGATAGAGGAACTCCATGCCCACCAGCGCCGCCGCCTCGACCGTCTCGCCGCCGCGGTTCTTGACGTTGATGCGCCCACGCAAGCCGCCGTCGAGCACCGCGGGGCCGAGGCGCACGTAGTAGCCCGCGGCGCCGTGTGCCTGCGCGAGGGGGCCGCCGGCGACGTAGGTCCATTCCTCGATGCGCTCGTTCCAGCAATCGGCAAGCGCGAGCACATAGTCGCGCTCCTCGCCGTCGAGAAATTCCGCCGCCGCGATCAGTGCCACGATCTCGATGCCGATCGTGAACGGGCTGATGCCGGAATTCTCCTCCCAGCGGTCCTGCGCGCTGATCGGACCATGCTGCGCGAGATAGGCCACGGCGCGATGCACCATCGCCTCGACACCGCCGACGCCGTTCAAGGCGCCCTGCTCGGCAAGCTTGGCTGCAAGCAGGATCGGGAAGCCGACCTCGTCGAGCTGGATGCCGTCCCAGAAGGCGCGGCCGTCGGGGAAGGTGTTCTGGCTCCAGTGGCCGTCGTCGCGCTGGGTCGCGATCAGGTAGCAGAGCATCCAGATCGCGTCCTCGATCTCGCCGACCGCGATCAGCGCCAGCCCTGCTTCGACGCAGTCACGCGCCCACACCAGGTGATAGCCGCCCGAGCTGTCGCTCGAATTGCCCCACGGCACGCTGAGGCTCGCCACGATCGAGCCCGGGAAGCTGCGATCCTCGTGCACCTTCAGGACGACCGCCGAGAGATAGGCCTCGCGCTCGACCGCGAGCGAGCCGCCGGGAATCACGAGCTTATGACCCCATGCCTCCCAGTCGTCGATGAAGCGCTGGCGAGTCGTGTCGTAACCCTCGGCCAGCGCCGAGCGCGCCAGCGTGCGCGCGCCCTCGATATGCGTGGAGAAGCCGAGCGCGAGAACGCCCTCGTTGGCGGCAAGCTCGCCGAACAGGGCGACATTGCCGTCGAGCGCCTCGTCGTAGGTCCAGGCCATGCGGCCATTGTGATAAAAATCCTGCCAGCCGTCGGAGACGCCGACATAACCCGCGCTGGTGCGCGAGAAGCCAGTGTCGCTCACGAGGGCGAGCGCGTTGCCGTCCTTCCATGCCGTGAGGTCGGCGCCGGCGCGCGCGTTGTTGCCCTCGCCCGAATTGCCGAGATGCGGCGACAGCAGCACGTAGAGCCGCACGCCCTCGCCTTCGAGCTTGTACGACAGCAGCACGGCGTCGCGCAGCGGATCGGGCAACAGCTCGATCGTGAGGCGATAGCCGACGCCCTCCTCCGACCCCTCGTGCACCACGCGCGGCAACGGCACATAGGGCTCCGGCACCGAGACCGTGTAGTGCGCGACTCGCTTCACCTCCGACCAGCCGCCGGGTCCCGTGACGATGAAGCCGAGATCGCGGGTCTGCGGCGTGCCGGTCGCCGGCCAGTAGATCTCATTCACGATGCCAAAGCCCATCGTGGCCCACACGCGCGCCGGCCCCAGCGCCGTCGTCACCAGATCCTTGGCGCTCGAGGTCCAGGTCGGCCGGATGCCAGGCGCGCCGGGCGCAGGATTCGTACTCCCCATCCCCCGAAAGTGCCGCTCTATCGCGCTGCAAGCAACCCCGCCGACGATTCTTCCGGACCGCGACCTCGCTCTTGTTCATGCGGAAAGCAGCGCCCCTCTCCTAGCCTCTCCCCCTAGCGGGGGCGAGGAACATGACGAGATGCGCGTTCTTCTTCCTCCTCTCCCCCTTGGGGGAGAGGTTGGGAGAGGGGGGAACGAGGCTGCGGCCCGAACAAAATCGGCGTATGGTCGCGGGGCGTTTGTCCGCAACCAACGCTTTGCCGGAAGCTCCGGCAGAGACGCTTGCGGCAGTGGTGCAGATCGAGACGCTTAGTTGGCGACGACACCGCGGTGCGCGCGAAGAGCGCGGCCGGGGACGGGCGTAGTTCCAGCACGTAGCTCAGCACACCTAGCTCGACACACGACGCGTACTTCCAACGCACATCGCGTATCAGCGCAACAAGGACAGGAGACCATCATGACTCGCATTGCGCGGCGTCGACTTCTGAAATTGTCCGGCTCCGGCGCCGTCGCGGCGCGAACCGGCGGCCTCGCCGCCATCCTGGCCACCGGCCGCACACCTGCCTTCGCCCAAGAGAAGGCGGTCCACTGGCTGCGATGGGCCGACTTCGTGCCGGCCTCCGACACGTTGCTCAAGGGCCCGATTACGCAGGAGTGCAAGAAGGCGACCGGCATCACCCTCCGGCTCGAGACCGTCAATGCCAATGACCTGCAATCGCGCGTCACCTCGGGCATCCAGTCGGGCACCGGTGCGGACATCATCATGGCCATCAACAACTGGCCGCAGCTCTACATCGAGAGCCTGGCCGACTGCAGCGACCTGGCTGAGGAGATCGGCAATGCCCAGGGCGGCTACTACGACGTGTCGAGACTGGTGGCCACGGTGGGCAACAAGTGGATTGGCGTGCCGTTCACATTAGGCGGCGGGCTGATCGCCTATCGCAAGTCCTGGTTCGACGAGGTCGGCGCCACCACCTTCCCCGAAACCTGGGATGCGTTCCGCGAGGTCGGCAAGAAGCTGAAGGCCAAGGGACGGCCGATCGGCCAGACCGCCGGGCACACTTTCGGCGATGCGCCGAGCTGGTGGTATCCCTATCTCTGGTCGTGGGGCGGCAAGGAAGTCGATGCCGACGGCAAGACTGTCGTGCTGAACAGCAAGGAGACGGTCGAGTCGATCAAGTTCGCGGTGGCCCTCTGGAAGGACGCCTGCGACGAAGGCGGACTCGCCTGGGATGACACCAATAACAACCGGGCCTTCCTGGCTCAGACCATCAGCGCCACCAACAACGGCGCCTCGATCTACATCGAGGCCAAGCGCAAGCCCGACACCTATCAGACCGAGAAGGGCACGCCGATGTGGCAGGACATCCAGCATGCTCGCATCCCCAAGGGTGCGGGCGGCCAGTTCAACCTGCCGACCCCGTTCACCGATATGCTGATGAGCTATTCGAAGAACCAGCCGGCGGCCAAGGAGTTCCTGCGCTGGATCCATTCCGAGCCGGTCTACGACCAGTGGTTCACCTCGCAGCAGGGCTACACCGACGGCGCCACCAAGGTGTGGGCGAACAACAAGGTGTGGGACGTCGACCCCGTCTTGAAGCCGTTCCGCGACATCCCGCCGTTCGGCCGCCTGGCCGGCTACGCCGGACCGCCCAATCGCCGGGCGAGCGAAGTGATCAGCAAGTACATCATCATCGACATGTACGCCAAGGCGATCCAGGGCATGCCCGCCGAGGACGCCGCCCAGTGGGCGCACGGCGAGGTCGCCAAGGTGTATGCGTAGCCCCCTCTCCTAGCCTCTCCCCCTCACGAGGGAGAGGAACATGAAGATGAGGAAGAAGATTGCGCCGCTTTTTCCTCCTTTCCCCCGCGAGGGGAAAGGTTGGGAGCGATGTGTCGCTATCGCTTCAGCGCGTCGGCCATCTTCTCGGCGATCGTCACCGTGGTGAGATGGGTGTTGGCGCGCACCACGGTGGGCATGATCGAAGCGTCGATGACGCGAAGGCCGGTGCAGCCGATCACGCGGCACTCGGGATCGACCACCGCGCGCGGATCGTCCGCCGCGCCCATGCGGCAGGTCCCGCTCGCATGCTGGGCGTCCGAGCATTCGTCGAACATCCAATCCTCGAGCGCTCGTGGCGAAAGCTCGTCCTCGATCGAGCGTCCGGTGGAGCCGTATTCGACGCGAGTGGCGATCGCCTGCATCTCGGGATGACGGCAGATCTCGCGCATGCGGCGCACGCCATCGGCCATGCGCAGGTAGTCGCTCTGGTGCGAGAGCATGCGCTCGTCGACCTGCGGGTCGATCGAGGGATCGCGGGTCGCGATCTGCACCGTGCCCTCGCTCAGCGCCTGGAACGCCGAGACGGCGAGCCGGGCGCGCGCCGTGCCGCCGTCCTCCTCGGGCCGGAGGTTGCCCGCGATCATGATCATGTCGTTGACGCCCGCGCCCGCGAGGTTCGAGGAATAGCGCACGCAGCAATTGGTGTGGCGATGCATGAGCGTCGAAACGCGCGCCGTCTCGCGCAGCTCGAGCATGAGGCCCAGGATCGGATGATCGAGCAGATGCTGCCCGACCGGCCGGTCGGCCACGACCTCGATGCCCAGGCGCTTCAGCAGATCGCTTGGCCCAACGCCGGAGCGTTGCAGGATGGCGGGCGAATGGATGGCGCCGGCGCACAGCAGCACCTCACGCCGCGCCCGCACCGTACGCATCTCGCCGTTGATGCGCACGCTGACGCCGCTGGCATGCGCGCGATTACCCTCGAAGGCGAGCGTATCGACCACCGCATGGCCCACGATCGTGAGGTTGGCGCGCCCGCGCGCCGGCTCGAGATAGCCGTCATTGGTCGAGATGCGGAGGCCTTCGCGGCTGTTGATCGCGTAGGGCGACACGCCCGTCCCTTTCGGCGCGTTGTGGTCGTCGCACCAGCCGTAACCCAGCGCCAGCGCCGCATCCTTGACCGCACGATCGACGTGACCCCACGCCTCGACCGGCGCGCGATAGACGGGGATCGGACCGGTTGCGCCATGATAGGGCGCGTCGGGGAAATCGACGTCGCTCTCGAGCTTGCGGAAATACGGCAGCACCTCGTCCCAGCCCCACCCGCGCGCGCCCTCGGCGACCCAGTCCTCGAAATCCTCCGGCAGGCCGCGGATCGCGATCTGGCCGTTGATGGTCGAGCTGCCGCCGATCGCGCGCCCGCGCCACAGGAGTTTCGGCTCCTGCCGCTCGGTCCGCCGCGCCAAAAGCTTGGGCCAGCGATAGTCGTCGTCGCCGATAGCACGCAGTGGATTGGGGATACGGATGTGCTGCGGCGTCTCGGCGGTCCGAAAGTCGCGGCCGGCCTCGAGCAGCAGCACACGGATCGCCGGATCCTCGCTCAGCCGCGCCGCAAGGACCGCGCCCGCCGAACCGCCGCCAATGATGACAAAATCGTACTCGCTTTCCATGGCCGCAACCTGCCGCCCGCGCTCGCTGCCGGCAACCGCTAAGGCGTGGTCAGGAAGGCCAGCGGCGCGCGAAACCGCGCCTGAAGGCCGGTCGGTTCGTAGCGGATATCGGCCCGTCCCGTTCCGGCGAGACCGGACTGGATCAGGCGCGATCCAAACCCGCGCCGTTGCGGTGGCGTCGCGGGTGGGCCACCCTCCTCG
>Ga0081455_10004148_pt1 | contig 16353 bp, 16 predicted proteins | sample TabmetS3T2R1_FD_70207 | JGI IMG/M metagenome (GOLD analysis project Ga0081455, IMG submission 70207) | Tabebuia heterophylla rhizosphere microbial communities from the University of Puerto Rico - S3T2R1 | ecosystem: Host-associated > Plants > Roots > Rhizosphere ... | reverse complement strand
GCCTTTGCCGTGCAAGGCATGAAGCTCGAAGTGTTCGGCGACGCCAACGACTATGTCGGCAAGGGCCTGAGCGGCGGCACCATCGTGGTGAAGCCGACGGTCTCGAGCCATCTCGTGCCCGAGGCCAACGCCATCATCGGCAACACGGTTCTCTATGGCGCCACGGCCGGCAAGCTGTTCGCCTCGGGCCGCGCCGGAGAGCGCTTCGCCGTACGCAACTCGGGTGCCGAGACGGTAGTCGAAGGCGTGGGCTCGAACGGCTGCGAATACATGACCGGCGGCACCGCCGTCGTGCTGGGCTCGGTCGGCGTCAACTTCGCCGCCGGCATGACCGGCGGCATGGCGTTCGTCTACGACCCCGAGGACGTCTTCACCCTCAAGGTCAATGCAGACACGGTGGTGTGGCAGCGCATCGACCATCCGCATTGGGATGGGGCACTGAAGGCGATGGTGGCCGAGCATGTGGCAGAGACCAAGTCGCCGCTGGGCGCGCGGCTCCTGAACGACTGGAATCGAGAGGTCGAGCGCTTCTGGCAGGTCGTGCCCAAGGAGATGCTCGCGCGCCTGCCGGTGCCGCTCACCGTCGTGACGGAAAAGATCGCCTGAGCCTCAGGGGGACGCGCTCTCGGCCTATTCTTGCGGCGATTCCAGCGCCATGCCGTCGCCCAACGACTCGTCCTTCAAGCTGACACCCGAGAGGCCGCGTCGGCGCATTTCACGCAGGAGATAGGCGAGTCTCGCCGCCGCTTCCGGATATCTCACACCTTCGGACCGGATGTTCGAGATGCAGTTGCGGTCGGCATCCGTGGTGGAAGACGTCGGTCGCCAGGTGACATAGGCACCGAGGCTGTCCGGCGCCGAAAGACCCGGACGCTCGCCGATCAGCACGACGACAGCCCGGGCGCCGAGAGCGGTCGCAACCGCATCGCCGATCGCGACGCGACCCTGCCGCACCAGGACCAGCGGCGCCAAATCCCAATGTGCCGCCTTGAGCATTGGCAACAGCGCTTGAAGCAGCGGCGCTGCATGCCGTTCAACCGCTTGGGCGGACAGTCCATCTGCCACGACAATCACCAGATCGGTGGCTGCAGTATGAGCCGTCAACGTCGCGCACGCCGTGTCGGCCAGCTGCCGACCGAGATCGGGCCGCGCCAGATAGGTGGGCCGGTCCGGTGCGGCACTGTCGACCGTGAGCACCGGAAGATCGAAGCCGGCGACTGCTGTTGCGAGCGCCGAAAAATCGACGGTCTGGTTGACAGCATCGCGCGCTCGCGCATGAGCAAGCCGGAAGTCCAGGAGTGGCGCCGTCGCGAGCGAAGCGCCGCTGCGGGCAAGCCCGATGCGCGCCGTTGTGAGGGCGCGCAGCGTCGACCACGCATCGCTCGTCAACGTCGGCGGCTTTTCCCCGCTCATCGCTCAGGCCATCGGGAGAAGCTGGCGCAGTCGCTCGGGCAGGTCGCGCGGGCGGACATGGCCCGCCTTGTCCAGCAGGCCCTGCGCCTCGAGCCAGGCCTCGAACTCGGGCGCTGGGCGGCGGCCCAGGAGGTCGCGCATGGCAAGCGCATCGTGGAACGACGTGCTCTGGTAACCCAGCATGACATCGTCGGCGCCGGGCACGCCCATGACGAAATTGACGCCGGCCGCGGTCAACAGAGTGAGCAGTGTGTCCATGTCGTCCTGATCGGCCTCGGCATGGTTCGTGTAGCAGACGTCGCAGCCCATCGGCAGACCCAGCAGCTTTCCGCAGAAATGGTCTTCCAGTCCGGCGCGAATGATCTCCTTGCCGTCATAGAGATATTCCGGCCCGATGAAGCCCACGACCGTGTTGACGAGCAATGGCTGGAAGTGACGGGCGACCGCATAGGCGCGCGCCTCGAGCGTCTGCTGGTCGACGCCGTGATGCGCCTGCGCCGAAAGCGCCGAGCCCTGGCCAGTCTCGAAGTACATGACGTTATTGCCGACCGTGCCTCGACCGAGCGACAGGGCGGCCTCCCGCGCCTCGGCAAGCAGCGCGAGATTGATGCCGAAGCTGCGGTTTGCCGCTTCTGTGCCCGCGATCGACTGGAACACGAGATCGACCGGCGCTCCGGCGCGGATCAGGTCGAGCGTCGTCGTGACATGGGTCAGGACGCAGCTCTGCGTCGGGATGTCGAGCTTCTGCCGGATCTCATCGAGCAGCCGCAGCAGCGCCAGGATATGGTTCGGGCTGTCGGTCGCGGGATTGATCCCGATGGTCGCATCGCCCGACCCCAATAGCAGCCCATCGAGGATGCTGGCGGCGATGCCGCGCGGATCATCGTTCGGGTGGTTCGGCTGGAGTCGGGTGGAGAGACGGCCGGCAAGCCCGATCGTGCCGCGAAAGCGCGTCACCACCTGGCACTTGGCGGCAATCACCATCAGGTCCTGCACGCGGGCGAGCTTGGCCACGGCAGCGGCCATCTCGGGCGTGATGCCTGGCGCGATCTTCGCCAATACCGGCGACGTCACTGCATCCGACAAAAGCCAGTCGCGGAAGCCGCCGACCGTGAGATGGGCGATCGGCGCGAAGGCCAACGCATCATGGTTGTCGATGATCAGCCGCGAGACCTCATCGGCTTCGTACGGCACCAGCAAGTCTTCGAGGAAGGTTTTTAGCGGCAGGTCAGCGAGCGCGAATTGGGCGGCGACTCGCGCCTCAGCCGTCGGCGCCGCCAGGCCCGCGAGCTTATCGCCGCTGCGCGCGGGCGTCGCGTGCGCCATGAGCTTGGCCAGGCTGTCGAACACGTGGCGCTCGCCGCCGGCGATTGCTGCATACATGGTCTGGCATCGTAGTCGCGCCGGGGCTTGCGAGGAACAACAGGAATAACAGGGGACATACCGCAGCTGGTCACGTCGGGACCTATGGCCATGCCCCCTCCTGAAACACGCGGCCCTCAGGTCGCCAAACCTTTGACGCCCTTCCTGCAATTGGGTCTGGCGGACGTTCGGCCTCACCTGGCCGGCGATGAAGATCGACGATTGGCTTCCCGTCTGGTGATGGTTAGTGCCGAGAAGCTGGCGCCCGACGACGCCATCAAGATCGTCGAGATCGAGAAGGCCGCCTAGTCGTCGTACTCAACAATCGGGCAGCCCCGAGTACGGCCGGACCGCATGAGGAGCCAGCGCCAAGCCCGAATAGAGTGATGCCGACGTCGTTACTTGTCCGGATTTCTGGTTCAGGTCGATGATGTTGCCGGCCGGTCCGGATACCGGTCGCACCTATGAAAGGACAGCGATGAAAATTACGCTATCTCTTCTGGCAGTGGGGGCTGCGCTTGTATTGCCGGTCGCTGCTTCCGCCCAGTCGCCGGCGGACGTCGCCTATTGCAAGAAGCTGGCTACGCTATGGTACACCTACTTCGACACCGACCCCCCGACCAATGTCGCCGCGGCACTCAACACGTGCAACAGCAATTCGGCCGCAGCCATTCCCGTGCTCGAAAAGACCCTGAAGGATGGTGGCTTTACGCTCCCGAAGAAGATGTAGCCATCGCATCGGCAGGCGCGGTCCGCCGTGGCCGCGCAATACATCCTGAATGGTGCTGCGATCGGCGCCATTCAGGAACACGCTGCCAAGATAACCCCGCCGGCAAGGCAATCGTTTCAAGACGCCAAGGACTGGCAGCGAAGGCATTCGCACCATCATCATTGATGATGGGCCGTTGGAGCTGTTGCTTGCCGAACGGACGAGGCATCTTCGGATCATTGCCGGCGTGTTGACGGACGCCCGTTGACCTCTAGGGCCGGTACTTCCGCATCACCTTCTGCAGGAGATCGAGCGGCAGCGCATGGATGGTACGTCCGTCCCGGCCCGACATGGTCTCGGCCTTGCACATGGCATTGAGGATCGCCTCTTCGGTTGCCTCGGCCGCTGCCTGAAAGAGGCTCGTCATCGCATCGGGCGCAAGCATCTTCACGGTGCTGATCCTGCTGTTCTGATTGATATGGTTGCCGGTCGAGAAAGCGATAAAGATGTCGCCACTTCCGTTCGACCCAATGCCGCCGACCCAGGCGAGCCCTGTTGTGGCCCGGCGGGCAAGCCGCTGACACTGGATCGGAATGAGCGGCGCGTCGGTCGCCAGGACAACGATGATGGAACCTTCCGTCGTCTGTGGAGAGACGGCAGCTTTGCCCGAGCGGTGTGCCGGCACCACATCCGGTCCGATCTCGCGACCGACCGGCACGCCATCGACGCGCAACAGATCACGGGCGCCGTAGTTCGCCTGCACCAACGCGCCGACCGTGTAGCGCTCTCCATTCTCGACGACGATGCGCGACGCCGTGCCCGTCCCGCCTTTGAACTCGTGACAGATCATGCCGGTGCCACCGCCTACATTGCCTTCAGCAATGGCACAGCCACCGACCGCGCTGTCGAACGCCGCGAACGCGTGCTCCTGCGTCAGGGTGAAGCTTTGGATGTCGCTCAGCCAGCCATCGTAAGTTTCGGCGACGACGGGCAGGTGAAAATCCTGGGAAGCGCCGTCGCGAACCGCAATGGCCGTGATGGCGTCACGGACGATTCCGACCTGGTAGGTGTTGGTGATCCCGATCGGCGCACCAAGCAGGCCCTGCTCCGCGAGCCAGGGAAGGCCGGTCATCTCGCCGTTGCCATTGAATGAGAACGTCCCCGCGAAGACATAGTCGGTCCAGATTTCACGCCCGCGCGGCCAGACGGCTGTAACCCCCGTCCGGACAATCCGTGGCTTATCCTGAATGACGGTCGAGTAGCCCACCTTGACGCCCGCCACATCGGTAATGGCGTTGAATGGTCCGGGCGGGAGAGTCCCGACCTTGAGGCCGAGATCGCGCAGGCGTGCACGGGACATTATTTCACTCTTGGGTTTGTGACGGAAGAGAACGGCATGCATTGGCCCTTATCGGGCCTCCCAATATATCCGGTTTCATGCTGCTATCAGGACCATAGCGGATATTGATCTGTTGCCGGTCAAGGAGGGCACGAATGAACTGGGGCGCGATGAGCCGCGCGGCGCGTGACGCGGCGTACAATAATACGATGGCGGTGAAGAATGCCGCCGAGCTGCATGCCGCTCGCGAACAGGCTTCGGCCGCCTTTCGAAAGGCCCACCCGGAGCATCTCGACCTGCGCTACGGGCGGCGCGAGCGCAACAGCTGGGATCTGTTTCCCGCCGCCAATCCAGACGCGCCCTGCATCGTCTTCATTCATGGCGGCTACTGGCAGCGCAACGCCAAGGACCAGTTCGCGAACCTGATCGGTGGCCCCTATGCGCGCGGCTGGGCGGCAGCCCTGCCCGGCTACACGCTGGCGCCCGATGCCTCGCTCACCGAGATCGTGGCCGAGATCAACGCCGCACTTGACTGGCTCGCCGCGCACGGACCGGAGCACGGCATCAAAGGCAAGGTGGTCCTGTCGGGCTGGTCCGCAGGCGGGCATCTCACGGCGACGTGCCTCGGCCATCCGCGCGTGAGCGCAGGCCTTGCGATCTCCGGCATCTTCGAGCTGGGCCCCATCCGCGACACGTATCTCGACGAGAAACTCCAGCTCACCGATTCAGAGATCGAGCAGCTCTCGCCCCTGCGCCTGCCCATGGTGGGGAAACCTCTGGCGATCACCTATGGAAGCGCCGAGTTGACCGCGCTGGTGAACGACAGCCGCAATCTCCATGCCGCGCGGTCCGCGGCTCACTTGCCGGGCGCGCTGATCCCGGTGGCCGGCGCCAATCATTTCACCATTGTCCACGAGCTGCGCGATGCCGACGGCGTCCTGACTCGACAGCTGATGGCGCTGCTCTAGCGCTCGACGAAAGGCCGAAGCTGCGTCGCATTGACAGCGCGCGACCCGCTCCCGCATATGCCGATGGACGAGCTTTGCACGGAACGAGGCGATGGCGAACAAGGTCTACAAGGATGCGAAATCGGCGCTCGACGGGCTGCTGAGTGATGGTCTGATGCTGATGTGCGGCGGGTTCGGTCTGGTTGGCATTCCCGACAAGCTGATCCAGGCAGTGCGCGATTCGGGCGCGAAGGGGCTCACCTGCGTCAGCAACAACGCCGGCATCGATGGCGCCGGCCTCGGTTTGTTGCTGGAGACCGGCCAGATCAAGAAAATGATCTCGTCCTACGTCGGCGAGAACAAGACCTTTGCCAAGCTCTATCTCGAGGGCAAGCTGGAGCTCGAATTCAATCCGCAAGGGACATTGGCCGAGCGCGTGCGCGCCGGCGGCGCGGGCATCCCGGCCTTCTACACCAAGACAGGCGTCGGCACGCTGGTGGCCGAGGGCAAGGAGACCAAGGTCTTCGACGGTGAAGAATATGTGATGGAGCGCGGTCTGTTCGGTGACATCGCGCTCATCAAGGCGTGGAAGGGCGATACCGCCGGCAATCTCGTCTATCGCAAGGCGGCGCGGAACTTCAATCCGATGATGGCGACGGCGGCCAAAGTCTGTGTCGCCGAGGTCGAGGAGCTGGTGCCGGTGGGCCAGATCGATCCCGACCACGTGCATACGCCCGCCGTGTTCGTACAGCGCCTCTTCTGCGGCGCGCCGTACGAGAAGAAGATCGAGCAGCGCACCATTCGCAAAGCCTAGGAGAACGCAAATGGCCTGGACCCGCGATCAGATGGCGGCGCGCGCCGCCAAGGAACTGAAGGACGGCTTCTACGTGAACCTCGGCATCGGCATTCCGACCCTGGTGTCGAACTACATTCCCGAGGGTGTCGACATCACGCTGCAGAGCGAGAACGGCATGCTGGGTGTGGGCCCCTTCCCGCTCGACAACGAGGTCGATGCCGACGTCATCAATGCCGGCAAGCAGACCGTGACCGAGGTGAAGGGCACGGCCTATTTCAGCTCGGCGGACAGCTTCGGCATGATCCGCGGCGGCCATATCGATCTGTCGATCCTGGGCGCCATGGAAGTGGCCGAGAACGGCGATCTCGCCAACTGGATGATCCCGGGCAAGATGGTGAAGGGCATGGGCGGCGCGATGGATCTCGTCGCCGGCGTCAAGCGCGTGATCGTCACCATGGAACATGTCTCCAAGGACGGCCAGTCGAAGCTCTTGAAGGAATGCACCTTGCCGCTCACCGGCCGGCGCGTGGTCGACATGGTGATCAGCGAGCTCGGCGTGTTCGGCGTCGACAAGAAGGGCTCAGGCGGCGTCACGCTGATCGAGCTCGCCGACGGCGTCACCGTCGACGAGGTCAAGGCCAAGACGAAAGCGAAGCTCGCGATCGGCGCCGGTGTGAAGGCGGCTTAAACTCGCCCGAGACAGTCGCCATGAACGCGTTGGTCGAGTTGCAAAACGAGGTCGCGAAAGTCAGCTTCAGTTTGCGGTGAAATTGCAGTTTCTTTCTTTTCCTTCACAAAACCTGCCTGAACTCTAAGAGCGCAGCCATAAAGAGCATAGTCCGTGTTCGGCACCTGTGATCGAGATTGATCGATCGCTCGTTGGTAAACCAACTTCCAAATCGGATTGCCGAGGGGTCGTAGTAGGCCCGCAGCTAGGCAGCCTTCACCTCGGTCTTCTTGAGGTTGGTCGAAAAGCAGAAAGTCGCGCACGATGTCTGGCTGTGATTCAGACCACCAATGACAGAGCGCTCTGCGCGGGAGTGGAGAGTCGAGCCCGCCCACTGCCCAGCGCGCTATGGACTTCACACCAGCTTTGGATAAGCCGACTTGATCCTGATTATCGAAAAGAAAAAACATGGACGCATGCTCGCGCCAACTCCAGATCGCCAATGGCGCAGGTTCCATTGGTGACTCTACAAATTGGACAGAAGCTCTGGATTCATGCTGCAGACGGTCGATTAATGACTTCGGGACCGAGATGTCTTGAGAGTCTACGGACCGGCGGCTTACCTGTGACGGCCGTTGCCATATCGGCAACATGATCCTTTTCGCCGTTTTGTTCTCCTGACTAAGCCGAAATATTCGCTCATATGTTTTTGCGGCGGGTTCCTGGTCGCTGACCCATCCTTCCTGCGCGCGAGCAGGGATCAAAAAACAAAGCCAGGCAATTAGACTCCAGCACAACACATGATACGGCCATGCACGAGAGCGTCTAGGCATCACTTAAATCTTTGCAAGCATGGAAGACTTTCAACATGAAAAATCGAGACGCCATTCCCCAATTGTGATTTTCCCTTTGCGCTAGTGACGAGGTCAAGGCCAAGACGAAGGCGAAGCTCGCGATCGGCGCCGGTGTGAAGGCGGCCTAGCGGTGCGAAGAGTTTAGGTCAAAATCATCCCTCGTCCCGAGCGAAGCGAAGCGACGTCGAGGGACCTTCTCTCAGCTATTTGCGGCCCTATCGTTGAAACAAGGTCCCTCCACTGCGCCTCGCTTCAGCGCGCGGGTTACCGCGCGCGACTCAGCTCCGGTCGGGACGACAGAGGAACCTAACTGACCACGCTCTAGCCGTGCGTCATCACCACTTGGCGAGGAATTGGCGCAGCGGTTCGGCGCCCGGATTGGTGAAGCGCCGATCGATGACAATCGACCGGGCAGTTGCGCCGGGACCGTAGTAGAGGGCGTTCCAGTCGTCGTCGGGGTCGAGATAGGAGCCCTCGAGCGACACGCCGGCGAACAGGCCGGCGGAATTCGAAAAGGCGATGATGTCGGTGCCCACCGCGGCCGTGGTCGCCCCTTCGATGCCAGCGCCGATCGCCACCATCGTGATGCCGGCCTGGGCACCGAACTTGAATTTCTGATCCAGGATGGCGTTCAGGCCCTTCTCGGTCAGGATGATGAACACGATCTCGGATACCTTGCCGCCGATCTGCAGGCCGAGGCTGCCCGATCCCATGCCGTAGAAGGCAGGGTAGGACCAATCATTGGGCTTACTGCGCGCCAGCAATGTGCCACGTCCGCCGGCAGCGCCCAAGATGAAGCCGCCCTGGACCAGCTCGGGAATGACCAGCACGCCCTTGGCATTGCCCATGTGCTTGAGCGCATCGGGGAAATCCTTGCCGCTCAGGACCTTTTGCGCCGACTGCAGGCATTGGTCGACCAGCGACTGGCGTTTGGCATCGGCTCGGGCAGCAGTGGCGCCCACGAACGAAGCGGCAAAGGCGGCCGCAGTTCCCGCCAAGGCGGACCGGCGATCGAGCTTCATATTCTGCTCCTTGGTTGGCAGGCGACGCCGAGGAAGCGCCTTGAGGCCCACAACGGAGCAATCATAGCACGGTTCAGGGCGGAATTGCGGCCCTCAGCCGCGCCGCGCGGGGCGATCCTTCAGGGTGAGCGGCAGGCCCGCGGTCATCAGGATCACGCGGTCGGCCCGCTCGGCCATCCGCATGTTCAGGCGTCCCTGGGCATCGCGGAAAGCCCGGCCGAGCGGCGTTTCGGGCACGATTCCCAGTCCCACCTCGTTGCTCACGAAAACCACCGATGGCGCAATTCCCTCCAGCGCCAGGACCAGTTCGTCCACCGTATGGTCGACGTCGGCGCCGGCATGCATGAGATTCGAGAGCCAAAGGGTCAGACAATCCACAAGCACCGGCTCGCCACGGACCACGCATCCCTGGATCGCCTCGCCGAGCTTCAGCGGCTCCTCGATGGTGGTCCATGTTCCGCCACGACGCGTGCGATGGGCCATGATCCGCGTCGCCATCTCGACATCGCCGGCCTCAGCCGTGGCGATATAGACGGCCGGCCGAGGGGCGGCGCCAAACAAGGTGCCCGCCACCAGCTTCTCGGCATGCGTGCTCTTGCCCGAACGCGCACCGCCAAGGACCAGGGTGACCGGCGGTAGCGAGAGGGACGGCGTGTGCTCCATCAGCCGGGCAGCGCGCTCACCAGCCAGCACGCTCCGGCCAGGCGTACGCCCTCCGCCGTCGCATGTGGGCGCAACGCCTCGCCGATCGCCTGTTTGGCCTTCTCGATCTGAGCCGGTTCGGCGTTGGCGAACGCACGCGCGACCGGCCCGAACTTACCCATATTGTCGAGCACGGCCGGAATATCGGGACCCAGCGACACCATCCGATCCAGCGCGCGAAAAGACAGGCCGGCAAATCCCGCCTCGGTCAGGATGCGTTCGACCCGCGTCCTGTCGCCGAAGGAATACTGGCCCGGATCCTCGGGCCCCGGACGCTCCATCGGCGGCAGGAACGGCGTCGCGGCACGCATCGGCACCAGGCCCCAGGGATTCTCCTGCGGCGTGCGCCAGCAGAGAAACACAAGCCGACCCGTCGGACGAATCGCGCGTCGGAGATTGCGAAAGGCCTGCACCGGCTCGGCGAAGAACATCACGCCGAAACGCGAGAAGACGAGATCGAAAGCCGCCGTCTCGAAGCCATAGGTCGCCGCATCGCCGACTTCGAACGTGGCGTTGGCAAGAGCACGAGAGCGTGCGGCGGAGACTAAAACTTCCGAGATGTCGACGCCCAGCACACGGCCTGTATCGCGGACGGCTCGAGCCAGCACTTCGCTGGTCTCGCCGGTGCCGCAACCAACGTCGAGCACTTTCTCGCCAGGCTTTGCCGCTGCTGCCGTCAGCACATCGTCGCTGAATTCCGCGATGCTGCGCTGGATCCGTTCGAAGGCAGCGAGCCAGGCTTGGCCGCCCTGCCCGTTCCAATAGGCTGCCTGCTCTGCAGCAAGCTCTTCACGCGTCTTCATGCCTTGCTCGCCGCGGCATGCGCCTTCACGATCTGGCGCGGCATGTAATTGGTGAAGGCCACGCGCCAGGCATGGGCGGGATCGGCTTGCTCGAAATGCTCGATCAGCGTGATCGAGACGTTCTCGATTTCGAATCGAACGGCCGCCTCGGGATGCATGTTGAAGGCATGGGCAAGGGCCGCTCGGATCGTGCCGCCATGCGCCGTCGCCACGATATCGCGGCCACGATACTTCTCGGTGAGGCGCTCGATGCTGCGCACCGTGCGATCGCGCAGGTCGATGAAGCTTTCGCCGCCGGGCGGCCGATGCTCCGGCGGTCCCAGCCAGAAGAGATGATTGCTGCCATGATTTTCCGCAATCTCGGCATAGGTGAGACCTTGCCACGAGCCGAAATGCTGCTCAGCGAGGTCGGGATCGATCAGCACCTCGCCGAAGTCCGCACCATGGGCACCGAGGTTCTCCGCCGTCTTGCGTGCCCGCAGAAGATTGGACGAATACCAGACGGCGCCCTTGGGCAGCAGTGCTGCCTGATGCTTGAACAGCGCGTCGTTGCTGATGTCGCAATCCTTGTCCGTCTGGCCGTAACAGCGACCCTCGGGATTGGGGACCGGCGCGTGGCGGACCCACCACCAACGCGTGATCGATCCGGTGATCTTGGCTCCGGTCGCCATCGCTACTCCTCGATATTGCTTGCTCGCGTCGTGGCCTTCTTAATGGGCGATCAGCAGTGCCGCCACCACCAGAAACGCAAGCTCTGCCATCTGCTGGATCGCGCCCAGCGTATCGCCGGTATAGCCACCGATGCGCTCGGCGATCCAGCGCGACGCAAACCAGGTCACGGCAATGGCCGCCACCGGAGCCAGGATCGCTGCCCCCAATCCCTTGCCGACCAGCAACACGAAGGCCAGGGCCGTGCCGATGCCGATCGCCAGCCAGACATCGTTGTCGGTAGGTTTGCCGGCCTGGGCGCCCAACCCGTCTTGACGGACCGATGAATAGGCCAGCAACGGATAGGCGAGCACGGCGCGCGAAAGGGCATGCGCGGCAATCAGCACCACAAGGCCGGTGCCGCCCGCAAATTGAGCAAGACACGCCACCTTGATCAGCACCGAGAGCGCCAGCGCCAATACGCCAAAGGTGCCGTTGCGGCTGTCACGCATGATCTCGAGCCGACGCGGCGGCTCCAGGGCATGGGGACCGAGTCCGTCGGCTGTATCGGCCAGGCCGTCCTCATGCAGGGCCCGTGTAAGCAGGACGGCTGTTCCCACCGCAAGCACGGCCGCAAGCCAACTCGGCCCCTCGATGCCGCGCACGATCCCGAACACCAGGCCCGCGGCAAGGCCGACGGCGGCGCCGACGAACGGCAGCACGGGTAGAACTTCGGCCAGCGGCCAGCGGGGCGCGCCCGGGGCAAGCCTCACGCCGGTGAAGAAGGACACCTGCTCCTTGAAGGCTTGCAGCCAGTCGTCAACGGACGAAGGGCGGCCGACCGGAACGGGGTCCGGGGACTCGTTGGGGCTGGTCATGGCGGAGCAAATATAGGATGGTCCGCGCCCTCAATGAACGCCTCCCCCGCGACTTTCGACGAAATGCGCCGCGTCCTGCGCGACCTGCCGGGACCCGACCTCGATGCGCAAACCGAGATCGTCCAGCGCCAGGCCGTGCTCACCAAGCCCGCCGGATCGCTGGGCCGCCTCGAGGAGATCGCGGAATGGCTGGGGTGCTGGCAGGGCCGCGCGCATCCGAGGATCGAGCGGCCACGGGTGGCGGTTTTTGCCGGAGCGCACGGCGTGGCACGGCGCGGCGTTTCCGCCTATCCACCGGAAGTCACGCAGCAGATGGTCCAGAATTTCCTCAAGGGAGGTGCTGCGATCAATCAGCTCTCCGCTGCCATCGATGCCGATCTGCGCATCTACGAGCTCGACCTCGAGCATCCCACCGAGGATTTCACCCAGGCGCCTGCGATGAGCGAGGAGCGCGCTGCCCGAGCCATGGCGTACGGCATGATGGCGGTCGAGCCTGGCATCGATGTGCTGTGCCTGGGCGAGATGGGCATCGCCAATACCACCAGCGCCGCCGCCTTGTGCGCCGCGTTGTTCGGTGGCACGGGCGTCGATTGGGCGGGGCCGGGCACCGGCGTCAGCGGATCGGCCCTTTCGCGCAAGATCGCCGTGATCGACGAGGCGCTTGCGCGACACAAGCAAGCGATCGACGCGCACGATCCGTTGATGCTGCTGGCAGCTCTCGGTGGCGAGGAATTCGCGGCCATCGCCGGCGCTGTGCTGGCGGCACGACGGGGCCGCATTCCCGTGCTGCTCGATGGCTACGCCTGCACGGCAGCGGCAGCGGTTCTCCAGGCGATCGATCGCCGTGCGCTCGACCATTGCCGCGTGGCCCATCGCTCCGTCGAGCCCGGCCACGCGCGCCTGCTCGAGGTCATCGGCCAGCGCCCGCTGCTGGAGCTCGACATGCGACTGGGCGAGGCCTCCGCCGCGGCGCTTGCCGTGCCGATCCTCAAGGCAGCAGCCGCATGCCACAACGGCATGGCCACCTTCGCCGAGGCCGGCGTCAGCGGAAAGGCTTAGGCTTCATCGTCCCTTGGCCGCCGGCAGGAAATCGTCGAGCGGGACACCGAAACTGTTCAGCGCCCAGGAGACGAGGTTGTACTGGCCGACGGTGAAGACAGCGTCCATGAGCTGCTCGGTCGAATAGCTCTTGGCGAGCGTGGCCCAGGTCGCATCTGAGACCACGGAATTCTCGTAGAGATCGTCGACCGCCTGTATCAGGGCCGCTTCCTTCTCGTTCCAGCCTGCCGCCTTCGGCCCTTCCTTGATGCGCGCGATGTCGGCATCGCTCAGCCCACCGCGCTTTGCGATCAACTCGTGCTGGGCGAATTCATACTCGGCCTGGTTCAGCCAGCCGATGCGCAGGATCAAGAGCTCGCGATCGCGGAACGGCAGCGTCTGCTTGGCAAGAATATGACCGGCGAACGGGGTCCACCGCTTCACGAGCTTGGGGTGATGGGCCAGGACCTTGAAGATATTGAAGACACGGCCATTCATGGCGTTCTTCTCGACCGTCTCGCGGTCTTCGGCCGTCAGGGTCGAAAGATCGCGCATCGAAAGACGCTGCTTACGCTGGATCATCATGCTTCCTCCTCGCCGGCAGCGTAACATGGTGGCAGCGCATGTCCTTCGGCCTCTATCGACGCAAATTCCTCACCGCGGGAACGGCTCTGGCCGCGACTCCCGTGGCCGCGCGCGCGCAGCTGCGCGAAGACACGCTCGAGATCGGCACAGCCGAAACCGCGACCATCGATGGCCGGCAGTGGGATACGCCCATCGTCGGCGGCAACACCGTCGACGCGGTCCACCGCTCGGTGCTTCTGCACTTCCCGACGGCGGCCGACGAGATCCGCGACTTCCTGCGCGCGGGTCGGGTTCTGGTCCGGATCGAGCTGTCGCTTGTCTATGAAGGCTACGAGATCGTGCCCGACGGCTACCTCTGCCGGGAAAGCCTCGGGCGCAAACTCTGGACCGAAGATCCACCGAGCTGGCACGTCGAGGCTTTCCCGTTGCGTCGTCCGTGGATCGCCGACGGCAAACGCGGCCCTACATTCAACGCCAGCGAAAACGGCCGGCACTACTGGGGCCGCTTTGGCGCGACGGACGGCACGGTCGATCGCGTCTTCGGTGTGCTGGAGCCGCAGGAGCTTTCGACCGATGTTCGCGAGACGCGGTTCGATATCACACCGCTTCTCGCAACCGCCGTTGTCGAGCGTGAACCCGGAGCGCGGTTGCTCTGGCTACAGAACGGAGGCTTTCTGCTGCGCAAGGTCGAGATCTACGACACGCGCTATCGCGAACGGGGCAACGCCTACGAATGGGCCATGCCGACGGGTGGCCACGGACTTCGCTTCACCGCGCCGCGCCTGATCCTGTCCGGACGCCGCACGGACGCGATCGTCTCGATTGTGTTGCCCGCGGACTGGAAACCTCTCGCGCCTGAGAGTTCGCGGCGGTCCGCCGTCATGCTGACGATGGAGCAGGCCGCGGAGCGCGGACGACGCGCGATGCAGGTCCAGGGCGACCGACCGGAATGGCAGATCAGGCATATCGCAGAGTTGCAGCATGCAGGCGGTGACAACGTCACCGCCCTTGCCAACGTCCAGGACGACAAGAGTTACAGCAACTATCTCGATCATCTTCGCGCGCTGCTTGCCATGCCGCCGCGCTACTGGGTGGGATGGGAGATCGCTGACTACCTTCTGATCTGGCACCAGCTGCGCGACCTGTTGCCGGCGCCCGTGCGGGACCATCTCAAGGCCTATTGGCGCGCCTGGCTGCAGCCCGACCTCGCCACTGACGCTTTCCTTCATCCGCAAAGCGCTGACGCGATCGACTACTGGAAACGCAATCGCGATTGGCGCGGCCGCGCCTCGTTCTTCCGCGACGGCTACAATTTCGCCGTCAGCACCCAGAACTTCAATCACACCGCGGCGATGGGGGCGCTGCTGGGCGGCGCGATGATCGAGTCGGACCGCGCGATGGCCGATGGCCGGCATGGGCTGGAAACGCTGCTGTTGCGCTTTTGGGGTTTCCAGGACGGCAGCGCACAGGAAATCCTCGATCATTATTATCTGTCGATCACGCTCAGCGGCCAGAAGATGTTCGCCGATTTCGCGCCACTGCCGGTGGATCGGCTGATGGGTCGCATCCTGGTGGACCGCACCATGGAGATGCTGGTCACTCTCTATCATCCGAACCTGCGCCGCTGTGTGTCATCGTCCAACCGGGCGCGCCTTGCCGGTGTGCTGGTCGAGCAGGACGGCATCTATGGCGCGCTGCACACCGTTTCGAAGGAAGGCGCCGTGAAGTATGCCGACCGACCGGCCGATGCGACGGTGCAGGGCATGCCGGTCTGGGGCTACGACTTTCCGCCGGGTCGCGTGGCGCTTCAAAGCTTGCATCAGCCGTGGGCGCCGGCCTGGGTTTCAGGCCTGATCGACAATAAGCCGGTACCGTTCGAGGAAACGGCAGCGGATACGACCCGCGGCTTCTTCAGGCCACCTCTCTGGCGCCGCAGTTTCCTGGGCCGCTGGCATGGGCTTGCCAGCACCGATATCCGAGGTGGCACCGTCGACCTCCTCGGTCAGTGGGTGCGGAGTCCAAGCAGATCGACGACGCTCGACGATCTCGGCACTCTCACGGCCCTCTATGCCGCGAACCGGCCCGACCTCGCGACCACGCGCGAAGGCACACTTCCGCAAGCAGGCCTGCTGCTCACCTATCAAAGCCGCAACCGCGCCATTGTCTTCACCACGCCGCACGCCAATCGCGACCGGCTGATGGATGCGATCGGCAAGGACGGACTTTCGCGGCTCGCAACCGTGATCGGCCTTTGGAACTTTGCAGCAAAAAGGGACTGGGAGATCTATGCCGATGATCGCCGTATCGATTCCTTTCCGGCGCGATTGAATGGCACACAGCGCATTCTTATCCGTGATGGCGTGACCTATCTCGCCCTTCTGCCATTGCCGGCCAGCGATCTTGGCCGCGATGCCGAGATCGAAATCGGGCCCGGCGGCGGCGGCAAGGCCGATCCGACCGGTGCCGAGATTGCGCCGGCGCTCATCATCTCGATCTTCAACCTGAAACGCGAGAGGCCGATGGCGGGGAGCGACCTCGATCTCGACACGGTCATCCGCCGCACCTACGGCGGCTTCGTGCTGGAGATGGG
>Ga0081455_10004147_pt1 | contig 16355 bp, 15 predicted proteins | sample TabmetS3T2R1_FD_70207 | JGI IMG/M metagenome (GOLD analysis project Ga0081455, IMG submission 70207) | Tabebuia heterophylla rhizosphere microbial communities from the University of Puerto Rico - S3T2R1 | ecosystem: Host-associated > Plants > Roots > Rhizosphere ... | reverse complement strand
TGTTTCATCTACTTGAGGAGCAGTAGTTGTTTCATCTACTTGAGGAGCAGTAGTTGTTTCATCTACTTGAGGAGCAGTAGTTGTTTCATCTACTTGAGGAGCAGTAGTTGTTTCATCTACTGTCTTAATATGACCCTGTGCATCGCTACCAACTTTAGAACCGTGAGATCGATCGTCTATATTGGAAAAGTCAGTACTGGGAGAGCTATTTGGAAATATGGCATCGTTAAAGAATGTCTTAAGATCTGGCGTTATGGATTTACTATCCTGCGCGAACACCGAATTCTGACTATTACTCGCACATAGCATGATAAGGCATAATATAAGTCCTGATAATGCCATTAACCTGGAATATTGGATGTTAATCAATTTCATTACCATTCGCTTTATGGTGACAAAGCATTTTTGGGTTAATCTGGATTTATCTGACAACTAATCTATAACTAATTTCAATTCTATTTTTCTAATTCTATAGAGCTAATTTCCGATTCTGGGTCTTGTATCTTGCTTTGGTTTCTCCCAAATATTTTGGCTTTGGCCATAAGAAGTAAGATTCGCAATTTATAAAAACGGACTGCGAAATTCGACTGTAGTGCTAGTGAGTGAATTTCAAGGTAGGAAAGTTTCATTTACGACCTGACTCATTTTGTATTTTAGTGTTCAATTAATTCTCATAAAGCCAGATCTTTTGATAATATGTCTATTTATCATATCATTGAATTATTTTACAATCCAGTTCCATAAAATAAAGATCCATGGATTGAAAAAGCTTGCTAGCTGCTAATGCGGGGGCAATACCTGTAGCGTTGTCGTTGCCAGTTTACCAAAATAGAGAAATAGACAGCGTGTCTTCATCTCAATGGACAGGACCGCATGTCCAGATCCCGAGAAGATATTGACCTATTCTTCGCCCGTATTCTATCTATCTTCGCGCATGTTCAATCTATCTTCGATAGAATTGGCAATGGATTCCCTTGGGTCAGCATCATTCTCATCATTATCACTTGGTACGCTGGATGAAGAAATACTTGAGGAGTTTGTAGTCGTTGTTTCACAAACATCATCGGCGCATTCAGTCTTCTCGCAATCCGATCCACTAAAGCAAGTGATTGAAGTACTTTTGTCCTGCGCAGCAATTTCGTTTTGGCCGATTGTGGCCATCAGAACGGTTATGGATAATATGCCTACTAGTATTACCAATTTGCTGGATGATACAAATTTGGACATATAACATCATTGTCAGTCAGACTTAATTGCGTTAATTCATTTAAGTAGTGTGAATTGGAACCGTTGTTTTTACTAGTCCAAATTATTAGACTAATGCCTCAGTGTTATTAACGGGTTGCGACAATTACAAAAAAAATATCAGTAATACGTCGTCCTTTTGAATGGATATGGTCTGGTACGAATCAGATACTAATTGCCGCCCCCTCAATCTATTTTGTATCCGAAATTTTGTAGCCTCTTCGGAAAATCCCCAAATTTGAAGCTACGCGGATAACATGTCTGAAACTGCACAATCTTGTGCTAATAATTTGTACTTGTATGGCTGAATCTAGAGTAACCATAACCCTTTTTTAGCACGCGGAATTATCAACATCATGGTTGGAGAAAAAATGACCTTACCATTTGAGGTGTCGTATTCAGAAAAGCCAAGCAAGCAATCAAAAGGTATGAAAAGGCTTGCAGTTATCGTGAAGCCAGAAAATGTTGATAGCATGATCGCTTCGCTTAGGGAGATGGGTCTTGAAGCTACCATTTATGATGTAAAGGGTGCGGGAAAGGACAAGCAAAGAATTGCTTCTGGAAGAGGCAGCGGCACGTTCGACCTTGCATACACTTCAAGAAAGGTAGTTGCCACAGTAGTGAAAGCAGACGATGTGGACGCGGTAGTTGACAAAATGAAGGGTGCGCTTGCTGGAGAAAAGGCCGTTGTCATGATATCTCAGGTCGATGATCTTGTCATGATTTAAGTCAAAGCATACGAGTCTTTGTCTGGTTATTGGTTAGGAGATTTCTACATACAACGATGATCAGAGTTGAGTGAATCGTTCCGTTTTATTCCAGATAGAACGGATCACGAAGCCGAATGTCGACGATTAAAATGGGCTTACCACATTGTCCAGCAAATGCCAATTTCTATACTTACTGCCAATTGTATAAAACCACGGCTTTTTATCTGGGTCCGCCTGTATACCTTTTTCATGGGTGTCATACTAACTCTGGCGAAACATTGCAGTGTTGGAATGACGAAGCATTATGAAATTAGTAATACAGCCTATATCGTTAGATGACAAAGGGGTCCTCGCAGGATTTTCACATTTGAAGTCAGTACTTGAAACTGAATTCAGATTTGACAATCAATCGACGGTAATTAATTATCCAATTACTCAGGTCCCAGCAAACCTGTTCGACAAAGCACGAAATCAGTATTTGTCAGATAAATTACTCTCTTGGCTCCAGCAAACCCTTAAACCATCAAAGGACACTAAGGTGTTGGCGGTCTGTGAGTTTGACGCATACTTTGGGAAATTTAATTTCTGTTTTGGGGAAGCGATCATAGGCGGAAACGTATCAGCAATTTATCTAAAACGCCTGTTACCAACCAATAGTAATATAAACGGAGATTCTAAGAATCTCTTCCAGACCCGTATAGAAAAGGAAGCAATCCATGAGATTGGTCACACTTTTGGACTCAGACACTGCACACGTGAACTTTGTATCATGTTCAAAAGCAAGACCATCTCTGACACAGACAAGAAATGTAAGGGATTCTGTGATTCGTGTTTGAATTTGTTAGCTGTACATTTTCAGTCTACCTAGAAGTGATCTCTTTATTTATCCATCCATCCATACATCCTTCCATCCCAAATTCAAGGTCTTGTGTTGAAAGCGTTAGAAACTCAAACCAGGAATAAAGTTATCTCATTGAGCTGAATGAGAGTAGAAGGTCCTTGTCGATGATGAAAAAAACAAAAGAGGAAATTTTCGGAAGGTACTTAATGATAAGGTTCTAAATATACTTGAAATCAAATGATGATGATGAGCTGGGCCATATTGCGTAGTTTTCAATTATTTGATTTGTACCATCTGGGAGGGTAACTGTTATTTTGTATACGCCCGAAGGAACTCTAATGCTGTATGTACCGTCAATTTTTACGAATGAATTGGCCGTATAGCCTCCTTCCTTCACCGCTGAAGTTACAACTCCCAAGTCTTTTTCAGCCATTACCGAAGCGCCTACTGCAGGCAGGCCTGTGGGCCCAATTACTTTACCTTCGAGCATACCAAAATCAATGGAGGGATGCTGTGCCATAGATATCGACTGATGATCTGATGTCAGTGAGGATAGACCTCGCTCGGTAGGATAAGTAATCAAACTCAGTCCTCTGTGGGCATTCGGCAGAATTCCACCATTCATAATATATCCCACTATTGCTACTACAAGAGCTAATGCCACAATCAAGGTTATGAGCAGTAGTACATAGCTTCTCGAAATGTACTTATTCTTGTTGTCTTCCGGTCTTCCGACAGTTTCAACAATTCTGCTCATACGCTACACCGTCAAACCTCCATTTGGAAATATTTTGGTTTTCTTAGGCTTTCTAGGCATAGATATCGATCTAGCAAACTTCATCTTTTAGTCTAGTCAACCATATTTATGAAAAATAGGCTTAAAGGACAATTTGTATCATTTAAGAATGAGAATAAATGTTGTTCGATTATTTGTGAGGCCCGATTCCAGTTCTGAATTGGGGTAAAATACTAGATCATAGATTATACCTGAGCATAAATTCATATTCTATTCATTTTTCACTTGAAAATGATCCCGTGCGGTAGCCTTTCTTTGCTCTTGAAACTGTCCCAGGGATAGTTAACTCCTCCTCTGGCACATATTGTATTTTTTTCAATAAATTGTTCTACTATCCTGTCTGTCTTTAAGCATCCACATTGATTTTAGAATGCCTATTGAGGACATCTTGTTCCGCCCTCCAGATAAATGATAGAGCAGACTGTTCAAGAACATCGACCAAAGAGATCAATCAGATATAAGGAGTATTCCAGTGTATCGAAATGCAGATAACTTTTTTTCCAATAATTGATACATAATGACGAAAACAACCGGTATTGGTAAGTACCTTATGTTGGGAATCATAGTAGCTGCAGTTTCTATAGCTACAATTGGTTCAGCAGTAGCAATTGAAAAAGCATATGCAGGTAAATACACCGACCAAACGAGCTCAGGTGCAAACGCTTGCGGAAATGATAGCCTTCCTGCCAACATACGTTGTTCCAACACAGATTCGGCAGCGCAAGGCGACAAGAATGCAGTAGCATTAACATCAAGTCAAGGCGCTCCAATCTCAACGCTTCCAGAAATGATCACTGACGGATTTCTGAAGATCAAAGAAGCCATCATAAAGCCATTTGGACAACCTAACCCACCAACAGGACAAGTCAACGGAGGATTGGACGCATTTCTAAAGACACATGGATTAATACCCAAGAACGGTGAAGCAGGCGCATTCGGTTATGGAATTCTCACAACAAATACAGCGGAAGGTGACGGATCTCTTATCGTTGCGACAACACATTCAGGAGTGTTGGACAGCGCAACACAACAGGATGAGGATGATCCTATATGGCATAATCACTTCGTTACTCTGAAAGGAGATGCTGCTAATTGTGGAACGACTAAAGGCCAACCAAATCCTGCCGTAGATGCTATTACGTTTGATCAACCAGGAGATGTAGAGATAAAAGGAAAAATTGCGGAGCTGACACGGATACCAAATGCGTTCACAAGCGATGATAGTTTAACTGGAGAAGAAATTACGCTGGAGCCGGGTAATGATGCTCAAAACGTAGTATCATTCAAGCTAATGCCTAAATTTGACAAAATGAGCGGTGACCTACGTGCAGTATGCGTAACAGACATTACTCCTGCAGAGAAAATAACCATAGAATAATTTGGATAGTTTACTGCAAATAAGATCAACAGACTGATTGCGGAAACTAAGGAAGATAGAACCCCTCCTTTTTTTAGTGAGGAAATTTAATATTTTTTCTCTTGAACCTTTTATGGAAAATTCAAATCGATCGATTGATTTGGATTAGTGCCTCTATTTTGAATTCAATATTTAGACGGACTAATGATAATTCAAAGGATGGTGTTCAACGCAAAGGCCCTGAAAATTGAATAATGCATGATCGGACTCTAGATCAGATGATTTTGCGATATCAAAGATTTATTGTTTTTTCTTCCCCCACTATAACGCCCTTAATGCATCCACCGGAAGGTAACGTGACGCCTTCCAGGCAGGATAGAGGCCGGCCATAACGCTCAAACCGACTGAGATAAACCATACCCTCAGCATATCCTCTCCGAGATATACTGGAGTAAGTGGTTCTGATTCTTGTTCCTGTTCCCCGGTTTGTTCTGAGTCAGACGTCACCGAGTTGTCTGAACTTGAACCGTCTGCGCCGCCAGTACCAGTAATATTTTCACCGTCAGCATTCTCTTCACCCCCGCCTCCGCCTCCTGGACTGGCACTGACTAGTAAATATCCCATTCCTATGCCGGCAAACAGGCCCGAAGATGCACCCATTATACCAATAAGTAAAGCTTCAAAAAGGAACAGGCCAAGGATTGTTGTATTCTTGGCTCCAATCGCTTTCAATGTCCCTATCTCTCTTATTCTTTCAACTACAGAGGTGTAAAGTGTGGTGATTATGCCGACTGCGCCTACCACCAGCGAAATGATCGCGATACTTGCAAGGAAAGCGTTAATTCCGCCAGTAAACTCTTCAATAGTCTTGAGGATATTTTGTACAGTAGTAATCCCGATATCATTGCCATACAAGGTCCTAATCTCTTCTTCGACCACATCAACGTAATCTGTCGATGAGGCAGCGACGAACAATGAATCGTATTTACCTGCACGCTGAAGTAAATCGTCGCCTGGCTGCAATCCGATTACAACGGCATTGTCAACTGTGGGATTTCCAGTCGATTCGATAATCCCACGTACTACAAAGCTCTTTGACTCCTCTTTAGCTTCTCCGGTGTCAGGGTCAACGAATGAATAGGATATCCTAACGCTTTGTCCCAGATTGATAAATGGAGTTGATTCACCAGGAGGGAAGGCGATATCTTCCGCCACCAGGATAGCAGTTGGATCATTTGCTGACGGTAGAGTAGAGCCTTCCATTAATTCAAGCGTGGGTGAAATTACGAATAGCTGACTTGGATCCATCGAAAGAACCGAGAAGGATTTCGATTCGCTACCGGACTGAATGGAAATTTCACCTTGATATGAAGGAATTACCTGACTCACGAATGGTAGCGAGCGTATTCGAGACTCGACTGCTGCATTTAAGGTTATTTTGGCGGATGGAGGAGGAGCGACGCTCCCTATGCCTCCTCCACCATCGTCTTGATCCTGCTGCACACTTGAAACGAACAGTATGTTTGGAGCGAGATTGGCAAATTGTTTGTTAAAAAAGTCGCTGAAGCCTGCGCCGAATGCGTTAACTGCGACTAAAAGACTACTCCCAACAAGTACCATTAAGATCGTTAGTGCTGAACGGACCTTCCTCTCTTTTATAGCCCCCAATGAAAGACCAAATATCTCTTTTACATTCAACCTTGAATTCTTCTCACTTCATCTATAATAGGCTACTTCCTTTTATGATAAGGTACAGGCTACTAATTTCCTAAAGAAGAATTCGATATTTGGTCATCAGCTAATGAAGGCTGGAGAATGAGTGTCTTTATCCCTTGTCTTCCAGATGGACAGAAGTGCTGCTCGCCTACACAGAAAATTTTCTTATGAGAGAAAGGGATTTGAATTTAGGTTAGTGGAATAAAATAACACCTAAAAACGGCTATATTCGGAATTATTTTTCAACTAGAGTGTAAGAAAGACCTAAATTCAGCTGATAATATTCCTAGACCATGTTAGAGACCAAAATTAAAGTACTTTTGCCGACAATTCCAGTAGGTTTACTGGGTGCTCTCTTGATCCTAATGGTCCAATCTGCACCTGTGCCAGCATTGGCTCAATCTGGCCAGGAGACATTCTTTGAAGAAGCTGTAAGACAGGCTGGCCAAACGCAGCAAAACCAGACAGGAGGAGCACCAGCACCAGCAACAGCACCTCCTAGCTCAGCAGAGCAGCAAAACCAGACAGGAGGAGCACCAGCAGCACCAGCAGCAGCACCAGCAGCACCTCCTAGCTCAGCAGAGCAGCAAAACCAGACAGGAGGAGCACCAGCAGCACCAGCAGCAGCACAACAAACACAAGATTACGATGCTAATTTAACCGGCAGTATGCAGGATCCGCCAGTCACAACTAACGCTACCGGACTAGCTGAATTAGAGGTGAATGACGATGGTGATGAGATATCGTATGATATCCAGGTAGAGGATATAGAAGGTGCTACTCAGGCACATATTCATCAGGGTAGCGAAGGCGAGAATGGTGACGTGGTTGTAAGCTTATTTAACTCATCAGAACCGACCGACGTTAACGATGGAACATTAGAGGATGGGGACTTCACCTCTGAAGATTTTGTAGGACCATTACAAGGACAAAACATGTCTGCTTTAGTAGAACTGATGGATAATGGACAAGCTTACGTGAATGTGCACACAGAGGTAAATCCGGATGGGGAGATCAGAGGAACAATCGTTCCTGATGTCACAGACGGAGAAGCCGGCGATGATGACAATGACGACAACGACGGCGGCGACGATGATGACAATGACGACAACTAAGAATAGTGAATTTAAGTAGAAAAAAGCCAATGCATGGGATATCGACACTCATCCCCCCCTTTTCTTTTATCGTAATGTTCTGAATGTCAATTTGATTCTTTATTATCGCTGACGAGGTTTGAAAATCGAAGAGGATAGCCCGATTATATGATTTAGCTTATGATTACGGATTAAGTTACTTGTAGGAACTGAATCTGCAAATATATTATGCTTGCACAAGAAAGGCCTTGGAGAATTGAAGTTCTACTATTTCCACTATTTCCTTTAGTGAGTCAGAGCCGTACAGGCAGATTTGAGTAAAAAACTTAAAATATACCTGAAATATTGATAGGAACAATGTCAAACGAAAAGAGCTACAACAAAATAACAATCTCGATAGCAACAGCGTTGATGATTGTATTGACTGTTTCAGTAGGATTTCAACTTGTGCAACCAGGCTTGGCGCAGAATGTGACTGAGGAAGCGGGTCAAGCAGTTGACAATGCAACTGGGAATCAAACAGGCAATCAAACAGGCAATCAATCAGGTGGTCCATTAGAGCAACTAGGTCAAATGCTAGGCTTTGGCGGCAAGTAAAAATAGAAACACCATCTGCCTTTTTATTCGTCTGTAAGAAGCCTGAGCCCAAATACGATCCTTTTTTTTAACTTTTAGGATTACCCATTCTCTTATATTTCAAGGACATTGTTGGAACTAATATCGGAGTTTGAATATTTTCCCACCAAGTCATGGATTGGGTTATTTTCATGAATGAATTTGTCACTCCAAAATTATATTAAGGCAAAGTGCGAATTCTTTCTCGAGGAGATAAAGAAATAGCAAAATTTGAAGAGTTTGAAGGCTCGGCCGGGGAATCAGAGGCCACGCCAACTGTGCCATCATTTCCATCATCATCATCTTCGACATCGCATCAAAATTCCACTTCAATGCCAAACGAGATCAATGGTGATAATTTAAAAGACGACACTGTCAGCCATCAGCAAGACTATGTTGATAAACTGCAGAACATAAGCAGCTTCGATGATGCTTTTGAACTAGTAAAACTTGCAGTTGAGCAAAAATTTAAGATGCATAGGGCAGGGCTCTGTCTAGTACTACAAGGCCTGCCGAGCAATCTGGGAGCCTACCATGTCTTAGGCTCAAATATGATAATCGTAAATAAGCGCATTTTGAGTCTCATAAAGGGAATTAAGACTACCGAACAGTATAATTCATATCTCTTTACAGTACTGGCCCATGAATATTTGCATAGCTTCGGCATCATCGATGAGTTTCGTGTCCGAAATATGACCTACGAACTGTGTAGATCAATATTGGGAGATAATCATCCTTCAACGATAATGGCAAGATACGAACCGTGGTCGGTATTTCCTGAGCTTGGGGCGCTTCAAAATAGTTTTGATAGTAAATTTGAACTTATAAGAGATTTTGACAAGAGTAGCCAGTCTTACATTTCATAATGTATGCAGAACACTATTCAGAAGTATTTACGATTAATTGTAACCCCCCCCTCGTGCTTATTTCGAATGGTAACATTGAGTCATATTTCATTAGGTTAAGTAGCACAAACTGTCCATCTACCATTGAAAAGTCGGTCACCTATAACGACTACGGAGGAGCAAGCTTTCTATAGCAAGTTGGACGAGTCCCGCACGAATCACTGTATAATCCGAAAAACGCTACTTCCTCTCTTATTGCCCTTCTTTAACGACCCAGTCACTGAAATGTGATATCCACAATTCCTACATGAGTTAGTCTTGTCAAGGTTCCAGGAGAGAATATCATACCCGTACCGTTTTATTGCGACGTGATTACAATCAGGACAGTATGTATGCTCTAACGGATGGCCGGGGACGTTACCCAGATATGCATATCTTAATCCTTCCTCCTTGGCTATGGAATGATGCCTTTCCAATGTTTCAACAGGAGTAAACCCAAAATCCATCATTTTGTAGTCGGGATGAAATCGGAGAAAGTGTATTGGAGTTTCCGGCCCTAATTCATCATATACAAACCTGCAGAGTTTCCTTGCCGCATCCAAGTCATCACCCACCTGGGGGACAATTAAATCGGTTACCTCGGTATGAATCGAGGTTCTCCCGTGTATTTCCTTCAATGTCTGAAAAACGGGTTCCGCAGACGGTATGCCTATATACTGTCTCACAAATTCTTGCTTTCCGCTCCCTTTGAAGTCGACTGTTATGCAATCGAGAAATTGGTCCATTAGGTTAACTGAATCAGGCGTATCGAAACCGTTTGAGACGAAGATATTAAAGAGTCCTCTTTTTCGCGCCTCGATGCCGCAATCTCTGGCAAATTCGATGAATATCGAGGGTTCATTGTATGTATATGCAATACCATCAGCGCCATATTCTAGTGCTGTTTGCGCGACCTGCGATGGACTCATCTCATTTCCTTCAATTTTTCGTCGTTGTGAAATGTCATAGTTCTGGCAGTACTTGCAGAGCCAATTACACCCTGTAGTGGCAATTGAGTATATTGCGCTACCAGGCCGATAGTGGGTAACCGGCTTCTTTTCAATAGGGTCAATGTGTCCTGAAATTACCCTACCATAAACATACAGGAATAACTTGTTATTGGCAACACCTCGTATCCCGCATAGCCCCGATTTTCCTTCAGGTATTTCACAATATCTGGCGCAAGCAGTACATTTGACTCTACCATTTGGAAGATTTTCGTACAACTCAGCTTGCTTGCCCAACAAGTTGTCACTGGATTGCATTACCAAATACTCTGCTCAAATCAATCTTATAAAACCTGCCTGTCTAGCTAGTAGAAGGGAAAGGAGGTATAACAAATGAAAATTGGTATCATATCTGATACGCACGATGATATAGAAAACGTACGGAGAGCTATTGATTTTTTTAACAAGGAGGATGTTCAGTATGTTATACACGCAGGAGACTATGTCTTTCCAGGTATTGTGATGGAGTTCAAGAAACTGAAAGCAAAGTTGATTGGCGTTTTGGGTAACAATGATGGCGAGAAAGGCCAGCTTCTCAGAGCCTTCCTGGAAATAGATGGCGAACTTAAGGGAGAATTTGGTGAACTACATGTCAATGATCTTAAAATCGGAATTTATCACGGAACTTCACCCGATATTAAAAGACAACTTACCGAAAGTGGGCGATATAACATTATTGTCTGCGGTCATACCCATAAAGTAGAGCCAGCTTGCTCTTCAATTGGAAAATACATCAAAGGTGGGCCCACACTCATACTTAACCCGGGGACTGGTCACAGGAAAACTGAAAGTCTAGCAGGAGCTTTTGTCGAAGGGGGAATATTCATCCTAAATATTGAATCTGAAGAGTATAGATTTATTGAGTTACCATAACCCCCTTTTATTGTTGGTTTTTGGCTCCGACAGAATCTAGTGCAAGCAGTAAGACAACTAGATTGAGATAGCATCAAATGCCGTGCCTGTATATTCTCTTTAGCATCGATAACGGAGTGACAATTGATCGCTGATATTCGCTACTCCTCGTATTGTTTAATTAGAACATCTGTTTGCAGATTATCTGCAAAAATTCTAGTTTTGGAACAGAATATAGTATGGAATAAAACATTGCAGGCAGCTATTAATCTATTAACGGAAGAATAAATAAAAGAAAAAAGGTTTCAGCTCGTTCGGCTGACTAGAGCTACTAATTGTTGTTATCGTCGTCGTCCTCACTATCGCTGTCGTCGCCACCGTCGTCATTATCATCTCCGCCGGCATCATCACTTGCTGGTGCGGGGGCACTTTCGATAGTACCTCTAACCTCACCTGGGGGATTGGCTTCAGTGTGGACATTTACATATGCTTGTCCGCCTTCAATTGCATCGACTAGATCGGTCATATTCTGTCCTTGCAATGGTCCTTCAAAGTCCTCTGAAGTGAAGGTTCCACTTTCTAACGTCCCATCAATCTCATCAGTTGGTCCATCAGTTGCATTAAATAGAGTTACAACTATAGGTCCATTCTCGCTATCGCTTCCCTGATGAATATGTGCGAAGAGAACTCCTTCTATATCTTCAACTTCTAAATCATAAGACATTTCGTCCCCATCATCATTTAGCTCGAATTCAGCTGATCCGGTAGCATTTGTCGTAACTGGTGGAACTTCTGAATCGCCAGTCAAATTAGCACTGAATTCTTGAGCTTGTTGTTCCTGCTCTGCTGCTGGTTGTTGACCTTCTGTTCCAGCGGTTTGGTTTTGTGCCTGGACAACTGGGATGCCAACAACACTAATTGCTGCTCCTCCCAATATGGTTGCCGCCAGAAGTGTTGATAGTAACAAACCACGTAAACTTGTTCTAGACATATCCTGTAAAATAAATAAGAGGGGTATATAAGAATGTTGTAGAATATCTCTCTCGTAGTTCGTATTAATATTATTATCCATTAAAAAAGCCCTCCTTTCATTGCTATTTGAACCACATAAAAAATGATTCCTGGAATCTAGAAGCACACTAGTATTTTCCAAACGGAAACTATTCGTTGGCCTTAGTTATCCTATCTTCACATTGGGGTGGCCCAAGACGACCTCATTACTCTGACGACGTAATTGACGACGTAATTGACGACGTAATTGACGATCAATATTATCTAAGACTTAAATAGAAGAGTTTATATTATAAGTGTTATAGGAAAATTGAAAAACGACTATACCGATTGAAATTAAGAAGGAGATTGAACGACTATGGCTAACAGGATTACAACGTGACAGAATTGTGGATATTCTCAATGTAAGTGCGGGAACCGTTTCACATACAATTTCAGATTGGAAAGATCGTTTGGGTGCTCCTCAAGCCGAGGAACTGAGGGACTTTTGCGTAATTACAAAAACCCAGAAAGTAACTCCACTGCAATGCGCCGAAGGTTTCAGATTTCTTAATCAGTTGGTAAAATGTGGTCTCTCGCTGGATCGTATTGCGCCGTTCATACTTGAAATTTCCGATAAGTGCATCTCAGCTAACAAGGAACCTAAAGAGATCTTTTCTATATGTAATGAGATATTCGAATTGCAAGACCCTGTGCCACTAGCGCAGCTCCCTGAATTCATTTCAAAATTAGCTGAAAGGCAGAAGGCGCTAGAATCTAATAGTTCGAGAATTGAGCTGGCAATTAAGGAATTGAAGCAGGAATATTCCGAGCTCTTTAGTAAGGTCTCTGTTACTCGATTTGATCTTGAGAAGTACAGGAATGTTGAAGATGAACTCAAAAAATATGACTTAACTCTTCAAGACCTACAAAAAATCAATACAATTGTTGAAAACGTGAATAGCATTGGCTCCGATCCCAAAAAAATCATTAGGGAGCTCATAGAGATGAAGAATTGCAGACAGGAAAAAAGTATTCTGGAAGAAAAGCTCACCCATTTAAAACAAGAAGTGAAGTTAACTCAGAATGAGCTGCAAGCAAACGAACTAAAATTAGTATCGGGTAAAGAATTACTTCGTCAATACAGAGAGATAAAGGAATTAAAAATAGGCTTTGAGGCATTAAAGAACTTGAAAAGGATTGTTCTTAAGAGTGCCGAAACCAGCTCAGTAGATCCTGAGGTCGCATTCAGAAGATTTTCTGATGATGTATTGACAAATTATGACGAAGTGCTGGGTCTCGAGAAAAAGATTGGGGAAAACACTTTAGAAATAGCTGATACTCAAAGGAGGCTCGAATCATTAAAATTAGAATGCTCAAAACACCAGAAGGAATGCGACATCCTAGGCGGAATTATCAGTCACAATAATTGTCTACAGTTAGCCGACTTGATCGAAATAAGTAAAATAATTAAGTTATTCCCCAGTGAATATCCTCAGATAATACAGGAGTTAAAAGACTACGGAAATCTACTTTATGCCACCGGTAGGCTTACAACTCAAAAAAGAAAGTTGGAATTAGAGAACAGTAGGTTATTGTTTGAAAATCAGACCCTGAGGTCTGAATTAGACTTGAAGTCAGTAAATTTAAGAACTCTTAATGAACGGCATAAGGCCATCGAACAGGAGTTTGACATGAGGAGCTCCCGGAAGGTCCTTGAGTATGAAAATAAGATCAAAGAAAAAAGTATGGCGTACTTAGCGGCTGAAGCGCAAAGCATTCAAAACATTAACACCTTGAAAGCTAAAGAGAAACAACAAATGAGCTTATTAAACAAAATCAATGTTCCGTTTGAGCTCTCACCTTTAGTTGATGCCGCTAGAGGATGGCCAGTAGATGGAGAAGCATTAAGGAGAGCCGCCATTAGATCGATGGAGTTGTTGTGCTCAAGGCTTGATGATGATCACAACTGGGAGGCCAAATCCAAGATGCTGCAAGCTCTTAGAAGCCTAAAAGAAGAGTTTATCATCTTCTAAAAAAATTAACAGAATCTACGATCAAATAGTCGAACTTTGAAGAACGAGGACCGTCATTTAAGCTTGTACCCTATATTTCGCAGAAATTGCTTTCTTTCTCTTGCCTCCTGCTCATTTTCTATACCTTTCATTTTGAAGCCATCCACCACACCCAGAACACCCCTTCCTTGTTGAGTTTCCATTATGAGAACTTCTATGGGATTGGCCGTTGCGCAATAAATGCAAGCAATCTCGGGCACGTCTTTTAGCCTCGGTAAAATATTGATTGGGTAAGCATTATTCATGACCACGATTAAGAGATGTCCACATGCGATTTCATTAGCATACCGCGTGGCTAGCGCTTCTAACTCGTTATCATTACCTGAGTGTCTTACTAGACAAGGGCCACTAGCCTCGCAAAAGCCTATTCCAAATTTGATATTAGGCACGCAATTCACGAGGCACTCATGTACATCTTCTACAGTCTTGATGAAGTGACTCTGTGCTAAAATAATCTGAGTTTCCGCAGGCAGAGATAAGCTGACTGATTTAACCTCCATAAACAAGATGAGATGCATCTAGACTATAAGTTTGGTCCCGACGGCACATTCATTACACAATTATTATTTAAGCGGAATTTGAATTAAACGGAGATAGATGATGTAACAAGAATTGATTAATACATTGCAACTAGACCCTTCAGTGCACAATCCAAATAAATGATGTAACGCTGGCGGATCACTATGCTGAAAATTCAATGTAAACTGAATCTGCTATGCAATACTCGATTCTTGCTTTGGGAGAAATCGTGTTTTGGCTAGAAGGGCTGTTACCGGGGATTAATCATTCCATTGACTTTTCTGATACTAGTCTGAAGAGTAGTAACGCTATTCACATAAAATGCAGAGCTAGCAACGACTCCTATTGCAATGAGTGGACCCATTAAATTCTCAAATCCAACACTGAATAACGGAGTTAATATGGTTTTCATCGAGTCAAGCTCGGTGGTCGATGTCCCCTCGTTTGCGGTCCCTTCTTTAGCTGGAACACCAAATGGAGAGGATGATGAGGAGAGTGAAGATAAGCCTTCTGATGGTGTGCCTTGCATCGGATTTACAGTTGACGTAATGTATCCGATAGCATTCCCCCTCTGTGCTGCAAACCATATTTTTCCTTCATTATCAGTCGTTAAATATTGCACAAAAGGTGACGATGAAGGTATAGTTACTTCTTTGTTTTTACCACTTGAAGGATCGATTACAGTAATCCTGTTCGTTACGTGTTCTGCAACCCAGAGGTTCCGATCCTTATCTAAGGCCATGCCGAAAGGTAACGCATCTTCGGCGAGAGGAGGAAAGTCGCTAAAGGTCTTGAATACTGGATTGAATACTGAGACTACATGACCATCATGCTCAGAAATGTAAATATTTCCAGTAAATGGATCTATGAGCAAAGCTGTAGGACTGATTAGGGTATCGTTTCCTTCCAAACCTTCCCCACTCACGCTAGTATCTCCGGCTCCTCCGCCACTTTCAGTCTCCGGAGAATATTCGTTGATGGTGAAGTTGGTTGCAGGATCAATACTGGCGATTTTTCCGATCCCTTCTGCAATCCAGAGTAGTCCAGTAGACGAATCTATTGCTATACCTAGTGGATTAGAATTGGGGGTTGGTAAGGACAACGAATTTGTAAAGTTTTGGGATCGAGGATCAAATATCAAAACTTCACCTGTTGATGGAGATGTAATCCAAACTGAGGGTTGGCCATTTCCTAGACGGTTAACAACTTCTCCATCTTCCCTAAGGAGATCCTCATTAGTAGTACCATTTGTTGCCAATCTACCTCCGACAAGGGCATTAGCGTTTGCATTTCCACTGATGGGAAATTCAGCGCTTCGTACGGCAATTGAAGATGGAACTATACGATCATTGGGAAAATCATATAGGTGACTACTATTTGATTGAAGATCATACAGACCAAGAACTTTCGAAATAGGATCTATGAACCAAATCTTGTTATTCAACGGGTCCAAAGCCATTGTAGTGATTATATTCGTGCCGTTGATTCTGTATTCTCGGTATTCACTATTAGTAATATCGTATTCAAATAATCTTCCAGATCCTAGGGACGTATCACCTACCCAGATCGAGTTACGAGTAGAATCGTAAATTGGATAGAGGGGCTGGCTTCTATTATCTTGCATTGCGATCTGGGTCACACGGTATTCTATTTG
>Ga0081455_10004146_pt1 | contig 16356 bp, 14 predicted proteins | sample TabmetS3T2R1_FD_70207 | JGI IMG/M metagenome (GOLD analysis project Ga0081455, IMG submission 70207) | Tabebuia heterophylla rhizosphere microbial communities from the University of Puerto Rico - S3T2R1 | ecosystem: Host-associated > Plants > Roots > Rhizosphere ... | reverse complement strand
GCGGCAAAGCGCCGTTCGGCCCGCAGCGCGGTGCGCTGTCCGGCGCGCTCCGATCCGCGCGCGTAACCGTGGACGATGATCTGTTCGCTGAAGCTGGTGTTGGCTTCGAGAATGTCGGTCAGGCCGGCGCAGGCAACCAGAATGCCGAGGATGATCAGCCCGGCAGGACCGAGCAAGCTCAAGAGCAGCATCGGAAACACGCCGATCAGGAAGACCGGCAGCAATGGCAGCACGATGAAGGACTCGGAGCCTCGGGTGCGCATGGCAGCAATCTCTTGGAAAATGATTGCGAGCAGTATGCCCGAAAATAGGGGCGAAAAGGCGCTTTCCTGCCTGCGTGCATTACACGGCTGCTATGTTCCTCGGTCACGCCGGCTGCGCGACGACTGGGCAAGTCGCATTTCGCGGCATTCACCCGCCGTCAACCATATGCACGCTGCGGCGCATTGGCGCGGCCTTCGCTGGATGGCCGCACCGGATTTTGTCAGGGGAGTGAATAGAGGGCGTTAGCCCGCCGCCATCTCGGAGCGGATTTCGGCGCGCAGCTCGTCGATCAGCTTGAGGCCGTTCTTGGTCTCGACATGCCAGAAGGTCCAGCCGTTGCAGGCGGGAGCGCCCTGGGCGACCGCGCCGATCCGGTGGATCGAGCCGACCTTGTCGCCGAGCATGATGGCGCCGTCGGCGCGGACCAGGGCGCCATGCCGCTTCTTGGAATCGACGAGCTTGGTGCCGGGCGGGATCATGCCGCGTTCGATCAGTTCGGAGAACGCCACGCGCGGCGCTTCGCGGGCGGTCATGAACGGCGCCAGCGTCGCCTCGGGCAGCGGTTCGACGGCTGCGATGCGCTCTTCGGCTGCCTTCGCATAGGTCTTGTCGCGTTCGAAGCCGATGTAGCGGCGGCCGAGGCGTTTTGCCACGGCGCCGGTGGTTCCGGTGCCGTTGAAGGGATCGATCACGAGATCGCCAGGTTTGGACGACGACAGCAGCACGCGCGCCAAAAGGCCCTCGGGCTTCTGGGTCGGGTGCACCTTCTTGCCGTCGGCGCCCTTGAGGCGCTCTTCGCCGGTGCAGAGCGGGATCAGCCAGTCGGAACGTGCCTGCACGTCCTCATTGGCGGCCTTCAGCGCCTCATAATTGAAGGTGTAACCCTTGGCCTTCTCGTCGCGCGCCGCCCAGATCATGGTTTCATGGGCATTGGTGAAGCGGCGGCCGCGGAAATTCGGCATCGGATTGGTCTTGCGCCACACAATGTCATTCAGAACCCAGAAGCCAAGGTCCTGCATGATCGCACCGACGCGGAAAATATTGTGATAGGATCCGATCACCCACAACGTCGCCGACGGTTTCATGACGCGGCGGCAGGCGAGCAGCCAGGCGCGGGTGAAATCGTCATAGGCGCCAAAGGATGAAAACTTGTCCCAGTCGTTGTTGACGGCATCGACATGGGATTCGTCGGGGCGCTTGAGATCGCCCTTGAGCTGCAGATTATATGGAGGGTCTGCGAATACCAGATCGACCGAACCGGCCGGAAGCTTCGACATCTCCGCGACGCAATCGCCGACGACGATACGAGCGCTGGACTCAGACTCAAATTTAGTGCGGGGCGCCCTTGCAGACGCCCCGCGACGCGACACTACCATGACTCAATTACTCTGACTCAGGCGACGCTGTCGGCGACGCGGGACTAAACAACCGACTGGCGATACATTGACCCGCCAAAGTAAAAATCGACTTAACCAAGAATGTTATCGATGCAGAATGCGAAGAGAGTTCATCGGCAACATTGCCAGCAGAGATTGCGACGGCTTGCGCACTAGGCAATTTTTGCCGGGCGGGCTATTGATTAATGGAATGGAAATTTTACGTGATTGCCGCGTTGGGTAATTCGGACCAACAGCCGGGGATGAGGAAACAGCGCCATGCGTTACGATGATTTCCGCCGCAGCGACGACATCGATGACCGTCGCGACGAGGGCGGCGGCGGAATGGGTGGTGGCGGCGGTGGTTTTGGGCTGCCGATGGGCGGCGGCGGATTAGGCATCGGCACCATCATTATCCTCGGCCTGGTCGGCTATGCCTTCGGCATCGATCCGCGCATCCTGATCGGCGGCGCCGAGATCCTGACCGGCGGCCAGCAGGCACCGTCCTATCAGACCGATCGCCGCTCGGGGCCGGCCAAGACCGGTGCGCCGAAGGACGAAGTCGGCAGCATGATCGCCGGCATCCTCGGCGAGATCGACGATCGCTGGAGCGAGATCTTCCAGTCCAGCGGCCAGAATTACACCGGGCCGCGCATCGTGCTGTTCCGCAACGCCACCAATGGCGGCCGTTGCGGCATGGCGCAGTCGGCGATGGGACCGTTCTACTGTCCGCCGGACAAGCAGATCTTCCTCGACACCGCCTTCTTCCGCGAAGTCGAAACGCGCTTTCGCGGCTGTTCGGGCAAATCCGCCTGCAACTTCACGACGGCCTATATCATCGCGCATGAAGCCGGCCATCACATCCAGAACCTGCTCGGCATCCTGCCGCGCGTGAACCGGCTGCAGCAGCAGGCCGGCAGCAAGGCGGAAGCCAATGCGCTGCAGGTCAAGGTCGAGCTGCAGGCGGATTGCCTGTCCGGCGTCTGGGTCAATCGCGAGGAGAAGAAGCGTCCCGGCTTCGTCGAGCCCGGCGATATCGACGCGGCATTGAAGACGGCGACCGCGATCGGCGACGACACGCTGCAGCGGCAGTCGACGGGCAGGGTGGTGCCGGACAGCTTCACCCACGGCTCCGCCGCGCAGCGCAAGCAATGGTTCATGACCGGCTACCAGCAGGGCACGGTGCAGGCCTGCAACACGTTTGCAGCCGGCGCATTGTGAGTTGAAGCCAAGGAAGTATTTGCCGTCATGGCCGGGCTTGTCCCGGCCATCCACGTCTATACTTTCAAGTGAGTTCGAAGACGCGGATGCCCGGGACGTCTGCGCGAAGACGCGCTTCGCGCTTTTGGCCGGGCATGAGGGGAAGAAGCAGTCATGTCCTCCATCGACGAAACAAAACAATTCGTGCCGCTCAACATCGCGGTGCTGACGGTCTCGGACACCCGCTCACTGGCCGACGACAAATCCGGCGCTACGCTGGCGGACCGGCTGACGGCGGCGGGGCATCATCTGGCCGCACGCGAGATCATCGTCGACGACGTCGATGCGATCCGCGTCATCATCAAGCGGTGGATCGCCGACGAAGGCGTCGATGCGATCATCACCACCGGCGGCACCGGTTTCACCGGCCGCGACGTCACGCCGGAAGCGATCGAGCCGCTATTCGAAAAGCGGATGGATGGTTTTTCCATCGCCTTCCACATGCTGAGCCACGCCAAGATCGGCACCTCGACGGTGCAGAGCCGCGCGACCGCGGGCGTAGCGGGCGCCACCTTCATCTTCTGCCTGCCGGGATCGCCGGGAGCCTGCCGCGACGCCTGGGACGGCATCCTCGCCGCCCAGCTCGATTACCGCACGCGCCCCTGCAATTTCGTCGAGATCATGCCGCGGCTGGACGAGCACCTGCGGCGGCCTAAAGCACAAGGCGCGTCAGCCTGACCAGCAGCGTCCACAGCCCGCGCCACATGTTGCGCCAGGCCTCAATGCGCAATTGATGCGCGCGCGCGATATGAAAGTCGAGGAGTTCTGGCGTGACGCGCCGCGCACTGTCGCGACGCCCGGGCTTCACAGTTCCATGTCCCAGGTTTCGCCGATCAGGTTTTGCCCGAAACTGCGATGAGGCTCGGTGGCGACCAGCTTGAAGCCGGCTTCCTGATAGATCTTGCGGGCGGCGACCAGGATGCTCTGAGTCCAGAGCGTCATTTTCTTGTAGCCTTTCTCGCGCGCCGCGCGGATGCATTGCTCGACGAGCGCGTGGCCGACGCCGAGCCCGCGCGCTTTTTTCTCGACCAGCAACAGCCGCAGCTTTGCGACGTCGTCGCTGCCCTTCACCAGAAAGATCGAGCCGAGCGGCTCGCCGCCTGCTTCCGCGATCCAGCAATGCTCGCGCGACGCGTCATAGTTCTTGATGAACTGCGCGCAGATCTCGGCGACCAGCGCCTCGTAGCTGATGTCCCAGCCATACTCCGCGGCATAGGCCTTTGCCTGGCTCGAGATCACCCAGCCGATGTCGCCGGGGCGGTGGCTGCGCAGGAGAAAAGCGGCCGGTTTCTTCCCCGTGGGGCGTTCCAGCGCCTGCTCGATCGTCGTCATCGCCTGCACGACAGCGGCACGCTGACTGTCTTCGAGCGAGACGAGCAGGCTTCCGACCTCCTCGCGCGCGCGGCGCTCGAGTTCGACAGAGGTGGCGCGGCCTTTGGCGGTCAGCGAGAGTTCGTTGATGCGGCCATCGTCCTTTGACGGCTTTCGCGTCACGATCTGGCGGCGCTGCAGCGCCTGCAAGGTCCGGCTCAGGAAGCCGGGATCGAGGCCGAGGTCGCGGGTGAGGTCGGTGGCAGTGCAGGTCGGGCGATGCGCGATCTCGTAGATGATGCGCGCTTCCTGCAGCGTGAAGGCGCTGTGCAGCAGCTTCGGCTCGATGATTCCGAGCTTGCGGGTATAGAAGCGGCTGAAGCCGCGGATGGCGTCGATCTGGCCGTCGAGGCTATTGTTTGATTTCATCAAATTATTATTTGACGGAATCAAATAAATTGCAAGCCCCTGGCGGCACCCGCCAAGGCCCTTTTTTGTTGCAGGACGATGGTGACCTCAGGCCGTCAGGCGACGACCATGATCCGGCTGCGCAATTGGGTGCGCGCCGAGCGGCCGAGCTGGCGCAGCAGCCGCGTCTCGGAGCGGCGGGCATCGGGCCGGTAGCCGCCCAGCCGCTCGTAATGATCGCGGGCGATCAGGAGCCCCTGTTCCGCCGACGGTCCGGCGATCATGCGGGCGACGAATTTGAAGCCGTCGCGCAGTCGCGTGTCGGAATAGGGCGAGCGGGCATATCGGAACACCCCGGCGCGCGGTCGGTCGCTGCCCGATACGGTCTGGATGAACTGTGTGGTCTCGTCGATCCAGCCGCTGTCGAGCACTGCGCCGGCGTGCAGGAACATCAGCCAGGGCGAGCGCGCCGCCCGTGCGCCAGCAGCCAGCGCCGCGGCGCGTGTTCCCTCGAACTTCAGAAAGCGGCAGCCGGCCACGTCGGCCACCCGCTCGATCACGCCGTTGGCGCCCCTGTCGACCAGCAGCACCTCGGAGATCACTCCGGCTGCGGCGCCCGGCACCAGCGCCGCCAGCGTTGCGACGGCCGGCTGTTCTATTCCTTCGGTCGGAACGATCACGCTCAACATGAATGAGGCTTCGCTGGCTCAAACGGTGAAAAACGCTGCACTGTTATCACCTTGTCACATTCAAAACAGCCGTGTGCGTGCGGTTTTTTAAGGCATGCGGCGCTGGTGTCCTTTCCGGCGTGCGGACATCGTGCGAATTGTTGTCGATGATGTTCTTGATTTGTTCCTTTCTCGTGCTATGTTCTTTCCATGAGCCGAGCATCCTCTCATGCCCTCAAGCACCCGCCGGTCACGCCGCTCTCCGAGCCGGCGGGTGCGACACCTTTTCCTGAGCTTGCTGTTGCCATCGAAAAGCAGCGGCGGCGCGGCCGTGGCGCGCAGTCCAACCAGAGCGGGCGGTTCGAGGCCGAGGCACGCGTCGCCTTCGACGACGGCTGGCAGAGCCTCGACGACCTGCCGCCGTTCAAGACGACGGTGTCGCTGGACACTTCGCGCAAGGTCATCACCCGCAACGACTCGCCCGACATCGGCTTCGACCGCTCGATCAATCCCTATCGCGGCTGTGAGCATGGCTGCGTCTACTGCTTCGCGCGGCCGACGCATGCCTTTCTCGGTCTGTCACCCGGGCTCGATTTCGAATCCAAGCTGCTCGCCAAGCCGGACGCGCCGGAACTGCTCGAGAAGGAACTCTCGGCGCCCGGTTATGAGCCGCGCATGATCGCGATCGGCACCAACACCGATCCGTATCAGCCGATCGAGCGCGAGCACAAGATCATGCGCGGCATTCTCGAAGTGTTGGATCGCGCCGGCCATCCCGTCGGCATCGTCACCAAATCGGCGCTGGTGACGCGCGACATCGACATTCTGCAACGGATGGCGAAGCGCAATCTGGCAAAGGTCGCGTTATCAGTGACCACGCTCGATCCCAACCTCGCGCGCACCATGGAGCCGCGCGCCTCGACGCCGCCGAAGCGGCTGGAGGCGCTACGGCAATTGTCGGAAGCCGGGATCCCGGCGACCGTGATGGTCGCACCCGTCATCCCCGCGCTGAACGATTCCGAGATCGAGCGCATCCTCGATGCCGCGGCGCATGCCGGCGTCAAGGAAGCGAGCTACGTGCTGCTGCGGCTGCCGCTCGAGGTGCGCGACCTCTTTCGCGAATGGCTGATGGCGAACTATCCGGACCGCTACCGCCACGTCTTCACCCTGATCCGCGACATGCGCGGCGGGCGCGACTACGACTCGCAATGGGGAACGCGGATGAAGGGCACCGGCCCGATGGCCTGGATGATCGGCCGCCGCTTCGAAATCGCCTGCGAGAAGCTCGGCCTCAACAAGCGGCGTTCGAAACTGACGACCGATCATTTCGTCAAGCCGAAGCGAAGCGGGCAGCAACTGAGTTTGTTCTAAGGCGTTGTCGTCATTGCCTGCGACAAACGCGAAGCGTTTGCGCAAGGGAACGAAGCGACGAAGCAATCCATTCTTTCCGTTATGCCGCGCTATGGATTGCTTCGCTTCGCTCGCAATGACGGGGGAGAGAGTAGCATGAGCAATATAAAGCCCATCCCGCGGTTCACCGTCATCACGCTCGGCGTGAGCGACATGCGCGCCAGCATCGCCTTTTACGAAGCGCTTGGTTTTTCCCGAAGAATGCGTACGACCGGCGAGGCCGTCGCCTTCTTCGACACCGGCGGCACCATGATCGCGCTCTACCCGTGGGATCAACTTGCCCGCGATGCCACGTTGCCGGATCAGCCGCGGCCGACAAGCTTTCGCGGCGTGACGCTCGCCTGGAATTGCAGCTCGGTGGAGGAGGTCGACACGGTGCTGGATTTCGCCATCGCCTGCGGCGCGTCGCTGCTCAAGCCCGCGCACAAGACCGACTACGGCGGCTACTCCGGCTATTTCGCCGATCCCGACAACCACGCCTGGGAAGTGGTGGTCGCGCCCGGCATCGAGGTCGGCGACGACAGGCGGGTTCACCTGCCGGATTAAAACTCGTGGTGTTATGGCAGCGCCACTTCTCTCTGCCGGCGAATTGCCGTATTGCGGCTCGATGGACCGGAAGCCCACGCCAGCATTGGAAGAACAGTCGCTCGTCATTTTGACGACGCCGCGCCTCGTGCTGCGCACGACTACTGAAAATGACATATCGATTCTGCAGAGTCTGATTTTTAGCGATAGCGATGTGATGCGCTTTGCTTTTGCCGGAGCGCCGATGGCAAGGGAGGCCGCCGAGGATTTCGTCCGAAAATTCTTCACCTTCGGCGGCAGCCTCACGGGGATGGCGATTCTCACGGAAAAGCCCACAGGCGAAGTGATCGGCTTTGCCGGCCTGTCCCCGTGTGACGCGTTGGGAGCCGACGATTTTGAGCTCGGCTTTGTCCTTGCCCGCCGGGCATGGGGCAGGGGGATCGCCACCGAAATCGGCGAGGCGCAGCTCGTCTTTGGGTTCGATCAATTGAAATGCAGCAGATTGCTCGGACTGGTCGATCCACGAAACGCGCCGTCCATTCATGCGCTCGAGAAGCTTGGAATGCGCTGCCTGCGGACGATTGCGGCCCCCAAGCGCGGCAGCCGGGACGTTTATGCGATTGAGGCCGCGGAGTGGCGACGGCGTCATGCTGAATAACGGGAATTGCGCCGGGTTCCCGGTTGCGCGCCGCCGCGCGCTTGCGCACGATCCCGGCCATGATTCGGGACAAGTCCGCCAAAAAAACTGACAGGAAATCGGGTAAGAAAGCCGGCATGGAACAGGCCGGACTGCCCAAAGGCGTGATTGCCGTCGCGCCGCCGAGCTTTCGCCGGGAGCGGGCGCTGATCAAGCGCGGCGTCTGGCCGGTTGCCGGCTGCGACGAGGCCGGGCGCGGTCCACTGGCGGGTCCGGTGGTGGCGGCCGCCGTCATCCTCGATCCCAAGCGGATTCCCAAAGGCATCGACGATTCCAAGCGGCTGACGGCGGAGCGACGCGAGGAACTGTTCGAGGAGATCTGCGCGACCTCGTCCTTTGCGGTGGCCTTTGCTTCGCCGGCGCGGATCGATCGCGACAATATATTGCGCGCTTCGCTCTGGGCGCTGGCACGCTCCGTGCGCGCCTTGCCCGAGTTGCCGAAGCATGTGTTCGTCGACGGCCGTGACAAGATCGACGCGCCCTGCGACTGTGACGCGGTGATCGGCGGCGACGGCATCGTCATGTCGATCGCGGCCGCCTCGATCATCGCCAAGGTGACGCGCGACCGCCTGATGAGCGCCTTGGCGCTGGATTGCCCGGGCTACGGTTTCGAGACCCACAAGGGCTACGCCGTGCCGGAACATCGCGAGGCGCTGGACCGGCTCGGCCCGAGCATTCACCACCGGCGCTTTTTCGCGCCCGTGATTGCCGCGCGGCAGAAGCATTTTCCGGAGACGGTCGAAGTCGAGCCCGATCTTTTCACGGTGGATGGGGAGATCGCTTCCGATATCTCCGTTACGATCTGAGATCGGTTGCCTCGGCGGCGCCTGCGCTCTATCAAACGTGCTTGGGGGACAGGCTTGGGGACAGGGCCGCCAGGCCCGGGCATTCGGACGTTTCATGCGCTTCACCTCGCTCGTTGTCGAACTGATCCGCGCCCGGCCGCGGCTGGTGGTCTTGCTCGTGGTGCTGGTCCAGGCCGGACTCTGGCTGTTCCTGCCAATGCTGCTCTATCGCAGCCCGCCGGGCGATCTCGCCACCGTGCTGGCCTTCGGCCGGGAATATCAGGTCGGAACCTCGCTTGGTCCGCCGCTGGCGTTCTGGCTCGCCGACATCGCCTTCCGCGCCGCCGGCAACAGCATGTTCGGCGTCTATCTGCTGGCGCAGGTCTGCGCCGTCGTCACCTTCTGGATCTACTATCAACTGGCGCGCGCGATTGTCGGCGGGCAGCAGGCGGTGCTCGCGGTTCTCTTGTCGATGACGGTGGTGGCCTTCAGCTCGCCCGGCGTCGAATTCGGACCTATGGTGCTGGCGCGCCCGCTATGGGCGCTGCTGCTGCTGCATTCCTGGCAATTGATCGGCCAGAACCGTCGCAACGCCTGGTTCGCCTGGTCGATCGAGGCCGGGCTGTTGTTGCTGACGACGCCGGCGGCGCTCGGATTGTTGCTGCTGCTCGCCGGATTTGCCGTGGCCACGGAGCGGAGGCGGCGCGTGCTGATGTCGCTCGATCCGCTCTATGCGCTGCTCGTGATCGCCGTCCTGGTCTTGCCCTATCTGATCTGGCTGCTCCGCGCCGATGCGCTCGCGATGCCGCCATGGCCCGCGTTCTCCGACCTTGGCGCGCGTGCGATGCAATGGGGCTGGCTGCTCGTCGGCCTGGTGCTGGCGATGTCCGCCATCGTGCTGCTCGTAATCCTCAACTCCGGCTGGTTCACCCGCCATGCCGAGGAGGCTCCGATCATCTACCGGCCGCCGGTCGACCCGCTGGCGCGCGACTTCGTCTATTTCTTCGCATTGGCGCCCGGACTGCTCGGAAGCCTGATTGCAGGGATCTTCAACCTCGATCACGTGGTGGGCGGCGCCGGCGTCGCCCTGCTGATGTCGGGCTTGGCCATCATCGTGGCGACCGGCGACCTGCTTCATCTGAGACGCCAGCGCCTGTTGCGAACGGTGTGGGCTGCGGCCGTTGTCGCGCCCGCCGTGGCGGCCATTGCGACGAGCCTGTTCCTGCCCTGGACCGGGGACAACGAAGTGCCGACCGCGCTGCCGGCGAAGGCGATCGCGAGTTTCTTCGGCGACAATTTTGAGCGCCGAACCAACCAGCGCCTGCGCGCGGTGACCGGCGATCCGCAATTGGCTGGAATCATCGCCATGCACCGCGGACGTCCGCATCTGTTGCTCGATGCCACGCCGGAAAAAACCCCGTGGCTTTCGGTCGCGAAATTCAGCGAGACCGGCGGCGTCGTGGTCTGGCGCGCTTCCGATACCTCAGGCACGCCGCCGCCCGATATCGCGCAACGCTTTCCCGGCCTGGTGCCGGAAGTGCCGCGCGTCTTCGAATGGATGGTGAACGGCCGCCAGCCCTTGCTGCGGGTCGGCTGGGCCATCGTAAGGCCGAAGGCGCAGTAACGTCTGCGGTGATGCGTAGGGTGGGCAAAGCGCAGCGTGCCCACCATCACGAGCACGGACTGGATGGTGGGCACGGCGCGTCGCGCCTTTGCACACCCCACGAAGCTACGAAGCCGCCAGCGCCTTCGCGATCGCGCGCAGATCCTGCCAGGACATCCGCTTGTAGGACGGCGAGCGCAAGAGATACGCCGGGTGGAATGTCGCCATGGCGCGGATCGTGCGGGTGCCGGTATCGTAGTCGAACCATTTCCCGCGTGTTCTCATGATGCCCTCGCGGGTCGACAGCAGCGTCTGCGTCGACGGGTTGCCTAGCGTCACCAGCACGTCGGGGTTGACGAGCTCGATCTGCCGCTGGATGAAGGGCAGGCAGATTTGGGTCTCCTGCGGCGTTGGCGTCCGGTTGCCGGGCGGCCGCCAGGGGATCACGTTGGCGATGTAGGCCTTGCTGCGGTCGAGCCCGATTGCCGCGATCATCCGGTCGAGCAATTTGCCGGAACGTCCGACGAAGGGCAGCCCTTCGATGTCCTCGTCTCGCCCGGGCGCTTCGCCGACGAACATGATGCGCGCCTTGGGATTGCCGTCGGCGAACACCAGCCGTGTCGCGGTGTTCCGCAGCGCGCAGCCCTCGAATTTTTCCAGAAGTGCACGCAGTTCTTCCAGCGTCGGTGCACTTCGGGCTGCTTCCCGGGCGGATGCGATCGCAACTTCCGGCGCGGGCGCGATTTCGCTGCGCGGAACAGCCGGCATCGCTGCCGGCATTTCCCGGACCGGAGGCGGTGGCGCACTCTCGCGCGCCACGAGCGCGGGGGCGGGCGCATCCGGTTCGGCAAGGCGGTCGACCGGATCCTCCGCCAGCGTGCAATCGACCCCGGCCTCCAGATAAAAGGCCAGCAATTGCCTGAGATTAGGGGCAGGTTCGGGGATGAAATCCATTATGCCAATCTAGGATCAATTGGACGGATGCGAAACCGCCTCACATTGCATTTCCATGGTTGTCCTCCTACCAAAAATCGTAAACAAGGACGCTTTAGAGCCGTTCTCAATTGGGCTGAGACCAGATCATGAGTGCAGAAGAACTTCCTCCCCGCGAATCCATGGAATTCGACGTCGTGATCGTCGGCGCCGGGCCATCCGGCCTCGCCGCGGCGATCCGGCTGAAGCAGCTCAATGCGGACCTCAGCATCGTGGTGGTGGAGAAGGGTTCCGAGGTCGGCGCGCATATCCTGTCCGGCGCGGTGATCGATCCGGTTTCCCTCGACAAGTTGATCCCGGACTGGCGCGAGGACGCCGAGTGTCCGCTGAAGACGCAGGTGAAGGACGACCGCTTCTACTGGACCACCGCGACCAGCGCGATCCGGCTGCCGAACTTCGCGATGCCGCCGCTGATGGACAATCATCACTGCTATATCGGCTCGCTCGGCGACGTCTGCCGCTGGCTGGGGCCGAAGGCGGAGGCGCTCGGCGTCGAAATCTATCCGGGCTTTGCTGCGGCCGAAGTGCTTTACGACGACAGCGGCGCGGTGCGCGGGATTGCGACCGGCGACATGGGCATCGGCAGGGATGGCAAGCCGAAGGATTCCTTCACGCGCGGCATGGAGCTGCTCGGCAAATACACGCTGTTCGCCGAAGGCGCGCGCGGCAGCCTGAGCAAGCAGTTGATCGCGAAATACTCGCTCGACGCCAAAAGCGAGCCGTCGAAATTCGGCATCGGGCTGAAGGAAGTCTGGGAGATCGATCCCGCCATGCACCAGAAGGGGCTGATCCAGCATTCGTTCGGCTGGCCGCTGAACAACAAGACTGGCGGCGGCTCGTTCCTCTACCATTACGACGACAACAAGGTGGCGGTCGGCTTCGTCGTCCATCTCAATTACGACGATCCTTATCTGTCGCCGTTCGACGAATTCCAGCGCTTCAAGACGCATCCCGCCATTCGCCCCGTGTTCGAAGGCGGCAAGCGCATCTCCTACGGCGCGCGCGCCATCACCGAGGGCGGCTATCAGTCGGTGCCGCGCCTGAGTTTCCCGGGCGGCGCGCTGATAGGCTGTGCGGCGGGATTTGTGAACGTGCCGCGCATCAAGGGCGTGCACAATGCGATGGGCAGCGGCATGCTCGCCGCCGAACATGTCGCGCAAGCGCTCGGCGCGGGCCGCGCCAATGACGAACTGGTCAGCTACGAAAACGCCTGGCGCGATTCTGCCGTCGGCAAGGACCTGCACAAGGTCCGCAACGTCAAGCCGCTATGGTCGAAGTTCGGCACCATCATCGGCGTTGCGCTCGGCGGCTTCGACATGTGGTGCAACACGCTGGGCTTCTCGCTGTTCGGAACCCAGTCGCACGCCAAGCCCGACCGCAAGACGCTGGATGCGGCGAAGGCGCACACCCCGATTCCTTACCCGAAGCCGGACGGCAAGCTGACCTTCGACAAGCTGTCCTCGGTGTTCCTCTCCAACACCAACCACGAAGAGGACCAGCCGGTTCATCTCAAGGTCGCCGACATGAACCTGCAGAAGACGTCGGAGCACGACGTCTTCGCCGGTCCGTCGAACCGCTATTGCCCGGCCGGCGTCTATGAATGGGTCGAGGAGACCTCCGGTCCGCGCTTCCAGATCAACGCCCAGAACTGCGTCCACTGCAAAACCTGCGACGTGAAGGACCCGAACGGCAATATCACCTGGGTTCCGCCGGAAGGCGGCGGGGGCCCCAATTACCAGGGCATGTAGAGAGCCGGATCAACCACGATTGCGTGAGATGGAGGAGGGTGATACCGCCTCCAGCCACGATACCGCCACAGTAAGAGCGTTTCCGGATTGGGCTGGCCAAATCGGAGCCCTAAGAGCCTCATCTGCCAACCGATTCGCCAACCCGTATCCTTGCGGTTGAGGGCTAAACGCGGCATTGTCGCTGCCCTAGATGCCGCCGCTTGGGTTTGCATTAGAGACCGATCGTAACGATCCCGCCATACATCCTGGAGCTAGGCGAACCGTGATGCTTTCCACCCGCATGAATCGTTGGACCATCGCCGCAATTACTTTCGCCGCACTGGCCGCACCGGCTGCAGTCTTGGCGCAGACGCCCGACCATCCGGCCGACAGCGCTGCGCAATTCCCCACCAAGGCCGATCTGAAATCGCTGACGACGGCGGGCAGCTATCTCGCCGCGCGGCATGCCAGCGTCGAGCGTGACGCGGCCTCGGCTGCGGCATTCTATCGCTCCGCGCTGCGCACCGATCCGAAGAACAACGAACTGCTGGATCGCGCCTTCATCTCCTCGCTCGCTGACGGCGACATCGACGAAGCGGTCAAGCTCGCCGATCGCATCCTGACGATGGACAAGGCCAACCGCGTTGCGCGGCTGGTGGTCGGCGTCCGCGACCTCAAGCAGAAGAAGTATCCGGCCGCGCAGCTCAACATCAACCAGTCGATCCGCGGACCGATCACCGATCTGGTGGCGACGTTGCTGTCGGGATGGGCGAGCTATGGCGCCGGCGATGCCAAGGCCGCGGTTGCCAATATCGACAAGCTGACCGGCCCCGAATGGTATCCGATCTTCAAGGATCTCCACACCGGCATGATCATGGAGATCTCCGGCAAGGACAAGGATGCCGGCACGCGGTTCGAGCGCGCCTACAAGCTCGACGATTCGATGCTGCGCGTTTCCGATGCCTATGCGCGCTGGCTGTCGCGCAACAAGGATGGCGCGGCGGCGGCCGGCATCTACGAGGCGTTCGACAAGAAGCTGCCGCGGCATCCCCTGGTGCAGGAAGGCCTGCGCGACACCAAGGCCGGCAAGAAACTGCCGCCGCTGGTGGATTCGGCGCAAGCCGGCGCGGCCGAGGCGCTTTACGGCATCGGCGCCACGCTGACCCGCCGCGGCGGCGAGGATCTGGCGCTGGTCTATCTGCAGCTCGCGCTCTATTTGCAGCCCAATCATCCGCTGGCGCTGCTGTCGCTCGCCGATCTCTATGAATCGGTGAAGAAGCCGCAGATGGCGATCAAGGTCTACGAGCGCATGCCGGCCACTTCGCCGCTCAAGCGCAACGCGCAGATCCAGCTCGCCACCAATCTCGACGCCGCCGACCGCAGCGACGAGGCGATCAAGATCCTGAAGGGCGTCACATCGGAGGCGCCGAAGGATATCGAGGCGATCATGGCGCTCGGCAACATCGAGCGCGGCCGCAAGAAGTTCAGCGATTGCGCCAACACCTATACGCTGGCGATCGACGCGCAGCCCGGCGTGACTGACAAGAACACCTGGGTCACCTACTATTATCGAGGCATCTGCGAGGAGCGTTCCAAGCAGTGGAGCAAGGCCGAAGCCGACATGCGCAAGGCGCTCGAATTGCAGCCCGAGCAGCCGCACGTCCTGAACTATCTCGGCTATTCCTGGATCGACCAGGGCATCAACCTCGATGAAGGCATGAAGATGATCCGCCGCGCCGTCGATCAGCGCCCGGATGACGGCTACATCGTGGATTCGCTGGGCTGGGCGTTTTACCGGATCGGCAATTTCGAGGACGCGGTGAAGCATCTCGAGCGTGCGATCGATCTCAAGCCCGAGGATCCGACCATCAACGACCATCTCGGCGATGCCTATTGGCGCGTTGGCCGGACGCTGGAAGCCAAGTTCCAGTGGGCCCATGCCCGCGACCTCAAGCCCGAGGCGGAAGAACTGCCGAAGATCGAAGCCAAGATTGCCAATGGCCTGCCCGAAGACACTTCCTCTGCGGCTTCTGCCGACAAGAAGAAAGAAGACGGCAAGGGCGGCTGACGGAAGAGTTTGGGGGCTGTTCGGCAATGCCGCTATTGAGTGACGAGGGACGCGCCAAGGTCAACCTGACCTTGCGGGTGAATGGCCGTCGCGCCGACGGCTACCACGATCTCGAAAGCGTGGTGGCGTTCGCCGACTGTGCCGACCGGCTGACGCTGTCACCGGGCCCCGATCTGGATTTGAAGATGTCCGGACCGCTGGCGCAGGCCTGCGGCGATACCTCGGACAATCTGGTGATCAAGGCCGCGCGTCTGCTGGCTGAACGCGTGCCTGGCATGAAGGCAGGCAGTTTTACGCTCGACAAGGTCCTGCCGGTAGCGGCCGGCATCGGTGGCGGTTCGGCCGATGCCGCGGCGGCGCTGCGGCTGCTTGCACAGTTGAACGGGCTTTCGCTCGACGATCCCCGCATCATCGAGGTCGCGCAACTGACCGGCGCCGACGTGCCGGTCTGCGTCAACTCGCGCGGCTGCGTCATGACCGGCGTCGGCGAAGCGCTGCAGCCGCTCAGCCTGCCGAAAATGCCCTGCGTGATGGTCAATCCCGGCGTTCCCGTCGCGACCCGCGACGTGTTCAACGCGCTGGGCCTGCGCAACGGTGAACTATTGGTCGGCGTCACCGACGTGCTGCTGCGGGACCGCTGGCCCGACGACAAGGCGTCGCTGGAAGAATGGGTTGAAGCGCTCGCCGCCAACTCCAACGATCTGGAGACGCCCGCCATGCGCGTCCAGCCGGTGATCGGCGAGGTCATCGCAGCGCTCAACGCGACCAACGGCGCCTGGCTGGCGCGGATGTCCGGATCGGGCGCCACCTGCTTTGCGATCTACGAGAACACCGCCGAAGCCGGCCGCGCGGCGGAAAAGATCCGCCGCGATCACCCGGGATGGTGGGTGCATGCGGGGACGTTGAGTTAGCGCTTCTCTGCGTAGGATGGGTAGAGCGAAGCGTGCCCACCATTCCCAGCAGACATGCTGATGGTGGGCACGGCGCAAGAGCGCCTTTGCCCACCCTACGGGCTACGCATTGGGCCGCCGCGCCAGCGCCAGCGAAATACCGAGGCCGGCAATGAACAGCCCCGAGCCCTGCCGCAATCGTTGAAGCAAATTCGGCCGGCGCGTGAGACTGTCGCGCGCGGTCGTGGCCATCATCACCACGATGATATCGACCAGCGTATTCAGTGCGACCGAGATCAGTCCCAGCGCCATGAACTGGAGCGCCGGATAGCTGCCGGCCGGGTCGAGGAATTGCGGGATGAAGGCCAGGA
>Ga0081455_10002538_pt1 | contig 16357 bp, 16 predicted proteins | sample TabmetS3T2R1_FD_70207 | JGI IMG/M metagenome (GOLD analysis project Ga0081455, IMG submission 70207) | Tabebuia heterophylla rhizosphere microbial communities from the University of Puerto Rico - S3T2R1 | ecosystem: Host-associated > Plants > Roots > Rhizosphere ... | reverse complement strand
GGGACGAATGATTAATTTTTAACCTTGGAGCATGGCTTTATGAGGCTGTAATGAAATCCAATTATGATAAGTTCAAGAGGAAAATAGTCCTCATTACGGGTGCATCTGATGGTATTGGTAGACAAACTGCTTTAGATTTTGCTTCAGCAAGAGCGATGGTATTGATACTCGTTGCGCGTACAGATTCAAAGCTAGCCGAATTGGAGAGGATTATTAGAGAAGACAGATGGGCAGGGCAAACCAAAGTTGTTCATTATTGCTGTGATGTGTCAAACAAGAAGGAAGTCTCAGAACTATTTCAAAAAGTCATTGATAGGTTCGGGTACGTTGATATTTTGGTAAATAACGCAGGGATCGGCATCTATGGCAAATTAGAAGACCAAACTGTAGAAGATGTGGAACAAGTCATGCGAACCAACTATCTGGGAACTGCATATTGTACCAAGGCCTTTCTCGCCCCTATGCTAAGTAGGCATTCTGGTCACATAGTGAATGTTGCATCCGTCGCAGGAAGTTTCGGAGTCGCAGGAATGGCTGGTTATTGCGCCTCAAAGTACGCTATATTAGGATTTTCTGAATCGCTGTATCATGAACTACATGGTACGGGGGTTGGGATTACAGTAGTAAGCCCAATTGGCGTAAAAACAAACTTTTTCAATCATTACTCATTTGGCCCAAGGAAGCCAAATTATTCTGGCTTCTTCTTGGAGTCTCGGGCCGTTTCAAAAGCGATCCTTAAGGCATCTTGCTCAAGTCGCCTAGAGATTATTGTTCCCTTTTATGTTCGTGCAGGAGTATGGCTAAAACAAACTTTTCCATATTTGCTAAATCCTCTCGTAGGTTGGTTGTTTAGGCAGCAACTAAACAAATCAGTAAGATCTATGGGTGATAAGAGCAAACAGCATGAGGCATAATTCTAGCGACAACAGCTTTCTCTCAATATAAAACTCACCTAGCAAGTTAAAGGCAAGGTATTCCCAGAATGGAACTCTATGTACTTGAGTGAAGGCCGAAGAAATTGTTAAGCGCCAGCCACCATTCTTTTGAGCTGTTGCTCCAAAGTATTGGACAAATCAATTCCTTTGGCCTGGGCCTTCCGCAAGAGCTCAGAATCGATATTCACGGTAACCTCATTTAATGTTGATCGAGAAACTGCGGAATCGGGCTTTGAAGATGGGCCGTTTTCGGAATGAATATCCTCTCTAGTTTGTAATTGATTAGTCTTACCAGGACCCTTATTCGCATTTTCCAGTTCTGTCTTTTCTGCTGTGAACGACTGATCCATTTTTTCAAGTTCATTCTCAGGCTGGATTTCATTCTTAATCATGTTCTCAACATCATTTACACCTTTCTCTACTTCTTTTTTCTTCTTCTTAAAAAAAGACCCAAATCCCACTTTATACTATCTACCTCTATTCTTTAATAAAGAAATCCATCATATTTAAGTAAATGGCGAAATTTGGGGACTTTTGCGATACAAATATACTTGAACTAGGAGATGTTTTCTGTTATTCTCTAATTTGAAAAAAGCATGGACGCGAGATCTATTTTGCCTCTCTTCTCGCGCTATCAATTATTTTTGAATGATCCGCATCCACCTCTGTGGTTATATAAAGAATATGCTCTTCATCCAATGGCATTGTTATTCTTTTGATCTTCTCGTATTCAGCCAGAACGTATTTACCTTTTCCTATCTTGGACTGAAGTGTGCTCCTGGTCTTCCAAGCGTTGACAGCCAATTCCAAGGATTTTTTACTTTCATCTGGAGACAGCAGGTTCTCGACTCCTTGTCGATGATCGGAGTGCATAATTTTTCCGTTCAGGTCACATATGGTGACCAACCTAATTCTCGGATCTAGATTCATTATTTTTTCGTGAATAGATTTGTAATCCATCATGCAATAGAACAAAGATGCATCTAATAAGACTTGTTGACTAGATGTAGCCTGAACTTTAGAAAAGGGTGAAAATACTACAAACCTTCTTATATTTTCCCTATTCTGCTCCGAGCAACCCTAACAAATCGAATTCTTCTGCCTCCGATGCTGCTGTTGTGCTCCTCTTAAGCTGAGCAATCGAGATCAAATGACCATCGGGATCTTCCACTATTGTATGTTTGCCAAAAGGTTCTTCCCTGGGCTCCTTGAAGAATCGAACATTGTTTTCTTTAAGAAATTGCACCGTAGAGTCAATATCGCTTACCATAAACCCGACTAAAGTTCCTGTTCCCAATTTTGTGTCCTTACTGTTGACATTACTGCCGCCTTTACCCTTCTTTATTGCGTGTAATGACAGGGTCGTTTCTCGATTAAAAAATTCAACCCAATCTGGAGACTGAGTCTTAGTCTTAACCGGCAACCCGAGCAATTCTTTGTAGAATTTGACTGATCTTTCCATGTCCGACACCAAAAGTATTACACTTCCAACTTTAGTAAATAGCATTATCCACCTAAACCCCCTCATTTTCCCTTAATTCCAACTGAGTTATAATTTTATCCATTAGAATCATCTTAGTACCGAAAGTATGAAGTATCTCGTGGCCATCGCCCCCCTGAAATCTAAAAGAGCGACCTTTGCCCGAATAAGGAGACTATTATCATAATACGTTTCGCTTGGATTAGATCTATTACGGTACAGATTTGAAGATGAGTGAATTGGTACTGGATCAATAGTAATTAGTAATAACCAAAATTCTCGACAAGCTTTGGGTGAAATTTTTTTGGATAGGAAGTGCATGCAGAGTAATCGTCTTGTTTATAATAATATTCTGGAGATACCGGAACGAATGCGTAATTTCCATTTTTGCCTTGGACACATGACAGTGTTTCTTGCTCTCTTTCTCATTGGTTCTTCTATTATGGACTTTAATCTAGGAATTGCTCAAGATACCCAAAAACAAAATTTTCCATACCAGACGCCTCTCTTCTCGTCTCTTGACGATAGAGGAGTAGGTGAAGCAAGCCCGCAAAGTAGCGCGAGGCCAATGATTCTTCAAAACGCCACCATATCACAAGTGTCTTCTTCAGCATCTGACGCAGAGACGGTGCTACATGGACTTGCCGCCAATAGCAGCAATTTCACTCGAAATGTTGATGATATCCAAGATGCAGAACCTGATGACCAAAGTGTCAATTCTGAGTCTTTTATGCTTGACAACGTCCAATTCAGACACTATCGAGATGACGTAAACGGCATTACGATGCATTATGTAATGGGCGGAAAGGGAGACGCAATTGTGTTATTGCATGGTTGGCCCCAAACCTGGTTCGAATGGAGAGAAGTGATGCCCATTCTGGCAAAGAATAACTTTACCGTAATAGTACCAGATTTGAGAGGCCTGGGAGACACTTCTAAGCCCGCAACTGGGTATGATGGAAATATGAGTGCCTCCGACATCTATGACCTGGTATCTGGGTTAGGTTTTAACACTGCCTACGTAGTGGGGCATGACATAGGGGCTCAAACAGCATATTCTTACGCTTCATCTCATCCAAGCAACGTTAGCAAACTTGTCGTAATAGATTATGTATTTCCTGGTCTATTTTCCAATGAATCATTTGCTGAACCTTGGTGGTTTCTTTTTCATCGAGCATTGGACTTACCCGAAGCTCTTGTTGCTGATAACGAACGTGAATATTTGTCATGGTTCTATCGACATTTGGCGTATAATCCATACTCTGTCGACGAGACAGCCATCGACGAATATGTGAGGCAGTATTCCGCTCCAGGAGGAATGCGTTCAGGTTTTGAATATTTCAGGGCTTCTCAAATTGATGCAATTTTGAATATTCAAACGTCAAGATCTAATCTCACCACACCAATTTTGGCGATATCAGGAGAAGCTTCACCATTTGGGGATGGTGACACCAAACCGAATTATAGTTTAGAATCGGCTAGACGACTAGCTAACAACGTCTCTACGGTACTAATTCCTTCTTCTGGTCATTGGATTCCTGAAGAGCAGCCCGGACCTTTGGCAGGCCTTATTATCAAGTTTTTCAACGAGGATTCTGTACCTCCGTTGTCCGAGGAAGCCGAATCAAATACGGCCATTGCAATAGAAGATTTAATCAAGAATATTGATAATGAAAGCTTATTTGAATCCGATGCTTCCCAGACCGAAAATCTCAGCACTGCTTCATCTCCAAATCAGACCACGCCAGTCACATCTACCAATCTTTCAGCTGGCCCAGTTCAGGGTCCAAGCAGTGAGGGTGCCGTACTCAGTGATGAACAGTCAGCTAATCAGGTGAATGTTTCTGGAAATGGAACAGTCGGGCCAGAAAGAAATATGCAGACGCGGATCCCTCCAAATCAATCTGAAGGTAATATGGTTGGAGATGAGCCAATAGCCGATCAAGGAACTCCTTTGTCAGAAGCAATTGAGGCAATTTCCAAATTATTTGGAAGAAACAATGGCGGCTGAGAGCTGACAAAAATCTCACCAGCTACCTCTAAAGTCTTAAATAATGTCAAATTTCTTTTATATGTTTTTTTTGCTTTCGCTGATACGCGAATATTTTTATGCGATCGTTATTAAGGGATTTGTCAGTGCCTAGGAGCAATCGCAAAAAAATTCCAGAAATTACCAGTAATATGCTTCATGCGTGGTTAAGATGTAGTTTGTGTTTTGGGACAGGTTATTTGTTTTCTCCTTCGAAGCTAAGCATCAAGGCTAACATGGGTGTAATTATTGCTACGATGACAAGTGACAGATGTGAGGTTTGCTTGGGAAGAGGATTTGTTCAATATTTTGATGCATGAGCCTCAATAGGGCAGGTCTGAATTGTGAGATTTTTAATGTGACTAGGCAACGACCTCTTGCCAAGTGACAAATGCTTCATTGGTTCAGGATCGTATTCAGAATTACATTATTTCACAATTCAGTGCAATCATAGATTCGAGTATGAAATTCATTTGACGAGCATTCATAATTTAAAAGTTCTTCTTCCTAATTTTTTTATTTGCTCTTTTTCATCTCATTTTAAGCAGCTAGAGGTCTAATTGTAGTCTTGCCCAATCCTCCTGTCCCCTTACTAACTCCGTTAGTCTCATTCTCATAGTTAGTGATACTATCCTTATCAGAGAAAAACGTAATTATTCCAAGTGATATTTCCTGTGCATGTCAAAGGAATGTCCAAAGTGCCAAGGAGAGTTCGAAGAAGAAACCCAAGCTGTTCCAAAGAAAGTACCTTTACCGATCCCATTAAAGCCAACCATGTCGATAGAAAAGTACCTTCCAAGCATTATGAAGAAGTACAGTAACTACACTCTTTGTATATGTTCAATGTGCGGCTATATGGAGGTCTATTTTAAGCGTTAGCCTAGCCGTTGACCAATGTTTATTTCATTGCTTTAATCTCATTGAGGCGGTGAAGAAAATATAGAAACGAGATTCAGTTCACCTTCTTAGCAAATATTCTTGATACATGGTAAAATTAAGTGTGCATGTAACAAAACTCTAATCGTAATGTCTTTCTTTGATAGATGGAGTGGACCAGAAAAGAAAAAGGGAAAGGTTTCGGGTGACCTTAAGAATAAGATCAGGGAGAGCTTGAGATCTGCAGAACCTCTAAAACCTCGCCTAGAACAAGCACATCGAAAGCTCCAGGTACAAATATCCAAGATGGATGCGTTTTCTGGAAGATTAAAGCAACGTGACAAACAGATCTTCAATAATGTTGTGGAAGCAGTACAGAGCCATGAAACAAATTACGCAAAATCACTTTCAAATGAACTCTCCCAAATACGCAAGATAAACAAAGTGGTGAAATCTACTATGTTGACTACGGAACAAGTACGAATGAGACTTGAAACGGTTACCGAATTAGGGGATGTAGCATCAACGTTGACTCCGACCACTTCTGTAATTAAGGATTTGAGAGGTGGTCTTTCTTCAGTCATTCCTACCGCAGACCAGTCGCTTTCACAAATTTCGGAATCCTTAGGAGACATACTAAATAGTACATATTCCGACGCCTCATTGCAAGGCAATGGAATAGCTGGCCTCGATCCGATAGGGACGGACGGTGCAGAAATTACAAAAATAATGGAAGAGGCCTCGGCCGTAGTGGAAGTGAACATGGAAGATAAATTACCAGATCTTGCACCATCAAAGGGTAGACACAAGGGCAAATCAGAAGATACTGGAGAAATATTTCCATTCTAGTCATGATCATTGCACTAGTGACAGGTCAGCTGTCGATTTATGATCGAATCTAGACTATTCATTAGCATTAGCACAATTCAATCAGATTCCGCGCTCAGTTCACATTGCTTTAGTCAACGATCCGAGATCCGTTACATCCATGATTTTGCAATTATTTCCGTGGACCAAGGGGCATAGTCGAAAATCGAAGGCATTAATCTGTTACTCCTCTACATATCCCGGACGGGATGCTAAGCTCACAGAAATTACCTTCGTACGTATTATTTGTTATGTCATTGGGCAAGCCGTTGGCACTGTTAATATCAATAATATTGCGTAGGAAATTAAATGAGATGTCATTTGACGTGCTAGCAGGATCTGTGAATATACCGTTTTGGCTTCCATTTATGTAATTTAATCTAATGGATGAATCTCCCGTATTAATTAGAGAAGCTCCAGCCAGCGAATTATCATAAAAATAATTTTCATTTGACTGAATGTCACTGCTAGAATGTGCTGCAATCCCCAATTCATTGTTCCTCATCATGTTATACTCTAGGATAGAACTAGAGGAACCAGTCAAGTAAACGCCTATTCGATTCTCGTCAAGGAAGATAGAAGATATGTTTAAGCCGTCCGAACCGGTTGCAAAAATGCCCGATTGGAAGTCAACTATGCGTCCTGGACCATAGACCGTTACATTACCTAAATCTGGGATAATTATCCCAGATTTCGTACTTTGGCTTCCAGGACCAATTATGGAATATCCGTTCAATGAAATCGATAGGTTTGAAGCATTAACTATAATTCCATGCTCTTTACAAACAAGGTTTGCTGAAAGCTTTGTGGATTCACTAATTACACTTCCGCAGCTTGCACCTGATTCCCTATTTACCGAGGCAGAACCACTCGTTTGTGCTTCTACCATTACAACAACAGCAAGACCACCACAAAGAGTAAACGCAAACAGTGTAAACAAAATCAATACGAAGTTGGATTCCCACACATGACAATGTCGGTGCAACCATAGTCTTTTCCTCATGTAGGTTGTCTAATTACATGTTTCATTGAGTATTTATTCATATTTCAGATTTTGCTTTGCCCTTGTATTTGATGTGTTTGCAACATGAAAACTCATTCCAATTATGAGTTATTTTGGAAATCATCCTGCTATCACACAGCTGAGACATTCTCGCAGACAGATGGCTGGACTACCAAGAATTTGATACAGAATGGAATTGTAAATGAAGGACTGTCACGCAAGGAATAGTGTTTAGAACTCGTCGATTGAAGTAATGATAATCAATTATGATTCCCATTGAAAAATGCGCTAGTCATAATCATGGAAGGAAACACTGTACTGTTGCCATGAAAGAAATACTTAACTATTCGTCTTAGGCTCAAATGCAATCAATGAACCTTCACCGCTTGAAGATGATTGAGCAGGATTAGAGACTAATTTTCCTGTAGGAACAAAAAGTAGACCATTAGCGACAGATGGTCCAACGGGGGCTATAGGCGCATCCACATTAAACTCCCATAGTTTGGTTCCATTTAGTTTGTCTAGTGCTAGGATCATCCCTGATTTCGTTTGTCGTTCATAAGGAATATATCCAGTAAATACTATATCATTAGTAACTAAAGGAGACACTCTCGGTGGAAACTCTGTATCAAATTCCCATTTAATTTTACCGGTGAGGATATCAATCGCATATATTGTACCATTCTTTAGTCCTTGCTCGATTGTGTTAGGAGCTGCTTTTTTATGCCCACTCAATCCATCAGTGAAGAATTCTAAACCCCGGTTTGTAGCAGTAACGTAAAGTGTATTATTGCTGTCCACCGCATGATAATTATAAACTCCGTATGCCCAGATGAGGCCGGTACCGTTAGGTGTAGGAATCTTATTGATATTAATTGGTTTTCCCAATGTCTTCCACCATATCTCATCACCGGTTTTGCCATCCATCGCAATTAAATTTCCCATCTTATCATGACCTATGACGATCTTCTTTTGGGTGCCATTTTGCAGTGAAATCTTACTAATACTGCTACCCCAGGAGGTATCCCAATCGTGAGTATCTGGAACTATAACATTAGCTAAGACGGTTCCGTGCGCTATAAATGGCGTCGCCCATACTATCTTCCCCGAAGTAACGTTCACAGCTATCATGTGATTAGAATAGAGATTTGGTGTTTGCCTCGTAGAAGCATTAAAGTTAGGGGAAGCGCTCCCTAATGGTAAATATAACAATCCTTCTTCAGGATCGAATGAACCTCCAGACCATGCAGTTGCCCCTCCATTTGGTGGGGTCTTCCCCTTTTCGACCCATTCACCTGTGGTTGTTTCAAGATTCCATAGAATACTGCCATCAGTACGGTTAAGCGCCGTAACGTTACCCTTCACAAGACCAAGACCCGGTGGTAATCCGCTTCCCCCTGATCCAGCGATTACATAACTTTTCCATACTATAGGAAAGGAATCTATACTATACCCTTCCGAGGTATTACCGAGGGGTTCAGATTCCCATTCCTTACTACCATTTGTTGAGTTAATTGCAATAACAGTACCCTTTGCGGCTGTGCTTGAAAAAATTAAGCCATTGTCATAACTTAGCCCCATTGTCGGTCCATAACCAACACGGACATTCCAAAGAACGCGTCCATCCTGTGTATTGAATGCGAAAACATTCCCAGCATAATCTTGAATGTAGCCAGTGTTGTTAACAACTATGGGTGGATCTTGAATTTCAAAATCATTTACAATCTGCCACTTGACTTCTAATGAATCGACATTCTCGTCGTTGATAGTGGTTTGATTGCTATTCCTTGTACCATACAAATCATGATTAACTGTTGGCCACTCATCACTATTACTTTCTGACATATTGTTACCATGTAGCATAGCGTGTGCTATCATGACATAAGGCGATAGTGAATCAATGAAAATGATCTCAGATTGAAAGTAGTCCAGAATTGGATATGAGACATGAATCGTGATGAAGGTCAGAACTGAAAAGATAAACAAGTAAACGAGTGAACGTCCTTCAATATTATTTTCCATGGTCCTCACCGATAATCAAATTTGTTGATAGATTTTTATACTTTATATCTTTATACTTACATTTCTCATGGTGGATTTTGAAATCATGCGATTAACAAGAAATAGGAAATCATCTTGCTCAAATGCAAAAATGTTGCACAACCTGTATCGTTGAACCATGACCCTCATCATGTAGGGCATTTTTTTGGTTCATTGGCCATACAAATGAAGTTGAGAAACCGACTTAAGGTTCGATTTCAGATAATTGTCATAAAATAGATTTCAAATATTCGAGTTAAAATTTGCATTATCACAGTTGTTATCGTTCTCATTTCTCAATGACTCGGCTAAAATTTTCCATACTATGACTGCGAAACTATTCTATCACCATTGGGCTAATGCGTGTTACTTGAACTGCCAATTCTTGTTAAAAGTCTTCGAGGAACTCTTTTCTGCTAGATTTTATTTGCGTGCAAGTTATGATGATAAAACTTCTGTAAGTATAACTATTTACCTTCTGAAGGTTATTTAGCCTTATCTTGCCCGTTGTAATACTAGATCGAAAGCCGGTGAAGTGCAAAAACATTCGACATATTGTCAAATCTCTGTTCGATGGGTCATAGTTTCTAGTATCATTGTTGCAATATCTGTTAATGTAATAGACATTCTATGAAGGTTTATCTGACCGCAACTTGTAGAGCATAACACGTAAACCAATTGTTCACCAGTTTATCACCAAAGTTACCCAAAAAACTATAAAGTGTTGTATTAAAGCATTAGTATGAAGAAAGAATTTATAGTCTCACGCATCGAAGCGACCCAAGACGGTAGCCCGTACATATATCTAAGCTTTAGCGATCCTTCTTCCACAGGAGAAAGCAGACATCGATCTCCACAGAGTCCATTTGGAGCTCATGCATTCGCTTTCACGTCTCCAGAAGACATGATGAAAAATTTACCTAAGGCTTTTTCAAACATGATGGGGGGCATGGGGCTTTCTGAATCTCCCACCTTAAAGTTAAGTATGAGGGAGTACGAGGACATGGGTCTAAAAGTGGGGGACAGAGTTACTCTGGAGATTAAGAAGGTCGATGCCGTAGGAATATGAATAATACTCGGTTGTATGGCAGACCGGGTATCTGCTAATATTTTTTGAGTTCGTTAGTAACCGATCCCTTACGATTTGAGAAATATGTATTATCAACCAAACTGATGATGTATTTTTTGAAACCCTTTGGTTCCCAATGGAAAAGCAACAATTTATCTTGGCAAGAAAATCTATTTTGTATCTATCTTGAAAGTTCTTTAATAATTTAGCTGACGCTTTGGACTCCTTCATAGCGTAACCTACAGTACAAACAAGGAATGGAATAGTCAAATTAGATCCATTGCTTCATTAATCGGAATAATCGAATAGTTCATACAGTTTACGCTGTGGTACTTTGTAGACTCAAAGTTAATCTAAGAAACAAGAGCTTTTGTTAGAATAATAGATATGTCAGATGTGTTGTGGACTTTAGGAGTTACGTTTTTTGCAGCAGTAGCTTTTTCTTTCATTCTTCTTCCTTCGAGTCCCTATACGGTCTTTGCCCAGGCACAGCTCAACGATCCGAGTCTTGCAATTCAAACTATGATAGACGGATTAGTTTCCCCAACCAGTCTAGCCTTTCTTGATGATAACAACATCCTATTTTTGGAGAAGGAAGGGAATGTCAAATTGATTTCAAACGGTGTTTTGCAATCAGAACCGGTGCTTCAGATTGAACAGGTTGAGAGTAACAACGAACGTGGTTTATTAGGTATAGATTATGATGGTAATAGAGTATACCTTTTTGTCACTGAAAGTGGCGCCCAAGTGGGGGGAGTCTCTACTGAAGGCGAAGTCAGGAATAGGGTATATAGCTACGCATGGGATGGCTCCTCTCTAACTGACCCACAGTTGCTTCTGGATCTGCCTTCCACACCGGGTACAAATCATCAAGGAGGGAAGCTCAAGGTTGGCCCAGACAACCAACTATATGTGGTAGTTGGAGAAATGCAGAGAGAAGGGCGGCTACAAAATTTCATAAACGGCCCGCCGCCAGATGACACTGGCGTAATTCTTCGGGTAAACCCCATTGATGGATCTGCGTCTATTGATAATCCGTTTGTCGAAGGAGGCGAGGAAGCTGGCAGATATTATGCCTATGGCATAAGAAACAGTTACGGATTTGATTTTGACCCTATGACGGGAAAACTTTGGGATGCAGAGAATGGTGAGGATGTATTCGATGAAATTAACCTAGTTGAACCTGGATTTAATAGTGGATGGAAATCAGTAATGGGGCCAATAGGTTCTAACACAGGCGTTACTGAATCCGATTTGGTTAATATCCCAGGCTCACATTATGCTGACCCAGTCTTTAGTTGGGCTGAATCGCGAGGTGTGACAGACATTGAATTCCTAAACTCATCGGCATTTGGCTCAATATATGAAAATGGAATCTTTGCTGGGGATATAACTTCAGGGATACTTTACTATTTCCAACCAAACGCTGATAGAACAGGAATGGGTTTGGAAAATGATCCGCTTTTGAACGACATGGTCGCGGACAGCGATGATGAGTTGTCAGGCGTTACATTTGGAACTGGCTTCACAGGGATTTCTGAAATAGAAACTGGTCCTGACGGCAATTTGTATATTCTGACCTATGATAGAGAAAACGAGGGTCAGGGAAGTCTCATGAAAATAATACCATCCTCTTCTTCCCAAGTTGATTCCTCATCTCAAGAATAAACTGGCGAGTAGACAATTTGATTGATTGAATGGTGGCAGTTAGATACCATACTCCTACTTCATAGGATTAACGATGATGCGAAGTTAGTTGTTAGAGAGGAAGTTAGTCAAATTAAGAATAGGATAGAATTAACATCCATACTTTGAAACGAAGACATTCGAGTACACATAAACTATGCACGAATAGGTTAGTCAATGCTTCTTATAGTAGAGACTATTGGAGTCCTGGATGACATTAGTTATCGGATCTGCTGAATTTTGCAGACTGGTATTTTACTAAATAAGGGATGTAAGCCTTTAAGGCAATAAATAACATATTGTGTTGGTCAACAAGAAATGGACACTTTCGAATGCATAGTATCTAAACTTGAAGTAAGGGAATTTTTGAGAAAAGAAGTTAAACCAGAAATAAAGCAAAGAATTCTCGAGTCTGCTAGACAAACAGGTTCCGGTTTGAACTTGCAACATTGGCGCTTCATCCTTATTGAGGATAAGAAAAATCTGAGCCAACTTGCCTTGGACAGTACAAGCGGAGCATGGATTGCAGAAGCAGATTTTGGAATAGTAATTGTAACTAACCCAACACTGCGATTCCACTTAATAGACGCGGGTAGAGTCGCTCAAAACATGCAGCTAACTGCATGGAATGAGGGGATAGGATCCGGACTATATACCGGGTTCAAGGAAGGACCTCTTCGAAAAGACTTTATGATCCCAACGGACTTGACTCCGTCCATTGTCTTGGGATTTGGTTATCCAGCTAAGGCCTTATCTGGGAAGAAAAAGAATCGCCTCCCTCTTAACCAGTTAGTTTATGTGGAAAAATATGGTTCTAGCCGAAATTGAGTTGAGACTCCTTTGGACTTATTGAAGCATATGATTCTTGCTTAGCCATCAATTGTTTTGATTAAGACCCTCTCTATGGCAAGTAATGTCGTTTCTCTACATGGATGAATGCAATGCTGCCCATGGAGACGCGTGATTCAGCTCTTATGCTGCTGAGCCTATGAAGAGTCAATGCTTAGAATCGAAAGCAACGACCATAAAAGTTCCTGACATCGAAAACAATTTCAGTTTTTGATGGACCATAGTCTTTATTAAAATAAGTAGAGTAAATTCCTCTTACGATAATATCAAAAAAAGGCAACAACTGCCTACTATTTCTGACTCAATAATATCATATTACTACTTTTAGGAAAATCTTGACAGAGAAATAATGAGAGGGGCAGCATCCCGAACCGGAGTAAAATTCTTGATATTTTTCGAATCGCCATATCTAGTATGCGTTGTTGACAAGAGTGATTGATCAAGTGTCTTTGGTTAAAATGTGAGACAAATTCGAACTTTAAATCTTCAAATCTTCGGCGGTCAGTTACAATGTATTTATGCATCTTATTTCCATATGTGCAGAAAGTAAAGCTCTGGGAATACTCCCAGCATTTTGAACATCTCAAGCCCCTATTTCTGAAGCCGTGAGCCTCCCCAACTATGCAGTTCTTTGCATCCTGGATATCAAGATTGGAATTATTTGAGTACCCCAGCCGGAGCGCTAGTGACCATTGAGGACAAATCTCATCAAATGAAAGAAAGTCACTATGTATTTTACAGATATCAGTGTTTGCACTTTGTCTTTTTTCCCTAATATCGCAAGGCCGTACAGATATTTGTTTCTGCAATCTACAATTATACGAATAGGTTATTATTATGTTTTCTTTAGACGACTCTGATCTGATAAGAAAATATAAAAATGGTTAATAAAAATTAAAAGAATTAGCGCACAAGTGTTACTTACATGCAAATCTAATTCGCCCAATAAATATCCGTAAATGTTGTACCTACAAAATACTACTAATAACAGCGTTGAAAAAAGAATGCAAACCCATTTTTACGAGATAATGGAAATCCAATCAAGTCAAACTAATTTATAGAACGGGTAGATCAATCGAAAATTTCACTCATTTCTATCTTTTCAATTGGTCGCTCGCATATTCATTCGCATATTCAAGTTTTCTTGAATCAATAACGTTAATATCATTAGTTTCAAGCACTATTTTCGGTTTTTCCTAATGAAAAGGAAGGTTTGCAAGTCTCGAGAGCGTTGTTGGAGTCTGAAATGCAGATAAAGATGGTAATTTATTTTCAATAACAATTTTCTCGTTCCCTTTTGGGGTACAGCAAAATTCTATTTCGTACGGGTCGCATTCCACGAATTCCATTCATGCTCAAATAACTGAATTAAGAGCATTCGTGTTAGAATTCTCATAAAATTTCAGCGTGAAAAGGACTCGCTTAACTATTCGAAAATTGATCTGACATCCCCTTCAAGAACACCAGCATCAAATTCATTATGAAATCTGTCCATGTGTTTTGAAAGACCTTCAGTGGTATCAAATGGGGACTGACAATATGGACATAGGTAATTTACTTTACTTTTATCCTTGATGTATGTAACTGATTTTGAATTCACGATACATACTGGAGTCCCACTTAATGCCAAGTTTTCCGTCGCTAGAGAAATCTCCTCCATCCTCCTGTAGATCTGCTCTCTAGATACCACCCCGATTATTGCATTAAAGGCATGGAGATAAATTTGCCTAACATTTCGTTTTGCCATCTTTGATAACGCCTCCTCTACGGTAGCATTAGGACGTATCGTCAGGACCGGGCTAGACATTATTTCTCTAAGCTTTACTTTAGAAGGATCTCTGTTTTGAGACATTACTTTGAACAATATGTCTGTCTTGCTGACTATGCCAACTATATCACCCCTTGCTGATACGAGAACGCTCGTCGAATTCTTATCTTTCATAAGGTGACTGGCATCTTCAACAGTACTGTTTGCTTCAAGGATAATCACATCAGAATTAGAAATGGATCCAACGGTGGACGAAAGATAAGATCCAACAGTGTTAGAGTCCTTCTTGTTCTGATCCTTCTCCTCCTGCACACTCCATCAACGCACTTCAATTATTTATCTCTTGTCTCACGAAGATGCTAAATTGATTGTTGGTCTACCATTGGACTTGAGCAGTGTTCTAACTAGATCTCATCTTCATAATTCTTCAATCTAGTCAAATAGTTGGTTCTGAGACTGTGAACACGCACATTTTTGTTCAAATTTGCACTCCTGTGGTAGTAAATCGTCTGCCTGGCAACTTAATACTAAACCAACTTATCGCTACTCCTTTTAGTAGACTTCACTACATGAAATCTTCCTTTGTGTTAGGCATATAATGAAAGCAGGGGCCAACTCACATATTTCATTTCTAATCTCTTATATGCACACCGAAAGCATAATAGATTGGAGAATGCCAATCAATCACTCAAATTCAAAAACTGATCGATTAAATTGAACAGGAAGTTAACAGCAAAGTTAAAATCTTAATTCTTGCCTATTATGAAGGGATAGGAAAAAAGTAACTATGTCGGCAGCACAAGCCCCAGTATTCTGCAGTGAATGCAAAAAAGTGATAAATCTGGATTCCCTTGGGAGCGTGTATGTAGTGGCTAATACAGGTAATGAAACAGAATACTATCATCTACAATGCTTTGAAGGGTGGAAAGGAAAAAGGACCTGAAAATGTATCGTTCCTGAAATTTAGATGTAGGTGTTTCGATAATACGCAGTAATTGAAGCATTCGGTGATTGTAATCTTAGGGCAAAAGATAGGGAATTCCAGCTTATTTTGTTAGATGTTACACGAAAATGATCGGCATTTACAGAAGATAGGTGCGCAAACAATAATCGTGATTCTCATGCGCACTCATTGACATATTCCTAAATTAATCTGATAGGTCTGAAATACAAAAAATTCTACTCGTATCATATAATACTAGTCTTCTTAGGAATAATATTATAGCATGGAGTATCATAAATATTCAATATAACTTAAACTAGTAACCTCTTTTCGATTCTGATAAATAACTTCACTCTCCATAGCAGATCATATCATGAAAAATAGGGGCAGACAAGATATTAATGCCATGATCCTGGAAGCTGCAATAGTGGCAGAAAATAAGACCAAGATCATGTATAAAGCTTATCTTTCCCACAATCAACTTTGTGCCCATTTGACAGAATTACAAGATAACGGATTATTAGAATATAGGCTAGGAGAACAGATCTACATCACGACCCAAAAAGGGAAGAGGTACTTGGAAATTTATAATACTATGAATGAACTAGCCTCTCTTCCAGAAGAAGACTCAACAATCTAGCAGCTTAAACTTAGATATCATGCGACATTCATTAAGTACATAGAGTTAAGTTTATTTGAATACATCAGTCTTCTGATAATTCTTGCAGAAAAAACAATAAAATAGTGGAGGAAGCCATATTCATTCACTCGAGGGCTTTAGTCTTGTGAAATACAGAAGCCCGGTATTTTGT
>Ga0081455_10004145_pt1 | contig 16364 bp, 17 predicted proteins | sample TabmetS3T2R1_FD_70207 | JGI IMG/M metagenome (GOLD analysis project Ga0081455, IMG submission 70207) | Tabebuia heterophylla rhizosphere microbial communities from the University of Puerto Rico - S3T2R1 | ecosystem: Host-associated > Plants > Roots > Rhizosphere ... | reverse complement strand
CGACGACAAGTGGCACCTGTCCGAGGCCGGCAAGGCGTTCATCGCGGGGCAGCTCCGCCACGCGAGGGAGATCGCAGCCATCTTCGCCCAGTGGGTGAACTCGTACAAGCGGCTCGTGCCCGGGTACGAGGCGCCGGTCTACGCCGCCTGGTCACAGCGCAACCGCTCGGCCCTGATTCGGATCCCGGTCTACAAGCCCGGCTCCGAGCAGGCGACGCGCGCCGAGATCCGCTGCCCCGACCCTGCCTGCAACCCGTACCTCACGTTCGCCTGCCTCCTGCATGCGGGTCTCGAGGGGATCGAGCAGGGCTACGAGCTGCCCGAGCCGATGGAGACGAACCTCTACCACCTGACCGCCGAGCAGCGGCGCGAGCGGGGCATCACGTCGCTTCCCGAAACACTCGGCGAGGCGATCGACGAGCTCGCGCAGTCCGACCTCGCCCGCAAGGCGCTCGGCCGCCACATCTTCGACCGCTACATCGAGCTCAAGCGGAAGGAGTGGGACGAGTACCGCGTGCAGCTGACGGAGTGGGAGCTGGAGCGCTACCTGCCCGTCCTGTAACGAGCACGGCCCTTGAACGACTACGAGCTGCCAAGTGCAGCTCGTAGTCGGCCGTCAGTTCATCCCGCCGCAGCATGGGGGCGGGACAGACACATTCTCGCGTTTTTTCCCGATTTGGCTAGAGGAAGAAGCGGATTGTGTCCCGATCCACACTAAGACCGACGACGCCGGCGGAGCCGTCCACCTGGCGGATCGCTTCGGCCGGAACCAGGCGGCGACGACGGGAGAGAAAGCCCGAGCGGACGGCCAGCGCGTCCGGCCGGTCGGGAGTCGAGCCGTACATGGGGCACTCGACTCGGCCGACGACGCGGCCGCTCGAGTCTGCAACCCGGTAGCCGACGGTGCGCCTGAGGTCGGGGAGCGCTGCCTCGCTCACAGCGGAGACGTTACGCCGCCGATGTCAGCGTTCTTCGCGACCCCGGTAAAGAGTTCGTTAGCGGCGCGAGGACTGAGCGGAGCGCCACCTTCGAAGGCGACGCTCCGCTCCGAGGTCACTCAGGCAGCGCCGGGGCGCATCCTGCGCCGACCACCGACGATGAAGAACGCGCCGGTGATCATGAGCGCGATCACGCCGGCAATCGTCGCGGCGTCGGCAGGGCTCGGGACCGAGAAGGTGCCCGGGTCCGAGGTCGTGCCGCCCGTCGGCGTAGCGACCGGGTCCGTGCGCGGAAGCGCACGGTCGTCCGGAGACGTGCCCGTAGCGATCCCAAGATCAGCCGCGGTCACGCCCTGACCCTGGCTGAGATAGGGGATCTCCGGGCCCGCCGGCGTCGGCGCCGCGGCCGGATCGACCCGTGGAACCGCCCGGTCGTCGGGGGAGGTGCCGCCCGTAGGAATCCCCAGGTCAGCCGCGGTCACGCCCTGACCCTGACTGAGATACGGGATCTCCGGGCCCGCCGGCGTTGACGCGTTGGCCGGGTCGTTCCGTGCAACCGCCCGGTCGTCCGGGGAGGTGCCGCCCGTGGGAATCCCCAGGTCAGCTGCGGTCACGCCCTGACCCTGACTGAGATACGGGATCTCGGGACCCGCCGGCGTTTGCGCGGCGGCCGGCTCGGTCCGTGCAACCGCCCGGTCGTCCGGGCCGCCGGTGCTCGTGGCGATTCCCAGGTCAGCCGCGGTCACGCCCTGACCCTGGCTGAGATAGGGGATCTCCGGAGCCGTCTGCTCGACCTTCGGCGCCCCTTGGCCGAGATACGCGCCCGGTTCGGCCGAGGCCGTCCCGGCCGCGCCGGTGGCGGCGGTTGCCGCAACAGCCAAGGCGAGCACCGTCTCGCGAATCCCATGGGCCTCGACGTCGGTCGCAAACGCCTGTCCCAGGGCCTCGCTGTCGAACGTGAGCATCACGTTCTCGTCCTCCGTGGCGCGCAAGAGCTCTTCGAGCTCACTGCGCTCCCACGAGACAGCGACGCTGCGCTTGTCGGTTGCTTTGCCGTCTGTGTACTGCGCCACGTCGAGAACGAGCTCGATCGGGGTCTCGTTCTGATCGAGCACCGCCTTGATCTCCGATCTCGGAATCGACGTAGTGAGACCTTCACCTACAGCGGACGCTGGCACGACCACCGCTCGTGCGGCCAGCTCGTCCATAGGTACCTCCTTCATCGCATTTTCGGCGCCGGGAGGGGGCGCTCCCTACTCTCACTGGACGACGTAGCGGCCTTAAATCTTCCCACAGGTTTCGCCGATTCCAAAACCGCGCGGAGGCCGCTCCTACAATCGGACCGAGATGGACGCACCGGCTCGGCACTTGCGGCTGCTCACGGAGACGATCGAAGCGGTCAACTCGACGCTGGACCTCGAGGAGGTGCTGGCGCTCGTCGCGCGCAAGGTCGCCGAGGCCCTCGACACTGAGGCCTGCTTCGTCTACCTCTACGACGAGGCGGCCGACGAGCTCGTCCTTCGCGCGACGCACGGGACAGCGGTCGAGGCGATGACGCGCCGGCCGAAGATGCGGCCGGGGGAGGGCATCACGGGCTTCGCCGCGGCCGAGCGGTCTCCGATCATGATCCCGGCTCAGGCGCATCTCGACCCGCGCTTCAAGGGCTTCCAGAACCTGGCGGAGGATCAGTACGAGTCGATCCTCGCCGTCCCGATCCTCGCCCGCGAGAAGCTCGCGGGAGCTCTGAACGTCCGAACGGTCGCGCCACGCGAGTTCACGCAGGACGAGATCGACCTCCTGCTCGCGATCGCCGCGCAGGTTGCGCAGACGATCGAGCACGCCAAGCTCTATAGCGACGCGCAGCAGCGCGTCGTCGAGCTCGAGGCGCTCGCCCACATCTCGGAAGCCGTCTCGGAGTCGCTCTACCTCGAGGAGTCGCTGGAGGCAATCGTCCGAACGACCGTGGACGCCGTCGGCGCCACCGGGGCCGCGCTCGTCCTGGAGGACGGGAAGATCGCCTGGCCGGAGGGCCGGGCCGGCACCCACGCCGTCCGCCTTCCCCTCCGCTGGAAGGGGCGGCAGATCGGCGAGCTCGTCTGCGACCGCGACACGCCGTTCACCGACCAGGAGCGCGCGCTGCTCTCGTCGATCGCGCACCAGGCTGCGGTCGCGCTCGAGCACAGCCGCGCCGTCATGCGCGGGGTGCTGGCCTCCGAGATCCACCACCGGGTCAAGAACAACCTCCAGACCGTCGCATCGCTGCTGCGGCTCCAGGCTCGCTCCGGCGACGGCGTCGATCCACGCAAGGCGCTCATCGACTCCGCGAACCGGATCATGACCATCGCCGCCGTCCACGAGGTCCTGACGGAGCAGCGGCACGACGACGTCGAGCTCTCCGAGCTGCTCGACCGGCTGCGGGCGATGCTCGTGCAGGGTCTCGGCTCGGCGAAACGAATCGACGCGGACCTGGAGCCGATCTCGCTCGCCGGCAACCGGGCGACTGCGCTGGCGCTCGTCTTCAGCGAGCTGCTGCAGAACGCGCTCGAGCACGGCGGTGACGCGATTCGCATCGAGCTCGCGCGTGACGACGGTCAGGTGCGGCTGGCGATCGCAGACGACGGCAAGGGCATGACGGGCGACCCGACCGGGACCGGGCTCTCGATCGTGAGCGCGCTCGTTCGTGACGAGCTGCGCGGACAACTCGACCTGGAATCGAACGGCGGGCTCCGCGTCGAGGTCTCGTTTCCTGCATGAGGATCCTCATCGCCGAGGACGAGACGATCATCCGCCTCGATCTCCGGAAGCTGCTCGAGGAGGCCGGCCACGACGTCTGCGCGGAGGCGCGCGACGGGGCCGAAGCGGTTGCCCTCGCCGAGGAGCACGATCCAGACCTGGCGATCCTGGACGTCAAGATGCCTCGGTTGGACGGGATCGAAGCGGCCAGGCGGATCCTCGAGGAGCGACCGATCCCGATCGTGATGCTGACCGCCTACGGCCAGGACGAGCTCGTTGCACGGGCCGTCGAGGCCGGCGTCTTCGGCTACCTGGTCAAGCCCTTCCGAGAGACGGATCTCTTGCCGGCGATCAGCACCGCGCGGGCGCGGCACGAAGAGCTGACGGCGCTACGCGAGGAGGCAGACTCGCTCGCCGACGCGCTCGCCGCCCGCAAGGCGATCGAACGGGCGAAGGGCATCCTGATGCAGAAGGACGATCTCACCGAGCAGGAGGCCTTCGAACGCCTCCGCCGGGCGAGTCAGCTCTCCGGCAAGCCGCTGAAGGTCGTGGCCGAAGCGCTCATCGCCACTCTGGATCCGTAGTAACACTCTCGGCACACCTTGGCCTTGACCCGCCTCGGTGTCCGACACCAATCGAGTCACGGAACGCTCACGCCAATCGCGCAGGAATGTGACGTCGCGGCAGACAGGTTTGGTTCAGGCGCCTGAGCGCTCGAACAGCGTCTCCCAGCGAGCGAGGAGCGTCTGCAGCTCGTTGCGCGCCGCGCGGTGGGCCGCGAGCAGCTCGACGTTGCCCCAGTCCTCCGCCAGCTTCTGCTCGAGCTCGGCCACGGCGGACTCCTGCCGCTGGATGTCCGCCTCCACGAGCTCGAGCTGGCTCGGCCCGGACGCTTTCGCCTTCGCCGGCGCAGGCTTCCGCTTCGCCGCCCTGACGGGCGCCGGCGGCGCTTGAGCACGCTCCCGCTCCTCGCGACGGCGGATGAGCTCCGCCCAGCCGCCCTCGTAGGACCGCAGCGTCCGATCCTCGATCGCGAGCGTCCGCCCGGCGACCGCGTCGATCAGCGCACGATCGTGCGAGACGAGCAGCACGGTGCCCGGGAACGCTTCGAGTGCGGCTTCGAGCGCCTCGCGGCTTTCCAGGTCGAGATGGTTCGTCGGCTCGTCGAGCACGAGGAAGTTGGCGCCGGACGCAACGACGAGCGCGAGCGCAAGCCGCCGGCGCTCGCCGCCCGACAGCGCGGTGACAGGCTTCTCGTGCTCCTGCCACCCGGAGAACAGGAAACGGCCGAGCAGCGTTTGGGCCTGCGGTCGTTGGAGGCCGGTCGCCCGCTGGACGCAGTCGAGCACGCTGCCGCGCTCGTCGAGCTCGACCTCGTGCTGAGAGAAGTACGCGGTCTCGACTCCGTAGCCCAGGCGCACCCTCCCTGCAGACGGCTCGTGGCGGTCGAGGATCGTCTCGAGGAGCGTCGTCTTCCCGGATCCGTTCGGGCCGACGAGCGCGACATGCTCCTCGCGCTCCAGCGCGAACGAGATGTTGTCGAGGAGCTCCTTCGACCCGGCCGACACGGACAGATGCTCCGCCTCCACCACCGTCCGTCCGCTCCGCGCCGGCTTCAGGAAGTCGAAGCCGAGCGAACGCCGACCACGGGTCAGATTCTCGAGCTCGCCGGCCGACCTGCTCCGCTCGGCCTCGAGTCGGCCGATGTGCGTGAGCTTCGCCTGCGCCTGCTTGGCCTTCGTCTTCTTGTAGCGGAACCGCTCGACAAAGCGCTCGAGCCGGGCGATGTCGACGTCGAGCCGCCCGATTGTCTTCTCGGCGTGCTGCGCCCGAACAGCCTTCTCCAACCGCCAGGCGCTCCAGGGCCCGGCGAAGTAGAGCGACCGCCCGCCGCTGAGCTCGAGGACCGCGTTCGTCACCGACTCGAGGAACCAGCGGTCATGCGCAACGAGGATGACGGCGGCGTCGAGCGACTGGAGCTCGCGCTCGAGCCACTCGATGCTCTCCACGTCGAGGTGGTTCGTCGGCTCGTCAAGCAGCAGCAGATCGGGGTCCCCGGACAGCGCCCGGGCGAGCGAAGCCCGGGTCAGCTCGCCGCCCGAGAACGTGTCGAGCGAGCGGTCGAGATCGTCCTCGACGAAGCCAAGGCCACGAATGACCGCCGCGGTGCGCTCCCGCCACGCGTACCCGCCGGCGTGCTCGAGTCGAGCCTGGGCCTCGGCGTACCGGCTGAGCGTCGGGCCGTCGTGCCGGCCGGCCGCCATCGCCGCTTCGAGCTCGCCGAGCTCCTCCTCGAGCGAGATCAGGTCACTCGCGCCGGAGAGCACATATTCGCGCAGCGTCAGCCCGCTCGCGAGCGGCGGCCGCTGGTCGTGGAGCGCGACGCGCGTCCCCTTCGAAAACGCGAGCTCACCGCCGTCGATCCCGAGCTCGCCGGCGAGCATCCGGAGCAAGGTCGTCTTGCCGGACCCGTTCGGCCCGGCCAGCGAGAGCCGGTCGCGGCGTTCGACCTTGAACGACACGCCGTCGAACAGCGGGTCGCCGGCGATGTCCTTCCGGAGTTGGTTTGCGATGACGACAGCCATGGCTCAACTTCAGCGGCGCCAGACTTCAGTCTGGCTCCGCCAACTTAGAGAAAAAGAAGGGGCCGCTCGGAAGCGGCCCCATTCCGGCTACCAGCGGTGGATTCGGTAGAGGCGCTTACCTGCTCGGCACTCGGCCGGCGGCGCGTAGCGCGACGTCCCCCACGCTGGCTAGGCGGTTCCCTTTCGGTCTCGGGGACACGCCCCTACCCGCTGGTACCTCCACTGCCCGTACTTGAAGATTTCACTACCGGACCACCTCCTTTCCGCGGTAGCCCAACTGTAGCGACTACCTGAGGACAGCGGACAGCTCCAACCCGCGGTCGAGCGGCACGGTGACCGACTCGAGCGTGGGGTCGGACTGGCGGGCGCGCGAGAACGCGCCGAGCGTCTCCTCGTGTGAGAGCACGTTGTCGGCAATGACGAGCGCGCCTGGCTCGACCTTCGTCCGCGCCAGCTCGAAGAGCGCCTCGTAGTCGTCCTTCTCGGCGTCGATGAAGACGATGTCGAAGACGTCGTCGATCCGGCGGAGTGACTCGAATGCGTCGCCCTCGACGAGCTCGGCGGTCAGCTCGAGCCCCGCGTCGGCGATGTTCCGGCGCCAGGCCTCGGTCTTCGCCGGATCGTTCTCGAGCGACAGCACGCGTCCGCCGAGCTGGCGCACTCCGGCGGCGAGCCAGATCGTCGAGTAGCCGCGGGAGCCTCCGAGCTCGAGCACCCCGCAGTCCGTCTGCGGCGCGACCAGCGCGAACAGGAACTGCCCTGTGGTGCGGGCGACCTGGCGGGAGCGCTGCGCGGAGGGAAGCCCTCGCGCCCGCTCGTCGGCGTCTTCGGCCTCGAGCCGCTCGAGCACCGCGCGAACCCGCTCGTCGAGCACTAGGTCAGGTCCACCTTCACCCAGCCATCCTCCACGACGACCGGGAACGTGTCCACGGGCTCGTAGGCCGGGAGCGTCAACGGCCGACCGGTTCGGATGTCGAACCGGGAGCCGTGGCGCGGGCAGACGACGACCGCGTCCTCGGCGTCGAAGTCGCCCTCGGCGAGCGGGCCATCGTCGTGCGAGCACCGGTCCTCGATCGAGTAGAACTCGCCGTCCAGGTTGTAGACGCCGAGCGCGAGCGATCCGGCGCGGACGATCTTGACCGAGCCCGGCGGCAGCTCGTCGACCGGGCAGACGTCTATCAGCGCCAACTAACGAACCTGGAACTCTTCGTCCAGGCCCGCCCACTCGGCGGGAAGCGGCGTCCCCTTCGCCCGGTGGAGCGCCACCTTGAGCACGCCGAGCCCGAGCAGCGCGCACTTGAGCCGGATCGGCGTCAGGGGGATGCCGATCTCCTCGAGCAGCTCCTCCTTGGACATGCCGCCGACCTCGTCGGCCGTCCTCCCTTTGATCATCTCCATCAGCATCGAGGTCGACGCCTGGCTGATCGCGCACCCGCGGCCGGAGAACTTGACCTCGTCGATCGTCTCGCCGTCCTCGTCGAACGCGACGTAGATCGCGACCTCGTCACCGCAGAGCGGATTCATCCCCTCGGCCGAGGCGTCGGCGTCCTCGATCACTCCGTGGCCGCGCGGGTTCTTGTAGTGGTCGAGAATGACCTCGCGGTACAGGTCCTCCATGTGACTCAGGCTAACCGAAGACCTTGCGCACGCGGAGGAGGCCCTCAGTGAGCCGGTCGACCTCTTCGGGCAGCGTGTACAGGTAGAAGCTCGCGCGGTTCGTCGCAGCAACCCCCAGCCGCTGCATCAGGGGCTGGCAGCAGTGGTGCCCTGCGCGGATCGCGACGCCTTCCCAGTCGAGGACCTGGGCGACGTCATGCGGATGGACGCCCTCCATGTTGAAGCTGACGATCCCCGCGCGCCGGTCGGGTGCCGGCCCGTAGAGGACGATTCCCGGCACGTTCCGGAGCCGCTCGAGGGCGTAGGCGGCGAGCTCGTGCTCGTGCTGCTCGATCGCCTCCAGTCCCACATCGGTGAGGTAGTCGACGGCGGCGCCGAAGCCGACCGCCTCGGCGATCGGCGACGTGCCGGCCTCGAACTTGTGCGGGAGGTCGCCCCAGGTCGTCTCCTCGAACTGGACCTTGCGGATCATGTGGCCGCCGAGGTTGAACGGCTCCATCTCCTCGAGCAGCTCGCGCCGTCCCCAGAGCGCTCCGACGCCGCTCGGCCCACACATCTTGTGCGCCGAGAACGCGAGGAAGTCGCACCCGAGCGCCTGGACGTCGATCGCCATGTGCGGAGCCGCCTGGGCGGCGTCGACGACCATGACCGCCCCGTGCTCGTGCGCCCACGTGGCCAGCCGTTCGACCGGGTTGATCGTCCCAAGCGCGTTCGAGACGAGGTTCGTTGCTACGACCTTCGTCTGCCCCTCGGCCGCCAGGGCGTCGAGGACGTCGAGATCGAGCTCCCCGCTCTCGGTCAGCGGGATCATGCGGAACTCGGCGCCGGTCCGCTTCGCCATGTACTGCCAGGGAACGAAATTCGAGTGGTGCTCGAGCTCCGACACGACGACGACGTCGCCCGGGCCGAGGTTCGTCAAGCCCCAGGCGTAAGCGACCAGGTTCAGGCCCTCGGTCGCATTCCGAGTGAAGATCAACTCGCGCGACGAGGGTGCGTTGACGAAGCGCGCCACCTTCTCGCGGGCGCCCTCGAACCCCTCCGTCGCCCGCTCGGCGAGCGTGTAGACACCGCGGTGGACGTTGGCGTACGACGTCTCGTAGAAGGACGTCATCGCATCGAGCACCTGGCGAGGCTTCTGAGACGTGACGGCCGAATCCAGGTAGGCCAGCGGCTTGCCGTTGATCTCCTGGCCGAGGATCGGAAAGTCCGCCCGAAGGGCCTCGACGTCCAGCTTGACGCGCGCAACAGCCATGCCTCCATCGTACCCAGCTGTCCTTGCGCCACCTGCCACGGCCTATAGGCTGTAGACCGCTGTGCGACGCCCAGTGCTGCTCCTGCTCGTGCTCGTCGGCCTCCTTGCCGGTTGCGGCGGAGGAGACGACGGAGGGAACGGCAGCGCAGGCGGCGGTGAAACGACGACGACGACCGGGGGCGAGGCCGACGGCAAGGCCGTCTTCGCCTCGGCCGGTTGCGGCGGCTGCCATACGTTCTCGGCCGCCGGCTCGAACGGCTCAGTCGGGCCGAACCTCGACGACGCGAACGTCACGTTCGACCAGGCCGTCCAGCAGGTCACGAACGGCGGCGGCGGAATGCCGCCGTTTCAGGGCGACCTGAGCCAGCAGGAGATCGAGGCAGTCGCGCGATTCGTCAGCGGAGACAGCGGCGGATCGGCGGCATCGGGCGGCGGTGGGGGGTCCGCCGTCGGCCCCTTTTCGCCCTGACAGCACCCGACTCGAAGGCTGTTTAGACGCGGATTGCCGTCGCCAGGCGTTCGGTAACGTCGCCTACCGCGAGGGCCCGAAGCCGGCGCTCGACCTCTTCCAGGAGAAGCTCGCCGACGACAAGAACGTCGAGGCGGACTGCCACCGCATCGCCCATACGATCGGCGCCGCCTCGCTCGTCCACTACGACGGGAACGTCGCGAGGGCGCTCGCCGAAGGCCGGTCGACGTGCTGGTCCGGCTACTACCACGGCGTCGTGGAGCGCTCGTTCGTCGGCGCGTCGGAGGCGGAGCTTCCGGCCCGGTCACGCAAGATCTGCGCCGACCCCGAGATCCGCAAGACGAGCTTCCTCGCCTACCAGTGCGTGCACGGGCTCGGACACGGGCTGATGATCCACACGGGCTACGACCTGCCGACCGCGCTCGAGGTCTGCAACAAGCTCCAGACGGCCTGGGATCACGACTCGTGCGAGGCCGGGGTCTTCATGGAGAACATCTCGTCCTCGTACGGGATCAAGTCGAAGTGGCTCCGCGACAACGACCTGATCTACCCGTGCGACGCGGTCGCCGAGAAGTACAAGCTCTACTGCTACCTGATGCTGACCTCGCGGGTGCTGCAGGCCAACGGCTACGACTGGGAGCAGACGGCTGCGACTTGCCGGCGAAGCGACAAGGGCTGGGTTGCAACCTGCTTCCAATCGTTCGGCCGCGACGCGTCCGGCAGCTCGCGGCAGGACCCGGCGAAGATCCTCGAGCTCTGCGCCATCGCCGGGGACATGAACGGCGAGTGCATCTACGGCGCCTCGCGCGACGTCACCTCGAACGACGCGAGCCCCCGCCGTTCGAAGGTCCTGTGCGAAACGGCAGCGGCGCAGTTCCGGGCGTTCTGCTTCGAGGGCATCGGAACGATTCTGGGCGGCATGCACGCCTACCGGGAAGGTCGGCGGGCAGCCTGTCGGGCGGTGACGACGCGTTACTTCGACGCCTGTGCGCGTGGTGCAGCCGCGACCTAGCCGAATGTGAACGCGTAGCCGGAGAGCCCGGGCGTAAAGCGCAGCTCCAGCAAGCCCTCGGTCACTGCCGGTAGGTCGAGCAGCGTGTAGAGACGGGGCTCGCCCCGAACCTCGACCGTCTTCTGAGGGCGGCCGTTGAGGAGCACCTCGAGACGACCTCGGCCGCCGAGGACCAGGTTCACCTGGCGGGAGAGGAACTGCAGGCGCAGCCGCGCATCGCGAACGGCAACGAGCCGTTCACGCTCGACGCGGACGCGACCCGAGTAGGCGAGCTGGTCCGGGCCAAGCGCGCCGGCCGGGAACCTGTAGCTCGCAATGCGGTCAGGGACGACGAAGCCGCCGGCGAAGCGGTCGAGCCGCTCGTAGCCGAGGTAGGACTCCGGCGTCGTCCGCAGCGTCGCCGGCCGGTCGGCGACCTTCGCGGCTCGGCTCGTCGCCGTCTCGCCGAGGTAACGCCGGATCTCGCTCTCGGTCTCGTCGTAGGCGCCCTCACCGAAATGGTGGTAGCGAATGCGCCCACTGCGGTCGATCAGGAACTTGGCCGGCCAGTACTGGTTCGCGTAGGCCGTCCACGTCGCGAAGTCGTTGTCGAGCGCGACCGGGTAGCGGATCCCGAGCTTGCGCACGGCAGTACGGACGTTGGACGGAACGTGCTCGAAGGCGAACTCGGGCGAGTGGACACCGATGATCACGAGGCCGTCGCCCCGATAGGCCTCGTCCCACGACTTGAGATGCGAGAGCGTGCGGAGACAGTTGACGCACGAGTAGGTCCAGAAGTCGATCAGGACGACCTTGCCGCGAAGCTGCCGGAGGCTCAGCGGCTTGGAGTTGATCCACTGTGCGATGCCCCGGAGCTCCGGTGCAGACGCGGTGTTCGGCGTTGACGCCGGCGCGCGGGTGAGCTCGCGGAGCTCCCGTCGTGCCGTCGGGTTGCGCTCGATCCGCTGCTGCAGCTCCTCCGTGTAGCCCGGCACGGCGGTCGTAAAGCGTTGGTCGGCGCCGAGCGCAATCGCCAGTGCGGTGACACCGATCACGGCGCCGGCCACTCGTCGGGTCGTCTCGGCGTGCTGCCGGAGGAGAGTCAAACGGTTCCCGCCGACCGCGACGGCCAGCATCGGCAGCGCCGCGCCGAGCGCGTACGCGAACGTCACGACGAAGGTTCGGACGCCGATGTCACCGGTGGCCGACAGCGCGGTGACGGCGGCGAGCACAGGACCGGCGCAGGGGACGAAGACGAGCCCGAGGCTCGCGCCCAGCACGAAGCCGTTGCCGTCGACGCCGGCGCGGCGCCGCGTGAGGAAGAGGAATGGGCGCTCGAGCAGCCGGGCCAGCGGGGGGAAGAGAAGCGTCGCCGCAAGCACGAGCAGGAGCGCGATCGCGAGGTCCCGCAGGAAGTCCGCGGGCAGGCCGAGCGCATCGAGCAGCGTGGCGCCGGCGACAGTGAAGACCGTGAAGCTGCCGACGAGGCCGGCGATGATCGCGTACGGCCGCCGACCGGACGCACCGCCGGCGAGCAGGATCGGCAGGACGGGCAGAACGCACGGCGAGATCGCCGTGATCAACCCGGCGAGGAACGCGATGCCGAGGAGGATCAGCATCCCGGGGAGCGTATGTGTCGTCCCGTTACGAGCGGCTTAATTCACCGCGGTCCAGCAGTCGCAGGGCCACGCTGTCTCCCAGGGCGATGCCGGCGAACACGATCGCCGGTGTCGTTCGTCCCGCGTGCAGGAGCGCCAGCGCGGCCGCACCGAAGACCACCGCCTCGAACACCGCCTGCCGCACCGGTGTCCCGAACCTCGCCTTCGGCGAGACGAAGAGACCCCAGAGAGTGGCCGCGAGGAGCGGCGCGCCGATCCCGAGAACGACATTGGCCACCCAGCCGCCGGTCGTGAAGCCCCAGTAGGCAAGCGCGGCCAGCGCGCCGAGCTCGAGCGCAAAGCGGATGACGAGCAGGACGGCCTTCACCGGTCGTCCTTTAGCGGCGTAGGACCCGCTCGCAGTCGCGAACGGCGTCACGCTGGTCTGCGAGGACCGTGTCGCGACCGGCCCCGCAGCGGATGATGTCGCGGGTGCCGTCGCGCGCCCTGACCAAGTCTCGTCCGCTACCGCTGTCCACATCGTCACTCCCCGGCCCCGGGACGACTTCGTCGGCGCCGGCGAACGAGCGCAGCGTGTCTCCGAGAATCGACCCGCGCAGGACGTCGTTGGCCGGGGTTCCGAGATGGCAGTGGTAGGTGACGCGCCGCTCGGCTCGCCCGTCGAGCCCGATCGTATGGATGCTCGCTACCTTTCTCCGGCCCTGTCGGCGCTCGGACGAGGCGAAGACGAGCCGCGTGGCACCGATCCACGAAACCTGCCCGGCCGAGCGCTCATCCGGCCCTTCGAGATGACGCGTCACGAGACGAAGACCGGTTCCGTCGGGATGAACCACGGCGATCGCTGCTCCCTCGTGGTAGCTGGACCTATCGTCGCTGAACGCGATCCACCGTCCATCTGGCGACCAGCTGAAGCCGGTGACGCTTTCGTTCTCCGTCACACGGCGGAGCCCGGTCCCGTCCGCGTTGACGACGTGGAGGTGAGAGCCGCCGTCGGTGTGTCCCTCCGCTGCCTGGAATGCGATCTGCTGCCCGTCCGGTGCCCACGCGGCCTGCCAGACTGCGGCTCGATCGAAGAGATGTCGGTCGCCGCGCTCGGCGGACACCACCCAGAGGCCATCCAGGCGCGCCTCGAGGACCAACCGCCCGTCGGGTGACCACTCCGGCGTTCGCCACCGCCGCCGAATCTCACGCGCCTCCGCCTCATCGACCGCACGGTGGTCGCGAGCCGATGTCGAGGCGAGCGTCCAATGCGTCGCCGACCGATCGTGACTGGTGATGAGTACCTGACTGCCGTCGGGCGCGATTGCAGTCGAGTCCACGACGAGGCTGCTTGGCAAGACCTTTTTTGCGCCGGAGCCGTCCGGTGCGGAGACGTAGACGGCGGCCGCGGGGCCTCTCCAGGTCGTTTGCGTCCAGACGAGCAAGCGGCCGTCGCGGGACGCGAGCGGATCACTTTCGCGCGGCACGTTGAGGTACGAGCTACAAACCGGAGCGCGCTCGGCCGAAGTGGAGACGGAAGCCGCGACAAGGAACGCCGCGACCATGCTCACGAAAGCAGTGAGCCACCTCACTGCCGCACCCGCTCGCAGTCCGACCCGACCAGGTCGCTCAGCAGGGCGAACCGGCGGGTCATCGCCGGGTCCTGATTTGGCCTTGAGCCTGCTCGCTGCGATCGGCCCGGCGCACGGTCCGATCCTCCGCCGCAGATGTCACGAACTCATAAGAAAAGCGCAAGATTTCTGCGCTTTCAAGAGCCGCAATGTGCGACTCGAGCGGACTACGCCTGCGGGATGCGGGCCTCGAGGGCCTCGCCGAGCGCCTCGCGCACCGGCTCGAGCTCGATCCGGTCGAGTGCGTCCGAGAAGAAGCCGCGGACGATGAGCCGCTCCGCCTCACCTCGGGACAAGCCGCGGGCCATCAAGTAGAAGAGCTGCTCCCGGTCGACCTGACCGACGGTGGCGCCGTGCGTGCAGCGCACGTCGTTGGCGAGGATCTCGAGGCCGGGAATCGGCACGGCGTGCGTCGTCGGCGACAGCATCAGGTTGCGGTTCTCCTGGTACGCGTTCGTCCGCTGCGCGTCCTCCTCGACCCGGATCATTCCGCGCCACACCGCCGTCGCCTCGTCGCGGAGCGCGCCCTTGAACGCGAAGTCCGACGTCGTGTTCGGCGCGTCGTGAAGCTGGTACGTGTCGTAGTCGAGGTGTTGGTCGCCGTCGGCGAAGTACGCGCCGGTGACCCGCGACGTCGCGCCCGGTCCGGCCAGGTCGTTCTGGATCCACGTCTTGCCCTTCTTCGAGCCGAAGCCGCCCGCCACCCAGTCGAGCTCGGCGTCGCGCTCGACGCGGGCGTGGTGGGACGCGAAGTGCCACGTCTCCTGCGAGAGATTCTGGATCGACACGTACTCGAGCTTCGCCGCCTGCTCGACGTAGAGCTCGGCGACGGTGTTCGTGTACGCATCGAGGTCGGGCGACGACGACGCGTACTCCTCGATCAACGTGAAGCGGCTTTCCGGCTCCGCGATCACGAGCAGCCGGAAGAAGAGCGAGCCGCCGGCGATCGAGTTGACGATCCGGACCGACAGCGGCTGCTCGAGCTCGACACCCGTCGGGACGACGACGAGCAGCCCGTGCTCCCACACAGCCGCGTTGTGCGCCGCGAACTTCTCGTCGGTGCCGACCAGCTGGCCGAGTCGCTCGTGGTCGGAGAACGGCTCGAAGGTGACGCCCTCGGGGGCGTTCTTGACGATCGCGATCCCGTTCTCGTCGACCGTGGCCAAGCCGGCCACGTCGACGTCGAGCAGCGTCTCGGCAGGCCGTGTCCCCGGGCCAGGCCCCTGGACCTGGCCGTTACGGACGAAGGCGTCCGGGTCGAACCCGCGCAGATCCGTGAACCGCCAGTGCTCGTCCGCCGTCGACGGCATGGGCAATTCAGCGTATTTCGTTGCTGCCTCAGCCCTATTCAAAGGGTGCGTACCTCCGGTGGAGGATCAGCACGTTGCCATCGGGATCCTTGACGAAGCCCATCTGGCAGACGCCGCTGTCGCGGACGCCCATGATCTCCGCTCCTGCCTGCCCCAGCTCCTCGACCGCGGCCTCGACATCCGGGACGCGAAGCGCGACGCCGTTTGTGTTCGGCTCGAAGGGCACTCCCTGCTCCTCCGGCTCCCACAGCTCCAGCGTGACGTTCGAGGTCTCGAAGTCGTTCGGGCTATACGAGTGAGACGGCAGGCCGAGCACCTCGCCGTAGAACTGCTTCGCACGCTCCAGGTCCCGCGTCGGCAGCGAGACGAAATCCACGCGCTCGATCTGCATCAGGGCATCGAGCCGTCGCTGTACGGCGCATAGCGGCGGTGGAGCATGAGCATGTTCCCGTCCGGATCGCGGAAGAACGCCATGTGGCAGACGCCGGAGTCGTAGGCCTCCGGGAACTCGAACTCCACGCCGCGCTCGCGCAGTCGCTCCATCGACTCGGCGACGTCGGCGACGCGGAGCGCAATTCCGAACTCAGGGCGGTACTCGTCGCCGCCCTTCTGCTCCGGCGTCGAGAGGACGAAGCCGATGTTCGAGGTCTCGAACTCCGGCCACTCGTCCTTCGAGAGCGGGTTCCGCTCGAGCCCGAGCGTCTGGCCGTAGAACTCGCCGGCCTGCTCGCGGTCTCGCACGTTGACGCCGATGAAGTCGGTCCGCTCGACCTCCGTTACCGGCACCTCCCAGCGCTCGAGCGGCGCGTAGCGCCGGTGGAGGAGCAGCGGGTTGCCGTCGGGGTCGGAGAACGGCGCACCGTTACAGACACCCGAGTCGAAGGTCTCCATGCTGAACTCGATGCCGGTCTCCTCGACCTTCCGCCTCGCAGCGTCAACGTCCGGGACCCCGAGCCCGATCGCCCCGCCGGGCGTCGAGAGCGCGATCGTCAGGTTGCCCGTCTCGTACTCGACCCAGCGCTCACCCGACGTGTGCGGGTTGCGCGCCAGCCCGAGCGTCTGGCCGTAGAACTCGTCTGCGACGCGGAGATCGGAGACGGCAACGGCGATGAAGTCGACGCGAACCGCGCCGATCAACCGACGGAGCCCTCCATCTGGAGCTGGATCAGGCGGTTCATCTCGACCGCGTACTCGAGCGGGAGCTCCTTCGTGATCGGCTCGACGAAGCCGGAGACGATCA
>Ga0081455_10004144_pt1 | contig 16366 bp, 15 predicted proteins | sample TabmetS3T2R1_FD_70207 | JGI IMG/M metagenome (GOLD analysis project Ga0081455, IMG submission 70207) | Tabebuia heterophylla rhizosphere microbial communities from the University of Puerto Rico - S3T2R1 | ecosystem: Host-associated > Plants > Roots > Rhizosphere ... | reverse complement strand
TCTTTCACGAGCGCCTCGAGCGCCTCGGCGGCCCGTGTCGCCGATTGCGCCGTCACCGAGGTGTCGTGCACCATGTTGCGCAGGTCCTTGTCGACCACGTCGTTGGCGTTGTGGGCCAGCTTTCTCAAATCCGCGGAGAGCGCATTGATGTTCTTTGCGGCGTCGTCGACATTTTCGATGAGCGACGAAATGCGATCCGACGAATTGGCGAGCACACCCGTGACACGCTCGGCGTTCTCGAGGATCGCCGTGATGTGGTTGCGGTTCCGCTCATCCAGGATCATGTTGAGCCGGCCCACAAAGTCATTGGCTTGGCCGATCAGCTGTGGCGCGCCAGAGAAAAGATCCTGCAAGCCCGACGATTTCGACGCGATGATCGGGTATTCCTGATCCGGCTTCACCGCGAGATCGGGGCTTTTCGGATTGGCGCCCTTGAGCTGCACATAGGCGACACCGGTGAGTCCGGTGTATTCAAGCGTGGCGAACGTATCTTCCTTGACCGGTGTTTTCGCATCCACCTCGACGCGGACCTGCACCTTGTTCGGGTCCTTCGCGATGCCGATCTTCTTGACCTGTCCTACCTTGATCCCGTTGTAACGGACGTCGCCCGCCTGGCTCAGCCCCGTGACCGCCTCGTTAAACAGGACATCATAGGTCTTCACCTCGCGGTTCAGGTCGAGATGCCCGAGCCATATGACGAAGGCGAAGAGCGCTAGGATGATCCCTGCGGTGAACCCGCCGATGAGCACATAATTGGCGCGTGTTTCCATCGCTCAAGTCCCCTCAGGTGACGGACCGTTCGTGCGCCGCCCCGTTCTTTCTTCCGACGCACGCGCATTGGCCTTGGCCGCGGCGCGCGCCCTTGGCCCCTGGAAGTATTCCTTCACCCAGGGATGGTCGCAGGCGAGCATATCCTCGATCGTCCCTTCCACCAAAACGCGCTTCTCCGCGAGAACCGCGATGCGGTCGCAGATGGCGTAGAGTGTATCGAGGTCGTGGGTAACCATAAAAACGGTGAGGCCAAGCGCCTTCTTGAGGGTGAGCACGAGCTCGTCGAAGGCCGCGGCACCGATCGGATCGAGCCCCGCCGTAGGCTCGTCCAGAAAGACGATCTCCGGATCGAGCACGAGCGCTCGTGCGAGACCCGCACGTTTCTTCATGCCGCCCGAGAGCTCTGACGGCACCTTGTTGCCGGCCGAGGCCTCGAGGCCCACCATCGCGATCTTGAGTGCTGCGATCTCGTCCATCAGACCGTGCGGCATGTGCAGATGTTCGCGCAGCGCGACTTCTACATTCTGCGCGACGGTCAGCGCAGAGAACAGCGCACCCTCCTGAAACAGCACGCCCCATCGCCGTTCCAATATCCGGCGTTCGTCGGGCGGAAGCGCGCGCAGATTTTCGCCGAACACACGGATCTCGCCAGCCACCGGCTCGTTCAATCCGATGATCGAGCGCAAGAGCACGGATTTGCCCGTTCCGGACCCGCCGACGATGCCAAGAATCTCACCGCGCTTCACATCGAGATCGAGGTTGTCGTGGACGACGTGATCATTGAACTGCGTCTTGAGCCCGCGCACGCAGATGATCGGCCCGTCTTGATCGCCGTTCGGCTTGGAGGAACGTGTCGGGGTCGCCTGATCCACGATCACCACCCGATCTGCACGAAGAAGATGGAAAACAGCGCGTCGACGATGATGACCACGAAGATCGCCTCGACGACGGACTGGGTCGTGTGCTGGCCCACGGACTCGGCGCTGCCTTCAACCTGCAGACCCTCATGGCAGCCGATCATTGCGATGAGATAGCCGAACACCGGCGCTTTCACCATGCCGACCCAGAAGTTGGTGAGCGCCGTCACTTCGGTCAACCGCGTGATGAACATGCCGGGCGTCACGCCGAGCACACCCCAGGCGACGAGGCAACCGCCGAACAGCCCCGCGAGGTCGGCGATGAAGGCGAGCATCGGCATCGCGACGACCAGGGCCAGGATGCGGGGAAGCACGAGCATTTCCATGGGATCGAGCGCCAGCGTGCGCATGGCGTCGACTTCCTCGTTGACCTTCATGGCGCCGATCTCGGCGGCGAAGGCGCTGCCCGAGCGGCCTGCAACCATGATCGCCGTCAGCAGAATGCCGAGCTCGCGCAGATGGCCGAGCGAGATGAGATCGACGGTGTAGACCTCGGCGCCGAAATTGCGCAGCTGGGTCGCCCCCTGATAGGCAATCACGCCGCCGACCAGGATGTTGATGAGCGTGATGATGGGCAGAGCGTGCAGCCCTGTGACCTCGATGTGGTACACGAGCGGCGTCACGCGCAGCCGCCGCGGGTCGAGAATCACTCGCCACAGCGTTTCGACCGTCATGCCGAAAAACGCGATCAGGGCCACGAACCCATGCCAGAACGCTTCGACGGTCCGGCCGATGCGCGTGAGAAGCTGAATGAGAACGGGATCGGGAACCGTACGCGCTTCGCGCTCGTGGTCGTGCCCCTTCACCTCTTCGAGCAGGGCTTCGTAGGAAGGTGCCAAGCCCTCGAGACGGACTTTGCCGCCGGCCTTGCCGAGCTGTGTATGGGTGCGGTGAAGCAGCCAGGCGCCGCCGGTATCGAGCGCGGACAGGCCCTTGGCGTCGATCACCACGTCGCGTCCCCGTGGCGCCGAAACCGATCGCAAGGGCTCATCGACGGCTGTGAGATTGGGCATGGTCCACGCGCCCGAGAGCGTCAGGCGCACGACATCGCCGGCCGGCTCGACAGCGAGGCCTGCCTCTTCGGATCCCCCCGCGGCGATCGTCGCGCTGGAAGTCATAACAATCCCGCTGCCGGCTGCGAGCGCCTTCGCGCCGCACGCCCCACTTATTAAACCTTGAGGCTCATTTTATCGAACAACACGCTCTAACTTATTAATTTTCTGGCCTTTCAACCGAACCCGGCCGAAAGGCCCCTTCGCAAACAACCGCGCCCGGCAGGGGGATAACCGGGCCTGCGCACACCTTTTTCACGATTTTTACGCTATATTGCCGGCCACGTCGCGCGTCGGGACGGCGGGCACCATAAAGACAACGGCCCGCCGAACCAGCTCACGGCTGTACCAGTTAAGTCGGCATGAAGCATGAGTGAGGGGCGATGTATCTTGGGGGGACCACACGCGGGGAGCGCCAGACGGAAACGTTGGCGGCCGGTCGCGTGAAGTCCGGTATCGGATCGAGCACCGTCATTCGCTCGGCGCGGGGCGCCTGGCTGTTCCTGCCGGTCGCCGTGGTGGCGGCCGGGCTCGCTCTCCATGTTCTCGATCCGGGCGGCGTCGCGGGCCGGATTCAGGACCTCTCGCTGGCGCGGCTCGAATCCTCGATTCCCCTGGCGCAAACCAAGGCGAAGGCCGCAGCGGCGCCTGTCCGCTATGTCGACATCGATCAAACGAGCCTCGCCACAGTCGGCCCCTGGCCTTGGCCGCGCAGCGATCTGGCGCGCCTCGTCGCGAATCTCGGCGAAGCCGGCGCGAAGCTTGTCGTTCTCGATCTGCCGCTCGATGGCCCTGATCCGGTTGCACCCCAGCGCGTCGCCCCTCTGCTGCCCCAGGACAGCGATGGCGCCGCTCTTTCCGCAGCGCTCAGCCTGTTGCCGAACACCGACATCGCGCTCGCCCAGGCCATGAGCAGCGTGCCGGTCGTAACCCGGTTCGAGCTGGCCCATCTGTCATCGGACCCGGTTGCAGCCCTGCCGGGTGCGCCCCTTGAAGCCGCGGCCGGTGCCGCCCGCTGGCCCGACTTCTTCCGCGGCGGCCGCCCCCCGGCCCCCCGCTTCGCCAAGGCCGCGGTCGGTTCGGGCTCGGCTTTGCCCCTCCAACCGGAAGCCCCAGCCTATCGGCTGCCGTTACTCGTGACGGTGGCGGGCACCCTCCGCCCGACACTCCTGCTCGAAGCCGCGCGCCTTGCCCTCGGCGAGCGCACCGCCCGCGTCGAGCTTTTCAAGGCCGACTCGGTAACGGACCAATGGCTCGGCCGACCCGGTCTCGATGCGGCGGCTCTCGGTGCGCACAAAATTCCGTTAACCCGGTCGGGAGCGCTTCTGTTCGATCCGCGCGTGGGCGGCCATCAGCCCATCTCCGCCGGCTCCCTGCTGTCGGGCACGAAGCCGTCCGACCTCGCAGGCTCCGTGGTCGTGATCGGTGCCAGCGTCGCCCCCGAAGCGCGCTTGGTTGAGACACCCCAGGGCGCGCCCATCGCCTCGACGGCGGTGCTCGCGGGCGGGCTTCAGCAGATTCTGAAAAGCCAATTCATTACACGGCCGGTCTGGGCCGACAGCGGCGAAGAGATTTACCTCCTCCTCGTGGGCTTGGCGCTCTGCCTGTTGTTCGCCTATGCCCCGCTCTACTGGCCGCTGCTCACGGGTGTCGCCGCCGCGGTGGGGGCAGGCTACATCTCCTGGCTCGCGTTCTCCCGCGAGGCGTGGTTCATCGACGCCGCGCTGCCCAACATCGTCGTCGGGGCAACGCTGCTCGCCGGGCTCTACGCCCGAGCGAAGGCGGCGCATGCCAACGAGGAAGCAACCCGCGCGGCCGCCTTCAGCGCGCTCGGCATCACGCCCACCATGGGCAGCTTCCTGGCTCCCCGCCCGGCCTCCGTCGGGAACAAGGGCGAACTGCGCACGCTGACCGTCATGGTGTGCGAGATCCGCGGCTTCGAGGATGTGCTGACGCGCTATCACGACACTCCTGCTGCTCTGACGCGCCTCATCGGCCGGTTCCAGGAAGTGATGACCGAGGTCGTGCACAAGAACAAAGGCCTGGTGGCGACCTATTATGGTGCGCGCATCGTGGCCTATTGGAACGCGTCGGGCACCGACGCCGAGCACGCGTCGAACGCCTGCAACGGCGCGTTGCGCATGATCGACGCGCTTCAGCGTCTAAACGATGAATTCTCCGACGACGCGCGCCAGGACCTCGTCGCCTTCGAGCCCGTCAGCCTCAGCATCGGTGTTGAAAGCGGGCCGTGTGTCGTGAGCCTCGCCAAGGAAGGCGGCCGTCCTGAGCTCGTGACCGTGGGCGAGACGGTGGCGCTCGCCGAGGTGCTTGCGCGCCGCGCCGACAGCTATGGCCCGGCCGCGATCATCGGCGGTTCGGCTCAGCGCGACGCGCAGAAACTCTTCGCATTGCTTGAGATCGATTTCCTGCGCCTGCCGCACATGGCGGAGCCGGTGCGCGTCTTCGCTCTGTTGGGCAACCCGTTGGTCAAGGCGAGCCCGCGCTATCGCGCGCTCGAAGCGACTCACACCGAAATCTTCGCCGCCTACCGTGCCCAGAACTGGCCGCTCGCCCGCGCCCTTGTGCAAGAGTGCCGGAAGCTACCCGCCGCCTCGGGCAGACTTTACGATCTCTATGAGCGGCGAATCTCGACCTACGAGCGCGTCCCGCCCGAGTCGAGCTGGGATGGCGCGCACGAGCTGTCGGTCTCCTGATCAGGCGGATGCTTACGCTCAGGGTACGCGCCGAAACCTTTCCGCTGACCCAGCCCTTCACACTCGCGCGCGGCACCAAGACCGAAGCGCACGTCGTCACGGCGGACATCACCGATCCGCGATCAGGCCTCACCGGTCGCGGCGAAGCGGTTCCCTACGCGCGCTATGGCGAGACCGTGCAGGCGGTCGTCGCAGCCATGGAATCCTTCGCGCGGGAGCTCGGTGACGATGACCCACGCGGGCTCCTGCAGGAGCGCCTGCCGCCCGGCGCCGCACGCAATGCGCTCGACTGCGCGCTGTGGGATCTCGAAGCCAAGCACCGCGGCGTGCGGATCTGGAAGCTTTTGGGCGAGGACATGCCGGTTCCACTCGTGACGGCTTTCACACTGAGCTACGACACACCCGAGCACATGGCCGAGGCCGCGCGCGCGGCGTCCACGCGTCCCGTGCTGAAATTGAAGCTTGGGCGCGAAGGTGCGCATGAGCGCGTCGAAGCCGTGGCCGCCGCCGCACCGGCCGCGCGCCTCATCGTCGATGCGAACGAATCCTGGGATCTCGCGACGCTGCAGGCGCTCGCGCCGGATCTCGCCGGTCTCGGCGTTGCGCTGATCGAGCAGCCGCTGCCGGCCGGCACCGATGACGCGCTCGCAGAGTTCCGCTCGCCAGTTCCGCTGTGCGCGGACGAGAGCTGTCATACCCGCGCGGGCCTCGACGAACTTGCTCGCCGCTATCAGGTGGTCAATGTCAAGCTCGATAAGACCGGCGGGCTTACGGAGGCATTGGCGCTCAAAAGAGATGCGCGCGCCCGCGGCCTCGGCATCATGGTGGGCTGCATGGTGGCGACATCGCTTGCAATGGCGCCGGCCTGCTTGATCGCCCAAGGCGCGGAGTTCGTCGATCTCGATGGACCGCTCCTGCTCGTGCGCGATCGCATCCCGGGCTTGCGCTATGACGGCAGTGTCCTCCACCCTCCCGACCCGGAGGTGTGGGGATGACGCGTCTCTGGCTGGCCATCGGGTCACTGTGCGGATTTCTGGCGGTTCTGGCGGGCGCTTTTGCGACGCACGGTCTCGAGCGCAGCGGCTTGCCCGACGCCGCCAGACTATTCGACATCGCCACGCGCTATCAGTTCTGGCACGCTCTCGCGCTCATGGGCATCGCCTGGGTGGTGACGCTGGGTCCCGCACACAGGCTCGCGAATTTCGCCGGTTGGGCGTTTGTCCTAGGCATAGTTCTGTTTTCAGGATCACTCTACCTCTATGCCCTGACAAGCGTTCCCGAGCTGGTGTTTATCACCCCGGTGGGCGGGGTTTCCTTCCTCGTCGGATGGGCATTGCTTGCGTTGGCAGCTTTTCGCCTAAAGTGAGCCGATTTTGAGGGAGCTTTCCAGTATATAGTGCGGATCAATAATGAGCGCTTGATAGACCGATAGGGAGAGCTAGCTGTGGACACATCCGAGCTCCAGCGTCCGCGAAAGGTCGTGGCGTTCGATCATCTGTCCGACGAGTTTCGCACGGATTGGATCAAGACCTTTCGGCAATTGCGCGAAACGGCTCCGATCGCCTGGACAGAATCCCATGGCGGCTATTGGGTGGTTTCGAGCTACGAGCACGTGACCCGCATTGCAAGAGACTGGGAAACGTTTTCCTCCGCCAAGCATTACGACCCCGTTACACATACGGCGACCGGCGGGCTCACCATTCCAACCTTCCCGGCGCCCGCGAGCATTCCGATTGAAACCGACCCGCCGGTTTGGAATGTGTACCGGGATCTCCTCAATCCGTTTTTCGGACCCAAAGCCGTCGAGGCCCGCGGGCAAAAAGGCGAGCAGATGGTGTCCGCACTCGTCGACCGCGTGATCGAGCGTGGCTCGTTCGACATCGTGCTCGATCTGGCGAATCCTTTGCCGGCGCTGATGACGCTCGACCTGCTGGGCATCGAGACCGACGACTGGCACCGATGGGCGGAGCCCTTCCATGAACTCGTCTATATCGAAAAGACGTCCAAGGAATTCCTGAAGGTCCTCGACGATCTCAACTGGATTCGCGGGCAGCTCGCGAAAGAAGTTGCGGCCAACCGGGCAAAGCCTAAGCCGGGATTGTTCAGCGCGGTCTGCAACGGACAGATCGGCGGAAAGCCTATCGCAGAGGCGGACCTCGTCGAGATCGGCATGATGGTCCTTGTCGGCGGCGTGGACACCACGACAGCGCTGACCGCGAACACGTTGATGTATCTCCACAAGAACCGATCCGCGCGGAAGCACCTGATCGACAACCCCGACGCGTGGCCCATCGCCCGCGAAGAACTGATCCGCTTCTTCACTCCAGTCCACAATATTGTCCGCCATGCCACAAAGGACGTCGAAGTGGGCGGGCAGCTCATTTCAAAGGGCGATCGTATCCTCATGGCTTATTCGGGTGCCAACCACGACGCCGCTGCCTTCGACCGGCCTGATGACATCGTGCTGGGTCGCATGCCGAACAAGCATGTCGGCTTCGGGAACGGCATCCATCGCTGCCTCGGATCTTTCGTCGCCCGACTTATGTGGGACGTGATGGTCAAGGAAGTCCTGAACCGGATGCCGGATTACGAGGTGATCGAGACAGAAGCCGTCCAATATCCCCTCGTGTCCTCGATCAATGGCTGGATCAAGATTCCAGCCACCTTCACACCGGGAAAAAAGGTCGCGGCGGGGATGCGGCTTTAGGGGCACCGGTCCACCTCTTTGGCGGTGCAAAGCGCGCCGCACGTGATATACCGCGTCCGGAGCAACCGACATCCCTTCCGGACCCCTTGTGCTACGCCCAGACCTGACGATCGGCGCCTGCGACGCCCCTCCTCCAGCCACCCTACGAGGAACGCGCTCGCTGCGCATCCTCATGACGAGCTATCGATCGGCTCCTCTCACCGGGGGCCAGGGTGTTTTCTTGCGCCATCTATCGCGAGCGCTCGCCGATCGCGGCCATCGTGTCGACGTCGCGTCAGGGCCGCCCTACCCCAATCTCGACCCGCGTGTGCGTCTCATCGAGTTGCCATCCCTCGACCTCTATGCGCGCCCACGCACCTGGCTCGGCATTCCGGCGCTGCCGTGGCGGGACGTCCGCGCTCCGATCGACATCACCGAATATCTTCTGCACATCTGCGGGCGTTTCGGCGAGCCTTACAGCTTTGGCGAGCGGCTTGCGCGCTACATGAAGAACCGCATCGGCCACTACGACATCGTCCACGATAATCAAACTCTCTCTCACGGCGTGCTCAAGCTCAAGGAGATGGGATTCCGTGTGGTCGGCACAATTCACCATCCGATCACCCGCGATCTCAAGCTCGCGCTCGACGCGGCGGAGGATCGCAAGGCCCGCGCGCTCGTCCGGCAGTGGTACGGCTTCGTCCATATGCAGAAGGAGGTGGTGCGCGCGCTTGACCCGATCATGGTCATCTCTCAAAGCGCGCGCCGGGACGCCGCGGAAGATTTCGACATTCCTCTCGACCGGCTGCATCAGATACATCTCGGCATCGACACCGAGACGTTTGCGCCGCAGCCGCTCGCGCCGCGTCACGAGCGCCGCCTCATTGCGACCGTGAGCGCGGACGTGCCGTTGAAAGGCCTGTCCTACCTCGTCGGCGCGCTGGTCCGGCTCCGCCCCCGCTATCCCGATCTCGATCTCACCATCGTGGGCACGCTGCGCGACGGGCCCGCGCGACGGCTCATCGAGACTCACGATCTCGGCAGCCGCGTGCGCGTCATCAGCGGCCTGACCGACGCGGAGCTTGCGCGTGAATACGCCGCAGCGACGATCGCCGTATGCCCTTCACTCTATGAGGGCTTCGGCTTGCCGGTCGGCGAAGCCATGGCCTGCGAGACGCCGGTTATCGCGACACGCGCCGGCGCGCTCCCCGAGCTCGTGGGCGACGCGGGGGTTCTCGTGCGCCCGGCCTGCGAGAATGCACTGGCGACCGCAATCGTGAGTTTGCTGGAAGATCCCGACCGGCGCGCAATGCTCGGTCGTGCGGGTCGCGCCCGCATTCTACGCGAGTTCACCTGGGAAAAGGCCGCTCAGCGGACCGAAGCGCTTTATCATCGCGCGCTCGCCCCATGCTGACGGTGGAGCTCGACACGCTTGGCCTCGAGGTGGGCGCCGCGGTGCTCGACCTCGGCTGCGGCCGGGGGCGCCACATGCACGCGCTGCAGGCGCGTACCGATCTCCGTATCGTGGGCGTCGATTTGAGCCTCGCGGATCTCGAGGCCGCGCGCGCGGGTCTCACCTCGGACACGGCCGCTCTCTGTGTCGGCGACACGCGGCATCTGCCGTTCGGGGACGCGGCATTCGATGTCGTCATCTGCGCGGAGATGCTGGAGCACATCCGCGACTATCGCCTCGCCATCGCGGAGATTGCTCGTGTGCTGAAGCCGGGCGGGCGGCTCGGCGTGAGCGTGCCGCGCGACTGGCCGGAATGGATTTGCTGGCGTCTCAACAGCGCCTATCGCAGGGCGCCCGGCGGACATGTGCGGATCTTCAATGCCCGCGCCCTCAAGCGGGATATCGAGGCTGCGGGCTTGCACCATCGCCGCACCCATGGCGCGCATGGCCTGCACGCGCCCTATTGGTGGCTGCAATGCCTCCTTTGGGATCGGCGGGAGCAGGCGCGCTCCGTCGCGCTTTATCACCGCTTTCTCGTCTGGGACATCATGAAGCGTCCACGGCTGACACGCCTGCTCGCTTGCATTGCGGATCCACTGATGGGCAAGAGCGTCGTCCTCTACTTCGACCGGAACACACGTCCCGCATGACCCTTGCCGTTCTCGATGACGACATTTTCCCCGGCAGTTTCTATGCAGGCGCGGTGCGTACGATCCTCGATCTACAGCAAGGGGACGGCGCCATTCCATGGCATGACGGCGGCGTGTTCGATGCCTGGAACCATGTCGAAGCGGCGATGGGGCTTGCGGTCGCGGGTCATGCAGAGGCCGCGCGCCGCGCTTTTCTTTATCTTGCCGAGACGCAGGAGCGGGACGGATCCTGGTGGGGCACCTATCACGGCGATACGTCGGGCAAGAAAATTCGTGACACGAATTTCTGCGCCTACATCGCGACCGGGATTTGGCATTCCTATCTCTTGACCGGTGACCGCACGGTGCTGGCGGAGTTCTGGCCCGTTGTCGCGGGTGCGCTCGGCTTCGTGCTATCGCTCCAGACCGACGACGGCGACATTCGTTGGGCGGCACGGGATGCGCACACGCAGGAGGATGACGCGCTCATCGCAGGATGCGCTTCGATCTACAAGAGCCTCGAATGCGGAATTCTGATTGCCGACGCATTAGGGAAGCCTTCACGCGACTGGCAACTTGCGCGCGCTCGTCTCGGCGATGCATTGCGCATGAAGCCCGAGCGGTTCGACCGCACCTGGCCGAGCAAATCCAATTTCTCCATGAGTTGGTACTATCCCGTGCTGGCGGGCGTTCTGCGCGGACGCGACGCGCGGCACCATCTCGCAGCGCGTTGGCGGGATTTCGTAGCGGAAGGCTTCGGCTGCCGTTGTGTTCAAGAGCAGCCCTGGGTCACGGTGGCCGAGGGTGCCGAGCTCGCAATTGCCCTGACCGCAGCCGGCCAGCGCGCGCAGGCCTTCGAAATGCTGCGCTGGCAGCATCAATGGCGCGCGACGGACGGCGCTTACTGGATGGGTTACCAGTTCGAAACGAACGCCCACTGGCCGCGAGAGAAGCCGGCCTGGACCGCGGCCGCCGTATTGCTTGCCGCCGATGCCCTGAGCGGCACAACCCCCGCCGCGCGACTTTTCACCGAAGTCGCTGTGGCCGACAGCGCTATCTAACGCGCTTGAGCAGCGCCAGCGATTTGATGAAACCCACTTCTTCGAAGCTGCCGGCGCGACGCGCCAGCGTGTAAATCCCGAAAGGCGGCCGACCGCCATCCGCGGGATTGGGAAAGACGTCGTGGATGGCGAGAATGCCGCCCGGCGCAAGATGGGGTGTCCAGCTGACATAGTCGCCGAACGCCGTCTCCATGGAATGGCCGCCATCGATGAACACGAAGGCGAGCGGGCAGTGCCAGTGGCGCGCGACGACCATCGAGTCACCGATGACCGGGATCACCGTTCCCTCGAGGCCGGCCCGGCGCAGGGTGTTGCGAAAATGTGGGAGCGTGTCCATCGCACCTGCTGCGGTGTCGAACAGATCCGGATCGTGATAGAGCTGGCCCGGCTGGTTCTCTTCCGACCCCCGATGGTGATCGACCGCGAACAGAACCCCGTTCCGCTCGCGGCAGGCTGTGCCCAGATAGACCGTGGACTTGCCGCAATAGCTGCCGATCTCGAGGCAGGGGCCGTGTGCCGCTTGGGCAAGCGCCGTGTCGTAGAGGGCTCGACCCTCTTCAGGGTCGAGAAAACCCTTAACCGTGTCGATATCGAGGGGAAGGCGCATGGGGATACCCGTGAGGGGGAACTAAATCAAATTTTCGACGTTTCGGGCCTATTGGCGGAAGGAACAGGCTTCGCGTCATGCAGGCTGATTATTATAGGCAGAAAGCAAGAGAAATACGGGCTGTGGCCGTATTTATGAGCCCTGGGTCCTCGCGTGCCCAGTTGCTCAGGCTGGCCAAGTCCTATGACAAGCTTGCGAATCTCGCCGATCAGGCAACCGTCTATCAGGCCCACAATGGGCTCGATCGGGATCGGCAAAGGCCCGGCTCCCGCTTGGAGTGAGGCCGCTTCAGGCACCATCAACCAAACCGCAACTTCCTTGCCTCACCATGCCGTTCTCGCGCCCGGGACGTAGGGAGGCCCGCGCGCCGGCGGTGGGGGATTTGCGCTCATGAAGATTCTGGTGGTCGACGATTACAGCACGATGCGCCGCATCATCAAAAATCTGCTGACCCAGATCGGCTATGCCGATGTGGACGAGGCAGAGGACGGCTCAACCGCGCTTAAGAAGCTTCGGAGCGCCAATTATGGCCTCGTTATCTCCGATTGGAACATGGAGCCGATGACGGGCTACGATCTCCTGAAGGAAGTGCGCGCCGACGAGAAGCTGCGCACAACCCCGTTCATTCTGGTCACCGCCGAAAGCAAGACGGAAAACGTCGTCGCTGCTAAAAAAGCCGGGGTCGACAACTACATCGTCAAGCCGTTCAACGCCGCCACGCTTCAGCAGAAGATCAATTCCGTACTGCCCGGACACGCATGATGACCGAAGCCCGCTTTGTCGCCTCGGCATCTTATTATGAAGAGCTCGAGGCCGCTGTTCTCCAAACGCCGCGTGGCCGATGGTTCCTGCGCGAATTTGCGGCGCGTAACCGTCAGGCCGACACACTCGTTACGCTCAAGTCGATCGATCGACTCCTCCATGCCGTCAAGCACGAAGCCTCTCTCGGCCCGGTGGAGATCCTTCGGCGGGAATTACATGAAATGAGCCATGCCATCGCCCAGACGCGCCGCGAGATCGCGGCGATCAAGCCGTCCGATCCCAGTCACAACCGCATTATGGCGGCGACGGAAGAGCTTGACGCGATCGTGACCGCCACCGAGCGGGCGACAGGCGACATTCTGACCGCCGCCGAGCGGCTTCAGGAGCTGGCGAAGACCCTCCGCGAGCAAGGCGCCACCGAGCGCCAATGCGATGAGATCACGGCACTCGCCACGAACATCCTGGTCGCTTGCTCTTTCCAGGATCTGACCGGTCAGCGCACCACGAAGGTCGTCAACGTGCTTCGCTATCTGGAACAGCGCGTCAACGCGATGATCGACATCTGGGGCGTCGATGGGGTCACTCCGATCGAGGACGAAAAGGACATCAATCCTGACCATCAGCTTCTGAGCGGTCCGGCCCGCGAAGGCGAAGGCGTGTCTCAGGAGGACATCGATCGCCTCCTGAGCTCAGATGGCGCAACCAGTGCGGACGGATCGGAAGAAAAGCCGGAGCCGATCGATCAGGACGCTATCGACGCCATGTTCGCCTGATCCCATCACTTTTTTGGGCGCTTCTCGCCCGGCCTTCGGAATACCGTTAGACTTATGCCTCGGCTTAAGATTCCGAAAGCACAATCATGCGAGTTCTCTCTCCGATCTTGCCGGCTCTCGCTGCGGCGAGCGTCCTCGCCGCTGCAACACCCGCGCTCGCGGATAGCGATCACTGCATCTTTCTCAGCAGCATCAACGGCTTCAACGCGATCGACGACCATGCGGTCATCGTCTACACCGGCGTGCGCAAAGCCTATCGCATCGATGTGGCGGGCTATTGCAGTGGGCTCCGCGACACAGAAACCCTTGCGATCGACTCGCGCGACGGGCGCGTGTGCTGGCCGTCCAACAATTACATCGTGACGAGCTATGGCCGCTGTCTCGTGACCTCGGTGCTGCCGATGGCGGATGAGAAGCAGAAAGACAAGAAACCGGCCCAGGACTAGGCTGGCTGCTTGCTCATCCCGCGGTCAGCACGCCGACCCTGTAGAGTCTTTCCGCCGCCTGCCGGCGGAAATTGGACACGTCGCTCATCACGGCATTGACGAACGTCTCCTTGCTCGCGGGCGTGCCCTCCTTGTCCTTGAGCTCGAGACCGCGCGCCTTCAAGGAATCGAACACCGGACCCAGATCACCGCCAAGCACGGCATGGAGCAGCCACCGCTCCTGCATCGACAAGAGGACGCGCATGCCGGTGACAGGAGCGGCAAATGCAACGCCTTCGGGATTGTCCAGATTGTTTTCGAGAAAGCCTTCGTTGAGCACGCCGTTCATCGCAAGCGCTTCGGGCAACGGACCGGTCACCAAAGACACGCCGTTGCGGATCAGCGTGATGAGACCGAGGCCCGTCGCGAGCTGGATCGCCTTGAGGAGCCGTGGCCGCGCGTGCTTGCGCATCTCAGGTCTCTCGACGAGCTCGCCGACCGTGAGCGCGTGACCTTCGAGCGCACGGAAGAGCTCCGTATAGACCTGGGCCGTAAGATCGATACCCGTCTGCTGGGACATCTGCTGGCGCGCGAGCGTGTCGTCGCCAACCGAAAAGCGCGTCAGGCGGAACGGCGCAAGCGCCTCGCTCAAATCTTCCGCGGCCAGCTTGGGGCCCTTGGCGTAAAGGTCCGCGCGCGCTTGCCGATTGCTGGCAAAGTCCTGCAGGAGCTCGCTCAGCTCGGGCGTGCGGGCGGCCTCGACCATCGGGCGTGTCTGGAGCGGCACCGAAAGCTCGATATAGTTGAGATCCAGCTGGCCGTTGCCGACATAACGCAAGCCGGCCGCGGCCATCGCGTTGCGTACTTCGCTGTGATACAGCGCCTGGGCGCGCGAATGCAGAACCTCATGAACGCCGAGAGACGGGTGCGTCTGCGCGATGCCCTGCAGCGCCTGCGCCGCGGCGGGATAGGCGTTGAAGAAAACCGCGCCGCCGCGCGCCAGGTCGATCGTGCGTTGAACCGCCCCGGCCAGACGCGTGACCGGATCACCGTCGAGGGTTTCCGCCGTGCCGCGCAGCAGCGCATAGAGCGTGTCCATGGCGGCATTGCCGGGCAGCGCCGAATATTGCACGCACACAATGCCGTTGTCGTTGAGAGCACGATGCGCACGTGTCAGCGTATGCGCACGCTCGTCGGGACCAAGCCAGGAGAGAATGGTCGACAGTGCCAGGATGTCCGCCTGCGGAAGATCCGCGTCGGCGGCAGGCATCGGCCTGATGTCGAGATTGGCGAGCCCGGCATTGGACGCAAGCTTGCGCGCGCGCTCGAGTTGCCCCATGTCGGATTCGAGTCCGACGAATTTCGCATCCGGGTAGGAGGCCGCCAGCACCGCAAGCGCGAAAGCCGGCCCGCAACCCTGCTGCACATACGTAAAGCCCTCTTCGCGCGGGCCGCCGGGCACGCCATGGGCGGCGGCGATCCAACTTGTCTGCAACGGCGATTGATAGGCGAGAAACGACGAATACAGTCCGAAATCAAGCGGACCCAGGGTGTTGTCGTTCGCCGTCCCGGCGCCATTCGCCTTTTCCGCCATGGTCTCCCCCGATCGGTCTTATGCGCGACGGACGAGCGTCGGCGTGTGCGTTTAGCATGGGAGCCCCCCCGAAGCGCAAGGCCTGGTTGAAAGGTCAGGAGCCCTACGGCGGACTTGACCAGACTTTCGGCCAATGGTTCGTTTACCCCCGCTTTGTCTCGAGGGGAGTTGCGTATGAAGAATTCAGCTGCTTGCAGACCGGCTGTCCTGGGGATTCTGGGCGCATGCGCGCTGATGGTCGCGGCCAATGCTCCCGCCTGGGCTCAGCTCGGCGAGGACGCAAGGTCCGCTGCGCAAAAGGACTGCCTCAATCTTGATGGCAAGATCCCGGACAAGCGTGCAATCGACGGGTGCACCCTGCTGATCAACAACCTCGAGATGAACCCTCAGGTCGAGGTGACCTTGCGCTATCTGCGCGGATCCTATCTGGTCGACGACAAGGACTATGACCGCGCGCTTCTCGATCTCGACCGCGTGGTCGCGATCTATGATACAGCCCAGGACAAGACCAGCTGGCGGCCGGAAGCCATCGAGAAGGTCACCTGGAGCTATGAATGGCGCGCCGCCGCTCACATGGCGCTCAACCGCTGCGAGGACGCCACGGCGGACTATGTGAAGGCCTCGCAGATGGCCAAAGAGATCACCGAGCGCGACAAATACAAGACCGCCGCCCTGAACGCCTGCAAAGGTCGCCAATAGAGCTATACGCCAGCTTCGAAAGCCTTCAGAAGCGCCTCGACGGCAAGAACCGGCGTCGTCGTGCCGCTCGCCACTTCACGCTCGAGGCGGCTGAGCAGCGGCCTCACATGCCTGTCGGTCTTGAAGGCGTGCATCAAGCGATCCTGCACCAGCGCCCACATCCAGCGCACCTGCTGGCCGCGCCGTCGCTCATCGAGCGCGCCATTTTCCGACATGATCGTGT
>Ga0081455_10004143_pt1 | contig 16366 bp, 17 predicted proteins | sample TabmetS3T2R1_FD_70207 | JGI IMG/M metagenome (GOLD analysis project Ga0081455, IMG submission 70207) | Tabebuia heterophylla rhizosphere microbial communities from the University of Puerto Rico - S3T2R1 | ecosystem: Host-associated > Plants > Roots > Rhizosphere ... | reverse complement strand
AGCCAGGTCTCGATCTCAGCCGACTCCACCCGGGTCCACTACATCCTCGACCAGGCCGAGATCCCGACCTTCCAGGACGCGCAGAGCTTCGACGCGGACGGCAGTGGAGCGATCGACGGTCACGAGCGGACGGAGCTGCTGCGGCAGAAGCTGGGCGAGATCGCGCCCGCGCTCGAGCTGACCGCCGACGGGCGCCCGCTGCCGCTCTCCCAACCTCGCGACGCGACGCTCTCGTTCCCACCTGGCCAGGGCGGGCTCGTCCTGACGCGGGTCGAGGCCGACTTCACGGCGGCGCTGCCGGACGGCGCCAGGAACGTCGCGCTCCACGACGGCACCTACGACGGGCGTGTGGGCTGGAAGGCGGTGCAGGTCCTGCCCGGCGCCGGGACGGACGTTCGCTCGACGGTTCCGGCAGCCGACCCGACCAACGGCCTGCGCGCCTATCCGCAGGACCTGCTCTCGAGTCCGCTGGACGTGACCTCCATGACGGCCTCGTTCGCACCCGGCGAGAGTACGCCGTCGTCGGGGTCGTCGTTCGACGCTGCGGGCGAGTCGGCCGCGCGGCCCGGCGTGGAGAGTGGACCGTTCACCGGACTGCTCACGAACCGCGGCCCGGCGCTGGTCACGCTCGCGCTGCTGCTCGCGGTGGGGTTCGGCGCGTGGCACGCGCTGCTTCCCGGCCACGGGAAGACGCTGATGGCGGCCTACATGGTGGGTTCGAAGGCCAGGATGCGTCAGGCCGTATCGGCGGGATCGGCCGTGGCGGTGATGCATACCGCCTCGGTGCTGGGGCTCGGCCTCCTGGTCCTGACGCTCGAGCGCACGTTCCGGCCCGAAGCGCTGTACCCGTGGCTGGGGCTGCTCTCGGGACTCGTCGCGCTCGGACTGGGTGCCTACCTCCTGATCTCCCGGCTGGCCTCGTGGGGGGCCGCGCCTCGGGGGTGGGGGCGTGCCCACGACCACGTCGACGGTGAGCATGACCACCACGAACACCGCGCCGGCACCTCGACCCACGGCCACGGCCTGGGTCGGCACACCCACGCGATGCCCGCCGGTGGGCCGCTCTCGGCGAAGGGTCTCGCGGCCCTCGCCCTGGCCGGCGGGATCCTTCCCGCCCCCAGTGCCCTCCTGGTGATGCTCGGCGCGATCAACGCCCACCGGGTGGGGTACGGCCTCGCCCTCGTGGTGGCCTTCAGCGCGGGGTTGGCGGCGGCGCTGACCGTGATCGGCATGGGCGCGCTGAAGGCGCGTGATGCGATGGCGCGACGCCTGACGGGGGTGATGGGGCGCTTGATCCCCGTGCTCTCCGCGGGGGCGATCGTGGCCGTGGGCGGCTTCCTCACCCTCCGCGCCCTGACCCAGGTTTGATGCACCGGGTCTGGAGCCCCGATCCAGGGTCTCCGGGAGCGCTCAGGCGGCTTCGACGGCGCCGTCGGAACCCGTCGAGCCCTGGGGGGCCGAGATCGCGCCGCGCCACTGCACGTCCGTCGGTGCGGCCGGCTCCACCCCGCCGGGCTCCACCGAGATCCACAGCTCGTCGTACCGGCCAGCTTCGAACGGCAGGGCCAGGAACACGCGACCATCCTCGGGCAGGAAGTCCCCCACGAACGTCGGCTGTCCTTGCGTGACCACCCACACCGCATAGACGGACCCGGCCGGCGGCGGGGGCACGTCGTTCCCGAGCACGTAGAAGCGCTCCACGCCCGGCGCCGAGAGCTCCTGGACCGGGCCGACCGGCACCCGGTTCGCGTCGGCGCGCAGCGCCATCTCCGTCGCTCCACGAAGGTCTTCGGCCTGCGCCCTCGCCGTGCGAGCGCGGATGCCCTGGTTCACCGAGAGCCCGGCGAGGCCGACCATCGCGGCGACCCCGGCGGCGACGACCACGATCTGCAGGGAGCGCCGACGCACGTGCTGCGACCCCAGCTCGAGGTGCAACCTGGGCAGCAAGGTCTCGGGGGGTGCCACGGGGTCGGCGTCGAGCGCGAGGTCGGCCGCCACGTCCTGGAACGCGGTGACCGTGGCACGACAATCGTCGCAGACGGGGACGTGCTCGGCGAGCAGCCGATCGACCCGGGCGGCGTCCTCGTCGGTGAGGCTGCGCAGCACGTAGCCGGCGAGCAGCTCGTCGATCTCGTCGTGGTCCAGGATCACACCTCGTCCTCTCGCTCGAGCATGCGGCGGAGCTTCCGCATCGCCGCCAACGTCCTCGTCTTCACCGTGCCGACCGGCACCTGGATCCGATCCGCGATCTGCACCTGCGTCATGCCTCCGAAATACGCCAGCTCGAGCACCTGTCGCTGCTCCGGGGGGAGCTTGTCGAGCGCCGCTCGCACCTCGCCACGCCGGATCTCGATGTCGACCGCGTCGACCACGCCCCCCGCAGGGTCTTCGACCGTCACGGCCTCGAGGTTCGCCGCCTTGTCCTGCCGCTTGCGGAGGCGCTCCTCGCGACGAACGGTGTCGACGGCGCGATGGTGCACGAGCGAGAGGAAGAACGTCCGGAAGGTGCCCCGGGCCGGGTCGAAGGCCTCCGGGGCGCGCCACAGGGCCATGAACGCGTCATGGACGACGTCTTGTGCCAGGACTTGCTGGCCCGTCACCCGGAAGGCCAGCCCGAACGCCGGCGCGCCGTAGCGGCGATAGAGCTCGTCGAACGCCGTCCGGTCGCCCGACGCGAGCCGGCGATGCAGCTCGAGGTCGTCGATGTCGTGCACCGCCGGGATTCTCCCAGGGCGGGCTTCGGTCTCCGGTGGGACGGGTCCGACGGGGGGGGCGGCGGTAGCATCGCGCTCGTGCTCGTCCGCCTCTATTCCCGGCCCGGATGCCACCTCTGCGACATCGCGCGCGAGGTGATCCTGCGAGAGCGCGCGCGGACGTCGTTCGCGTTCGAGGAGGTCGACATCGAAGGGGACGACACGCTGGAGCTCGAGTACGGGATCAGGATCCCCGTGGTTGCCGTGGACGGCGAGGAACGGTTCGAGATCGAGGTTGATCCCGCCGAGTTCCATGCGGAGGTGACACTCCCTCGTGGGGCGGAGCGAGACGCCTTGTGACCTTGTGAACGCCTGAGGGCGCGCGGTACCCTCACGCCCATGCGACCGGAGCCCGGACCGTGGTGAGGGATCGTTCGATCCCCGAAGCCACGGTCGGGCGGTTACCGGTGTACCTGCGTGCGCTGGTCGATCTCGCGGCATCGGGCACGACCACCGTGTCGTCGGAGGCCCTCGCGGATGCGGCGGGCGTCAACTCCGCGAAGGTCCGCAAGGACTTCTCGCACCTCGGCTCGTACGGCACGCGGGGAGTGGGGTACGACGTCGCCTACTTGATCCATCAGATCCGCCGGGAGCTGGGGCTCACCCAGCACTGGGCGATCGTGATCGTGGGGATCGGCAACCTGGGGCACGCGCTCGCGAACTACCGTGGGTTCGCCGAGCGCGGGTTCCGGGTCGCGGCGCTCGTGGACGACGATGCGGCGAAGGTGGGGGAGCGGGTCGGCGAGCTGACGATCCACCATCTCGACGATCTCTCGGATCTCGTGCTGTCGCTCGACATCGCGATCGGCGTCATCGCGACGCCAGCCACGGCCGTCCAAGACGTCGCGGATCGGATGGTTGCGGCGGGGCTCCGATCGATCCTGAACTTCGCACCGGCCATGGTGAACGTGCCGCCCGGCGTGTCGGTCCGCAAGGTGGACCTCGCGGTCGAGCTCCAGATCCTCGCGTTCTACGAGCAGCGCAAGGCGACCCTTGCTGAGGTCAAGAAGCGAGGTCGTGCGGTGGCGGATCTGCCCGGGGCGAGGACCCGAACGGTTCCAGCTACTTCGCGATCGTGATCCAGAGCAGTGCCAGGACCACGAGCATCATCACGCCCAGCAGGATGAATTGCACGGATCCCTGGTCCAGGAGAGGTACCTCTGCGCCGAACATCGCTACCTCCTCTCGCCAGGCATCGATTCAGGCCGGCCCGTACCAGGCCGGTGCGCCGCCGCCGGTGAGGAACTCCTTGCGTTTCTTCTCGGCGCGATCGAGCAGCGGCAGATGGATCAGGAACAGCAGGAGCGAGCCCACGAGGAACATCACCGAGTAGCGAGGCACGCTCCCGTCGTCGAAGTACAGCGACACGGTCCACAGGGGACCGCCACCGGTGAAATGTGACGTGACCACCGCCAGCTTCGTGCCGTCGTCGTTCGTAGCGAACCGGATCGAATCGACCGCGAACTGGGTCCCCTGGATCGCGGTCGGGTCCGTGTCCTCGAGCCCGAGCTCTTGGTTCGACTGCTCGGCCAGGAACGACGTCACCGCGCTGCTCGCGCTCTGGATGTCGGCGTCCTGGGCCTGCGTCGGTTCCGTCCAAGGTTGTCCCGGATAGTCCCCGAACGTCGTATACGCGTCCGAGGTCGCGCCGGTCGTGGCCTCCAACGCGACCCACGCGGCCTCCGCCCCCCGTGGGCCCTGGTTCTTGGGGGTCGTTGGTCCCTGCGAGATCCAGAACCCCGTGAGCCACAGCGTCGACTGGATGATCATCCAGCCCGAGAAGGCGACCATCAGCACGAGGTAGCCCATCCACCGGCCCAGCACGAAGGTCAGCAGCAGATAGATGCTGCCGACGAAGATGATCAGCCCCATCACCACGACGCCGATGCCCTTCCACATCACGCCGCAGTCGACGGCGAACCCGAGGCAGCTGTTGGCGGCCACCATCTACGGATCCCTCGGGTTGCCGTGGCCCGGCGCTGCCAGGGCGCGTGCGGACGCGTCGGGGTTCAGACAGACGTTGTCCTCGAAGGGCACGTTCTCGGAGCTCATCGCGACGAGGTAGTTCACGAGGTCGTTGATCTGCTGGTCGTCGAGCGCCCCCTGGAACCGGATGCTCCACGACGGCATCGGGGTGGGCGCTCTGCCCTCCTCGATCACCTGCTTGATGTCCGCGGTCGAGAAGATCGCCGCGTGGGGCGGGTTCCCGAACGGGCCCGCGCAGATGTTCGTGAGGTTCGCCGAGACGAACACGTCGTTGCCTTGCTGGATCGGCATCCCCCGAAGCTCCGGGCCGTGGCACCGGACGCACCCGACGCCGAGCTGGTTCTCCTCGGAGAACAGCTGCACGGCTCGCGCGCCACGGTCGATCGCCGCCGTCTTCAGCTCCTCCTCCTGCTTGAGGTTCTCCGACGGTTCACGCAGCCAGACGAACGGCACGAACAACACGAGGAACGCCACCGTCAGGACGCCCCACCCCTGCAGTTTCTGCAGGAGCGGGGTTTCGAGCGCGGGATCGGACGGACCGGGGCGCATGCCCGCGGGGATGTCGGGCTGCTGCTCACGGGTGCGCCCTCGCAGGTAGAGGGCGGCGGCGGCGGTCGCGACGAGGATCGCGCCCAGGACCAGCAGGAGGACCCCTGCGGTGCTCGTCGCTGCCAGCATGCTCGCGTTCCCCCCGCTATCCCGGCGCCACGCAGAACGGGCCCTGCGGCGGCTCGTCGATCGTGTTGGTGCCTCGGGGCGGCCCGGGGATCCGCTCAGACGTATCGACGAGGACGTTGCCCGACCCGTCGACGGAGATCTTGAATCGTTCGAGGCCCGTCGGCGCCGGACCCAGCTGGTACTCGCCGGCCTCGTTGTACTTCGACCCGTGGCAGGGGCACTCGAACCACTTCGAGGTCAGGCAGAACGGGACCCGGCACCCCAGGTGCACGCACCGTTGATACAGGGGCATCAGGCCATCGGTCGTGGCGCCGACGGCGGCGTAGTCGGCGTCGGCCGTCGGATGCCCGTCGTAGGGCACGATGTAGAAGCGACCGGTGCCGTTGTAGACCGGGGCCCCCGTGTCCTGGATCTGGTTCTTGATGTCCTCGAGGTTGCCGGCCACGATCAGCGACCCGAACCCGCCGCGAAGGTTCGGCCACAGGAACGCGAGCGTCGCGACCCCGAACTGCGCGCCGAACACGAGCAACGACGTCAGCAGAGACTTCCGGAAGAAGTCGCGGCGCGACATCGACGCGACGGGTTTGCTCGGCACTTCGAGCTGCCCGCTCGCGCTCACCCGGGCCGCCTTCTGGGCTCGCAGGAACGACAGCCCGAAGGCGATCGCGAAGATGTTCAGGGCGACCAACACCGCGATCGCGGCGGCCGTGCCCGACGAGATCGCGACGACTGCGCGCGCAAGGATTGCGTCGGACAGGCTCGACCCCGTCACAGCTCGAAGAACACCCCCTGAGCCCACGGCCAGATCCAGTTGTAGCCGGGCCCGCGGAAGAACGAGCCGATGATCGTGAGCACCGCGCCGAACATGAACAGGATCGTGAACAGCGTGATCGCGATCTTGCGGTCACCGGCCTTGATGCTCGGGTTGCGATCCACGAACGGCACCGCCGCGAGCCCGACCAGGATGAACGTCGGGATCGTGATGCCCGCGATCATCGGATGGAAGTAACGGAGCAGCTCCTGCAGCCCGAGGAAGTACCACGGTGCCTTCGACGGGTTCGGGGTCAGGTTCGGGTTCGCCAGCTCTCGGAGCGGCGCGTTGACGAATGCCGAGAAGAACGTCAGCGCAACGGTCAGGATCATCATCGCGACGAACTCTTCGATCAGCAGGTGCGGCCACACGTTCACGCGGTCGCCTTGCTCCCGCTCCACCCGCTGGATCCCCTCAGGCGGCACGAGCGCCAGCAGTCGGTGCTTGTCGTCGACCCCCTTCTTCGGGGTCGGCACGTTCCCGGTCGGCAAGGGGGCCTCACGCACCGGGGTGGTGATCGGCGCGGCGGCGACCATGGTCGTCGCCGCGCCCGCGGGTGCGGATGCCGCCGCGGCCGCTGTCGCGGCAGCTGCGGCCGGAGCTGCGGCCCCGTCGCCGCCGGCCGCGGCCGCCGGCGCCTTGGGCGCCTTCTCGAGCGCGGCCGCCTCCTCGGGGTTCGCGATCCGCCACGCCCGGATCGCCTTGGATCGAGCGCGCCCCTCCGCGACACGGGTGTCGACGCCGGCCGCGGCCTGCGCGTCGAGCTCCGCCTGATAGGCCGCGAGGTCCTTCGGGCTCTCTTCCCAGCTCATCGACGATCCTTCATCTAGAGCGGCCCCGAGATGCCGCCGTCCTTGCGGATCCGCCAGAAGTGCACGGCGAGGAAGATCACGAGGACGAACGGGAGGGCCAAGACGTGCAGGACGTACCACCGCAGGAGCGTGTTCGGGCCGACGACGACGCCGCCGAGCAGCAGGAAGTTCGCCTGCTTCGCGACGAACGGGGAGTACCCGGCGAGCGAGGTCCCGACCGTGACGGCCCAGATCGCGAGCTGGTCCCACGGGAGCAGGTACCCGGTGAACGAGAGGCCGAGCGTGAGGAACAGCAGGATCACGCCGACGACCCAGTTGAATTCTCGCGGCGGCTTGTACGCGCCGGTGTAGAAGACGCGGGCCATGTGCAGCGCCACGCTGAAGACCATCAGGTGCGCGCCCCACCGGTGCAGGTTGCGGACCAGGTCCCCGAAGAACACCGAGGTCCTGATCGCCTGCATGTCGGTGTAGGCCTGCGCCCCGCCGATGTCGGCGGTCGGCCGGTAGAAGAACATCAGGAAGATGCCCGTGATCGTCAGCAGGATGAACAGGAAGAAGGACAGCCCGCCCAGGCAGAACGTGTAGGTCAGCTTCAGTCCGTGCCGCTTCACCTTGACGGGGTGCAGGTGGTAGAGCACGTTGTTCATCGTGGCCAGGGCACGGTCGCGGGACGTGTCCTTGTAGCCCTTCCGGAAGATCGAGCCCGGCCGGAACATCGACTTCCAGACTTCGCTTTCCCGGATCCGATCGCCCACCTCGCTGGGCGACGGAGGCTTCAGCTTCAACGGACCTCCACTCCTCGGCTCTTCCTGCTGCGGAGCTCGATCACGCGCCGCGCCGACCTACTCCGCCGCCGCCTGCGACATCGGGACCTCGGCCATCTCGCGCCGTGCGCCCGGGGCTGCGTCCTCCGGCAGTCGCGCATAGTACAGCGTGTCGGTGGGGCAGCGGTCGACGCACACCGAGCAGCGCGTGCAGGCGTTGTCGTCGACGACGAAGATGGCGGAGGCGACGTCGACCTCGTCCTCCACGGCATCCTCGCGGGCACCCTGCACGATCCCGGTCGACAGCATGAAGATGCAGTTCCACGGGCACACGTCCTCGCACGCGCGGCACAGGATGCAGTTGTCGGGGTCGAGCATGAGGTGCTTGGGCGACTTCACGCCTTGCGAGAGCCATGCGGGGTCGACGGCCTCGACCGTGTAATCCTCGTGGATGTCGACCTCGGTCTTGGTGAACGGCATGCGACCCCCTACCTGTATCCGCCGGTGGGTCGGCTGGCGCCCGCGGTGCCTCGGAGCTTGCGGCGCCAGTTCTGCATGATCGCGGCACCCACGAGCGTGACGATGATCGGCAGCGTCACCAACCCCATCGCGACCGCGTCGCGCAGCTCCTTCAACCAGTAGCCGTCGATCGTCACGGTCCACAGCAGCTGTTGGGGCGCCGCACCGTCCCACTTCAGCTTCTGGTCGGCGAAGTACAACCAGAACGAAGGGATGACCGAGGTGGTGATCGTGAGGAACAGCGTGAGTCCGACGGAGAACACGACCGCCGTGGTCCACGTCCATTCGAAGCTCTTGAGGAACGCCTCGACGCGCTCCTTCCGGGAGGGGGTGGCGGGCGTGACGGCGGTCGTGTCGGCTCGATCCATCCGCTACGCCTCGGGCTGCTGGAGCGCCTGCCTCATCGACCCGACCTCAACCCTTCCCGATCTGCGACCACGTCGTCGACCTACCTTCGGGGCGGGCCGATTATAGACAACGGCCTCCAGCTCCCCGCCGTCGGCGACCACATGTGAATCCTTTCACAAGCGTCCACGTCATCATGGCTCCGCGGGCGGCGAGCTCGCAACCCAACCTGGCGCGGGGCACCCGTAGACTCGAAGCATCCGAAGCCCGTGGGGACGATGGTCGCCGGGGCGGGAGACTCGCATGATCGCCGACATCGTTGAGACCGGGTTGTCGTCGTGGTGGGCGCCGGCGCTCGCGTTCGCCGCCGGGCTGATCTCGTGCCTCAGCCCGTGCGTGTGGCCGTTGCTTCCCGGATACGTGTCGTTCGTTTCGGGCGAGGAAGTCCTGGACGACGATCTCGACGGCCGCCGACCCCTCATGCCGATCCTGTTGTTCATCGCAGGGTTCTCCTTGGTGTTCATCCTGTTGGGAGCGTTCGCCTCGACCTCCACCGTGCTCGTGCGCGTCTTCAAGGGAACGGCCGGGCAGCGGGTGGGTGGCGCTATCGTGATCGCCTTCGGCGTGCTCTTGGTCGGGTACGCGCTGCAACGCGGTCCTCTGCAGATGTACGCCGAGCGCCGGCCGTTCCTCGAGCGGGTCCGCCTCGGGACGATGGGCGCCATGCCGTTGGGGATGGCGTTCGCGGCAGGCTGGACCCCGTGCATCGGTCCGGTGCTCGGATCGATCCTCGCGATCGCGACGGCGGGCAGCACGGTGCGCGCGGTCGTGCTCCTGGCTGCCTACTCCGCCGGCCTCGGCGTTCCGTTCCTGTTGGTCGGTCTGGGCGTGCGGCGGTCGATGGGCGCGTTCACGTGGGTCCGCCGCCATTACACGCCGATCGCCGCGGTCTCGGGCGCCTTGATGATCACGATCGGCGTGTTGTTGTTCACCGGCCAGTTCACCCGCTTCGTGGCACCCCTCGCCAACCGCTTCCGGCCCGGTCTCTAGGCCCGGTCTCCTGGCCGGCCCCGGCCGCCGACGGGCTCGACCTAGGATGATGGGCACGCGCATGCCGACATCCCCGCCCACCCTGTCGCGATCGCTCATGCTCGCCTGGCGAACCCTGCGCTCGATGCGCACGGCCTTGATCCTGCTGCTGTTGCTCGCGCTCGGCTCGGTGGCGGGCTCGTTGATCCCGCAGTGGCCGAACTCGGCCGCTCGCGTCGTCGAGTACCAGGCCCGTCACCCCGTCTGGGGCGACTTCTTCGAGCGAGCGGGGTTGTTCGACGTGTTCGGCTCGTGGTGGTTCGTCCTGATCACCGTGCTGTTGTTCGTGTCGCTGGTCGCGTGCCTCATCCCCCGGACACGGTCGGTCGTCCGGGCGTTCCGGGCCCGGCCGATGCAGGCGCGGGAGATCGACGCGTTCCCTCAGCACCAGGTGATGGCGGTGAACGGCACTCCGGATGATGCGATCGCGGCCGCCGGCCGCGTGATGCGGCGCCGCTGGTACCGCGTCGCCAGGGACGCGGACCGTCCGGCGATCGCCGGAGAGAAGGGGTTGGCGCGCGAGGCTGGGAGCCTGATGTTCCACTGGGCGTTCATCCTGATCCTGGTCGGGGTGATCTTCGGCAAGGGCACGGGCTACAGCGGCTACGCCCTCGTCGTCGAAGGGGACTCATGGTTCGACGCGGCCGCCAACTACGACGGCCAGATCCGAACCGGCAGGTTCTTCGACGGCGACTACAGCGGAACCGGGATCGAGCTCCACGACTTCGGGAGTGCGTATCGGCAGACCGGGCAGCCGATGGATTTCGTGTCGCAGGTCACGCTCCTGCACCCCGACGGTTCGCCGATCCGGGATCAGGACATCCGGGTGAATCACCCGGCCGAGGTGAACGGGCTCCGCATCTACCAGGTGAACTTCGGGTGGGCCCCGCGCGTCACGATCCGCGACCCCGGCGGCGAGGTGTTCGACCACGAGGTCGTGATGGACCGTGTGCCCGCGCCCGACGGCGTGCCCGAGCTCGCGATGCCATGGCGCGGCGTCGTGAAGCTTCCGGGTGAAGGTCCTGGTGGGCGAGACGTTGCGATCGAGCTCCAGCTGTGGCCCGACGGCGAGGCGTACACGAACTTCCTCGTGACCGGCCAGCCCACTGCGATGCTTCGCGCGAACCATCCGGTGCTCCGGTACAGCGTGTGGCAGGGCCGGCTGACGGATCTCGCCAACGACCGGCTCGACACGTCCCTGATGCGACGCACCGCGAGGGGGTTGGTGGGGGAGGGCTTCTCCGGCGACCTCACGACCGGGCGTCAGCTGTCGCCCGGCGACGTGGGGTCGGGGTCGACGATCTCGTTCCCGGAGTTGCGGCAGTACTCGGTGTTCCAGGTGGGCCGGGACGCTGGGGTGCCCATCGTCCTCGTCGCCGCTATCCTCATCCTCGTGGGGCTGCTGCCGGCTCTGTACACCTCTCGCCGCAAGGTCTGGGTGCGCGCGGAACGCGCCGGCGACGGGTCGATGCTCGAGATGGGTGGGTTCGCCCTGCAACGCAAGCCGCAGTTCGAGGAGGAATTCACGAAGCTCGCGGACGCGATCATGAGCGCCGCCGGCGGCCCGCTCCCGACGGAGCCGAGCGAGTCCCGGCACAAACCCACGGAGCAGCAGGTGGGCATCCCGTGACCGATCTGCAGTGGGCTCGTCTGTCGAACGACGCGTTCAACCTGGCTCTGTTCGCCTACCTCGCGGCCATGGTCGGGTACTTCGCGTACCTGGCGTTCGGGCGGGACCTGATCTGGCGGGTCTCCCGGACGGTCGCGTTCGTCGGACTGGCCGGCGGGGTCGTCTCGATCGTGGCCCGGGGGTTCGCCGCGAACCGGGTGCCGTGGGGCAACATGTACGAGTACTCGGTCCTGCTCGCAACGCTGGTGGTCGCGGGATACCTGCTGATCGTCGAGGGCATGTTCCACGCGCGGACGCTGGGCGGGTTCGCACTGATGTTCAGCGTGCTGACGATGGCGGTCGCCGTCTCGTTCCTGTACGTGGGGCCCGGCCCGCTCGTACCGGCGCTCAACTCGTACTGGATCAAGATCCACGTGCAGGCTGCGATCTGGGGATCGTCCCTGTTCGCGCTCGGTGGGATCGTGACGCTGCTGTACCTGTGGCAGGACCGCCGGGAGCGTGCGCAGCTCACCTCGCTGCGGACCCAGGAACCTCCTCCGATCATGGGCGGCTCACTCGACGTCGATCCCGGAGTGGGTGTGGGTGCGTCCTCGGGCCCGGAGGCTCCCGCGGACCTGGATCCCGACGTCGACGAGATCGCGCCCTCCGGGGCCGTGGCCAAGAGCAGCCGGCTCCCGTCCGCCCAGACCCTCGACCGGGTCGCGTACCGGATCATCGCGTTCGCGTTCCCGATCTGGACCTTCGCGGTGATCGCCGGGGCGATCTGGGCGCAGGAGGCGTGGGGGCGCTACTGGGGCTGGGATCCGAAGGAGACGTGGTCGTTCATCACGTGGGTGATCTTCGCTGGCTACCTACATGCGCGCGCGACCTCCGGATGGAAGGGACGGCGAGCCGCCGTGATCGCGGTGGTCGGGTTCGTCTCGTTGCTGATCACGTACTACGCCGTGAACCTCTGGATCGTGGGGCTCCATTCGTATGCGAAGTAGGCAGTGCGGGGCGGTCCGTGCGCGCAGACCCCGGTGGTACAGTGCGCCGGTCTCGGCTCCCTGGTGCCCGAGATGAACCCGGTGGGACGCGATCACGGACGAACGACGCTGCGGTGGTTCTTGGGGCTGCTCGCCCTCGGCCTGCTGCTGACCGCGTGCGCACCCAACGCCTCACAGGACCCGTTGCAGCCGGTCGGCGATGTGGCCAAGCAGGAGAAGAACCTGTTCGTCCCGGTGTTCTGGGTGGCGGTCGCGGTGTTCGTGATCGTGCAGGGCGGCATCCTCTACATCCTGTTCCGGTACCGGCACCGCAAGGGCCGCGAACGGATGCCGCAACAGACCCACGGCAACACGCGGCTGGAGATCGGGTGGACGATCGCGCCGGCGCTGGTGCTCGCGATCGTGATGGTTCCGACCGTCTCCCTGATCTGGGACCTGGCGCGGGCTCCGGATCCGGGGGCGTTGAACATCGCGGTCAAGGGCTACCAGTGGTGGTGGGGGTTCGAGTACACCGACGCCGACATGAAGGTCAACTATGGCGATCAGCGGCAGCTCCAGACCGCCGACGTGATGGTCATCCCGACGGGGCGACAGATCTACCTCTCGCTCGAGGCCGAGGGGGGCGGCGCCAAGAACACCGACGGCACGCCCGACTTCCAGGTGATCCACTCGTTCTGGGTCCCGGAGCTGTTCGGCAAGCAGGACGTGGTCCCGGGCCGGACGAACCACATCTTGTTCTCGGTGGACCAAGCGGGCACCTACACCGGACAGTGCGCGGAGTTCTGCGGGCTCCAGCACGGGCGCATGAAGCTCCGGGTGATCGCCCTCGGCCCGGAGGACTGGGATGAGTGGGTCCTCTTGCAGAAGCGCGAGCCGAGCGCTCCCGACGGCGCGGGCGCCGAACGCGGACAGGAGCTGCTGATGAACCCGTTGCCGAACGGGCAGGGCACGTGCCTCGCCTGCCACTCGATCGGGGACGAGGGTGGCACGGCGGCCCCGAACCTGTCGCACTTCGCAGCCCCGACGCACGAGTGCTTCGCGGGCTGCAACTGGGACACCTACCTGCCGGGCGGTGCACCCAACCGCGAGGCGCTGGCGGCCTGGCTCCGCGACCCCAACGCCGTGAAGCTCGGCGCGAAGATGCCCGACTACCAGCTCACCGACCAGCAGATCAACGATCTGATGGACTACTTGTACAGCCTGACGTGACGGAGACGGACGAGCGAACATGGCGAGCGTGACCGCGACGAGGACCGCGACCCGCGGCGTGCGTCGACCGTCGGCGTTGACGGGGCTGTGGAGCTGGTTCACCACGGTGGACCACAAGAAGATCGGGATCATGTACGGGATCTCGGGGTTCGCGTTCTTCATCATCGGCGGCCTCGAGGCGCTGCTGATCCGATCGCAGCTCGCCCAGCCCGACGGCACGGTGCTGGACGCGGCCCAGTACAACCAGGTGTTCACGATGCACGGCGTCACGATGGTGTTCCTGTTCGTGATGCCGATGGGTGCGGCGTTCTTCAACTACATGATCCCGTTGATGATCGGGGCGCGCGACGTCGCGTTCCCTCGCCTGAACGCCTTCAGCTTCTGGGCGTTCCTGTCGGGCGGGCTCTTCCTGTACTCGAGCTGGTTCCTGGGCGGGGCGCCCGATTGCGGATGGTTCTGCTACGCCCCGAACTCCACGACCGACCCGACGATCGGGCCCACGTTCTACGCGCTCGGCCTGTTGATCACGGGTATCGCGTCGACGGCCGGTGCCGTGAACCTCGCCGTGACCGTGATCAACATGCGCGCGCCGGGGATGTCGCTGTTCCGCCTGCCCGTGTTCGTGTGGATGGGGCTCGTGGTCCAGCTGCTCCTGGCCTTCTCGCTGCCGATCATCACGGTCGCCCTGTTCGAGCTGTTGTTCGACCGGCGGTGGGGAACGCTGTTCTTCGAACCGGGCTCCGGCGGCGACCCGGTCCTATGGCAGCACCTGTTCTGGCTGTTCGGTCACCCCGAGGTGTACATCCTGATCCTGCCGGCGTTCGGGATCATCTCCGAGATCCTGCCGGTGTTCAGCCGCAAGCCCCTGTTCGGCTACCAGTTCGTCGTGTTCTCGGGGATCGCGATCGGGTTCATCGGGTTCGGGGTCTGGGTGCATCACATGTTCGCCGTCGGCCTCGGTCCGGTCGCCAACACCGCGTTCGGGATCTCGACCGCGATCATCGCGGTGCCCACCGGCGTGAAGATCTTCAACTGGATGGCGACGATGTACCGAGGCGACATCCGGTTCGCGTCACCGTTCCTGTTCGCCGTGGGCGCGGTCATGATGTTCGTGATCGGCGGCCTGTCGGGGGTGACGCACTCGATCGTGCCGAGCGACTACCAGCAGACCGACACGTACTACATCGTCGCGCACTTCCATTACGTGATCTTCGGCGGCGGCGTGTTCGCGTTCTTCGGGGGCCTCGTGTACTGGTGGCCGAAGGTGTTCGGACGGATGCTGTCGGAAGCCTGGGCGAAGGTGACCTTCTGGCTGATGTTGATCGGATTCAACCTGACGTTCGGGCCGATGCATATCCTGGGTCTACAGGGCATGATCCGGCGCACCTACACCTACCCGGCATCGCTCGGCCTCACGTTCTGGAACCAGATCTCGACGATCGGCTCGTTCCTCATCGCGCTGTCGGTGCTGGTGTTCGTCGTGAACGTGGTCATCAGCCAGCGAAAGCCCAAGGGGTTGGCGAACGAGGATCCGTGGGATGCGCGCACGATGGAATGGATGACCTCGTGTCCGCCCCCGGTCTACAACTTCGACCACGTCCCGACGGTGCACGCGCTCGATGAGTTCTGGCACCGCAAGTACGTCGAGGACGAGCAGACCGGCCGGCTCGTGCCCGCCCAGGCGGGGGCGGCCGCGACCGACGCCGATCAAGAGCCCGCCGATGCGGGGCACGGGATCCACCTGCCGAGCCCTTCGTACTGGCCGTTGGTCGCCGCGGTCGGGCTCCCGGTCATGGCGTACGGGGTGCTCTACAGCTGGTGGGTGGTGGCGCTCGGCGTGCTGATCACGTTGAGCGGGTTCTACGGCTGGGCCATGGAGCCCTCGGTGGCGGAGGAGTAGGCGTGGCGCTCGCGGTCGAACAGACGCACGGCGGCGATGAGCACGGCACCACGACCGGCCTGCCGAGCACCAAGCTCGCGATGTGGTTGTTCCTGTCGTCGGAATGCCTGCTCTTCGGCGCGTTGATCAGCACGTACGTGCTGTACCGGGGGGCGAGCACCACCGGTCCCTACCCGTCCGACGTCTTCGACATCGCGTACACGTCGGTGTCCTCCTTCGTGCTGCTGGGGTCGTCGCTCACGATGGTGCTGGCGCTCGCCGCTGCGCAGAAGCGCGACATCATCCGGATGCGGTTGTGGCTGCTCGCGACCGCGATGCTCGGTCTGACGTTCGTGGGCGGTCAGGTCTACGAGTTCACCAGCTTCTACAACGAGGGGTTGCACATCGACACGAACCTGTTCGGCTCGACGTTCTTCGTGCTGACCGGGTTCCACGGCGTCCACGTCACGGTCGGCATCCTGATGCTGCTCTCGTTGGTCGGCATGTCGGTGGCCGACCGCTTGCCGGACGACGCCGCGTTCCCGGTGGAGATGGTGGGCCTCTACTGGCACTTCGTCGACATCGTGTGGATCGTGATCTTCACCGTCGTGTATCTGATCCCGACCGCCAAGCCGTCGGGGGGCTAGGGAGGCGACGTGTCCGAAGCCGAATCCGCATATCAGGAGGAGCTCGGGCAGGAGGATCTTGCCGACCCTCGTGAGTCCGGCGCCGTCCATCACGAGCACCCGAGCGCGAAGGAGTACATCCGGATCGGCCTGATCCTGCTCGTGCTGACGGCCATCGAGGTCGGGCTCTACTACATCGACATCTCGCACTCGGTGCTGATCCCGTCGCTGTTCTTCCTGGCGTTCCTCAAGTTCGCGCTCGTGGTGCTGTGGTTCATG
>Ga0081455_10004142_pt1 | contig 16369 bp, 15 predicted proteins | sample TabmetS3T2R1_FD_70207 | JGI IMG/M metagenome (GOLD analysis project Ga0081455, IMG submission 70207) | Tabebuia heterophylla rhizosphere microbial communities from the University of Puerto Rico - S3T2R1 | ecosystem: Host-associated > Plants > Roots > Rhizosphere ... | reverse complement strand
AGCTTTCGGCGCTCCTGGTCGACGCCCAAGTCAAGACCAAGCTATCTGATCTGGTGAAGGGATATACGTCGACGCTCGCGCAATGGAATCGGCAGTCGCAGAACATTCAGAAAACGATCAACGACATTGTCGAGACCAGCCAGCAGCTCGTTCCACACTCGCAGACGATCATCGCCATGGCCGAGCGCCGCGCCGAGGCCTCCACCGCCGCCTTGGCCCAATCGCAGCGCAACATCCGCACCTTCATCATCGGGGTCGGCGCGGCCGCGGTCCTGATCGGCCTCGCTTTCAGCTGGTGGATCGGCCGCAGCATCACGCGTCCGCTCAACGGGCTCACGGGCGCGATGACCAGGCTCGCCGCCGGCGACACCTCCGCGCCAATTCCGGCGACGCAAGCCCAGGACGAGCTTGGCGCGATGGCGCGCACCGTCATCGTGTTTCGCGACACCATGCTCGAGCGCGAGCGGCTCGCCGCTGGCGAAGCCTCCACCAATCGCCAGCGCGAACAGCGTGGCGAGGCGATCGCGGCCACCATCGCTCGCTTCGAGAACTCGGTCGAGCAGGCGCTTGGCAAGGTGCGTGAAGCATCCGGCCGGCTGGAAGTGACCTCCACCCAGCTCCACAGCGCTGCCGATCAGGTGTCGAGCGAATCGCGCACCGCCGAGCAGCGTGTCGGCGTCGCATCCGGCAACGTCACGGCGGCGGCCGGCGCGGTCGAGGAGCTTGCCGCCTCGATCGGCGAGATTGCGGGCCAGGCCAACCGTTCGACCGAGGTCGCAACCCGCGCCGTCAAGGATGCGCGCCGCACCGTGCGCACCATGTCGGAGCTCGGCGAGGCTGCCACCCGCATTGGCGAGGTGGTGGGCCTCATTCAGGCGATCGCGGGCCAGACCAATCTCCTGGCGCTCAACGCCACCATCGAGGCGGCGCGCGCCGGTGACGCCGGCAAGGGCTTCGCTGTCGTCGCCTCCGAGGTCAAGTCGCTCGCCGGGCAGACTGCGAAAGCGACCGAGGAGATCGCCGGCCAAGTCGGTGCCATCCAGTCGGCGGTGGCGGATGCAGCCCAGGCCATCGAGCAGGTCAACACCGTCATCGAGGAAATCTCCCAGATCGCCGGCACCGTCGCGGTCACGGTCGAGGAGCAGAACCGCGCCGTCGCCTCGATCAGCGAAGGCGTCAACCGCGCCTCCGCCGAAGCAAAGAGCGGCAGCGAGGCCATGAGCCGCCTCGCCGGCACCTCGCGCGACGCCCGCACCGTCGCCGCCGACGTGAAATCGCTCGCCGACACCCTCTCGCAAGAGGCCGAAAGCCTCGACGGCGAGGTTCGGCGCTTCCTCACCGACGTGCAGGCCGCATAGCCGTCCGCGCCTCCAGCAAGCCGCCTCTGTTCGGACGCGCCCGGTTCTGGGATGATGGAACCGGGCCACTGGTATATTTTCACCAACAGACGGAGTGCGACGTTGGGCATTCTTCGCCGATGCAGCCGTGCCGCTCTCGACGCCTACTACTGCTTTCTCGCCAATGATGGCTGGGCCACGGCCAGCCATATCGCGCTGTCCACTCTGATGGCGCTGTTTCCATTCATCATCCTGGTAACCGCATTGGCCGCCTCGTTCCTGGGCTCCAAGGAGCTCGCCGACGAGGTCGCACGGCTGTTGCTGGAAACCTGGCCGAACGAGGTTGCCCGTCCGATCGCCAACGAGATCCACAACGTGCTGACCACGACGCGCGGCGACATCCTCACCATCGGCGTCGCGCTCGCGATCTATTTCGCTTCGAGCGGAATCGAGAGCCTGCGCATCGGCCTCAATCGCGCTTATGGCCTCGCCGAGACGCGCAACTGGATCCTGCTGCGCATCGAATCGATCTTCTACGTGCTGATCGGCGCGATCGCGCTTTTGGCACTCGCCTTCTTGATCGTGCTCGGCCCGCTGATCTTCGCGACGGCGGTCAAGTTCGCGACCTGGCTTGCGCCGCTGGAATGGAATTTCACCGTCGCGCGCTATTCGATCGCGAGCGTCGCGTTGATCATCGCGCTCCTGGTCGCGCACAAGTGGCTGCCGGCCGGCCGCCGGCGGCTGCGCCACGTGCTGCCCGGCATTCTCGCTACGCTGATCATGTGGCTCGCGGCCGGCGTGATTTTCGGCCGCTACCTCGCCGAGTTCGCCTACACCTATGTCACCTATTACGCGGGCTTGGCATCCGCCATGATCGCACTCGTGTTTCTCTACCTCACCGCCTCGATCTTCGTGTACGGCGGCGAGCTCAACGCCGCGTTCGATCGCCAGCGAAGCGCGCAGCCGCAATAACCTGGAGACAAACTCCTCACGGCGGTTACAGCCGCGAGTGCGGCGGGCTAACGTGCGCCAAGTCGAATCGGAGCAATACACGCCGAGTCCGGTCGTCGGCTGTTGGGAGGGTTGCCATGGACATCACCAGTCTCGTCATATTCCTGCTGGTCGGCCTGATTGCAGGCTGGCTCGCCGGCAAGCTCGTCCGTGGCGGCGGCTACGGGCTCCTGGGCGACATGGTGATCGGCGTGATCGGAGCCATCATCGGCGGATACCTGTTGCCGATGTTTGGGCTGGGCCGAATCGTCACGATAGCGATCCTTAATCAGATCGTGGTTGCCACCATCGGGGCGGTGATCCTGCTCTTGCTGCTGCGGCTGATCAAACGCTGAGCAGCAAATCTCAACGCCGCAGCGCCCGCGCCAGCGTGCTCGGGCTCAAGGGCTTCGGCAGATAGTCGTCCATGCCGGCTGCGCGTGCGCGCGTCGCCTCCTCGGGGCTGCTGCGGCCCGACACGCCGATCACCCGCACGGCAGAGCCGATGCGCGCGCGAATACGCCGCGTCGCCTCGAGCCCGTCGATCCCGGGCAGCGTCACATCCATGAGCACTGCATCGTAGCCCTTGCCGGCGGCCGCCTCGACCGCGGCCTCGCCGGTGCCGACGAAGTCGGCGCGATGGCCGAGCTCAGTGAGGATCGTGTTGAGCACGACGCGGCCGTAAGGATTGTCCTCGACACATAGGATGTGGAGCGGGCGCGTCGGCACGGCACGCGCCGACGGCGAGCCGGGCCGCGCCTCGGCACCCGCGGGCGCAACCAGCTCGACCGTGGCGGTGAAGCGAAACGTGCTGCCGGCGCCCGGCTTGCTCCTGACCGTGAGATCGCCGTTCATCGCCTTGGCGATGCGCTTGACGAAGGCAAGCCCGAGGCCGGCGCCGCCATAGCGGCGCGCGATCTCTGCGTTGGCCTGCGCGAACGGCCGGAACAGCCGCTTGATCTCAGCGGCGGAAAGCCCGAGCCCACTGTCGGTCACCATGAAGACGAGCCGCACGCGTCCGCGTGCCAGTCGCTCGGCAACGACGCCGAGCCGTACGCTACCGCGGTCGGTAAACTTCACCGCGTTGTCGATGAGATTCTCAAGCGCGCTGCGCAGCCGCAGCGCATCGCCAATCACGGTGTCGGGAAGGTCCGCCGCGACATGGGCCTCCGAGGCAAGACCCTTGGTGCCAGCACGCGCCGCCAGCGATGCCGCGATCGCCTCAGCAAGTGCATGCGGATGAAACGCCGCCCGGCGCAGCGCGAGGCCCTTGGCGTCGGCGCGTGCCGCATCGACGATGAGCGAGGTGAGCATGGCGAGATGCTCGGCAGTGCCCTTGATCGCGGTCGCCCAGCCGCGCTCGCGCTCGCCAAAATCAGAGGTCGCCAGGAGGTCGCTCAGCGCCAGGATCCCGGTCAGCGGTGTACGGATATCATGGGCGAGCGCGGCGAGCGTCGCCTCGATCGCGGCCGCGCGTGGCACGCGGCGTCGCCGCCGCGGCGGCTTGCGCTTCGCCGGGAGCTTTCGTGTGGATTTGGCCTGCTTCTGCATCGCGCGCGCCATGGCGCAGATTGCCACGGGGCCCGGCACCGGCAATAGGGGGACTTCTTAGCGCAAACCGACCATTTTGCGGATGTCGGCAGGCGTGGCACCACCCTGGCGCAGCATCCGTAGCGCCGTGGCCTGGGTCGATTTGGAGAGCTTGCGCCCATCGGCATCGAGCACCAGGCGGTGGTGGTGATAGGTCGGCGCCGGCAGGTCGAGGAGCGCCTGTAAGAGCCGGTGGACGCTGGTCGACCAGAACAGGTCCTGCCCCCGCACCACCTGGCTCACGCCCTGGAGCGCATCGTCGACCACGACCGACAAATGATAGCTCGTCGGGGTCTCCTTGCGGGCCAGCACGACGTCCCCCCAGACCGCTGGCGCCGCCGCGACGGTTCCGCTCTCGCCGTCGGGGCCCGCGCCGGTTTCGATCCAATCGAGCGCGCCTGTGCGCTGGAGCGCCGCCGCCATGTCGAGCCGCAGCGCGTGAGCGCCGCCACCCTCCATGCGGCGCTGGCGCTCGGCGCTGGAAAGAGCGTTCGCGGTGCCCGGATAGAGCGGCGCCCCATCCGGATCGCGCGGCCAAGGACCATTCGCTTCGCGTTCCGCGACAAAGGCGGCGATCTCGGCGCGGCTTTCGAAGCTCGCATAGACGAGGCCCTGCGCCTCGAGCCGCGCGAGCGCCACGCGATAGTCGTCGAAATGCTCGCTCTGGCGGCGCACCGGCTCCTCCCAGGCGATGCCGAGCCAGCTGAGATCCTCATAGATCGCCGTCTCGTATTCGGGCCGGCAGCGCGTCTTGTCGATGTCCTCGATGCGCAGGAGTAGGCGCCCGCCCACCGCGCGCGCCATGTCGAAGTTGATCAGCGCGGAGAGCGCATGGCCGACATGCAGATAGCCGTTCGGAGATGGCGCGAAGCGAAAGACAGGGGCTGACATGGTAAGGTCACAGTAACATCAGAGATAGCGCGAACCACACCAACAACGAGGAGAGCACCATGGGCGACCTCACTACGGGCAATCGATTGACCCCCTCGCGCCGCCAGCTTCTGGCGGGCGCTGCCGCGGGCCTGACCTGCGCCGCGCTGCCGCAGGTCGCGTCCGCGAAAGCCCCGATGGCGAATACACAAGCGCCCAGCTTCTATCGCTTCAAAGTCGGCGCCTTCGAGGCCACGGTTGTGTCGGATGGGCCGCTGCAGATGGGCGCACCGGCCGCGGGCGTCTTCAGCGACGTCAGCAAGGAGCAAATGATCAAGGAGCTCGACGACAACTTCCTGCCCACCGACACCGTGCAGCTCGAGCAGAACGCGCTCGTGATCAACACTGGCGATCGCGTGGTGCTGTTCGACACCGGGGTCGGCACCGCCAAGGCGTTTGGGCCTGATAGCGGGCGGCTCATCACGAGCCTCAAGGCCGCAGGCCTCGAACCGAAAGACGTCGATGCGATCGTTCTCACCCACGCCCATCCTGACCACTGCTGGGGTCTGATGGCGGACGACGGCAGCCGCAACTTTCCCAATGCACAGATCTATATGGCGCAGGCCGACCTCGACTTCTGGACCGACGAAGCCAAGCTCACGCATCCGCAGCTCAAGGATTTCATCGCCGGCACGCGCAAGCATCTCCTACCGAACCGCGACCGCATGGTGTTCGTGCGCGACGGCCAGGAGTTCCTGCCCGGCATCCAGGCCATGGCCGCACCGGGGCACACCGTCGGGCACACGGTCTATGTCATCACCTCCCAGGGCAAGACGCTGTGCAACGCGGGCGACATCGCGCACCACCACACCATGGTGGTCGAGAACCCGCGGCGCGCGTTCGCCTACGACACCGACGGTAACCAGGCGGTGGCGTCGCGGCTGCGCGTGTTCGACATGCTGGCGTCGCAGCGCGTCGCCGCCGTGACCTATCATTTCCCGTGGCCGGGCCTCGGCCATATCGGCAAGCGTGGAGAGGCTTTCCGCTATTACCCGGCGCCGCTGCGGACTGTGCTTTAGGCGTAGAGGGAGCGCCGCCATTGGACGTGCAAAGCGGATCAAAATCCTCCATAATGACGGCCCAACCAGCCCCAGGGGACACATGAACTTCGCCCGTACCGATGCCAAGGCCTATGCCCGCGCCAACCTCAAGGGCATCTGGGCGGCGGCGCTCACGCCCTTCCAGCCCGATGGGGCGCTCGATGAAATCGGCTTCCGCCGCAACCTGCGCCATTGGGTCGACGAGCTTGGCATCGACGGCGTGTTCGTGAGCGGCAAACAGGGCGAGTTCTTCTCGATGTCGCTCGCCGAGCGCAAACGCACCTTCGACATCGCGGTCGACGAGATCGGCGGCAAGCGCACCATCTTGTCGTGCTCCGACCAGAGCCTCGACACAGTCATCGAGCTCGCCTGGCACGCGCAGGCGATCGGCTCCGACTACATCGTCGTGCATGCGCCGGTGCTGCATTTCCTCACCAAGCAGGACGAGACGCTGCTCGCCTACTATCGCACAGTCAGCGAGGCTGTCGACATCGGCATCGCGCTCTGGAGCCATCCCGATTCGGGCTACCTGATGAGCCCGGAGCTGTGCGCGCGCGTCGCCGAGCTGCCCAATGTTGTGGCCATCAAGTACAGCGTGCCGCGCGAGATGTATGGAAGGCTCACGCGGCTCGCCGGTGACAAGTTGATTGTGAGCACCGCGTCCGAGGAGGAATGGCTCGACAACATTGTCGAGCTTGGCTGGCAGCTCTATCTCTGCTCCTCGCCACCCTATCTCTACCAGACCCGGACCGACCGCCGCATGCGCGACTACACCGATCTCGCACTCAACGGCGAGCACGCCCGCGCCAAGGTGGTGCGTGACAGCCTCAACCCGGTGCGCGAGGCCTTCAAGCGCTCCCGCCCAGCGGAGAAATTCCAGGCCCATTCGAAATTCTGGCAGGAGCTGCTGGGGCAGACCGGTGGCGCCGTTCGCCGCCCGATGCTGGCGCTCACCGATGCCGAAAAGGAAACGACGCGACGCGCCTTCGAGACCAGCGGGCTCAAGCTCGCCGGCGCGCGATCGGCGGCGTGAAAGGACGACCGCAATGCCAAACGGACGGCTCCACGCCTTCAATTTCCAGAAATGGATCGGCGAGAATCAGCACCTGTTGAAGCCGCCGGTCGGCAACAAGAAGGTGTTCGAGGACGGCGACATGACCGTGCAGGTGGTCGGCGGGCCAAATGCGCGCACCGATTATCACGACGATCCGGTCGAGGAGTTCTTCTACCAGCTCAAGGGCGACATGGTGCTCAAGGTCGTCGAGAACGGATCGTTCTACGACGTGCCGATCCGCGAGGGCGACGTGTTCCTGCTGCCGGCGCATGTCCGCCATTCACCGCAGCGGCCGCAGCCAGGCTCGGTCGGGCTCGTGGTGGAGGCGGCGCGGCCCAATGATCTCGACGGCTTTGAATGGTATTGCTACGCGTGCGGCGCGCTCGTCCATCGCATCGAAGTCAGGGTCAAGCATCTGGTGAAGGATCTGCCGCCGCTTTACGAAGCGTTCTATGCCGACCCGAAGGCGCGCACCTGCAAGCAATGCGGCGCGCTCCATCCGGGCCGCACGCCGCCGGACGACTGGGTGAAGCTCTGACGGCGGCTTTTTGTTGCGCATGATCTTTTTCCGAAAACCCGTCCCCACCCGGATCAAGTCCGGGGTGGGCTTTTTCGGGATCATGCTCTGACGTCCGCTTTCGGGTGACGCCGCCAACCCGCGCGTGTATGAATTCGCCCTTCATGCACCACCTCCGCACCGAAGCCGATCTCGACACAGCGCTCGCCTGCCTGGTCAAGCTCGACCCACGTTTCACGCAGGCGCTTGCGCTCTCCGGCCGTCCGCCGCTGCGCAAGCGGCCCGACGGATTCGCCGGTCTTGCCGCGATCGTGGTGGCCCAGCAGCTCTCGACCGCAAGCGCGAACGCAATCCTGGGGCGGCTCAAGGCGGCGCTCGATCCGCTCGACCACACGGCGGTGCGGCGGGCACGGCCCGCGAAGCTCGCGCGCATCGGCCTTTCGGCGGCGAAGATCCGCACGCTCAAGGCGATCGCCCGCGCGGTCGGCGACGGCACCATCGACCTGCCGAGCCTCGCCGACGCGCCGGCCGACGACGCGCACCGCGCGCTGACTGCGCTCCATGGCATCGGACCGTGGACCGCCGACATCTATCTCTTGTTCTGCCTTGGCCACGCCGACGCCTGGCCGGCCGGCGATCTCGCCCTGCAGGAGGGGGCGCGGCTCCTCATTGGTCTCAAGGCGCGGCCGACCACAAAAGAGATGGGCCCGCTCGCGGAGGGCTGGCGGCCCTGGCGCGGCGCTGCGGCCTGCGTGCTCTGGGCCTATTATCGCGCGATGAAGAAGCGCGAAGGCGCACTCATGCAAGCCACTCAGGAACCAGCACCACCCACTCGGAGGCGCCATGGCTGAACTCGACGGACCGCGGCTCGAGCCGCGCACGGGCGCGGCGCGCCAGCTCGTGGTGTTCCTGCATGGCTATGGGGCAGACGGCAACGACCTTATCGAGATCGGCCGCGCCTGGCAGGGGCTCATCCCGCAGGCCGCATTCGTGTCGCCGCACGCACCTGAGCCCTGCGGCCAGGCGCCGATGGGCCGGCAATGGTTCAATCTCACGTTCCGCGATCCGAACGAGCGTTGGGTCGGCGTCAACAAGGCGGCGCCGGTGCTCGAGCGCTTTCTCGATGCCGAGCTCAAGCGCCGCGACCTGCCCGCTTCCGCGCTCGCGCTGGTCGGCTTCAGCCAGGGCACCATGATGGCGCTGCATGTGGGATTGCGCCGCGCAGCCGCTCCGCTCGCCATCGTGGGTTATTCGGGGCTCTTCGTGGTGCCGCCCGACGGCAAGCCGGAAGCCTTCGCGGCCGAGGTCAAATCGCGCCCGCCAATCCTGCTCGTGCACGGCGACCAGGACGATCTCATTCCGGCGCAGGCGTTGTTTCTCGCCTCGAACGGGCTTGCCTCGCTCGGTGTGGCGGTCCAGTGGCATCTCTCCGCTGGCATCGGCCACGGCATCGACCAGGAAGGGCTGCGCCACGGCGGCGAGTTCTTGCGGCGCGCGTTCACGCGCAGCGGGTGATGCGACGCAGTCGGCACGTAGCCCGGCTGAAGCCATCGCGCGGCTTCGACGCGCTATGGCGAAATCCGGGAACGATGATGCAGGTTGCTCGGCTTCTCCCGCATTCCGCTGCGCTCCATTCGGGCTACAGGGTTGCGCAGTGGCCGTTACGGATTGCTGCTCCAGTGCCCGCGCACGTCGCCGCACATGCGCCGCGTCTCGATCTCGCAGAACTGGCGGAACACGCGCCGGATGAAGCCGCGCAGCTCATCGTCGAGCCGCACCGGCAGGCCGATCGACTGGGTGCGCTGGAAGCGCGCGAACGAGAACGACGGCTGGCTGACCAGCGTCTTCACTGACGCGGTGAGCAGCGGAATCTCGAGCGCGACGTGGATCGGGCTCTCGTTCGGGAACGCACCCCAGTAGGGAATGCCGTTGGCGACGCTCTGGTTGCGCACGGGCAGCAGCGAGATCTCGGGGAACCAGCGTTGCAGGATCGAATAGGCCCCCGCCGATTTCTCGTCCGGATCGATCATGAACAGCATGATCGGCTCGATGCCGCGGCGGATCGCCTCCTCCAGAATCCCGATCTTGTTGGCGATGACGAAGAAATCACGGAACATGCGGTGGCTGACGTCGACCACCTTGGCGGAATGCTTCTCGCCGATCAGGCGATCGAAGAACGCCATCTGGCCGCGCATGCTGCCGAGCTCGACCGCGGTCGTCACATCCGGCAGGTAATCGGAGAGCTGCGGGCCCTCGTCGGCAAGATCGAAGGCCGCGATCGGCCGGTCATGGGCAAAATAGAACTCGGCCAAAAGCCGCGCCAACAGGGTCTTGCCGACGGTCCGACGCGGCGAGCACACGATGTAAAGTGGACCGGTCCCGGCCTCCGCGTCGCGGCGGGGCCGGATGTCGTAGCCACTCTCCTCGGTCTCATCAAACGACAGAATCGACATTCATGCCACCCGCTTGGCCGGCCAAAACCCGACGTGCAAAGGTCGGCGAACCACCTGTGAACACAGGCGGGACGCCATGGCAGCACCCGTCAGTGGGCAGCGGCTTCAGCGAGCTTCATCAAACGCGGTTTGGCGCCCTCCGTGGACACTTCCCGAACGCCCACGACATCCAGCAATTTGACCCGGTCGAATTCCGACCAGACGTTTTCCAGCCAGTGCCGCACATAGCCGCGCAGCACGAACGAATGATTGGCCGGCGAGCCGTTGGCACCCTTGTTGGCAATGAAATTGGTGAACGGGGCCGCCACCAGCTCGACCTGCTCATAGGCCATTTCGCTGAGCTGCGGGATGGTGATCTCGACCGCGTCCTTGAATTGCTTGAAATAGCTGTTGTAGGTCGCCTGATCCCACTCGAAGAAGCTGGTGTTGTTGATGAAATTCTTGACCAGGAAGTACTTGGCCTCGGTCAGGTAGTGTGAGGTCTCGGCGATCTCGTCGAGCGAGGCGATCGAGGAGCCCAGGATGTGGAACAGCGCGAAGGTCAGCTGGCCTTTGCGCCCCGCATCCAGGAACCCGATATTGCGTAGCGCATTCAAGGTCGACGACATGATGCCGGCGCGCACGTCGATCAGCGTCACCGCCGCGCTTGAGCTCTCCAGCGTGTCGAAGATCTTCATCTGATCCGGCACCGAGGTCACGTCCACGACTTCGGTGATGTCTGGATGGAACCGCTTGAGCGTGCCGCGCGGCCACTCGGTGTCAAAGGCGCGCGTCGGGATCTTGCGAGCGGCGAGATAGTCGAGAAGCGTGCGCGATACGGTCGTTTTGCCGACCCCACCCTTGTCCGCGCCAACCAGAACAACGACGGGCTTAACCATGTGGTACTCCCCCAGAGACGCAACGGAACACTAGGGTTAAGCATCCGCTAACCTGCCGGACAAAAACATGGCAGAAAGGAAGCAAAGATATGGAATTTTTGTTGTGGCTTATGAATCAAGGACTTACGCGGAAAGATTGGAACTTTTTGATGGCGCTATGCTACCGCTGAGACGAGCTGACTGGTGCCATGCCACCGTCCAATGACCGTGACTGCACCTCATCCGTTACCTTTGTGGCAGAGACCGGACACACGGTCCCGGCAACCACCCCGGCCTTCATTGTTCCCGCCGACGAGACCCTTCCGTTCAAGGCACCCACATTGCCTCATGGCGCCGCCCTCATGGCGCCGAGGTCCCGGCATTGACGATCGGCTGGGTGTCGCGCTCGCTGCACAGCACCACCATCAGATTGGAGACCAGAGTGGCGCGGCGCTCGGCATCGAGCTCGACCAGCTTCTTGCTCGACAGCATGTCGAGCGCCATCTCCACCATCCCGACCGCGCCCTCGACCAGGGCCTTGCGCGCCGCCACCACGGCCTGCGCCTGTTGGCGGCGCAGCATCGCGCCCGCAATCTCCGACGCATAGGCAAGATGCGTGAAATTGCTCTCATCAACGGTGATGCCGGCGACCTGCAGCCGGTTGATCAGCTCGCTACGCAGCTCCGACCGCACCTGCTCATTGTTGCCGCGCAACGTCACCTCGTGGTGCTCGTAGTCGTCGTAGGGGTAGCGCGAGCCGATGGTGCGCACCGCCGCCTCGATCTGAACGTTGACGAAGGCCCTGTAGTCATCGACGTCGAACAGCGCCTGCGCGGTGTCGGTCACGCGCCAGACCACCTGCGCCGCCACCTCGATCGGATTGCCGCGCAAGTCGTTCACCTTGATCCTGTCCGAAATGACATTGTTGGCGCGCAGCGAAAGCTTGTGCTTGCCCATCCACGGCCAGACCCAGCGCAGCCCGGTCGCGCGGTCCGAGCCCATATAGCTTCCGAACATGGTGATGACCGCTGCCTGGTTGGGCTGCAGCATGTAGAAGCCCTTTGCGATCAGGATGAAGAGCAACACACAGAGAACCGTGACGACAAACGTCACGCCAGTCTTCGCCGGCGACAGCACCAGCACCACAGCGATCACCGCGACAGCAAGCATGGCCGCAAGCATCAGATAGCCGCTCGACGTCAATGCCGCGGACTCGCGGCTCGCCTTGAGCGAGGGTGACGATGGGCTGGTCATGGGGTCCTCACCATTGCGGTTGATATGCAAGCGGTGGTCTAGCGCTGCGACGGGCTGCTGCTGTCTTGATGCCGTTTCACCGCCCGCCCGACGAAAACGGCGATGATGTTGAGCGCAAGTGCGACCAGAAATGTGCCGACGAACCACAATGGGAAGGATCGCTCGGCCTCCCTGGTCGGGTAAGGCAGCACTATGCCCACGCTGAACAGCGCCACCATCGCGGCGCCGACGCCCGCAATGAACCAGATGCGATCGATCCCACCGACCCAGCCACACACGCCAACGGCAACCGCAATGATGATCATGAGCAGCACGGCGGTGAACAGGGGCAAAGCTGCGGTCAACATGGGCAAAGATCCCGCCAGTGCTCCGATCAGTGTTGATCGTCGACGGCCGAGATGACCTTGGCACTCGACGGCCGCATCTGCAGGATCACAAACCAATCCTTGTTGTTCATCGAGCAGTGCCCCTTGGCGGAATTGGCGTCACCGGCGCCTGGCTGCGCCGTGTTGCAATCCTTCTCGCCTTGATTTGAGGAAAACTTCAAACCGCTCGCGGAGAGGTTCATGCGCCGCTCGGTGACCGAATTGAATACGTTGCCGCCGACCGTGTAGACCTTTTTGGTGTTCTTATCGACATGCGTGACCACCTCGCAGTGCGACATGCTGATCGGTTTGCATGTTTCGTTGGGGCGATCGCCAAAAGCGACGAGATTTTGAAGCGCGCGAGCCGGCAGCCCCTCGCAGGATTTCTGCCGATGATTGCAAATGAGATCGCCGCGTCGCGGCATGGTCTCGTGCGCCGGACAGGCGCGGTAGATCGCCGAGCTCGGTTGGCCTTGCTCCTCCGCCTTGCTGGCCTCGAACGCCTGATGGATGTAATCGATATGGACGGCGCTGTAAGCGAACTCCTGCGCGGTCTTCGCCGGGAAATCCGCCCGGACCAGCAGCACGTTCGGGAACTTCGACATGACGGCGACCGGCTCGAGCGCGACCGGATCGAAGTTGAGCTTCTTGTAGAGCGCGATGTTGCTGGTGATCGGCGCGGGCTGCGTCGCCAGCAGCGTGTAGCCGTCGGGCTCGGAGGTATAGGCCGCCTCGGCGCCGATATTGCCGCCGCCCCCGCCGCGGTTCTCGATCACGAACGGCTGGCCCAGCCGCTGCTGCAGCCGCGCGGCGAAAATCCGCGTCACGGTGTCGACCCCGCCGCCTGCCGGCACGCTCACGATGATCTTCACCGGACGATTGGGATAGTCGGCGGCCGCATCCTGCTGCGCGTGCGCCGGCGACAGCGCGACGAGCGCGGCTGCACTCGCGGCCAGGACAATAGAGCGGAACATTCATGTCTCCTTTGGCACGCGCGCCATCGAATGCATCGCATCCGACCCGACATCGCGCCAATCTGGCACAGGGCGCACCTGAGGGTAAATGCGGCGCGAGGTATCAACGATCCCGCTTCCGGTGTCGACAAAATGCCCTCGCCTTTGCGGAACTCGGCACGCTAGCATCTGCTCCGCAGGCTCGACGTCGTCCGCAAACAGCATCCGAGCCGGCAAGGGAGGACCATGAAACGGGCTGTCGCGCTCGGTGCCGCCATCGTGCTCGGTCTCGCTACCGTCGAGGCGGCGCGGGCGCAGACATCGGCTGAAGACTATCCGCAACGCACGATCACCTTTCTCTGCCCATTTCCCGCCGGCGGGGGCACCGACATCCTCACCCGCCTGCTCGCACAGGAGCTCCAGGACAAGCTCAAGCGGCCGGTGGTGGTCGAGAATCGTCCCGGCGCCGGCACCATCGTCGCCGCCCAGGCGGCCGCGCGCGCGGCTCCCGACGGCCACACGATCCTGCTCGCGCCGGTGACCACGCTCGCCATGGGCCCGAGCGTACACAAGTCGCTGCCCTACGATACGGTGAAGGACTTCGCCCCGATCGGCCTCGTTGGATCGTCGCAGTTCGCCCTCGTCGCCAATCCCACGCTCGGCGCCGGCACGCTCGCCGAGCTGATCGCGATCATCCGCAGCAAGAACGGTCAATTGAGCTACGCCTCGTCTGGCGCCGCGACGCCGCATCACCTGTTCATGGAAATGCTCCTCAAGATGATCGATGCCAAGGCGCAGCACGTGCCCTATCGCGGCAGCGCCGCCGCACTGGCCGATGTGATCTCCGGTCACATCCCGATGATGATCGTCGATCTCGCGGTCGCCATCCCGGCCATCAACGAGGGCAAGGTGAAGGCCTATGGAGTCACGTCAACCGAGCGGATCAAGGCGATGCCAGCGCTGCCGACCATCGCCGAGGCCGGCGTGGCGGGCTACGGCGGCACGCCGTGGTTCTCGGTGGTGGCGCCGGCCGGGACACCGCGCCCGGTCATCGACAAGCTCAACAGGGTGCTGATGACCTTCATCAGTCGTCCCGAGACGCAGGACAAGATGAACGCGCTCGCAATCACGCCCTGGACCAGCACGCCCGACGAGCTCGCGCAATTCATCCCCGCCGAAATCAAGAAATGGGCGCAGGTGATCAAGGACGCCGGCATCACTCCGGAATGATGACAACGCAGGGCACCCGCATCGGGTCACGCTTGCTGTCGTCCCCGTGCAAGCGGCGATCCATATTCCAGAGACCGGTGGTCATGGGTCCCCGCTTACGCGGGGACTGAAGGAGGCGGTTTACGCGGTTCGCACCCGCCGGCCCGTCGGCATCCACCGCCGCAGTGCCGCCCCGACGCGCAGCCGCCAGGTGCGCAGGTTCTCGATCGCCATCAGCGCCGCCGGCGTCACGATGAGGGTGAGCACGGTCGCAAAGCCGAGGCCGAACACGATCGCGGTCGAGAGCGAGATCCACCATTGCGTCGCCGGCGCGCCGATCGTGATCTCGCGCGACATGAACTCGATATTCATGCCGAACGCGATCGGCAGCACGCCGAGGATCGCGGTCACCGCGGTGAGCACCACCGGGCGCGCGCGCTCGCGGCAGGTCTCGAGGATGGCGTCGTAAGCCGCCACGCCCTCGCGCCGCAAACGGTCGTAGGTATCGATCAGCACGATGTTGTTGTTCACGATGACCCCGGCATTGGCGATGACGCCGATGCCGGTCATCACCACGCCGAAGGGCTGGCCCATGACCAGAAGCCCGAGCATCACGCCGAAGGTCGAGAGTATCACGGCGGTGAGCACCAGGCCGACCGAGGTCAGCTTGTTGAACTGCGCGAGCAGGATCGCGAAGATGAGGAAGATCGCGGTGCCGAACGCCTTGAGCAGGAACGCCGAAGCCTTGGCGCGCTCCTCGTCCTCGCCCTTGAGCCGGAAGGTCACGCCCGCGCCCAGATCGGTCTTGGCGAGCTCGCTCGCGATCTCTTGCTGGATCTTGGCGGTTTGCACGCCTTCGGCGACGTTGGCGGAGACCGTCATCACCCGGTTGCCGTTGACGCGGTTGATGTAACCGACCCGCGGCGCCGGCAGGCGCTGCACGAAATTGCCGATCGGCACGTGCCCGACCTGGGTCTGCACGCGCAGATCGTCGATCTGGTCGAGGCTGCGCCGGTCGGGCGGGAAGCGCACGAGAATGTCGACCGACTTGTCGCTGTCGACCGGTCGGTACTCGGTCGCCTTGAGGCCGTTGGTGACGAGCTGGACCGCGGCGCCGACGGTCCCGATGCCGGCGCCGTATTTCGCCGCTTCCGACTTGTCGACCTCGATCTGCCAGTCGATGCCGGGCAGCGGCTGGCCGTCGTCGAGATCGCGGATGTCGCTGCGCGCCGCCAGAATGGCTGCGACTTTGTTGGCGGCGGCCGGCAACAACGCGGGATCGAGCGCTCCGATCTGGACCTGAATCGGCTTGCCGGTCGGCGGGCCGGCACGCGGCGCCGTCACCTCGATCAGGATGCCGGGGATGTCGGCGGTCTTGTCGCGGATGGCGTCCATGATCTCGTGCGCCGGAGGCCGGCTGCGCCAATCGGCGAACTCGAACTGGATCACGCCGATGGTGTCCTCGGTGAGCTCGCTCATGCCGCGCGGCTGCTCGCCGATGCGGGTGTAGACGGTCTTGAGCCCGTCGAATGCGAGCACGCGCTTCTCCACCTCGCCGATCAGGCGGTTTTTCTCGTCGAGCGCGAGGTTGCCGCGCGCGTGCACGATCACCTGGCCGTAGTCGGGCTCGACCTTCGGGAAGAACTCGACGCCGCTGCCGAATTTTCCGTAGGCCATCTGCACCACGACCAGCAGCAGCGCCGCCAAGGTCAGTGTCATGCCGGGGCGGCGCAGGGCGAGCTTCACGGTGCGCATATACGGTCCGCGGTCCTTGGCGCGGTCGTCGTGCGGCACCGGCGCTGCCTTGCCCAGCAAGGCGC
>Ga0081455_10004141_pt1 | contig 16375 bp, 12 predicted proteins | sample TabmetS3T2R1_FD_70207 | JGI IMG/M metagenome (GOLD analysis project Ga0081455, IMG submission 70207) | Tabebuia heterophylla rhizosphere microbial communities from the University of Puerto Rico - S3T2R1 | ecosystem: Host-associated > Plants > Roots > Rhizosphere ... | reverse complement strand
CGTCTGCGAGGGAGGCTCGGCATGCGGTGCGTCGAACGAACATGTCGTCTCGGCCCGCCCGGGTTCGAGGATCCGAGCGCACGCCCGGCGATCACCTCCTCGCGCTCGCCTCCGCCCTCGGATGCCTATCCGCCGTAAGCCCGACCGGACAGGAGGTGTTCTCTTTGCAGCCCGCGTTCAAGCGGCCCATCAGGACCTGGTTGACCGTCGCCGCAGGACTCGCGTTGGCGATGTCCGCCCTGGTCTCGACCCCGGCCATCGCGCAGCTCGCGCCGCCGTGGAACGGCGACCCGATCTCCCACGGCCTCGGACCGACCTACGGAGAGACCTGGTGCGCCGACCCCGCGCCGGGAACCAACATCGCCAACCAGCAAGGGGCGCCGCTGGCCCTGGTTCCGCAGGAGGCGATCCAGTGCACCCTAGACCAGATCATCCAGGAGGCGGCCGACGCCGGCGTGCCCCAACGGATGACGTACTCGGTGATCGGGTCCTCCGACGCCGGCCGCGACCTGTACGGCGTCGTGGTCAACGCGTTGGAGACGCCCGAGCAGCAACGCGACTACGACAACTGGTTGCAGGTACGCGATCTGATGTTCAGTGACCCGGCGGGCGCGCAGGACCTGCTCGCGTCCTTCGGTGACCAGATCAAGATCCCCGTCTTCATCGAGGCGAACATCCACGGGAACGAGGAGGAGAGCACCGACGCGATGCTGCAGGTGCTCCGCGACCTCGTCACGCTCCCCTACGGGACGAACCCCGAGGTCGACGGCTTCCTCGACCACGCGATCCTGATCCTGATCCCCAGCCAGAATCCCGACGGACGGTTCCTCGGTACCCGGCAGAACAACAACGGGTTCGACCTGAACCGAGACCTGCTCGTCCAGTCGCAGCCCGAGGTCCGGGCCAACGTCGCGCTCCAGCAGCAGTGGCTGGCCCCCGTCGGGCTGGCGATGCACGGGTACGTGAACCCGACGCTGATCGACGGGCTGACCAAGCCCCACAACCCGGGCCTCGAGTACGACCTGTTCGTCAACTGGAACCAGCGCCGCCTGGACGAGAACGAGGCCGCGCTCGCGGACGTCGGGATGGGCATCACGCGTCCGGTCAACCAATGGAACGGCGACGCGGAGGATTCGCCGCCACCCGTCGGTCCCCCCTTCGCCGAAGGCTGGGACGACTGGGGTCCGTTCTACACGCAGACCTACATGGCGTTCTACGGCGTCGACAGCTCGACCCTGGAGATGTGCAGCGGCGGTGACGGCTGCAACGGACGGTTCGGCTCCAAGCGTGCCCAGTACGTCGGCTTCTACTCGTCGGTGCGCTTCTGGATCGCGAACCGGACCGACCTCCTGCACGACCAGCTCGAGATCTTCCGCCGCGGCGTCGAGAACGCTCCGAGGCCCCAGTGCTGCGAGGACCCGCTGATCGCGAGCCGCGATTTCACGGAGGAGGAGCACAACTGGATGGATGCCTATCCCCAGGCCTTCGTGATCCCGTACGGCGGGAGCCCGGGCGGACACACACTGGGCTTCGAGGACGGGCAGCGGAGCCAGGCCGAGTCGAACCGCATGGCGCAGTGGCTGCTCGACAACGGCATCCAGCTCGACCGGACCACCAAGGACTACGACTACGGCGGGCAGACGATCGCCAAGCACTCCTATGTGGTCTTCATGGATCAGCCCCTTCGGGGCCTCGCGTACACGACGCTCGCCACCGGCAAGGACGTGTCGGACCGGATCACGCAGCTGTACGCGCCTCCCGGCGCGTGGAGCCACGGCCAGCTCTGGGGCGCCGACACGATCACGGTCCCGACCGGGGCGACGTTCGCGCCGAAGGTCGAGCCGATCTCAACCGTGAACCCGCTGTTGGGCGGCCTGCGTGGCGGCGGCCCGGCGGCCTGGTACGCGATCACGATCCGGGGCGCCTCAGAGGTCCGCGCGGTCCTCGACCTGCTCCGGGCCGGCGTCGACGGCGAGGTGGCCGAGGATCCGTTCCAGAGCGCGTCGGCCGGGCCGATGCCCGCCGGGTCCCTCCTGTTCGCCAACACGCCATCCAACGCGACGGCGCTGGCGGCGGAGGGGGCATCGGCCGGCGTCTACTTCGAGCGCGTCTCGAACGCGAGCAAGCCGGCCGAGACCACCGAGCTGGACGAGGCGCCGAGGGTGGCCGTGCTCGTGAACAGCGCGAACCCGGCCATCAACGACACCCTGTGGTCGCTGCAGCAGATCTTCGGAGCCGACGCGCAGTTCGTGTCGGTGGTGAACGGGACCGGCTCGCTCCAGAACGGGCCGACCGATCCGCTGACGGACTTCGACGTCATCTACAACACGGGGCAGAACTGGCCCACCGCGACCAACGCGATAGCGCGAACTCGCCTGACCGACTTCTTCAACCGAGGGGGCGGGTACATCGGCACGAGCCAGAGCGGAACCAACTTCACGTTCATGGTCGGGGCCGGGCTCGTGAACGCCATCGCGCAGACGAGCGCGAGCGCCGGTGGCGGCATCGCGAAGTGGACCAATATCGGCGTCGCAAGCCCGGTGACCGGCGGCCTGCCGGCGGAGGACTTCCTGTACCTGCCGTCGAACGTCACGTACTTCTCGACGACGCCGGATGGTGTGGTCGTCGACGGGACCTACCTGGCGGGTGCGAGCAGTGGATCCGAGGGACCCACGCCGTTGTTCATCGCGGGCCTGTGGCGGAACCGGACCTCGAGCCAGTCCTCGGGCGCACCCGGGGCAGCGATCGTGATCCACGGGGACTCGCTGCTGGGCAGCCGGTACGTCGGCTATGCGACGAACCCGTTCTCGCGTGGTGATGCCGAGCGCGAGTGGCCGCTCATCGGCCAGGCCGCGCTCTGGACGAACCTGACGGACGGGTAAGGAGGACGCAAGGAGGCAGGGGCGGGTGGCGAACGCCGCCCGCCCCTCACCCGAGCCTGACGAACCTCCGCTTCCCGATCTGGAGCACGGCGCCCCGGAGCCGCTCGACGGGCGCCTCGAGCTCCTTCAGGAGCTCTCCCCCGACCCGGACGCCGTCCTGCTCGATCAGCCCGCGCGCGCGGTTCGCCGAGCCCGCGAGGTCCAGGGCCACGAGCAGCTTGGGGACGTAGACGGTCCCGTCCACGACGAGGTCGGCCGGGATCGCCACCTCCGGGATCTCCTCGGGCAGCTCGCCCTCCCTGTGCACGCGGTCGAACGCGGCCTCGGCGGCCGCCCCGGCGCCTTCGCCCTGGTACAGGTCCACGACCTCTCGAGCCAGCCGGCGCTTCTCCTGCCACGGGTCGAGCGTGCCGTCCTTCAGGCCCTTGGCCACGGGTTCGGTCTGGGACGGGTCGCCGAAGAAGTCGAGCGTGAGCAGCCGGTACTCGGCGATCAGTTCGTCCGGCACCCGCGCCAGCTTGCCGAACATCTCGTCGGGGGACTCGGTGATCCCGATGTAGTTGCCGAAGGACTGGCTCATCTTCTGCACGCCGTCGGTGCCCACCAGCAGCGGCATCGTGAGCGCGACCTGCGGGTCCTGCCCCTCGGCGCGCTGCAGGTCCCGCCCGACGAGGAGGTTGAACGTCTGATCCCGCCCCCCCAGCTCGACGTCGGCCCGCACCGCGACCGAGTCCTTGGCCTGGAACAGCGGGTACAGGAACTCCATGATCGAGATCGGCTTGCCCTGCGCGTAGCGCTTGGCGAAGTCGTCGCGTTCGAGCATCCGGGCCACGGTGGAGGAGGAGGTGAGGCCCAGGATCGCCTCCATGTCCATCGGCTCCAGCCATTCCGAGTTGTACCGGACCTCGGTGCGCTCGCGGTCGAGCACGATCCAGAACTGATCCAGGAGGGCATCGGCGAGCGCCTTCACCTCCTCCTTGGACCTGCGCGGGCGTGTCTCGGAGCGGCCGGACGGGTCCCCCACCTGGGCGGTGAAGTCCCCCACGATCAATACCGCCTGGTGGCCCAGTTCCTGGAACTGGCGCAGCTTGCGGAGCACCACGGCCCAGCCGAGCGTGACCATCGGCGCCCCCGGGTCCAGGCCGAGCTTGACCCGCAGCGGCCGGCCGAGCTCCAGCTTGCGTTCGAGCTCGTCGGCCGGCGTGACCTCCGCGTTCCCGGCAAGCAGCGCAGGCAGATCCGTGGGTCCCATCGCGCCGAAGGCTAACAGTGCGACCTCTCCCGCCGTGGCAAGATGGACGCACCATGGCCGGTGGCTCGCGGACCCTCGTGGTCGGCCTGTTCGTGTTCGCCCTCGTGGCTTCCGCATGCAACCTGCCCTCGCTGGAGGAGGCGCGGAAGAACGCCGACGCGCTCCCCCAGACCTCGGCGATCTACTCGGCCGACGGCCACCTGATCACCCGGCTGCACGCCGGGGAGAACCGGATCGTCGTGGGGTCCCGGAAGATCCCCGACGTGATGCGCGACGCCGTGATCGCGATCGAGGACAAGCGCTTCTACGAGCATCGCGGCGTCGACGCCCGTGCCCTGCTGCGGGCCGCCTACATCGACGCCACGACCGGCGAGATCGTCGAGGGCGGCTCGACCATCACGCAGCAGCTCGTGAAGCAGCTGTTCGTCGGCAGCGAGCAGACGGTGGCCCGCAAGCTCAAGGAGGCGTACCTAGCCTGGCAGCTCGAGCAGAAGCTGACCAAGGACCAGATCCTGACGCGCTACCTGAACACCGTCTACTTCGGCAACGGGGCGTACGGCATCCGGGCCGCGTCGCAGACGTACTTCGACGAGGAGCCGCTCGACCTCACGCTCCCCCAGGCCTCGCTGCTCGCGGGGCTGATCGCCGCGCCCGTCAACTACGACCCGGTGATCCATCCCACCCGCGCCGAGCGCCGCCGCAACCACGTGCTGGGCCTGATGGAGGGGCTCGGCATGATCGACGTGACGCAGCAGGAGCAGGCCGCCACGTCGCCGGTGGGCCTCGACCTCCCGCCCAAGAACGAGACGCACTACGCCGCGCCGTACTTCGTCGACTACGTCAAGGAGTGGTTCCTGTCGAACCCGCGCTTCGGCGACACACCGCAGGAGCGCTACGACCTGCTGTTCGAGGGAGGGCTTCGGATCGTCACCACGGTCGACATGAGGATGCAGCACGCGGCCGAGCAGGCGGTCGGGTCGATCCTGACCGAGAACTCCGATCCCTACGGGGCGCTCACCGCGATCGATCCTCGGACCGGCTACGTGCGCGCGATGGTGGGCGGCCGCGACTACTGGAACCGCGACGACCGGTTCGCACGGATCAACCTCGCGACCGGCGGGAGCACGGGCCGGCAGGCCGGATCGGCGTTCAAGCCGTTCGCGCTCGTGGCCGCGCTCGAACACGGGATCACGCGCACCCAACCACTGAACGGCTCGACGGCGCACATCCTGCTGCAGAACGGCACGTACTGGGACCCGCAGAACGCCGAGGGCGGCGGATACGGCACGATCTCGCTCGAGAGCGCGACGATCAACTCGGTCAACGTCGCCTACGCCAACCTGCTCTCGATCATCGGCGGCGGCGACCCCTACGCCGGCGCCGCCGCGCTCGTCGAGGCCGCCACGCGGATGGGGATCCGCTGCTGCCCCCGCACCACCGAGCCGAACGGGCCGCTCGCCGCCGTGCCGGCGGCGGTCCTGGGCGTGAACGAGGTGAGCACGCTCGAGATGGCATCGGCGTACGGCACGCTCGCGGACCTCGGCCGGCACGTGAAACCCACGCCGGTGATCTCGGTGACCACGCGGGACGGCGACATCCTGTACCAGACGAGCCCGCGCGCCGATCAGGTGGTCCAGCCTGCGATCGCGGCCGAGGCCGTGGACATCCTCAAGGGCGTCGTGCGATCGGGCACCGGGGTGGGCGCCAACATCGGGCGGCCGCAGTTCGGCAAGACCGGGACCGCGCAGAACGCCAGCGACGCCTGGTTCGTGGGGGCCGTCCCCCAACTGGTGACGGCCGTGTGGGTGGGCTTCCCCCAGGGACAGATCCCGATGTGCTGCGGCAACGTGCGGATCTCGACGGTGTACGGCGGCACGTGGCCGGCCTCGATCTGGAACGCCTTCATGTCCGTGGCGACGCAGGGGATGCCGCCTCACGACTTCGGCACGGCGCCCGACATCGACTACGTCACCCTGCGCGTGGACGTGAAGCGCGGATGCCTCGCCAACCGCTTCACGCCCCCGCAGGACATCGACGTCTACCAGTGGCCCAAGGGCACCGAACCCGACTACGAGGTCTGCACCGAGCCCTCCGCGTATCAGCTCCTGGTCGTGCCCTCGGTCTTGGGGATGCAGAAGCAGGCGGCGATCTCGACGCTGCACAACGCCGGCTTCACCGTGGCCATGGTGGCGGTGCCCTCCGATCAACCCGCCGGGACCGTGATCGCGCAGGACCCGAGCGGGGGGTCGCGGCTCGTGCAGACCGGGACGGTCACGATCACCGTCGCGAGTGGCTCGGCTCCCTCCCCCGAGCCGGTCAGCGTGACGGTTCCCAACGTGCTGGGGCTGTCGCGCGGCGACGCGAGCTCCGTCCTTCGCCAGGCCGGGTTCCGCGTGTCGGTATCGCTCCAGCAGCAGTGCGATCCGAGCGCCCAGGGCTGCGAGTACCGCCAGGGCGTCGTGTGGTCGCAGACGCCCGACGCCGGCGTTCAGGCGAACGAGGGCGCGACCGTCACGATCGTCGTGAACCCGTAGCGCGCGCGGCGCGTTCGGGCGTCCACGGACGGCCCGGCGAGACGAACGCGCTCCCCCGCTCGAAGAACCTCCACGGCCGCTCCCCGCCCTCGTTCACGCCGACCCTGGTGCTCACCGCGATCGCGCCCGGCTCCAGGGCGGCGCCCGACAGCAGGAACAGGGAGGGGTCACGGACCAGATCCGTCGCGTTCTCGGGCCTCGCCACGCCGAACGCCTGCGTGAGGCGCGCGGGCCCCGAGCACAGCAGCCGGACGTCCTCCTTCCCGCGGTTGTCGGCCATGACCTCGAGGCCCTCCAGCGGCTCGGCCGCCCGAAGCAGGACGGCGCTCCCGATCCCATCGGGCCCCGTGACGACGTTCGAGCAGAAGTGCTGGCCGTAGGTGAAGTACACGTACAGCCGCCCCGGCGGCCCGAACATCACCTCGGTCCGCGCCGTCGGGCGTCCCCGGTACGAATGACTGGCCGGATCGCCCTGCTCGTAGGCCTCCACCTCCACGAGCCGGGCGGCCAGGCGCGTCCCGTCGGCGAGGGTTCGGACCAGCACGCGCCCGAGCAGCTCGGGCGCCACCTCGGTGGACGGGCGCGCGAAGAACGAGCGCGGCAGCCGGCGACCGAGCCTCAACGGCCCTTGCGGAGGAAGGTCCTGAGCTTTGACAGGGGCCAGGCGTTGATGACGTCGTCCTTGGTGAGCCAGCCGCGCTGGGCCGTGGCGACCCCGTACCGCATGTGCTCCAGGTGCGTGGTCGCGTGCGAGTCGGTGTCGACCGAGAACCGGACGCCGTGGCGGCGCGCCCACAGGATGTGCTCGTCCCGGAGGTCGAGCCGGTCGGGGTAGCCGTTGACCTCCAGCGCCGTGCCGGTGCGGGCCGCCGCCTTGAACAGCTCCTCCAGATCCACGTCCACCGGCTGGCGCTTGTTGATGATGCGCCCCGTGGGGTGCCCGATGATGTGCACGTTCGGGTTCTCCATCGCCCGAACGATCCGCCGCGTCATCTCGTCCTTGGACTGGTTGAACAGCGAGTGGACCGAGGCGACGCACACGTCGAACCCGTCCAGGAAGTCCTCGTCCCAATCGACGTTGCCCTCGCCGTCGATGTTCAGCTCGGTGCCGTGCAGCAGCGTCATCTTCGGGAACCGGTCCCGGAGCTTCCGCAGCTGCTCGCGCTGCGCGAGCATCTTCTCGTCGGTCATCCGCTGCATGAACAGGTTGGGCGCGTGGTCGGTGACCGCGTAGTACGCGTAGCCCAACCCGCTCGCCGTCTCGAGCATCTGCTCGAGCGTGGCAAGCCCGTCGGTCAGGTCGGTGTGGGTGTGCAGGTCCCCGCGGATCTGCTTTCGGGTGAGCACGTCGGGGAGCGTCCCCTCGAGCGCGGCCTGCACCTCCCCGCGGTCCTCGCGAAGCGTCGGCGCGATCCAGGGCAGCCCGAGCTTGGCGTAGACCTCCTCCTCGGTCTCGGCCACGATCAGGTCGCCCGACTTGGCCTTGAACAGGCCGTACTCGTTGAGCTTGAGGCCCTTGCGAACCGCCATCTCGCGGATCCGGATGTTGTGCGGCTTGGAGCCGGTGAAGTAGATCATCGCCGCGCCCCACGCGTCGCGTGGCACGACGCGCAGGTCCACCTGCATCCCCTGTTTGGTCAGCACGGAGGTCTTCGCCTCGCCCTTGGCGATGACGCGCTCGACCACCCGGTCCGACGCGAACGCGTCCATCACCGCGCCTGCCTTGTCGCTGGCCACCAGCAGGTCGAGGTCGCCGATCGTCTCGGCCATCCGGCGCAGCGAGCCCGCGAACTCGATCCGGCGCACGTCGCGGCGCGAGCCCAGCCGCTCGATCAGCTCGTTCGCGAGGTCCATCGCGACCGACACGAGGACGCGCTGCCCGGCCTGGCTCAGGCGCTCGATCCCGCGGCGGATGTTCTCCTCGGTCTTGGCGCCGAACCCCTTCAGGTCCGCCAGCCGGCCCTCGTCCACCGCGCGGCGAAGGTCCTCGACGTCGGCGATCCCCAGGTCCCGGTAGAGCACGATCGCCTTCTTCGGTCCCAGGCCCGGGATCGCGATCATCCCGCGCACGCCCGGGGGGATCTGGGCCCGGAGCTCTTCGAGCGCATCGAAGGTCCCGGTGCGCACGACCTCCTCGATCTTCTCGCCGATCGAGGCCCCCACGTTGGGGATCTTCAGGATCTGCTTGCGGTCCATGTCGGCCAGGTCGTCGGGGTAGCCCCCCACCGAGCGAGCGGCCTTCTCGTAGGAGCGCGGCTTGTAGGGGTCCTCGGTCAGGATCGACAACAGGTCCGCGTACTCGGTGAGCGCCGCCTCGACCGTGTCGTTGGTGCGCGGCATGATCCGCGCTCAGGCCAGGCCGAGCAGCCAGAGCATGAGCGCCTTCTGCGTGTGCAGCCGGTTCTCGGCCTGGTCCCACACGGCCGAGCGCGGGCCGTCGATCACCTCGTCGGAGATCTCCTGGCCGCGGTTGGCGGGCAGCGGGTGCATGACCGTGACGTCGGCGTCCGCGACCGAGACCTTCTCGGCGTCCAGCGCGTAGGCGGGGAACACCAACGCGCGCTCGTCGGCCTCGGCCTCCTGGCCCATGCTCGCCCACACGTCGGTGTACAGGACGTCCGCCCCGCGGGAGGCTTCGATGGGGTCGTGGGTGATCGAGACGCTCCCGCCGGTCTCCATCGCGATGTCCGCGGCGCGCTGCACCACCTGCGGGATGGGTTCGAACCCCGGGGGCGTCCCGACGCGCAGGTGCATCCCGGCCTTGGCGCCGCCCAGCAGCAGCGAGTGCGTCACGTTGTTGCCGTCGCCCAGGTACGCGATCGTCCGGCCGGCGAGCTCGCCCTTGATCTCGCGCACCGTCAGCAGGTCGGCCAGGCACTGACAAGGGTGCTCGAAGTCCGAGAGCGCGTTCACGACGGGAACACTCGCGGCGGCGGCCAGGAGCTCGAGTCGCTCCTGCTCGAAGGTGCGTAGCACGATCGCCTGGACGTACCGCGACAGGGCGCGGCCCGTGTCCTCGATCGTCTCCCCGGTGCCGAGCTGCAGCTCGGCCGCGGTCACCGCCACCGGGAACCCCCCGGTCTCGGCCACCGCGACCTCGAAGGAGACCCGGGTGCGCGTGGACGGCTTCTCGAAGATCAGCGCGACCGAACGGCCCGTCAGTCGCCCCGCGTAGTCGCCGGGCTGGGCCTTGACCTTGGACGACAGGTCCAGCACCGTGCCCAGCTCGCCCGGCGTCAGGTCGTCGATCGACAGGAGGTCGCGGTCCATGTTGCGAGTCTAGCCCGGGCCGCGGACGGCCCGCTTGGACGGGACCGTTCGGTGGTCAGCCGGTCCGCAGGCGCGCGCCGAAGTCGCGCGAGAGGCGCTCGACGATGGCGGCCACGGCCGCCTCGGCCTCCTCGTCGGTGAGGGTTCGGTCGGGCGCGCGGAAGTCGATCGAGAACGCCAGGCTGCGCGAGCCCTCGGGGAGCGGCGCGCCCTCGAACACGTCGAACAGGACGACCGATCCGACCAGCGATCCCCCGGCGTCCTCGAGCGCCTCCCGCAGCGCCGCCGCCGGCGTCCCGGCGTCCACCACGAACGCCAGGTCCCGCCTGACCGGCGGGAAGCGGGAGACGTCGTCGACGCGGATCGCCGTCTCGGCCGCGCGCATCAGCGCCTCGACCTCGAGCTCGGCGACCGCCACGCGGTCCGTGAGGTCGTAGCGTTCGGCGACCGTGGGATGCAGCTCGCCCAGGACGCCCACGCGGTCGCCGCCCACGAGCACCGTGGCCGAGCGACCGGGGTGGAAGGGCCGGCCCGGCGAGGGCCCGAGCGCCCAGTCGACGCCGAGCTCGGCCAGGAAGGCCTCGACCACGCCCTTGGCGTCGAACACGTCGAAGGGGCGATCGCGTCCGGCCCAGCCGGCCTCGGCGTTCCCGGACAGCACGAGCGCCGCCTTGGGCCGCTCGCTCGGCCGGCCGTCAAGCAGGCGGAACACGTCGCCGACCTCGAACAGGGCCACCGACCGCACGTGATGGCGCACGTTGCGCCCGGCGGCCTTCAGGAGCCCGGGCAGCAGGCGCGTGCGCAGCCATCCGTCGTCGGCCTGCAACGGGTTCGAGACGCGGATCGCGTCCTCGTCGCGGGTCACCCGGAGATCCGCGTCGGAGACGAACGGGATCGTGCGCACCTCGCGGAGGCCGGCCCTGCGGAGCGCGTCGCGCACCCGGACCCGGAACGCGTAGCCGGCCGGGGTCCCGCCCGGCTGGCGGATCGGCGGCAGGGTCGAGCCGATGCGATCGTACCCCTGGATCCGAACGACCTCCTCGATCAGGTCGACCTCGCGCTCCAGGTCCACCCGGTAACCGGGGACCTCGACGCGCAGTCGGTCCTCGTCGATCGCCTCGTGTCCGATCCCGAGCCGGTCGAAGACCTCCGCCGCGTCCGAGGCCGAGACCGGATAGCCGATCAGCGCCGAGGCCCGCGAGGCGCGCAGCTCGATCGTTCGGCGCGGCGGCGGGCCCCCGACCTCGACCACGCCGCGCAGCACCGTGGCGCCACACCAGCGGGCCATGAGCAGCGCCGCCCGGTCGGCGCCGACGGGCGCCCCCTCGGGATCGACGCCGCGCTCGAACCGCATCGACGCCTCGGTCGACAGGTCGAGCCGGCGGCGCGTCCGCTGCACGCCCCCGCGTTCGAACGACGCGCTCTCGAGCAGCACGTCGGCGGTCTGCTCGGAGACCTCGGCGAGCTCTCCGCCCATGACGCCGGCGACCGCCACCGCGCGCTCCGCGTCGCAGATCAGGAGATCGTCGGCGGTGAACTCGCGCTCCACGCCGTCCAGCGTGACGAGCGTCTCGCCCTCCTCGGCCCGGCGAACGACGATCCCCGGACCCTTCAGCAGCGCGAGGTCGAACGCGTGCAGCGGCTGGCCGACCTCGAGCATGGCGTAGTTCGTCGCGTCGACGGACGCCGAGATCGGCCGCATCCCAGCAGCGGACAGCCGCGCCTGCGCCGCGATCGGCGAGGCGACGTGCCGCACCCCGCGGATGATGCGCGCGAGGTACCTCGGGCACCGCTCGAGGTCCTCGATCGCCAGCGTGGCCACGCCCTCGGCCGGTTCGTCGGACTCGGGCACGTCGGTGTCGGGCGCCGTGAGCGGCACGCCGGTCGCGGCGGAAACCTCGCGGGCGATCCCGAGCACCGAGAGGAAGTCCGGGCGGTTCGGCGTGACCTCGATGTCCAGGACGGCGTCCGTCAGCCCGAACGTCGTCGCGACGTCGGCGCCGGGCTCCAGCCCGGGCGGCAGGATCAGGATCCCGTCGTGCGAGGGCGAGACGCCGATCTCGTCGGGCGCGCACAGCATCCCGTTGGAGACGACGCCGCGGATCTCGCGCGCGCCGAGCGGCGCATCCAACGTGAGCACGGTGGCGCCGGGCGCCGCGAGCGGCACCAGGTCGCCGGGGCCCATGTTCCGAACGCCGACGACCACCTCGAGCTCGCCCGAGCCCGTCTGCACGCGCGCCAGGCAGAGGGTGTCGCTGTTCGGGTGGTCGCGCACCTCGATCACGCTGGCCACCACGACGCCGGACAGGCGCTCCCACGGGCGCTCGACCGACTCGACCTCGGCGCCCTTGCTCGTCAGCAGCTCGGCCAGGTCCTGGGCCGACAGGTCGGTCGGGCAGAGCTCGCGCAGCCAGTTCAGGACGACCTTCACGCCGCGCCCTCGAACCGCTCGAGGAACCGGACGTCGCCCTCGACGAACAGGCGCATGTCGTCGACGCCGAACAGCGGCATCGCGACGCGCTCGATCCCGACGCCGAACGCGAACCCCGTGTAGCGCTCGGAGTCGTACCCGCAGTTCTCGAGCACCTTCGGGTGCACCATGCCGGCCCCCAGCAGCTCGAGCCAGCCGTTGCCGCAGACGCGGCAGCCCACGCCGCCGCAGACGAAGCACGTCAGGGCCGCCTGGCACCCGGGCTCGACGAACGGGAAGTAGTCCGGCGTGATCCGGACGCGGACGCTCTCGCCGAACATCTCACGCGCGAACGCCTCGAGGGTCCCCCTCAGGTCCGCGAACGAGATGCCCTCGTCGACGGCCAGGCCCTCGAGCTGATGGAACACCGACAGGTGCGTCGCGTCCACGGCCTCGCGCCGGTAGACGCGCCCGGGCACGACCACGTGGACCGGCGGCTGCTGGGACTCCATCGTTCGGATCTGCACCGCGCTGGTCTCGGTGCGGAGCAGCAGGCCCTCGACGTCCACGTACAGCGAGTCCTTCATCGTTCGGGCCGGGTGGTCCCGTGGGATGTTCAGCGCCTCGAAGTTGTGCCAGTCGTCCTCGATCTCGGGGCCCTCCGCCACCCGGTACCCCATCCGCGTGAAGACGCGGACCATCCGGTCCTGCACGATCGACAGCGGGTGCAGCGACCCCGCCCGCGGACGCCGCCCGGGCAGCGTGACGTCCACCGCGTCGCCCTCCAGGAGGACGTCCTCGAGCCCCTCCTCGAGCTCGGCCGCGCGGGCCGCGAGCGCCTCGCGCAGGGCGCCGAACACCTCGTTGGTCCGGCGGCCCAGGTCCTTCCTCTCATCGGCCGGCAGCGTCCCGAGCGACCGCTGCACGCCGGTGATCGGCGCCTTCTTGCCCAGGACCGCGGTCTTGGCCTCCTCGAGCGCCTGAGCCGTGTCGGCCTCGGCGATCAGCGCGCGTCCGCGTTCGAGCTGTTCGTCGAGGGTGCGCCGGGCCTCGGTTGGGTCCATGGTCGGGCGAGTCTAGCAAGGGGGTTTTCGGCGACCTCTCGCCGTCAGCCGCTCGGGCCGGGCGGCGCGGGGAGCTCGAGCCGGAACGTCAGCGCGCCGTCGACGACGGCCGCGGAGGCCGAGCCGCCCTGCGCGGCCGCCACCCCCTGCGCGACGAACAGCCCGATCTTGCTCCCCGATCCGCTGCCGGGAGCGCGGGGAAGGAACAGGCGCTCGGCCTCCTCCTGTGACAGCCGGGTCTCGGCGCGACGGGCCTCGACGAACAGGCGACCGTTCCGAAGGTTCGCGTCGATCCGCACCGGCCCCGCGTTGGCCCACCACACCAGCGACTCGACGAACGCCTCCAGGACCAGCTGCAGACGATCGGGGTCCAGGAAGACGACCACCTCGTCGGGACCGATCCACTCGACGCCCGCGTGATCGGGATCGCGGGCGAGCGAGGACGAGATCGACTCCACCGTGCTGCGGACGTCTGCGCGTTCGGGGAACAGCTCGAGACCCCCCGCGGCGATCCTGGCCGCGTCCACGAGCTGGCGCAGGATCGCGTTCAGGCGGTCGGTGTCGTACTGGATGCCCTGGAGCATCAGGTCGCGGTCCTCGGGGGACATCTGCTCCCACCGCGTCGCGAGCGCGTGCCCGATCCCCTTCATCGCGGTGAGCGGCGAGCGGATGTCGTGGGCGGCGGCCGCGATGATCGTCTCCAGGACGGCCCGCCGCCCCTCGCGGCGCTGCCGCTCCCACTCGAACAGGCACACGGTGGCCGCGGCGGCCAGGTTCAGCGATTCGGCGCGGCCGGAGATCGGGACGCGGACGACGTCGTCGGCCAGCGCGGCGACGTCGGCGGGCAGCCCCCACGCCTCGTTGCCGAACACGAAGGCGACCGGGTCGCTCAGGTCCTGTTCGTACAGGTCGGCCTCGCCGGCGGCGTCCATCGCCAGGACCCGCATGCCCCGCGCACGCAGGGCGTCGATCGCCTCGGCGGTCTCGGACCCGCGCACCACCGGAAGGTGGAACAGCGAGCCGGCCGAGGACCGAACGGTCTTCTCGTTGTAGAGGTCCACCGAGGTCGCGGTGAACACGACCGCATCGGCGCCCACCGCGTCGGCCGAGCGCAGCACGGTGCCCGCGTTGCCGGGATCTCGGACGGCGTGCAGGAGCGCGACGCACGACGGGCGTTCGGGGACGTCGGAGAGCGGCACGTCGACGAACGGCGCGATCCCCACGAAGCCCTGGGGCGTCACGGTTCGCGCCAGGCGCTCGAGGATCTCCTGGCTCACCGCGACGATGTCGGCCCCGGCCTCGGCGGCGCGCCGGACCAGCTCGCCCGGGGGGTCGGTGTGGAACAGGGTCGAGACGCCGCGCCCCGACGCGATCGCCTCGCCGAGGACCTGCGCCCCCTCGACCAGGAACGCGCGCTCGCGCTCGCGGAACGCTCGCTTGTGCAGCTTGAGCGCGGCGGCGACCCTCGGGTTGCGGACGGAGGTGATCACGCTCCCTCCCTGTTCCGCCGGTGGGCTAGGCCGCGAGTGCGTCCTTGGCGGCCTCGACCAGCTGCCCGAAGGCGGCCGGGTCGTGCACGGCCATGTCGGCCAGCATCTTGCGGTCGACGTCGATCCCGGCCTTGCTCAGGCCGTGGACGAACCGGGAATAGGACAGCCCGTGCTGGCGCGCGCCCGCGCCGATCCGGGCGATCCACAGCCGACGGAACTGCGCCTTGCGGTCGCGCCGGTCGCGGTACGCGTACTGACCGGAGTGGAGCAGCTGCTCCTTGGCGACGCGGTAGCGCTTGGAGCGCGAGCCGAAGTAGCCCTTGGCCTTGCGAAGCACCTCGCGGCGCTTCTTCTTGGCGTGAACCGAACGCTTGACCCGTGCCATCGCTCCTACTTCCCCAGCAGCCGGCGGATGTTCTTGCGCTCGGCGGTGACCTCGGTCATGCCCTCCACGCGGCGACGACGGCTCCCACCCTTCTTCTTGAGGAAGTGGTTCCCGGTCGCCTTGCGATGCAGGACCTTGCCGGTCCGCGTGATGCGGAACCGCTTGGCCGTGGCTCTGTGCGTCTTCATCTTCGGCATGGTTACTGCGCTTCCTGGGGCTGGTCCGCCGGGGCGGCAGCCACCTCCTGCGGGGCGCTCGCCGGCCCGGCCTCGGGTGCCTCGGGGGCCACGGCGCGCTCGCCCTCGCTCTTGGGTTCGGGGTGCTTCTTCGTCGGCGCGATCACCATCACCATGTTGCGCCCGTCCTGCTTGGGCACCGACTCGACGACCGCCGAGTCCCCGAGGTCCTCGACCAGCCGGTCCAGGATCTTGCGGCCGAGCTCGGTGCGGGCCATCTCGCGCCCGCGGAACATGATGGTGACCTTGACCCGCGCTCCCGCCCGCAGGAACCGCTCGACGTGGCCCTTCTTGGTGGCGTAATCGTGCCGGTCGATCTTCGGGCGGAACTTGATCTCCTTGACCTCGATCCGGGCCTGCTTCTTGCGGGCCTCCTTCTGGCGGATGTCCCGCTCGTACTTGAACTTCCCGTAGTCCATGATCCGAGCCACGGGCGGGTTGGCCTGCGGGGCCACCTCCACCAGATCCAGATCGAGGTCCTGTGCCTGCCGGAGCGCGTCCTGGGTCGAAACGATCCCGATCTGCGATCCGTCCGCACCCACCAGCCGCACCTGCGACGAGCGGATCCGGTCGTTTATGCGCGGATCAGCCGAGACCCCGCATCACCTCCTACGATGAGAAGGCACCGGCCGTCCGCCGGTGCCACCCGAACACGGTGAACAGAACCCGCAGAGTATAGGTGCCGTTCGGGGAGTGTGTCGACGCTCGGCCCCGGGCGAGACCGAACCGGAGTCAGACGGGCCGGACGTTGGCCGCCTGCTTGCCCTTCGGGCCGTCGACGACGTCGAACTCGACCGACTGACCCTCGGTGAGCGACTTGTACCCCTCGCCTTCGATCGCCGAGAAGTGCAC
>Ga0081455_10004140_pt1 | contig 16376 bp, 14 predicted proteins | sample TabmetS3T2R1_FD_70207 | JGI IMG/M metagenome (GOLD analysis project Ga0081455, IMG submission 70207) | Tabebuia heterophylla rhizosphere microbial communities from the University of Puerto Rico - S3T2R1 | ecosystem: Host-associated > Plants > Roots > Rhizosphere ... | reverse complement strand
TGAGCTTGCATGGATCAATAATAATATCGCTTCCGCTTGGCCCTGGGCGGCACGAATTCGGGCCCGCGGTAGTACGGGTTCGGACTGCAAAATCCGCGGTTGCCGGCGATAACCTCCTGCACGCACATTTCGTAGGTTGGCAGACTCGGTGCTCGCTACGTTGACGGAGGGATGATGCGGAACCACTTCGACGTTCCAGGCACGACGATCCAGCCCATCGCCGAAGTGCTCGATGCTGTTGATGAGACTGCCAGGGCTCGCACCTGACGCGGCGGTCCCAGCTTTTGGTCGTCGTGAGTGTGTGGGTCGTGCCCGCTCACGCCAAGCAGGAGAGAGGCACAGGCCAGACACATGTAGCCGAGTTCGCGACAGCGTTTGCAAACGCGCATTGGGGAAATCTCCTATTTCAAATGCGCTTACGTGATTCGCTCAACACCGCCCGGATAGTCCCGGTGCCTGTTGAAATTGGTGTGGCAGGCGCCATTGGTTTAATCCTATGCTGCCAGATTGTTGCTGCCAACGTGGTGGTCACCGAGCAGTGATTGCTGATGCCGCTGCAACGCGGCCTTCAGAATCGGAAGCTGCTTGTGGGCCTTCAAACGGCGAAAGCTTTTCTCGGCCTCCAGCATTGCAGTTGCCGTCCATCGCAAGGCCATTCGTGCATCGCGCCAGCGTTTGACGTTGCGGCAAACCTGCCGCAGCACGGCAATCAGGCTCTCGATCGCGTTGGTGCAACCGAGCGAGCGGCGCAGTTGGTCAGGCAGGCCCAGCCGGATCACGGTGAGCATTTCATCGAGCCCTTCGAGGATAGAAGCCGAGACGCCAGGAGCATCGTGGTCGAGCCGGCGCGCTAAGTTCTTAAGAACACGCTCGGCCTGCTCGACGGTCGGGCTGTCCCAAGCCTGACGCAGCACCTTCTTGACGGAAGTGTGCAACGACGGGCGGAGCCGCTCGATGATATTGCGCCCTTTATGGATTTGGCACCGCTGGATCAGCGCGAAGTCGCCAAATGTGTCGCGCACCGCGCGGCTCAGCGCTTTGGCCCCGTCAACGATGAACAAGCGGGCAATATCCGGTTTAAGCCCGCGCGCGACCAAGTCGGCCAGCAGCGCCTTGACCACGGCGGCGTTCTCGGTCGCGCCCAAGGCCACCGCCAGCACGTGTTTGTCACCAGCCTCGTCGATGCCGACCGCCGCCACCAAAACATGCTCATCGACACGCAGCCCGTCGATTTGGATCACCAACAGGTCGAGTGGTGACAGCTCAGCCGCCAGCCATTCCTTCAGCTTCGCTGTGCTCAGCGCCACAAACCGCCGCGATACTGAGGATTTTGTCGTGGCGCGCATCGCCTGGCCGGCCAGATCGCCGTCCGGCAATCGGATCGAGCGCGCATATTTGCGCGTCGCCACCCCGATCAGCATCTGGTTGAACGCCCAGCGCGACAGCAAGTCCCCGTTCTGGATCGTCCTCCAGCTCGGAAGCTCCACTTCGGCGCCGCCGCGCTCACGCACCCGTGGCCGTCGGATCGCCGCCTGGCCACCGTGCCAGCCGACCTCGCTGCCGATCAGGCCCCATCGGTAGCCCTGCCGGTCCGCGTGCCGTTGGTAACGCTTGCCACAAAACTGTTCCGCATCAGCCGCAAGCATCGCCTCAATTGCCGCAGTCCCAGCCTTAAGACACAGTCGCTCGAAGCTGCCGTTGAACTCCGCAAGGCCCTCGATCACCAAAGGTGGCAATGCCAACGTGCCCGTCGTCAGCGCCGTCCCTTGGTTGAACCTCTTCAATTCGATATGCTTCGTCATGGCGTCGATCTCCTCGCTCTCGGTTTGCGATTCGCAACCTCAAGCCTAGCGGCCTGAGGCGATCGACGCCTGCCTCCCTATTTCAACAGCGACAGGGACATTCCGCACTTGGCCGACGGGAAGCGGTGATGCGGGTTGCGAGGTCATCTCGAACTCCACTCAATATAAACATTTGCCGTCGCCCACCGGTCGCGATTGTCAGGCCGGAAGGCCCGGCAGCGACGCTGGGGCCCCGATTCGCGGCACAAAATTCCTCGCTCGCAGCGCACACGACGAAGGAACGGAACAAGAGCATGAACCATCCGCTGCCCGTCCGCGTTGTAGCAACGATCGCTCGAGGTCGTTCCAAGTCGAACACCGGCGGCGGCAAACGCGGGAGGCAGGAGGAAGCGATGACCTACGGGACGCGCACCGACCATTATCCGGCCACTTCGAAACTGCTGCATTGGCTCGTTGCGATCTGCGTCCTCACCACGGCCCCGGTGGCGATCACGATGACCCGCATAAGCGAGGGGCCGACCCAGGACACGCTCTACAATTTCCACAAGTCGCTGGGACTCCTGATCCTGATTCTGATGATCCTGCGGCTGATCAATCGGCTCGCCGTCGGCGCGCCGATCGCTGAACCGGGAATCGAGCGCTGGCAGAAGATTGTCTCGTCGGCCGTGCATACGTTGTTCTACGTGCTACTGCTGGCCATGCCGATCGTGGGCTACATCGCCAACTCCGCCTACGGTGCGCCCACGCCGTTCTTCGGACTGTTCGATCTGCCGCCGATCGTCGACAAGAACGAGACGCTCGCAACGCCACTGTTCACCATCCATCGCTGGGTGGGCTGGCTCGTGATCGTTCTCGTCCTGACCCATGTCAGCGCAGCGCTCTATCACCACTTCGTCCGCGGCGACAACGTGTTGCAGCGCATGCTGCCGCGCGCGATCGGCGGGTCGGAGGTGGCAGGAGCACACCCGGCGCATTTGGCCGCCGTGCACGGCCGCTAGCATGATGGGTGGCGATGTGACCGGTGACGGGCGAACCGGACCGGGGCTCGGTGTCAAGTGCGCTGCAACGGGGGTTCCCTCTGCTACGTCAACTTCGTGAGGGCGGTCCGCACGCTGAGCATCCCAACGATGAACAGGATCAAAGAACCGGTGCCGACAACGATGGCGAGGAAACGGAACACCAGGACGAACTTGCTCCAGCCCTTGGTATTCGGTCCATCAATCAGGTAGGGCGGCTTATCAGTCCAAGTCTTTGAGCGTTCCTTTACCGCTAAGCCGTGATTCGTGAAATACGCACAGGCGAGAGCCGCCACTGCCGCGGCAATGCCCCATGTGAACCAATCGAGCGTAGCTGCTACGGCTCGTTTCTGCTCGGCGGGAAGACCACCAACAAAGGTGAGGAGCGCAACGGCTGCACCACCGTTGATGAGGAGTACCATTCGAAGCGCGAAGTTCGCTCCATTGATGGCTGCCTCATTGACCTGGCGCGCGAACGCCTCGGACCTGTCATGGGCCTGCTGGGCAACCTGCGTATTCTGCTCATGAAGCCACGTTTGTAACTCTCTCTGTTCTTTCGCTGGTGCCGATGGTGGCGGCTGGTTCGTCATTGGGCGTCCTCCATGCTAGCGTTGGCTGTTCACCAAGACTTTGCTCGACGCGTTGGCTCCGCTCACGACATCGATGCCGACCATAACGGCGTAATCACGATGGCTGAGCTAACCGCCTATATCGCGAAGCACCTGTCGCACTTGACCGGCCGTGCAGGGCAGAATTCATCTTGGACATTCCCATAGATGTAGCCGCGCCGCTAACGTCGCCGTAGCGATTGTGCTAAATGGAAGTGATAGCCTCTCTGCCCAATGTAGGGCAAAACCCAATCGAAATGGGGCGGTCACGCTTCGCGACCTCGAGGACGTTGGCAGTGGGCACCACGGGGATCGGATGCTGACGCATGGCGTCGTGAACCAGGGAGATGACTATGCACAAGTGGTGGACGCGACCTCTGATCGTTTGGGCCGGCTTGGTTCTGACGGCGACACTAAATCCGGGCACCGGCAATGCCGACTATCGCGGCGGCACGATCAAGATTGGCGTGCTCAATGATCAGTCGGGCCTCTACGCCGATATCGCGGGCACCGCCTCGGTCTGGATGGCGCGCAAGGCGGTCGAGGATTTCGGTGCCGCCGCGAAAGGTATGAAAGTCGAGATCATCGGCGGCGATCACCAGAACAAGCCCGACATCGGCTTGAGCATCGCGCGCCAGTGGTTTGACGTCGAGAAGGTCGATGCCATCGCCGACGTGCCCACCTCCTCGGTCGCGCTCGCGGTCAACGAGCTTACCCGCGACAAAAACAAGACGTTCCTGGCGGTAGGCCCTGCGACCTCCGATCTCACCGGCAAGGCGTGCTCGCCCAACACCGTGCATTGGATCTACGACACCTGGGCGCTGGCGAACGGCACCGGCAACGCGATCGTGGAGCGCGGCGGCGACACCTGGTTCTTCCTCACCGCCGACTACGCCTTCGGCTACGCGCTCGAGCGCGACACCGAAGCGGTCGTGGTGAAGAGCGGCGGCAAGGTGCTGGGCAAGGTGCGCCACCCGTTCCCCGGCACCGATTTCTCGTCCTTTCTGCTGCAAGCGAAGGCCTCGAAGGCGAAGATCATCGGCCTCGCCAATGCCGGCGGCGACACCATCAATTCGATCAAGCAGGCATCGGAATTCGGCATCGTCGAGGGCGGCCAGAAGCTTGCCGGCCTGCTCATCTTCATCAACGACATCCATGCGCTCGGGCTCAAGACCGCTCAGGGCCTCATCTTCACCGATCCCTGGTACTGGGACCAGAACGATACCAATCGGGCATTCGCGCGCGAATACTTCGCGGCCCTCGGCCGCATGCCGGGTTATACCGTGGTCGGCGTCTACTCGGCCGTGATCCACTACCTGCGTGCGGTCGAGGCGCTCGGCAGTCATGCCGACGGCAAGGCGGTGATCGCGAAGATGAAGGAACTGCCGACCGAGGACAGGCTCATGGGCAAGGGCTACGTGCGCATCGACGGGCGCAAGATCCACCCGATGTACCTGTTCGAGGTGAAGAAGCCCGAGGAGAGCAAGGCGCCCTGGGACTACTACAAGCAACTCGCAACCATTCCGGCGGAGGAGGCGTGGCGTCCGCTCGACCAGGGTGAATGTGCGCTGGCGAAGAAATAGATCGGGACGCGCGTGACTCCGGCGGGGGCAAGACCTTGGCCGAGTGCTTACGCTCGCTGCTCGCACTGTCCGACGGGGTGATCGAATAGCGTGTCCGGCGCCAGTGCGTACGTCCGCTATTGGCACTGCGAGGACTAGAGCCCGCTGCTTGACTATTTGTCCGCTCCTGGCGTGAAGCAGGCATGCTGCGACCGCGGGTCGATCGCGGCGAATGACGATAGCGGCGTTGAGCGAGATGAAAGATCGTTTGCCGTGTGCAATAAACAATATTTCTCCGCGCCAGTAGCGGGTGCCGAAGGAAGTGCTTAGTATAATCGTATGAGCCTGCTGCTATCTCGAATGGTGGCCTTCACCTGCGCCGTCGTTCTCCTTGGGACGGCTGCGACCGCATCGGCCCGACCCAAGAAACCTAGCCCGGAGCCTGCATCGACGGCGGTCACGACGTGCGATGGAACGCCGATCATCATGCAGGGGCTCGACTGCAAGAAACGTCCTGCTGGCGCGGAGGAGCAGACAACCAAGCGCGCGGCACGTCCCCCTGGCAGGGCGCGTGGCAGCAGCGGCGCCTACGCCCCGGCACCTCTAAGCCCACCATCGCTGGGGCTGCCGCAACAGTCGGCGGCTCCATATATTCCGCCGCCCGTCGCCAACCCCAGTGCTCAGATCAACCAACTCAATCAGTCTTTTCCGCTTAACCGGGGCTTGGGCAATAATCCCACCGACCGCGACGCCTACATCCGCTACAATATGACCAGGTAACGGCCCCCGCCGTTGGGGTATTGGTCAAACGCGCAGAACGCGGTTCGCGTCGCGTCGTGGACGACCGAGCTATTTCGACCGCCCGCTCGGCGCGCCTGCAGGCGTGGGCGTATTCGGCGCTGAGTTGCCGGATGAGGTGGAGGCGCCATCCCATTCGCAGGCTTCCGCCAGGCGCGAACGGATCTTCGACACATTGCCGAGGCTGAACGATGCGTCGTTCGGCGCGTTGTGGTTATCGAACATTCGCACAAAGACCTTGCCACCATCCCGCAGCGCGCGAATGAACGGGATTGGAGTAGGCGCGAGCGCGAGATAGCAGCTCGGGTGCGAGCGCCAAGGCGTCTCCACGGCTTGCTCTTGGTCGATGCGATAGATGACGCGCACGTCGGAGTCGCATTTGATGAATCCCGTCATGCTGACCGCGAGCTCGGTCTTGCGATCTTTGCAACGCATCAGCAGATGCGCCCTGTCGTCGCTCGACGCCAGCGCCGCCGAGACCAGCGGGCTGTCGTCGAGCGGGGATTTTTCATCGGTGACGATCCACGCCGTATCGCCGCCCGGCCGGCCCGGGCGGGGCGTCTCCTGCGCCTTGGAGGAGGATCGATCAAGGCGGTCGTAACATTTGAGCCGCTTGCCGTCGTCCTTGATCGCACGGCAGGGGTTGTCTTGCGCCTGCGCCCCGACGGCGAAGACAGCCATGGCGCAAGCGATGGTCAACGTGGCGCGCATGCGCCCATGAGAGCCGATCGCCTCGCGCTATGCAAGGCAGGCGAGCGTGAGTTGGGCGTCGGTCACCCGCTTGCGCGGGCGTTAACCCGCCAAGACGTCGAGAACGACTTCATCGCCGCGATGGGGACAACTTTCCCAAAAAAGCCTGTACTTTCCAATGCGCCGCCGAGATGCCTAATGGGGACACGTCACGGCAAAAAGCCTTGAAATATCACCAAAGCGCCGTTGCATGCTTGGCCGGCGCTGGAAGGCTGCTCGCCTTGGGTGATTTTGCTTGCTTGGCGCGCATCGATGGAGCGTTGCCGGCGCTGGCCTGACGCTTCGCGGTTTCCGGTTTCTCCGCTTGCGCCGGCGCTGCAACGCTGCTCACCATGGATGGTGTTGCCTGCTTGGCGCGCATCGATGGAGCGTTGCGGGCGCTGGGCTGACGCTTCGTGGTTTCCGGTTTCGCCGCTTGCGCCGGCGCTCCAAGGCTGCTCGCCTTGGACGGTTTTGCCTGCTTGGCGCGCATCGATGCATCGCCGGCGCCGGCCTGACGCTTCGTGGTTTCCGATTTCGCCGCTTGCGTCTTCTTGGCTGACAACCCCGCCTTTTGCACCGCCGGCCGGCCACCACGCTTGGCGGCATATTCCCTGCCATCGATCGGCGTGACATGCGGGGGGTCGCGATCGAGATACGGGCGCCCGACCCCAAGCTCCTTCTCGTGCGCATCGACCCACTTCCACAGCACTTCGCTCGAGGCGAATCGCTGCAGGCGGGTCTCGCCCTTGACGCTCACGAGATCGATGGCCAGCCCGTGGCCGTAGCCGCCGCGCCGGCTGCCGCCATGGAATGAGCTGTCACTCGCAGCCTTGTTGCCGGCTGCGATCGATTGCCGGTAATCGTCGCGGAACGCGCTGGTTATGCCCGGCATGTGCCCGGCGTCGTCCATCGCGCGAAGCGCCCGGAACAGCTTGAGCTTGAAGCGGCGATCCATGCCTCCGATCACATAATCCTTGAGCGACATCCCGACTCTTTGTGCCGCGATCGGATCCTTCCACGTGAAGTCGGCGACCACATATTTCGTGATGGTCTTGGTGACGGTGCGCGTCTTGCCCTTCTTCGTCTTGACCGTCGTTTTGATTCGCTCGGTCACTTTGTTCGTATCGACTTTAGGCGTCCGCTCGTACAGCGACCAAAGATACTCGTCGATGCAGACGTCGATCACCAGGCATTCGTCGAGAGTTTCTATCGGGCGCGCGACCGGCTGCGGGTCCTCGTTCTCCGGCTCGGGCCTGAACAGGGACACGAGCCGCCCGCGTGTTTCCGGCGGGGTCGGTTGAGAGTCGGGCAAAGCGGCCTCGACGGCGGGCGCCTCGGAAGCGCCGGCGAGGACGAAGCCGGTTTCGCGGGGCGTTGGATCGACGCTCGCCGCATCGGCGGCAGGCTCGGCCGCGGAAGCGACGGCAGGCTCGGGCAGCTTGAGATGGGACGCGGCCGAGGCCACGGAGGCCACTGCGCGTCCCAGCGATGCGCCGACGCGCCCGGCGTCAGCGCTCGAAGTCGTAGCATCGCGTGTCGCCCCGCGGTTCCAGATCGGAGTTGCGGTATTCTCGAGCCACTCGACGCCGCCGAGCCTCGCCGCGCACCAGCCGGCGAGCGTGACGGTGCCGCACAACAGCACCAGCGCGAACTGCCCCCGTCTCACGACTCGCCTCCCCCCGTTCGGATCCCCCGTAAGGCACACAGTCGGCAGACGACGACAATTGTCTGCGCACAATCGGTTCGCGCAAGACAAGAAATCGGTGGGTCATCACTTTTTCAAAAGCTGTTGCCCAAATACAACGCGGGCCTCGACGGTGAAAACGATGCGAACGGTGAAAAGAAACGCCGGGATGCAGCGGCTGCCGCAGCGACCTGCCGAACACTTCCTCAAGGATATATTAAGCGGCGGATTGTAAGCTCACAGCACCAGTAGACGACGACGCGAAACGCGTTCTTTTGCGTGGGCTCGAATGCGCAATCTCTTCCTTGGTCCCTGGATGAGTCCGAGATGCAGGACGCTGCTGAGTGTCGTGCTTGCTGCAATTCTGGTCTTCAGCGTAGCCGCAGTTCTGAAAACCGGCAGCCGGGGAAATGATCCAGCAACGGAACAACTGCTCACCGGCTCCATTCAGACGTCGCGTACTGTTTCTCCTAAGGCGCCATCCGACGACCGGATAGCGGCAATTCTTGCGCCGCTTTCCGCACCTCAATCGGCTGAGCGACCGATGGAGAAGCTGGTACGCGCGCCCGTTCCATTGCCGCGCTCCCGACCGAACCGTCAATGACACGCTGCAATGCGTCGTCGAGGACGCGGCCAGCGCCAAACGGGCAAGGGCAGTCGGTTCTGAATGCGTCCGGTTGCGTCAGACTAGAGTAGCAAGTCGTGAAGCCGGTCACCCTCGTGCCGCTGATATCTGCGATCACCCTCGCCGGCTGTGTCGGTGGGGGTCAATTTTTTGCAACCCGAATAGCTGTCGACCATCTTGACGGCAACTATACTCGCCTTGCGTCGTGCACGCTTGAGCAACTGGCCCGGCGCCAACCACGATTGGATCTAAAAGACGTGCACGAACGGAACATCGTCAGAATAGTTCGCACCAGCGGACCAAAAACACACTGGGAACTCTCGTTTGTCGACGAAGACGAGGGCCGACAGACTCGGCTGGAGGTTACGTCAATGGACGGATCCTCTCCAGGCGAACACGTTCTGGCATTAGCCCGCGCCTGCGCTGCGTAGTGCACAGCCCCGTGTTGGCGCCAACTCAAAACGCAGGGGCGGTGATTTCTGTTTGAGGAGCCGGCGCGCTATCGGGTTCTGAATATCTATCGATCGCGCCCGATCGAGCGCGTCCGTTCGGCGGCAATGGCAGCTTCCCGCTTCAACTGCTCGGGAAAGGGCTGTAGCGCTTGCTTTGCGCCCTTGGGAGCCCGCGCCTGCGCTTCCTTCTCCAGCCGGGCGACGAATGCGCGCAGCTCTGCCGCGCTCGGCGCGCGCTTGCGAGGCGTGGCGCCCGCGGGCAGCCGCAGGCGCGTATCGATCTTGGCGAAGCGGCGGTGTCTGCTGATGTCCTTGCGCCGGCCGACGATGCGGTAGGAGAACGCGACGTTCGACTTGCCGCCGCCGAGCTCGCGCACCTCGAACCTCGCAGCGCTCCTGTTGCGGATATAAAGCCCGCGGCAGTCGCCTTCGGGCGTGACGAACACGCGATAGTCGCCGCGCTTGATCACTTTGGCGAAGTCGGCGTCGAGGGCGACCACGGCGCGCCCGTCCTTTAGCTTCGCCGCGCCGAAATCCTCGAACCAATGCTCCGGGCTCTCCATGCAATGCAGCACGCGCTGCGATCCGTCGGGGAACGCCACCATCGCGTTCTTCACGCCCGCCGTGAGCGTGCCGGTGACGACCGCGTTGCCCGCGAAAAAACCCGCAAAGGAGTTTGGGTTGGCGGTCTCCCCGACGATGCCGGCGTTGGCGCTCGAGAAGCCGTAGACGCCCATGAGCGCATTCGACGTACCGATCACGCCGGGTCGCGAGGCCGACGTGCCGACAACGCCCGCGGTGGTCGGGATGTTCATGCCGGCCGGCGGCCCGTCCGCGGTGGAGATGCCGGTGACGCCGCTGAGCGCGCCCGAGGTGCTGTGAACGCCCGGGCCGAAGAACGACACGGCGCGAAACGCAGTCCCGGCGAAGGACGCGCCTTGCGCGCCATCGCCCTCGCGCGAAAAGCCGATGACGCCGGGTTGTGTGGCTGCGGTACCGTAAACGCCGGCGACAAACCTCGGGACATCGATCACCTCGGTCTGGCCGTACACGCCGTTTCTGTTGCCGAAACCCGCCACGCCCACGGTGAAGCTCGGGTTCCCGTTGCGGGTGAGAAAGGTGTTGAAGCCGGAGAAGGAAATTCCATGGGCAAGGAAAAAGTCGTCAATGGTCGCCATCGTCTCCTCCTGCTTCTGAAAGCGCGAATGTCGCCCGCGATCATAAGGCCGCCTCCATGTCAGCGCGACGATGCCATTGCGATAGCGCATAGCGCGATGGGCTGTTGCGGCGAGGTTGGCGCGCAGACCGAATATCAATCGAACGATCCTCTCTCGAGGATCGAGCAATTCATTTTACATCTGCAGCGGCTTTTTCGCTGCGACGCTGCGCGGCTATCGCAAATAGGGAGCAGCCGGCCGCGCCCCCTGGGGCGCAGCCGGCGCGAGATGCCGTCGGTCGGATTGCGGGAAGATCAATACCCCGGAACGCAATAGCTGATGGTGCAAAGTCCGCTGCGACGCGCGCATCGGCTCAGCGCAATCACCTTAGCCTCGCCGATGAAGAAGCTCTGACCATAACCAACGGAGCGTGGCCCGACAGCCTGACAGACGAATGACGAATACAAGAATGCCGAGGCCTCAGAGGAGGCAAGCGCGAGCAGCGCCGTCGCGACTGTGAGCGAACATAGAATCTTGGTCATACTTTACCTCCTGACCCCTGGTGAAACAGACCCGCTCTTATCACCGTTTTCCCGGGTTGTCTCGAATACTCGCGCGCCCGACGGGCTGATTTGTGTCGGAACTGGCACTTACTGTGCTACCGTTCGGGGCGGCAGCACAGGCTGGTCGGCAGCGCCCCCTCGATTCAGAACAATTCAGATCTGCCCCAAGGACCCCGTCGGCCTGACGATGGCAGGCTGAAATTGCCGCGGAGCCAACCGCGAGAGCCGGTGACCGCCTCTGGGAGGAGGGTCGCATGTTCGATTCGAGGCGCCGCGCGTGCATCACGCTCCTCGCCGGTGCCGCCGTCTGGCCGCTCGCGGCGCGCGCGGAGCAATCCGACGTGCCGCTGGTCGGATTCCTCCATCAGGGTTCCGCCGGCTCCAACGGCAAGATGGTGGACGCATTTTTGCGCGGCCTGCAAGACGCTGGATACGAGGATCGGCGCAACGTACAGCTCAAATTCCATTGGGCCGACGGACGCTACGACCGGTTGGGTTCGCTGGCGGCCGATCTGGTTCGGCTCCGGCCCGCAGTGATCGCGGCAGCCCTCCTGCCGGCTGCCCAGGCTGCGAAGTCGGCCACCACTACTATTCCAGTCGTCTTCATCACCGGCTCCGATCCCATCGAGACCGGGCTCGTGGCGAGCTTGGCTAGGCCAACGAGCAATGTCACAGGGGTGAGCCTGTTCTCTGTCCCGCTGATCTCAAAACGGTTGGAGCTGCTGCACGAGCTGGTGCCCGGCCGGACCGCTGTTGCCGTTCTGGTGAATCCGAGCAACCCGAATGCCCGATCCAATGAGCTGGAAATTGAAAACGCCGCCAGAGTCATTGGACTCAAGCTCGCCTTCATGGGCGCCGCCGGCGAGCGGGAGTTCGAAGCTGCCTTTGCGAGCATCGCTCAGCAGCGCTTCGGCGCGGCTGTCGTAAGTGCCGACGGCTTGTTCGCCAGCCGACGGGAGCAGCTGGTGGCGCTGGCGGCACGCCACAGCATTCCGACCATGTATTTTCAGCGCGAATTCGTCGATGTTGGAGGACTGATCAGCTACGGCGCCAATTCGCCCACCATGTATCAACAGGCCGGAAGCTACGTTGGCCGCATCCTCAAGGGCGTGCCGCCAAGCGATCTGCCGGTGATGCAACCCACCAAGCTCGAGTTGGTAATCAATCTCAAGACCGCCAATGCGCTCGGCCTGATGGTGCCGCCGACCCTGCTCGCGCTCGCTGACGAGGTGATCGAATAGCGGTACCTGATTTTGCTAAGGAACCATCTTCAGAACAATTCAGGTCTGCCCCAAAGACCTGCCGGCAATTCTGCTGCAGGGTCAAAGTACGGTAGAGCGAGGGCCGGAGGCCGTGCCATGAAGATGAATGGGACAGGTATGCGAATCGCGCTTCTTGTTCTCGGCCTAAGCCTGTTCGCCATATCGACCGCGCAGGCGCAAAAGGCTGCTGGGATAACGCGCGTCGGATGGCTGGAGGTCTGTGGCCCCGGCCCTCGGCGGCCCCATTTCGATATTTTCCGCGCTCGCCTTGCAGATCGGGGGTACGTCGAGGGCAAGAACCTCATCATCGAGCAGCGATTCGCCGAGTGTCGATACGAGCGGATGCCGGGATTGGCCACTGAGCTCGTGCAGGTTCCGGTCGACGTGCTGTTCACGATGGGGACGAGGGCGGCGCGAATCGTCGCCGAAACCGTGAAGACGACACCGCTCGTCGTCTACTCGTGCGACCCGTTCGAGCACGTCACACGCCTCGCTCGGGGACGGGGAAACCTGACCGGCGTGACATGCATGACGACGGAGCTCAGCCCGAAGCGCCTCGAACTGCTCCACGACGCGGTTCCCACGGCCTCGCGGGTGATGTTTCTTCATGACCCTCAAGCCGCTCCCAACGCGTGGAAAATGACCGAGGCGGCCGCACCGCGTCTGGGCATCACATTGCAGCAGGCTCAGGTGGGAGCCGCCGAAGAGCTGCTGCCGGAACTCGCGATGATCGCGAAAGAGCGTCCTGACGCATTGTTCGTGTACCCCGACGTCGTTCTCAGCTCTTATCCTCGGCCGCAGCAACTCGCCGAGTTTGCCCTCAAGGCCCACTTGCCCATGATCAATGCGTTCCGCTTTTTCACGGAGGCCGGCGGTCTCATGTCCTACGGCGCGATCGCATCCGAGATCTATACGAGCGCAGCCGAGCAAGTCGCAAAAATCCTCGGCGGCACTCCACCGAGCGAGTTGCCGCTGCGAGAGGCAACGCGGTTCGAGTTGGTCATCAACAATAAGACGGCGAAGGCGCTCGGCCTCACCATTCCACCGTCGCTGCTGGTGCGCGCCGACGAGGTCATCGAGTGAGACGCCGCGAGTTCATCGCGCTCATTGGCGGCGCGGCCGCGACGTGGCCGCTCGCAGTCATCGCAGCCACTCCCGGGTCGTGCCGATAGCCGAGCGACATTGAATCCACGGTTTGTTACTATCCTGCCGAACGAGAGCTCCCGCTCTCGGTTGCAAAAGGAAGAAAAATGTCGAACCACTTTACCGGCCTAAGCCTCGGCCCGCCGCTCGGCGACCAAAGACTCGACCTGTGCGATCTCTACGCGTTCCAGGCGCCTGCCGACCCGTCGAGAACCGTGATCATCCTCAATGCCAATCCAAATGCTGACGCGCTTCATCCCGACGCCATCTACCGGCTCAACATCGACAACGATGGCGATTTGCTAACGGACCTCGCGCTCAGCTACGTGTTTTCGAAGCCGCAAAACGGCAAGCAGACTTTCAACGTGTTTTTGGCCAAAGGCGCGGAGTCGCGCTCGGTCGAAGCTGTCGGGAACAAGATCGTCGCCGATGCGGAAGTCTCATTCGGGCCCAAGCCCAACCTCGTCAGGGCGGGCGACTACACATTCTTCGCCGGCAGTCGCAGCGACGCTTTCTTTTTCGATTTCGACGGCATCAAGAATCTGTTCGACATCAGGGGCAAGCGGAATTTCACCGAGCCTCACCTGACTGGCAAGTCACCGTGGACCGGCGTGGATTCGAACACCGAAGCCAATGTCTTCTCGATGGTGGTCGAACTGCCGACGAGCGAACTGGCCCCGAGGCCCAAAATACACATCTGGGGACGATGCAGCGTGCCGCAGGACGGCAAGCTGGTCCACGTCGATCGCGCCGGCCATCCGAGTGTCAGCAGCTTTTTCAACACCGACGACACCAAGTTGGAATACAACGCCAGCGAGCCGGTGAACGATCGCAAGCGCTGGCTCGATCAGTTCGTGCATCTGATGGGCCACACGGGAAATTATTCGCGCGAAGAAGCGATTGCCGCGATCGATAAGGAGGGCACACTGCCCGACGTGCTCAGTTTCGACCCGTCGAAACCTGCGAAGTATCCCAACGGCCGCGTCTTCACTGACGACGTGATCGATTACCGCCTCGCGTTCCTCACCTAGGGCGAATGCCCTCCCAGCGGTTTGAAACCGCACACCGACATTCTCAAGGAGTTTCCGTATATCGGCACGCCGCATCAGAAGTGAGTTTTGCTCGCTCTGGGCGTTACCGGTTCTGGCACCCAGCGACCGTGCCGGCAGTCATCGCCGATGGCCAAGTACACCGTGATCGCGAGCGAGCAGCCGACAAACCCCGCCGCGAACAGCCACGCTTGCCAATAGTCAAGCGTGCCCGCTGGAAGAAATACCAAGAGTCCAACGATCAGTGGAGCTGAAGAAACCTGGCAGCCGCCCTGCGATACAGCCTGTCCATGGCCCGTCATCCATCAAGCAACCATCGAAACGCGCGCTGCAATTCAGCCGTGCCGTTCGCGCGGTACCAGTGCCCGTGCGCGAAGATCACGCGCTCTGGCTTCCAGCCGATCATCGTCTCAACGGCTGACCGCAGCTCCCGGTTCGCCTTTCTGAAGGTCGGCCGCAGGTCGCGCGGCATCTGGCCGTCCGGATGCTGTACGCCGCCGAGCCTGGTGAGCCAGCGCATGACGAGGCTCAGCTTCTGGGGTTCAAACGCTTCGATGAGGTCCGTCAGGACGAGCGTTCGACTGGCGCGATGAAAGAACTCCACCTCCGTCATGTAAGTGCCGCTGATGGGCAGCGTGCAGATCTCTCCGTCCCATGGATAGCTGGCGTCCCGATCCAACATGAGAGCTTCGAAATCAATGTGATTACCCGCCTGATCCCTAATGCGTGGTGCCAGATAGACGTCCGCTGCGGGAAAACCCGCGTGCCACTCCGGTATCCACCAGTAATGGATGCGGTTCGGTCCGATGATCCAGCGCGGCGTCCCTATGCCATCGACCTCGCGCTTGAGGCTTGAGATCAGCGGCGTCGGGGAATGTATGAACAGATTGCCGCTGGCGACACGGATAATCGTCATCCTGGTCGGGAACAGCATTTTGGGCCAGGACATCCCGAACCAGATGACCGGGCCGTCGACGATCCATACGTCCTCGGCGACTAACTTGAGCGTATTGAGCGGCGGGTAAGTTCGCTCGCCCCTCTGCTGTTCTGTGCTATGCCTGAGCATTCTCGGTGGCTGTTCTTGATGCTGTCGCCGACGAGGTTAATAGCGACGGTATTGCTGCGGCGCAAATGGCAGCAATTGGCACGAACGCGACCTCCGGGCCGCGCCGACCAATGTCCGTAGTTGGGACTTGACCGGCCTCAGCTCACACGTTGTCCATGGCGCTACAGTGAGCTGGTCAAAAGGGTGATTCGGGACCATGGCACGACTGCCTGTCAGTGGCGCAATGATGGCGACCCCTTTTCGGGACAAGATGGAGCTGCAGCGCGTCATTTCCGACCTTCAGGTGGGGCACTTGTTCGACGAGGGAGCCATTGACGGATTCTATTGGGAGCTCGGCAAGATAATCGGGCAATGGCTAGCAGAGCAACAACGGCTGGAAGTTTCAGCATTGGCAAAGCTCCTTTTGTCGATGGCGAGCGGCCTCGGCGAGGTTTCCCTCGTCCGCCTTGAAAGTGCTGTTGGGATAGAATCGATTTTGCGCCCAACCCAACGGAATGAACGGCACTTCCGATTTCGTGCGCGCGAACCGAAACTCGCTGGCGCGAATCGCCTCCAATGTCTCCTGCATTCCGGCCGATGCCGGCAGCGTGTTCAGCAGAAACAGAAGGAATACGACTACCGTGCCCGGAACAAAGTGAAAATGGTTGGCCATGAACAAATGATTGGCTTTGGATTGCAAACTTGTTTTTGTCGTGGAATCTGGCAATTCATCTTCGGCACGTCGAACCTAAAGTCACCGCCAGGCGGCATTTCTTTCGCGCACTGTGTCCCAATTCCAAAGGCCGATGGGGGACATTTCAAAACCCTCTCGGTTTTGCTGGCAGCGCCAGCGGTCAAATTTCCTGCTTCCACTTTCC
>Ga0081455_10002693_pt2 | contig 16379 bp, 12 predicted proteins | sample TabmetS3T2R1_FD_70207 | JGI IMG/M metagenome (GOLD analysis project Ga0081455, IMG submission 70207) | Tabebuia heterophylla rhizosphere microbial communities from the University of Puerto Rico - S3T2R1 | ecosystem: Host-associated > Plants > Roots > Rhizosphere ... | reverse complement strand
GCACACTAAAACCGATCGTCGAGCCTGATGAATCGAACCTGTACGTTTCGTTCGCCAATACGGCGGGGCTCAGGCCGGCGATTAAGACTGCGATAAGATTGCGTTGTTTCATCTGGAACTGTCCCGGCTTTTCGCCTCCGCCGCCAGAGTTTTCAACAGTGGCGTACGAGAAAGCGGCAACCGGCCAAATAAATTTCCCAGCGCAAACGCCGGGTCGGCTTTGAACTTTTTTTCGGCGTGCACGCCGGCAATCCGTGCCAGCTCCGTCTCGAAATGCGAAATCGCGCGGCTTGTCGGATCGTTGGCATCAAGGTAACCGAAAGCCCGGTGCAACAGCATGAAAAGCTCCGGCTCCCGATGATCTCGCTCGGTGCAAATCTCAATAAGCTCGACAAAATACGCCGCCGTCTGGGTGCGTAGGTAACTGCTTCGAATCCCGGCAAAAGGATTTTTCAGCACCACTTCAGTGAGCGTATGCAGATTCGACTTCCGGCTTCGCACGATTGAAATCTCGGCCTCGAAAAACAAATCCAGCTTTCCGGCAAACGGACTTTTAGGACGCCGCGAGCCTTTGGCGATCGTTTGGATGCAGCCGAACGACTCCGTGCACCACGAAACAATCAGGCTCGTATCGCTGAACTTTCGTTTGCGAAGAAGGATTGCCTCCGTGCTTTCCATTAAAAATTATTATTACGCAAAGCTGTGCTCTGCGCTCGTTGCAAACGTTAATCCTGTAGGGCGTCTGTGCCAGACGCCGTTCTGACGTTTCACAGAAACGCCCTACGATCAATGCGAATACCAGTCCATCCGGATTGTGACATGTGCTCGCCTACGCGACGAAAAGCGCCTCGTGCGAAACCCGAAGAGCCGTGGTCTCTTTTCTGATGCCGGCAAGAACGACGGAAACTTCGCGCGTCCCCGAAGACATCAGCGGACGGCTCCGCCGCCTGCCTGTTGGCGGCGTGACATGGCGGCATACGTTCCGCGCGCTCCGGCATCGCAATTATCGGCTGTTTTTCTGGGGACAGCTCGTCTCGCTCGTTGGCACGTGGATGCAACAAACAGCGATGAGTTGGTACGTCTATCAAATTACAAATTCGAAAATACTGCTGGGTGTAGTCGCCGCCATGGGATCCGCTCCGATGATGTTGTCTTCGATCTGGGGCGGTTCTCTCGCCGATCGGCATCCGAAGCGCTCGATCCTTGTAGCGACCCAGACGGCCCAAATGGTATGCGCATTCTTCCTTGCACTCGGGGTTTGGGCCGGGTTCGCCACGCCGTTGTTCATTATCGTTGTCGCCGCACTGAACGGCGTAGCCATGGGCTTCGACATGCCAGCACGCCAGGCGTTCACGGTCGAAATGGCAAGCCGTGAAGACCTGTTGAATGCGATCTCACTTAATAGCTCGATCGTGAATGGCGCGCGTGTCGTCGGTCCATCGGTTGCTGGTCTGCTGATCGGATGGGTCGGCGTCGCAATGTGTTTTTTTCTGAATGGTTTGACGTTTGTTGCGGTGCTTGCCGGTTTACTGATGATGCGCCTGCCTCCATTTCAACGGGTGGCATACGCCGTCTCTGCCAGCCAACACGCTTGGAACGGCATTGTTTATTCGCTGAAACATCAGCGAGTACGGACGATTCTGCTGCTCTTTCTCGCAGTGGGCGTGTTTGGATGGTCGTACGGTGTGCTGATGCCGGCCTTCGCGCGCGACGTTCTCGGCCGCGGTGCGAACGGTTACGGTATCCTGATGTCGGCAAGCGGAACGGGCGCGCTCATTGGCGCCCTAGTCGTGGCAACCTATGGACATCTGTTTACGCCGCGAAGACTGGCACTCGGCGGCATTTGGATATTTTCGATCGCGCTGTTCGCGCTTTCGCTGAGCCGAAGTTTTGAGAGTTCGGTCGCATTTCTCTTTGTAGCCGGATTTGGAATGCTTTTGTTTTTCTCCACTTCAAACACAGTGTTGCAAACAATTGTGCCCGATGAAATGCGTGGACGTGTGATGGGTGTCTGGTCACTCGTCTTTGGCGCGATGATTCCGTTGGGCAGTCTCGAAGCCGGTTTCACGGCGCATTGGGTTGGCACGGCGTTCGCGCTCGCCTTCGGCGCGATTATTTGCGCAGTCTCGGCGCTTGTTACGCTGCTCGTGATTCGGCGACGCGAGGCGGGAAACCCGAAATAATCTGCCTGGATTCGCTCAGTCGAGCGCTGCAATCACCGGTTTATGATGTGGAGCGCGCGTTTGTCCACATTTAGCGCAGCTTCTCTGACCGCTTCGCTCAAGGTGGGGTGCGCATGACAGGTGCGGCCGATATCTTCAGAGCTGCCACCGAATTCAATCACGGCGACCACCTCGGCAATTAGTTCCGACGCGGCGTGATGCAGAACGTGCCCGCCAAGAATACGATCGGTCTTTGCGTCAGCGACAAACTTGACCATTCCTTCGACATCATCAATGCAAAGGGCGCGACTATTGGCACGGAACGGAAATTTACCGATGCGCGCATCGATCCCTTTTTCCTTCGCCTGGTCTTCGGTGAGACCAACGCCAGCCAGCTCTGGATTGGTGTAAATGATGTTGGCAATGGCTTCGTAGTTCACGTGGCCGGCCTTACCGGCGATGATTTCGACGCACGCGATGCCTTCGTCTTCGGCCTTGTGAGCCAGCATCGGGCCGGTAATCACATCGCCGATGGCATAGATGCCTTCGATGTTTGTGCGGTAATGTTCGTTCACTTTGATTCGTTTCTTGTCGTCAAACTCCACACCCACTTTTTCAGCGCCCAAACCGTCCGAGAACGGACGGCGCCCGACTGAGACAAGCACTTTGTCTGCTTCAAATTTTAGTTCTTCCTTGTCTTTAGTCGCAATGACTGTCGCGCGGCCGTCGTCGACCTTCACAGCACTTACCTTTGCTTCCAGGTGGAACGTTATTCCTTGAGCGGTTAGCAAGCGCTGAAGCAGATTCGATAGCTCAAGATCAAAACCGAGCGCAATGCGGGGAAGAAATTCCAAGATCGTCACTTCGGAACCGAGCCGGTTCCAAACCGAGCCCAGCTCAAGGCCAATCGCGCCCGCGCCGACCACTACGAGCTTCTTTGGAGCTTCATTGAACGCAAGCGCTTCAGTGCTGCTCACGATTGTTTTCCCGTCAAATTTCGCGAATGGCAGTTCCACCGGTGCGCTGCCGGTGGCGATTACGATGTTTTTTGTCTCGACCTCCTGCGTCTCGCCTTTGGAAGATTTAATGGACACCTTTCCAGGAGCGGTAATTGTTCCCGTGCCTTCCAAAACGGTGACCTTGTTCGTCTTCATCAGCGAGCGCACACCGCTGTTGAACGTATTCACCACTTTGTCTTTTCGCTGCTGCATCTTCGCCAAGTCGGCATGCGCGCCGTCAATTACTATCCCGTGCTTGGCGGCTTCTTTTTTAACGAACATGTAATGGTCGCTTGACGTCAAGAGCGCCTTACTCGGGATGCAGCCCACATTGAGGCAGGTGCCACCGAGCTCCTTGTCCCTTTCGATTAGAGCGGTTTTTAGGCCAAGCTGGCCGGACCGGATCGCGGCAATGTAACCGCCGGGTCCAGAGCCAATAATAACGACATCAAATTTTTCCATATGCTATTTTTGTTATTCCTGATGAGAGATTGTCATTCTGAGCGGAGCGAAGAATCTCAGGATTTTCTCTGGAATGACCGCCTAAACAACAACCAGAGATGTTTCGCTTCGCTCAACATGACAGCAGCCCATGGAAGCAAGCAATGTCATTCTGAGCCAAGCGAAGAATCTCGGATCATCTCGTCCGCGTCCCAAGGACGGTTATAGAACTTAGGCCGCTGTTCCCAGTCGTCACTTAAATCTAGCCATCGTGGGTTGGTCCGCTCAATAAGCACGATTTTCCTGACGCGGCGCCAACCCTTCAGCTTCTTCTCACAGGCGATCGCGTCATTCACGTTGCGAAAGTACTCAAGCCAAACGAGCCGGTTCAAATGATAGCGTTTCGTGAATCCCGGTACTTCGCCATACCTATGCTGGTACAAGCGGCGCGCGATGTTATTTGTGATCCCTATATACAATGTCGTGCGGTGTTTGTTTGTCAGAATGTAGACCCAATAGTCGTGGTCACGCATGGACCTGAAAAAATCAGAGATGTTTCGCTTCGCTCAACATGACAGGGGAAAGAGGACTAAAAATCCAACGGCAGTTTTTTCGGATCTTCGATGCAGTCCTTCACTTTGATGAGAAAAGTAACAGCTTCTTTCCCGTCGATCGCACGGTGATCATAACTTAGTGCGAGATACATCATCGGCCGGACCTCCACTTTTCCGTCCACGGCAATTGGGCGCGACATGATTTTGTGCATGCCGAGGATGCCGCTTTGTGGCGGATTGATGATCGGTGTGGCAAACAGCGATCCGTACACGCCGCCGTTTGTGATGGTGAAGGTGCCGCCCTGCAGATCTTCAATCTTTAGTTTCCCATCGCGCGCTCTGGCGGCGTAATCGGCGATGTCGCGCTCCAAATCCGCGAAACTTTTCTTGTCCGCATCGCGCACGACTGGAACCACGAGTCCCCGCTCCGTACCAACTGCTACCCCGACATCGTAGAAATTATTTTGAATGAAATCCTCGTCCTCGATGTGGCCATTGACGACCGGCACGGATTTCAGCGCTTCGACACACGCTTTAACAAAGAACGACATCAACCCCAGTTTGACTCCGTTCTTCTTAGTGAACTCATCTTGCTTGGTCCGGCGCAATTCCTGCACGGTGCTCATGTCGCATTCGTTGAAAGTCGTCAGGAGCGCGGCTGTGTGTTGGGCCATCACAAGCTGCTGTGCGATCTTTCGGCGCAGGGGGGACATCCTTTTGCGCGTAAACCGTCCATCACCGGAGGATTCAGCTTCGCGAGCGTCAGCTTTTTCTTCCGTCTTCACAGAAGTTGTTGCCGGCGAGTCCGGTTTGTCGCGTTGTTGAGCTGCCGCCAAAACGTCGCTTTTTGTCAGGCGACCTCCTTCGCCGGTACCGCGAATTTTCCCCGGATCGAGCTTCTCTTCTTCAACGATCCGACGAACGGCGGGCGAAAGCGTTGTTGTCGCCGCTGCCGTTGGCTGCGGCTTGCCTCGGTCATCCGCCTTCGCCGAGGCTACGGCGGACGAGTCGTCCCCGGCGACAGGTGCAGCCTTTTTCTCCGGCGAGGGTTCTTTTTTCTCAGATTCTTTCTTTTTCGGTTTCTCTTCCTTTTTTTCGGCCGGCGCTCCTTTTGAATCGTCGATTGTGGCGACTACTTCGCCAATCTTCACCTCCTGCCCTTCAGGTACCTTCGTTTCGAGTACACCCGCTTTGTCTGCAACGATTTCGGTCGAAACCTTATCCGTCTCGAGGGTGAAGAGCGCTTCACCTTCGTTCACGAAATCGCCGGATTTCTTGTGCCAGGCAGAAACGACACCACTGGTAATCGATTCGCCAACCGCAGGAATTTTCACTTCGATGGCCATGCGCAAGAATTAGTTAAGCCAATCGAGCGTCGCGGTCGAGATGACTTTCGTCAACACGAGTCCCACGGCCATTGAAGAGGCTTATGACACGGACGCCTTAAACCGAAAACGCGTCAGCCACCAAGCGTGCCTGTTCGCGTTTATGGCGGACTAGCGCGCCGACCGCGGGACTGGCGCTGGCTTCGCGGCCCGCGTAGGAAATTTCGCTGCAGAAAAGTGTTCGCAACCGCGGTTCAATGAAAGTCCACGCACCCATATTTTCCGATTCTTCCTGGCACCAAACATACTTCGCACTCTTTGGAAATGGCTTGAGCATTTCACGAAGCTTCTTTTCCGCGAATGGATAAAGCTGCTCGATCCGAACGATGGCGGCGTCGTCGATCTTCCGCTGAGTTCGATAATTAAGCAGGTCGTAATAAACTTTGCCGGAGCAGAGAATGATTCTCTTTACCCTGGAAGGAGAACCACTTTCGGGCGAGCCAAGAATTTCTTCGAACCGACCATGGATAAATTCTTCCGCTGGTGAGGAAGCAAACTTCGCTCGCAACAGACTCTTCGGCGTCATGATGATGAGCGGCTTAATGAAGTCGCGCTTCATTTGGCGCCGCAACACGTGAAAATACTGAGCGGCGGTGGTCAGATTGCACACCTGGATATTGTCCTCGGCGCAGGCTTGTAGAAACCGCTCCAGTCGCCCACTGGAATGCTCCGGGCCCTGGCCCTCATACCCATGCGGGAGCAGCAAAACAATTCCACTCGGTCCCTGCCATTTCGATTCCGCTGAAACGATGAATTGATCGATTATTGTCTGCGCGCCATTGGAGAAATCCCCGAACTGCGCCTCCCATAAGCAAAGCATTTTCCGGTAATCAAGCGAGTACCCATAATCGAACCCGAGTACCGCAGCTTCCGAGAGCGGGCTGTTATAAATGCAAATGCGTGCTTGCTTCTGTGCAAGGTGCATGAGTGGCACGTAAGGCTTGCCGGTCTTTGCATCATAGAGCACGGAGTGTCGTGTGCTAAACGTCCCGCGCGAGCTATCCTGTCCCGACAATCGAACTGGAATTCCCTCCAGGAGCAGCGATCCAAACGCGAGCGCCTCGGCGTAATGCCATTCATAGGGGCCGCCGTCCTCGAAAACTTTGCGCTGATGATCCAGCACAATGCGTTTGATTTTCGGCTGAATCTCGAAGCCCTCCGGAACTCGAGTGAGTCCATCGACAATCGTCTTCAGCGTCTTCTCGCTGATCGCGGTTGGCTCGGACTCACTGCTGTATTCCGGTTGGAAAATCGCAGTCGATTCCCTGAATTTTGCTTTCTCGCTGGCCCTTCGTTTTTCGATGGCATCAACTTCATCGCGCGTCATTTCGAGTCGCAGGGAAAACTCGGTTTCCAGCGAGACGGCATCGTCTTCGCTCAAAGTTCCCGTCTTGAGCAGCTCGCTCTTATAAAGCTGTGTCACCGACGGGCGCTTCTCGATTTTTGCGTACAGATCGGGCTGAGTAAATGAGGGCTCGTCGCCTTCGTTATGGCCGTAACGGCGATAGCAATACAGGTCGATCACGACATCGCGCCCGAATCGCTGCCGAAAATCAAACGCCATGTCACTGACAAATTTAACCGCCAGCGGATCGTCGCCATTTACATGAAAAATCGGCGCCTCGATCATCTTTGCGATATCCGTGGAGTACGTTGATGACCGGGCATCTTTGGGAAGTGTTGTGAACCCGATCTGGTTGTTTACAACGATGTGGATGGTCCCGCCCGTGCTGTAACCATGCAATTGCGACAAGTTGAGCGTTTCAGCCACGATCCCCTGCCCAATGAAAGCCGCATCGCCATGAACCAATAGCGGTAAAACCTTGCGTCGATGCTCGGTGTCTCCGCGAATTCGTTGTCTGGCCCGCGCTTTCCCTTCAACGATGGGGTCGACAGCTTCCAGGTGGCTCGGGTTCGACGAGAGCCGGATCTCGACTTCCGCACCGGAGGCGAGTTTCCGCACTGAGTGATAACCAAGATGATATTTCACGTCGCCATCGCCGGCCACCAGCTCGGGAACGTAATTTTCGCTAAACTCAGTAAAGATTATCTTGAGCGATTTGCGCAGGAAATTTGCCAGGACATTGAGTCGGCCGCGGTGCGCCATGCCCATGCAAATTTCTTCCACACCTCCTTCCGGGCACTTATGCAGGATGGTGTCCAGAATCACCATCAGCGTCTCCGCACCCTGAAGTGAGAACCGTTTTTGCCCCACATAACGCGTATGCAAAAAAATCTCGAACGACTCCGCTTCAAGCAATGCTCGCAACAAGGCCACTTGCACGGCCGCCGGAGTAGACTGTTTTTCCGGGCGCGTCTCCAATCGCTTGCGGATCCAGTCGCGCACTCGCGGATCCTGGATGTGCATGAATTCCGAGCCGATGGAGTCGGCGTAGATCCTCTCCAAACCGGAGACCATTTCGCGCAATGTCATGGGCCGGTTATTGAGAAAGAACTTTGACGATACGTGAAGATCGAGATCTGCGTCGCTAAAACCGAATTCGCGCAGGCTTAGCAGCGGATTTTTTGGCTGCGTTTCTGCCAGGGGATCGACGCGCGCAATGGTGTGACCAAGCGAGCAATAAGCGTAAACGAGACCATCGACGCGCGTTTGTAACGCCGCTTCGCGGGCTTCAGCAGCGGCCGCGCCGTCACGCTGCGGTAAATTTCCAAGCTCGAACCCTTCAAAGAAAGCCGACCATCCGGAGTCGACCGATTCAGGATTTCGCTGCCAGCGGCGATAATTCTCTTCGATTAATTCCAGATTCGCGCGAGCACCAATTGAAGTGCGCATACGAAATTTAATCTCGGATGTTTACGCAGAGCGGCAAGTTGACAGTAAAGGAGCAGCCTCGTTACTTGCGCGCATGGTTCCTACAGAGATCGTAAAATGGCGGGGGGCGATCTGAAGTTGAAAGCGAATTCATATCAAAGAATATTTGTCGCGTTACTGGTTCTGGCGCAAGCAAATGCTTGTTTCGGCCAGGCCGACCCGGCTTCCGAACCAGCTGTCCTGGCCGTGGCGAAAGTCTTGCCGGCAGTCGTCAATATTAATACCGAGCGCGTAGTGAAGCGCACAGTGCGCGATCCGGTTGAGGATTTTTATTCGCAATTCTTTGGCTACAATCGAGTTCGACCGCGCGAAATTCGTCAGACTTTGCAAAGCCTTGGCTCTGGTTTCATTATCGATCCGGCAGGGTACATCGTTACGAACAAACACGTGGTTGAACGCGCTGCAGATCTGAAAATTCATGTCACGACCAACGACGGCAAAACGTACAGGGCCCATTACGTAACCGGCGATGACAAGAACGACCTGGCATTTATCAAAATCGATGCAAAGACTGAATTTCCCTTTATCAGCCTTGATAATATTTCGCCAAATTTGCTGGGCCAAACGGTGATCGTGGTGGGTAACGCAGTCGGATATGGCAGTTCGATCAGCCGGGGAGTGCTTAGCGCCGCCAAACGCGATATTACTGTCGACGAAACCGAGTACAAGGGTCTGGTCCAAACGGACGCGGCAATTAATCCAGGCAACAGCGGCGGACCGGTGATCGATCTCTCGGGACGGTTGGTGGGCATCAGTTCGGCAAAAATGGCGTTCACGCCGCAAGGTGTCCCAACCCAGGGAATGGGATTCGCAATTCCAGCGGATGTGGTGCGTGAAAGCGTCGATCGATTCAAAAAAGTCGCGCAAAAGCAGCCCAAACCAAAGAGCCAGCCACCGTCCGCCGACGATACGTCCATGTCTAGCGCCGAGAGATTATTTGGATTGCAAATACAGGACTTGACCCAGGACCTAAGCGACGCGCTTGGATATCTTCGCGGGCGCGGCGTTTTGATTACGGCAATCGAACCAGACAGCCCGGCGGATGATGCAGGTCTCCAGCGTGGGTTGGTGATTTATCGCGCCGGCAACTCCGAGACGAATTCCGTCAAACAAATAGAGGAGCTGCTTCAAAGTGTGCAGAGCGGCACAAAGCTTAACTTCACGGTTGGTGTAATTCACCAACGGGGACAAAACCAGCAGATCGCCACTTTGAGTATGACGGCGCGCTAAAAAAATTTGGCAACGCAATCGGCGTTCGGTTGTCTCATGGAAAGATTGTTCAATGATTAAGGTCGAGAATCTAACAAAGCGTTACGCCGGTCAGCCTGCCATCCGGGATTTGAGTTTCGAGGTGAACCGGGGCGAAATCATGGGCTTTCTGGGACCTAACGGTGCAGGCAAGACCACCACGATGCGCATTTTGGCGAGCTTCATGCCTCCTACTTCTGGTCGTGCCACCATAGCGGGATTCGATGTTTTTGAACAATCGCTCCAAGCACGCGCACATCTCGGCTATATGCCAGAAAACGTGCCACTCTACACCGACATGCGGGTGACGGAGTACCTGCGTTATCGCGCGTCCCTGAAGGGAGTCCAACATCGGCGGGTCACCGAGCGTGTTGGCGACGTAAAGGAACTTTGTGGCCTAAAAGGTGTAGAGAACAAGCTGATCGGAACTCTTTCCAAGGGATACCGACAAAGGGTCGGACTCGCGGACGCTCTGCTCGCCGAACCGGATTTGCTGATTCTGGATGAGCCGACAATCGGCCTGGATCCAAATCAAATCCGACAGGTGCGCGAGCTGATCAAAAACCTGGGCGAGCAGCATACAATTTTGCTGTCGACGCACATTCTGCCGGAAGTGGAGATGACATGCAGCCGCGTGATCATCGTTCACAAAGGGCGAATCGAGGCATGCGATACTCCGGAAAATTTACTCGGAAAAATCAGGCAGGCCGGCGGGGTCGTGTTGGAAGCGAAAGTAGGAAAAGATAACGGCGCGGATGAGCTGAAGAAGATTTCCGGTGTTCGGGAGGTACTCACTGACGGGGAGGATGACTGGAAGCGATTCTCTCTTCGTGTGGAATCGGGCGTCGACGTGCGCGAAGAAGTTTTCCGCCTGGCTACCGAGCGCCACTGGTCCGTGCGCGAATTGACTCAGCGTCGAGCAACGCTCGAAGATGTGTTTGTGGAAATCACGCACTCTGACGCTGTGTAGCTATATCTGGTGAAGCGGTGAGGGCTCAATGCTCAACGTTTGATTTATGAGGAAATTTTACACCCTTCTTTCTCGCGAGGTACGCAGCTATTTCCATTCTCCGATCGCGTACATCGTGCTCATCTTTTTTCTGATAGTCAGTGGGATCGACTTCTATTTTCAGGTCTCCTTCATGAACCAGCGCCAGGTGCAATACACGGTGCAGGAGGCATTTTTCAATTCAGTCTTCTTCTGGTTTGCCTTTGTCTTGATTTTTCCGCTCATCACGATGCGCCTGTTTTCGGAGGAATTTAAGCTCGGCACGATCGAACCACTGACAACTGTTCCGGTGCGCGACTGGCATGTAGTACTGGCGAAATTTTTTGGCGCACTGGTCTTTTACGTAATTCTGTGGATTCCGACGCTACTTTACTTTGCCATTTTCTATAAGGTCACGAATGAGCCGGCCGCGCATTCGGCTGGAGCATACTTTGGGTCCTATTTGATGCTCTTATTGCTTGGAATGTTTTATCTTTCGATTGGTTGTCTCACATCCGTTCTAACCCGGAATCAAATCATCGCGGCAGTCATTTCCTTCTGCGTCATCACGCTCCTGTTTTTTATGGGTCTGGTTCAGTTCATTCTGCTGGATGTGAGCTCAGAAACACGCGATTTGCTGGGTTATTTTTCCGCCATCGAGCACATGGGAACGTTCTCGCGCGGCGTGATAGACACGCGCCCGATCGTTCTCTACGTGAGCATGACCATCGTGATGCTGACGCTTACACACCAGGCGTTTCAATTCCGCAAATGGAGGCTTTGAGCAGTGGCTAACGAAACAAGCCAGCCCCCAAAACGTGCGGCAAAGAAAATTCGCCGGGTGCGAATCGGCTTTAACGTTCTGGTACAAATCGTGTTGGTTTTGTTTCTGGCCGCGATGGTGAATTCGATCGCGTTCAAACACTATGCGCGTTGGGATTTCTCCCGCGACCAAAAATATGCCCTCTCAGACAAAACGAAGCGTTTCCTTGAGACGCTGAGGAACAAGATGCGCATCACGGTTTTCTTTCCGGCTGGAACGCCGATTACGACCGACGTTCAGAATCTGCTTACGGAATATCAGTATGCCGGCAAAGGAAAAGTCGATATCGAACATATCGATCCGGAGCGTAGTCTTTCCCGCGCAAAGGAGTTATTCGACAAATATAAAGTCGTCACCGATGAGCCTCTCTTAATCGTCGACTATGAAGGCCGTAATAAGACGGTCAAAGCATCCGAGATGGCTGACATCGACCAGAGCGGAGTGGCGCTGGGCGAAGGACCTCGCGTAGCCGCATTCAAAGGCGAACAGGCTCTCACCAGCGCGATGATCGACCTTGTGGAGGGGAAAAAGAAAATCCTTGGATACGTTCTCGGTCACAAGGAGCCGCCGCTTGCTGAAAACAGCGCAATCTCCATTCTGAAAACATTCATTGAAAACGAAAACGTCCAGTTCAAGGAGCTGAATCTCCTCGATCTTGATGCGATTCCAGAGGACGTAAAAACCGTCATGATCGTAGGACCTCAGTACGATTTTTCAGATCGCGAAATGAAAGTGCTGCGCAACTTCTGGGATAAACAGGGCCGGATTTTGCTTCTCCGCGATCCAGCCGCGAAAACCCCGAAACTGGATGCGTTTGTCAACGAGTTGGGCGTCAAAGTCAATGACGATAGACTGATGGTCTTTTTGCGAACTGGGATCCAGGAGTTGGCTTTAACAAGAGATGTTCAAGCCCGGTTTCTCGGGGACAGTCCCATCACCAAACGCTTAGCCGACGTACGGGCACTCTTTTTGGGGGGCACTTCTTCACTTGCACTTGAACCCGACCGCATCCGTGCCGCCAATATTCGTCTCGAGCCCCTGATCCAGGCGGAAAAGGGCTATTTTGCCGAGACTGATTATAACACCGACGATCAAGCAAAACTACAGGCGGACGCGAAACGAGAAACCAACACCCCGTTAACAATAGGCGCATCCATTGAAAAAGGTGGCAGCGCGGACGAGCGGGTCCAGGTTAACTCGTCACGCCTGGTGGTCGTTAGCAATGCGACCTTTGTGCAGGACAATGCGATTTCTCAAGATCAACAGGGCCTTGATTTCATTTCCGGCAGCGTCAACTGGTTGTTAAGCCGCGAACCGCTAATCGGCATTGCTCCGAAGGTTTCAAAGCCTCTTACTTTCAGTCTTGATCCAGACGCGTTGACTCGTTTGCGCTGGATTATTCTAATTTTCATACCGTTGATTCCTGCCGTGATCGGAGCAGTGGTTTGGTGGCAACGGCGGGTCTAACACACGGAATGCCTCCGAAGTATCGCCATAACATTTATCTCTTGGAGATGGCACAGCAGCGGTCGGACACTTTCGACAACACGGAACGCTCCTGGCGCAACTCTTTTCAGATATGAATTGGAGAACTACGTTAATCCTTGCTGTCGTGGTGCTCGCTGTGTTCGCGTACCTCAGGTTCTTTGAGATGAAACGTCCGAGCACCGGGGAAGCCATGCGGCAGGCGCAAAATGTCGTCAATTTCGACCGAAGCAAGGTCGACGGCATCATCATTCAAAATGGCGATGAAAAAATAGAGATACGGCGTCGCGACAACAAATGGCGGCTTGAAACCCCTATCAAGGATCAGGCCGACGCTGCCTTGGTCGAGAATTTGCTATCTGATCTGGAGACCTGGCAAAAGGAGGGAACAATTTCAGCCAAAGATATTGAAACCGATAAAGCTAAACTGAATGAATACGGGCTGAACCGAGCGAAGCTTAAGCTCAAGTTAATCGGCTCTGACAGACCTCCTGAAATCTTGTTTGGGAAAGACGCCGCCTTGGATGGCAGGATGTACGTCCGCTTTGAGAACTCCAAGGAGACATTTCTTGCCAAACAATCGGTCAAAAAGGACATCGACAAAAAAGCAGAGGAATTCCGCGACAAAAAGTTAACTGACGTCACTACTGCGCAGGTGCGCCGTATCGCATTAAAGACAGCGGCTGGTGAAATGGAGTTGGAGAAGAAAGGGGATCACTGGGACATTGTGAAACCACTTCGCGCTCGAGCAGATGACGAGAAAGTTGGCGACCTGATAGCGCAAGTTACAACAGCGCGCATTCAACAATTTGTGGCCGACGATCACGGCGACCTGCGACCTTATGGACTGGCAGAACCGCGCGGGTCCATCACGTTATTTAGCCAGGAAGGAACAAAGGACCAGAAGGTCGAGATTGCCGACTCGATCAAAGTCTTTGGTCAGGAGGACAAGGGCCAAATGCTGCAAATCGGCAGCGTGCCTGAGAAAGAAAAGGACCAGGTCTATGTCCGATTCGCTCCTCGCGGAGCGGTCTACACGTTACCCAGAAAGATTGAAGAAGTTCTGAACACCAAGCCGGCCGATCTGCGTGACTATCACCTGGTTCGGATCGACACGAACGTTCTCGATCGAATCACGATCGACGTTCCAGGCAAAGGTAAGACCGTGCTCGCGCGCAAAGATGCAAACTGGGTCATTGCCAGCCGCAACAATGCCCCCGCCGATTCACACGCGGTACGCCGCTTGATTGAAGCGTTGCAAAACGAGCGGGTGACAAGGTTCGTGGAAGATGTCGCCTCGAATCTGCCAAAATACGGCCTGGACAAACCTCGTCTGCAAATAACCTTCAGTTCGTTCGCGTCGGAGAACACCGCCGAGACCAAGGCAGGTGAGGAACCCTTTGCTACGCTCGCCTTTGGAAAGCAAGACGGAGACAATGTCTACGCGAGACTTACAGACGAACCCTTTATCGTGACAGCCCGTCGCGCCGTGGTCGATCAGATTCCAGCCGATCCTTTGCAATGGCAGGGGCTATCGATCTTTAACTTTAAACCTGACCAAATTCACCGCCTGAGCGTAACAACAGACAAAGAGCTGTCGCTGGAACGCAGCGAAAACAACCAGTGGCACTGGCTAAAAGGCACCGGTCAGATCGATACAACCAATGTGCAATCGCTGGTCAACACGTTGTCGAGCTTGCATGCGACACGCTGGCTTGGAGCAACGAAGCCTCAGGATGGCCTGGAAAAGCCACAACTCACTCTTGCGTTCACAACTTCGGCCGACGACAAGGCGTCACATAGGTTGATCATCGGCGCGCCAGCCAACGATGGAACGTTCTACGCGCGTGTGGACGGCCGCGAAGGTACCTTTGCGATTAGCAATTCGGACCTGAACAGCCTGAAATTGCCTCTCGTGGCACAACCATCTCCAACGCCAAGTCCGGCGCCAAGCCTTACGCCCTGAATCTGATAGACAGCCCGTGCCGTTAGATACTCTGAGCGGTATAAATCGTCACGATGCCGCAACTCAACGGCTGAAGTGTTCCGTGCCGAAAGCCGCTCGCTTCGATTAGGTCGATCATTGCATGCCCGCTGGGAAATTGTTCGATCGAGTCTCCCAGATAGTCGTAGGCGCTTTTCTTTCTAGTCAAAAGGGAACCCAGCCATGGGAGACAGCGGTGCAAATAGAGGCGATAGATTGCGCGCACAATCGATGCTTCTGGCAGGGAGAACTCAAGCACTAACAAATGGCCACGTCGCTTAAGCACTCGTGACATCTCAGCGAGCGCGCCTCCCCAATTCTCCATGTTACGGAGACCGAAGGCAATGGTAACGCAATCAAATGAACTATCAGGAAACGGCAGCCTCATTGCATCAGCTAGAATTGTTTGACGCACACCTTTTCTCTGCGCCAGCTCCAACATTTCTGGTAGAAAATCCACGCCAGTAACTTCCGAATCCGGGAGTTTCCTCTGCAGCACAAGCGCCAAGTCCCCTGTGCCAGTTGCGAGATCTACAATTTTCTTTGGCCGCCAGCGCCCCACTATGTCGGCAGCGCGCTTTCGCCAATAAAAATCGGTCCCGCAGCTAAGCGTGTGATTAGCCAGGTCGTAGCGTCTGGCAATGCCACCAAACATTTGCCGCACTCGTGTGGGTTCTGTTGCAGCACCGGGTTTTGTCATTCAGAGGTCAATTAAGCGCCGAGTCAGATTTAGGATAAGTGACTTCTTGTTTACCATATTGATATAACTAATAAGTGAAAGCCACGTGCCAAAAATGTTAGGCATGAAGTTTGTTATAAAAAAGGATTGCGGACGCTGCAAACCACGTCTATGTCACAAGGATGGATATATCTGTTAAAGCTTTAGAAGAAGCGGTGTCAATACGCCGACAAATCGATAATCTGGAAAGACGTCTTTCCTTAATCCTGGGAGGCGCACCTGCTGCCAGACCCGCAGTAACAGCCTCCGCTCAAGCAGGGCGTTACTTCTCACCGTCAACCCGGGCTAAGCTTTCTGCCGCGGCGAGGGCTCGTTGGGCGAGACTAAAGGGCGGCGCGAAACCAGCTCCTACCAAGAAGAAAGGTGCATTAACGGCTGCCGGCCGGAGAAAGTTATCCGAGCTAATGAAGGCTCGCTGGGCGGCGCGACGAAAATCCGGCGGAACAAAAGCACCTGCTTCAGCGAAGAAAGGTGGACTCACTGCGGCTGGACGAAAAAGGCTCTCGCAGTTAATGAAAGCCCGCTGGGCAGCGCGACGAAAAGCGTCGAAGCGCAAGTAATCGAAAGCAACAACTCGGAAGCTTGCCGATAGCTTTCGCTTTTAAATAAGGCTGCCGGGGATATCACTGCTCGCGAGAGGACTCGAACCTCCACGGGTTTCCCCATACGGTCCTGAGCCGTACGCGTCTGCCAATTCCGCCACGCGAGCAAAACCAGTGGCTCTTACAATGCGCGCGCG
>Ga0081455_10004139_pt1 | contig 16381 bp, 16 predicted proteins | sample TabmetS3T2R1_FD_70207 | JGI IMG/M metagenome (GOLD analysis project Ga0081455, IMG submission 70207) | Tabebuia heterophylla rhizosphere microbial communities from the University of Puerto Rico - S3T2R1 | ecosystem: Host-associated > Plants > Roots > Rhizosphere ... | reverse complement strand
GAGCCACTGTGCCGGGTGCGGATCTCGCCCGCCCACGGCTGGTAGCCCTCGAACACGTGGTTCGCGATGCCGGTGCCGCGGGTCTCGGTCAGGAAGTCGGTGCGGAAGCCGATCAGGCCCCGCGCCGGGAGGACGAACTCGAGCTTGATCCGGCCGGTGCCATGGCCGCCCATGTCCTCCATGCGGCCCTTGCGGGCGGCGAGCAGCTGGGTGACCGCGCCGAGGTGCTCCTCGGGGATGTCGAGCGTGAGGCGCTCGAACGGCTCGTGCAGCTTGCCGTCGATGGTCCTGGTGACGACCTGCGGTTTGCCGACGGTCAGCTCGAAGCCCTCGCGGCGCATCTGCTCGACCAGGATCGCCAGTGCCAGCTCGCCACGGCCCTGGACCTCCCAGGTGTCCGGGCGCTCGGTGGGCAGAACGCGGATCGAGACGTTACCGATCAGCTCCTGGTCCAGCCGCGCCTTCACCAGGCGCGCGGTGACCTTGTCGCCGCCGTTGCGGCCGGCCAGCGGCGAGGTGTTCACACCGATCGTCATCGAGATCGCCGGCTCGTCGACGGTGATCCGCGGCAACGCCACCGGGTTCTCGACGTCGGCCAGCGTGTCGCCGATCGTGATGTCCGGGATGCCGGCGATGGCGACCAGGTCGCCCGCCGAGGCCTCCTGCGCGGGCACGCGCTCCAGCGCCTCGGTGACCAGGAGTTCGGAGATCCGGACGTTCTGGACCGAGCCGTTCTCGCGCAGCCAGGCGACGGTCTGGCCCTTGCGCAGCTTGCCCGCGTGGATGCGGATGAGCGCGATGCGGCCGAGGAAGTTCGACGCGTCGAGGTTGGTGACCAGGGCCTGCAGCGGGCTCTCCGGGTCGGCCTGCGGCGCGGGCACGTGACGCAGCAGGGTGTCGAACAGCGGGTCGAGGTTCTCGCTGTCCGGCAGCTCACCGTCGGCCGGCTGCTCCAGGCTGGCGCGTCCGGCGCGGGCCGACGCGTAGACGACCGGCAGGTCGAGGACCGCGTCGAGATCGGCGTCCTCGATGTCACCGGCCAGATCGAGCAGCAGGTCGTGGGTCTCCTCGACGACCTCCGCGATGCGGGCGTCCGGCCGGTCCACCTTGTTGACCACGAGCACGACCGGCAGGCCGGCCTCCAGGGTCTTGCGCAGCACGAACCGGGTCTGTGGGAGCGGGCCCTCGCTCGCGTCGACCAGGAGCAGGACGCCGTCGACCATGGCCAGCCCGCGCTCGACCTCGCCGCCGAAGTCGGCGTGGCCGGGGGTGTCGATGACGTTGATGGTCACCTGGCCGTCGGTGGTCTGCCGGCGGATGGCGGTGTTCTTGGCGAGGATCGTGATGCCCTTCTCACGTTCCAGCTCGCCGGAGTCCATCACGCGGTCGACGACCTCGGCACGTTCGCCGAAGGCGCCGGACTGCCGCAGCATGGCGTCGACCAGGGTGGTCTTCCCGTGGTCGACGTGCGCGACGATGGCGACGTTACGCAGGTCGGTGCGGACCTTCTCGGCGGTTGCTGTGGGCACGCGAGGGCTCCTGAACATTTCGAAGGGGTGTATCGCGGGCCAGCTCTGGCATACGCGATCCCGTTCAGGATACCCGGTACCACATTGTGACCAGGGCCACGGTGGTTGATCACTTAGGTTCACCTAACCTAAGGGGACCCCCGAAGGTGTGGAGTGATGGTTTGGGCAAGAAGGCCGCGGACCCGCGCAAGGTCGTCCGCAAGCTCATGAAGGCCGGCAAGGTCAAGAAGAAGTGCTGCCGGTCGAAGCCCCGGTGCAAGAAGTGTCCGGTCCTCGCACTGCAGCGAGCGAAGGCGGACGTGCAGAACGCGGCCTAGACCGCCAGGGCCTCGTTGACGAGACGGAGTTCCGCCGCGGTGCGCGTGGCGGCGAATTCGAGGATCTCGTGCCGGGCCAGGTGGTTCAGCAGGAATGGATCCGTGGCGAGAACCGCCTCGAGTTTCACCCGTGGCATCGGCCGGGTGATGACCACGCAACCGGAATGCGGCGTGCGCCGCCCGGCCGCCAGGAACTCGCCCGACCGGAAGTGCCGGTCCAGCCATTTCGCGTGGTCGGCCAGGTGGTAGTCGACTTCTTCCACCGGGGCCGTGTAGTCGATCAGCACGATGAACATGCCTCCACGGTAGACCCGTCGCGGACCCCCGGGAAATGGTTCACAGGTAATTGTCAGCAATCTGTGCAACACCAGTTCCACATTCCAAAGAATCGCTTTACGAAAAGCAATGTGGTTATTACTTTCGGGTACTGCTAGGCTGGCCGGGTGCGCACGATCGTGAACTTCTGGTGGCCGCCGGCAGGCGGTCCCTCCGACGTGCGCTGACCGATCAGCAACCCGAAGGCCGCCCGCGCAGGCGGCCTTCGGTGTTTCCGGGTGCCGGGCGGGGGTGGCCACCGACCCGAGGAAACACCGATGCGACTCTCCGGGATCACCCCGTCCGGCCACACCCATCTCGGCAACTACCTGGGCGCGGTCCGGCGCTGGGCGTCCGACGGCGGCCCGGACGACCTGTACTTCGTGTCCGACCTGCACGCGATGACGACCACGCACAACCCGGGGAAGCTGCGGGCGCGGACCAGCGAGATGCTGGCCATCCTCGTCGCGTCCGGCATTCCCGCCCAGCGCGTGTTCGTGCAGTCCGATCTGTCCCGTGAACTGGGCGCGCTGACCTGGGTCCTGGAGTGCACCTGCAGCTACGGCGAGGCGGCGCGGATGATCCAGTTCAAGGAGAAGGGCAGCGGGCAGCCCGGGGTGCGGCTGAGCCTGCTGACGTACCCGGTGCTGATGGCCGCGGACATCCTGTTGCAGGGCGCGGCGGAGGTCCCGGTCGGCGAGGACCAGAACCAGCACGTCGAACTGGCGCGCGCCCTCGCGCGGCGGTTCAACTCGACCTACGGCGAGGTGTTCACGGTGCCGCGCGCGGTGCTGCCGCCGACCGGGGCGCGGGTGCGGGACCTGGGTGACCCGGCGAGCAAGATGTCGAAGTCGGCGCGGGACGCGGCCGGCGTGGTTTTCGTGCTGGACGAGCCCGACCTGATCCGGCGCAAGGTGCGGCGTGCGGTGACGGACGGGTTGTCCGGCGTCGGGTACGCGCCGGAGGAGCGCCCCGGGGTGGCCAACCTGCTGGAGATCCTGGCCGGCTGCCGGGTCGGCCGGCCGGCCGACCTGGCGGCGGAGTTCTCGTCCTACGGCGCGCTCAAGGACGCCGTGACGGAGGCGGTGATCGAGACGCTGCGCCCGATCCGGGAGCGGACGGTGGAACTGCTGGCCGACCCGCCGGAACTGGCGCGGATCCGCAAGGAGGGCGCGACCCGGGCCGCCGCGCGCGGCGAGCACCGCCTGACCTCGGCGATGCGGCTCATCGGCGCGGGTGCCTGAACGGCGTTACCGTTGCCCAACCAAGAGGCGCCGCAGTTCCGGGAGCAGTTCGAGGTCCGCGGGCAGCCACTGGACACCGTCCAGACCGGACTCGTCGAGCCAGCGCAGCGCCTTGTGGTCCAGCGGACGGGGTTTGGCGTCGCCGTCAACCAGTTCGGCGGCGAACACCCGGAGCACGAGACCCGGCCGCAGTCGCACGTCCGGCCCGACCCGTTCCCGGATCGCGACCTCCACCCCGAGCTCCTCGAGGCACTCCCGGCGCAGGGCGTCCACTTCGGACTCACCCGGTTCGACCCGGCCGCCCGGCAGCTCCCACAGACCCGCCACCTCGCGCGGGTACGCGCGCTGCTGGGCGAGCAGGGACCGGCCCCGCACGATGGCCGCGCCAACGATCACCTTCACGAGGCGGAGACGTTACCGGCAGACCGCCAGACGATCTGGAAGCGGGCGCCGCCGTCGGGGGATTCGCCCACCGACACCCGGCCGCCGCGCCGCCGCACCGCCTCGGCGACCATCGCGAGCCCGAGACCCGTTCCGCCGGACGTGCGCGCCCGGTCGTCGCCGACGCGGTAGAACCGGTCGAACACGCGGTCGCGGTGCTCGGGCGGGATGCCCGGCCCGTCGTCGTCGACGACCAGTCGCACGGTGGTGTGCCCGGGCAGCACCGACACGACGATCTGCGACGACGCGTACCGGCAGGCGTTGCGCAGCAGGTTGTTCAGCACCAGCTCCACCTCGGAGTGGGCCGCGTGCGCCCAGGCCTGACCGGCCACTCCGGTGACCCGCACCGCGGGCGACCCGGCAGGCAACCGGTCCGCGGCCGCACGCGCTTCGCTGAGCAGTTCGACCGCCTCGGCGGGCGCCAGCTCACCGGCGTCCGACCGGGCCAGCGTCAGCAGGCCGTCGAGCAACGCGGACAGCCGCTCGGCCTCGGCGAGGATGTCGGCCAGCGTCTCCTGCGCGAGCTCCGGATCGGGGTTGGCGACGGCGACCTCCGCCTGCACGCGGATCGACGCGACCGGTGAGCGCAGCTCGTGCGCGGCGTCCCCGGTGAACCGCCGCAACCGCCGGCTGACCTCCTCCTGCCGCGCCAGCAGCGCGTTGAAGTCCGCCGCCAGTGATCGCAGCTCGTCGTCGGCCTCCGGCAGCGGCACCCGCTCCCCCGGTGGCAGCCCGCGCACCGTCCGGCGCAACCGGCTGACCCGCCGCAGCGCGAACCGCACCACCAGCCACGTCGCGATCGCGGCGAGTACCGCCCCGATCGCCGCCGCCCACAGCAACCAGGTGGCCGCCCGGTGCACGACCGCCCGCTGGCCGACCAGCCCGGTGCCGGCGGCGACGAGCCGGAGCTGACCGTCCGGCGCGGTCGTCACCGACCCCAGCCACCGCATCCGGGACACCGTGACCGGCTGCCCCGCTTTGAGCGCATACAGCTCACCGGGCCCGAGCGACGTCGGTGGTCCGCCGTCCACCGGCGCGCCCGCCGTGTCGAGCACGCGCAGGACCACCCCGTCCGCCGGCGCGGGCGGCCGTCCCATGGACACGGCCGCGGCGGCGGGGTTGATCGCCTCGGACAGTTCGGTGTCGACGGACGAGTCCCGCAGCGGCCCGAGCCCGCGCCCGGCGACGACGGCCATGCCGACCAGGAACACCAGCGTGACCGCGGCGGCGGGCGCCGTGATCCGGAACTGCATGGACCGGCGTTCCCACCACCGGCGCACCGGACTCACCCGGGCAGGACCTCGTCGAGCGCGGCGTCGGAGGCCAGGTAGCCGTGGCCGCGCACGGTCCGCACCAGGGCACCCGCGCCAACCGCGTCGAGCTTGCGGCGCACGTACCCGACGTAGACCTCGACGACGTTGCGGGTCGCGGCCTGCTCGTCACCCCACACCGCGCGCAGCAGTTCGTCCTTGGTGACGACCGTCCCGGCACGGCCGACCAGCACCTCGAGCAGGCTGAACTCGCGTGGGCTCAGCGCGACCGGGTCGTCGTTCCAGTGCACCTCGCGGGTGGCCCGGTCGACCACCAGGCCCCCGATGCGCAGCGGCCCGCGCGTGCCCTCCGACGAGGCCCGCCGCAGCACCGCGCGGATCTGCGCGACCAGCACGACGAACGAGAACGGTTTGACCAAGTAGCCGTCGGCGCCCAGGTCGAGCCCGTCGGCCTGGTCGACCTCGCCGTCCTTGGCGGAGACCAGCAGCACGGGTGTGGTGATGCCCTGCGCGCGCAGCGCCTGCAGCACCCGGTAGCCGGACAGGCCGGGCAGCATGATGTCCAGCAGGAGGACGTCGAACGACCCGGTCTGCGCCAGGCGCAGACCGCTCGGGCCGTCCGGGGCGGTGACCACGTCCATGCCCTCCGCACGCAGCCCGCGGTGCAGCGCCTTGCGCACACCGGGCTCGTCGTCCACCACGAGAATCCGAGGGTTCACAGTTGACAAGCATGCCCGGTTTCGCCCGCCCGGGCTTCCCCTCTCAGCGGTCTCTCAGCATCTCAGGCCCATCTCAGCGCCGGCGGAGGAGTGTCTGCGGCGGGGAAAGAGCACACTCGAGGCACCCAGGGGTGACAATGGCGAAGCCCCTACCTCTGGGGACCGACCGGGTGCGGGTGTCCCGCAAGATACTGGTGTTTGGTTGACACAGGGAGAAGCAATGCAGCCGAAGACGAAGGCCATCACCGCGGCGGTCACGGGGTCCGCGCTCGGCGCCGCGGGGCTCGCCTGGCTCGCGATGCCGGCGACGGCTGGTGAGGCTCCGCAGCTGCCGGGGATCACCGCCGAGGACCTGGTGCAGTCGGTGGTCACGACGAAGACCCCGGCGCTGGCCGGCACGGTCGCGGTGGAGAACAACCTGGGGCTGCCGGTGCAGACGCTGCCGGGGGGCACGAGCCTGAACATCGACGGGGCCCGCGTGCTCAACGACGGGTCCGGCAACAGCAGGGTCGCGATCGAGCAGGGCGCGAGCGAGCGCACCGTCGTCCACAACGGCAACACCGTGTGGACGTACAACTCATCATCGAACGAGGCCACCAAGATCACCGTGCCGCCCGAGGCGCTGCAGAAGCCGGACGAGTACCAGCTGAGCGATCCGGCCACGGCGGCGACGCAGCTGCTCGCGAAGGTTCGGGAGAGCAGCACCGTGACGGTCGAGGGCACGGCCCGGGTGGCCGGACGGCCCGCCTACGAGCTGGTCCTGACGCCGAAACCGACCGAGCGCACGCTGCTGCGCGAGGTGCGGGTCGCGGTCGACGCCGAGCACCGGGTGCCGCTGCGGCTGGCCGTGATGACCTACGGCACCGCCGACCCGGCGTTCCAGGTGGCGTTCAGCGACATCTCGTTCACCCCGCAGCCGGCCGGCGAGTTCCAGTTCACGCCGCCGCAGGGCGCCCGGGTGACCGAGGAGCAGGCGCCCACGGACCACCCGGACCGCTCCGGCCTCGCGAACGCCGTCCAGGTCAGCGGGGACGGCTGGGACACCGTGCTCACCGGGACGATCCCGGCGGAGGCGCTCGCGCCGCAGCAGGGCGGCCGCGGCCCGAACGCCAACCCCAGGGCTCTGCTGGCGCAGTTCGGCAAGCCGGTCAGCGGCGCGTTCGGCAGCGGCTACGTGATCACCACCAAGGTCGGTACCGCGCTCATCACCGACGACGGCCGCTTCGCCGCCGGCGCGGTTCCCGAGCAGGTGCTCGTCGAGGCGCTGGGAGCGAAATGACCGAGACGCTGTCGGTGGGTGCCCTGGCCGGGGCGCCCACCGCCGGTCCGGCTCTGGCCGCGCGGACCAGGGGGTTGCGCAAGGTCTACCGGACCGCGGTCGCGGTGGACCAGGTCGATCTGGACGTGCCGCAAGGTGCGGTGATGGGCATGCTCGGGCCGAACGGGTCGGGCAAGACCACCACGATCCGGATGTTGCTCGGCCTGGTCCGTCCGACCGAGGGTGAGGTGGAGCTGCTCGGCCACCGGATGCCCGAGGGCGCGCCGCGCGCACTGCCGGAAGTCGGCGCCCTGGTCGAAGGGCCGGGTTTCCACCCGTTCCTGTCGGGACGGGAAAACCTGCGGCGGGTGGCGTCCGCCGAACCACGGCTCGCGTCCGCGGGAATCCCGCGGGCCGTGGAGAACGCGCTGGAGCGGGTCGGACTGGGGCACGCGGCGCACCGGCGCTACCGGGGGTACTCGCTGGGCATGAAGCAGCGGCTGGGGCTCGCCTCGGCGCTGCTCGTGCCGCGGCGCATGGTCGTGCTGGACGAACCGACGAACGGCCTCGACCCGGCCGGCACGCGCGAGATCCGCAACATCATCGCCGACCTGCACGCCGAAGGCGTCACCGTGCTGGTGTCCTCGCACCTGCTCGCCGAGGTGGAGGCGACGTGCACGCACGTGGCCGTCCTGCACGACGGCACGGTGGTGGCACAAGGCGAGCTGGACGAACTGCTGGAGTCCGGCACTCCCGCGCTGATCGTGTCCACTCCGGACGGTGACCAGGCGCTCACCGCACTGCGCGACAACCGCATCGCGGGCCGCCTCACGCCGGAGGGGGTGCGGGCCGACCTGGCCGCGGCCACCGCGCCGCAGGTGATCGAAGCGCTGGTGCGCTCGGGAGTGGCCGTGCACGAGGCGAAACGGGCCCGCACCGGGCTGGAAGACCTGTTCGCGCGGTTGACGCAACGCGACTCCGAAACCGATGGCCTGCCGGATGTGGACGAGGGGGCAGCATGAGCGAGCTTGCGAGCGAATCATCGAGCACCATGCGCCGACGTAACGGGCGGCCTGCTGTGTTTGACCCGTCCGATGAGGAGGAGGCATGACGGCGACACTGGACGTGACGCCGGTGGAGCGGTGGAGTGTGCCGTTCCACCGGCTCTACCGCGCCGAGCTGCGGTGGATCTTCCGCCGGCCGCGCACGCTGATCGTGCTGGGCCTGCTCGCGCTGATCCCGGTGATCATCGGGATCGGCCTGACGATCGCGGCGAACAACGAGGGACCGGGCCAGGGCGGTGGCGGCGGCGGTGATTCACTGCTGCCCGCCGCGGCCGGGAACGCACTGGTCCTCCCGCTCGCCACGCTCGGCGTCACGCTGAACCTGATGCTGCCGCTGATCACCGCGATGTCCGCCGGGGACGCGCTCGCCGGCGAGTCGTCGGTGGGCACCCTGCGCGGGCTGCTGCTCGCGCCGGTAAGCCGGGGCAGGCTGCTGCTGATGAAGGCGCTCGGGGTGGCCACCTTCACGCTGGCGGCGGCGGTGCTGATCGCCGTGGTCGCGATGCTGACCGGCTTGGTGATCAACGGGACCGGATCGCTGTTCACGCTGTCCGGCAACACCTTGTCCTTTGTGGACGCGCTCGGGCGCGTGGCACTGGCCGCGGTGTGGGTGACCCTGCAGCTGTGGGCCGTCGGGGCGATCGCGCTGGCCATCTCGGCGTGCACCGAACACCCGATGCTCGTGGTGGTGTCGGTGCTGGCCGGAACCGTGGTGTCGACGGTGCTGCTGTTGCTGTCGGCCGTGGACTGGCTGCACCCGTTCCTGCTGCCGCGCTCCTGGACGGCGATCGCGGACATCCTGCGCGATCCGATCCCGGCCGACCAGCTGAGCGAGGGCGCGATCCGCGCCGTGTGCTACATCGTGATCGGCCTGTCCCTGGCCTACGCCAAGCTGTCCACGAAGGACGGTTAGGACCGCGTCGCACTTTGTCGAAAAAGTGCCGCTCACCGGCCCAGCAGGGCTATCCCGTCCGGGTCGAGTGCGAGCCTGATCTCGTCGCCCGGGTTCACGTCGGCGGACACCGCCGCGACCGCGTCCACCGTACCGGCCGTCGTCCGGACGGCGAGGCGGGCGCTGTCGCGGCGGTGCACCTTGCTGAGCACCTCACCGGCGATCCCGCTCGCCGCCAGCCGTAGTCCGCTGGGCCGCAGCCCCAGCCGCGCCGGGCCGTCGGCCGCCTCGGCCACCGCGACCTCGCCGAACGCACAGCGCACGATTCCGTCCGCCGCCTCGCCGTCGACCACCGTGGTGACGCCGAGGAACCGCGCCACGCTCTCGTCCACGGGCCGGCGCCACACCTCGCGCACCTCCCCGGATTGGCGGATCTGCCCGGCCTGCAACACCGCCACCCGGTCGGCGATCGTGAACGCCTCCTCCTGGTCGTGCGTGACGAGCAACGTGGTGATCTTGGCGCTGCGCAGCATCTCCGCCAGATCGAGCGCCAGCTGCTCGCGCAGCCCGGCGTCCAAACCGGACAGTGGCTCGTCCAGCAGCAGCAGGCGCGGCTCCGGCGCGAGCGCGCGGGCGAGCGCGACCCGTTGTGCCTCACCGCCGGACAGCTCGGTCACCCGGCGCTTCTGGTATCCGGCGAGGCCGACGAGGTCGAGCAGCCGGCTCACGCGGTTCGCCCGCTCGGCCGCCGGTATGCCGTGCATCCGCGGCCCGAACGCGATGTTGCCGGCGACGTCCCGGTGCGGGAAGAGCTGGCCGTCCTGGAACACCAGCCCGAACCCGCGCCGGTGCACCGGGACGCGGGCGAGGTCGGCGCCGTCCCAGCGCACGCTGCCCGCGGTGATCGGCTCCAGTCCGGTGATCGCCCGCAGGAGCGTCGACTTCCCCGATCCGGACGGGCCGAGCAGCGCGAACACCTCACCGTCGGCGATCTCGAGGTCCGCGCCGGAAACGGCGGTGAACGGGCCGTACCGCACGGTCAGGCCGGACACGGTCAACGCCATCGCTAGAACTCCCCCACCCGGCCGGACGCGAGCCGGTCGATCACGATCACCGCGGCCGCGGTGACCAGCATGAGCAGCGCGCACGCCGCGTACGCCATCTGGTTGTTGAGCTGGCCGGGCCGCGCGATGAGCGCCGCGATCGCGACCGGCAGTGTCGGTGTCTGCGGGCGCGCGAGGAAGCTCGTCGCGCCGAACTCGCCGAGCGCCACGACGTACCCGAAGCCGGCCGCGGCGATCACCGCCCGCGCCGTCAGCGGCACGTCGATCTCCCGCCACACCCGGCCGGGGCTCGCACCGAGCGTGGCCGCGGCCTGGCGCAGGCGGTCGTCGATCGAGCGGACCACCGGCAGCACGGTCCGGACCACCAGCGGGATCACCACGAGCGCCTGAGCCAGCGGCACCAGCAGGGGCGATCGGCGCAGGTCGCCGGGCAGCGCGTCGAGCGTGACGAGGTACCCGAACCCCACGGTCACCGCGGACACGCCGAGCGGCAGCATCAGCGCGGCGTCCATCGACTCACCCATTCCGCGCGCGAGCCGGCCCGGCGACCGGCGCAACGCGACCAGCAGGACCGACGCCGCGACCCCGATGATCATCGCCAGTACGGTCGCGTCGGTCGCGGTGCGCAGTGAGTTCAGCGCCGCCTCCCAGCCGGACACCTGGAGCGTGCCGTCGTTGCCGGTGCTCGACAGCGCGCGGTAGCCGTCCAGGCTCCAGCCGTCGCCGGTGGACACCGAGCGCATCAGCAGCGCGACGATCGGGGTCAGCAGCAGCCCGAGCACGGCCAGCGCGGCTCCGACGACGAGCCATTCGCCACCGGCCGGGCGGCGGGCGGTCTCCCGGCGGGACCGCAGGCGCAACGCGCTCTCCCGGCGCCGACGGGCCGCCGCGCCGAGCAGCAGCGCCGCCAGGACGGCGGCGATCTGCACCAGGGACAGCGCCGCCGCGCCGGTCAGGTCGAGCAGGTTCTCGGTCCGCAGGTAGATCTCGGTCTCCAGCGTCCGGTACCGCGCCCCACCGAGGATCAGCACCACCCCGAAACTGGTGGCGCAGAACAGGAACACCACCGCGGCCGCGGACGTGATCGCCGGCATCAGCGCGGGCAGCGTCACCGAGCGGAACGCACGCCACCGAGACGCGCCGAGCGCGCGGGCCGCGTCTTCGGCCCGCGAATCCAGCAGTGCCCACAACCCGGCGACCGTCCGGCCGACGACGGCGACGTTGAAGAACGCGTTGGCCAGGATGATCGAGGCCCACCCGCCGTCGGTCCACAATGCCCGGAACGCCAGGCCGACCACCACGGTCGGCAGCACGAACGGGACCAGCACCAGGGTGCGCATGATCCCGACCCCGGGCAGCCGCACGCGCGCCAGCAGGTACGCCACCGGCATCCCGGCGACCACCGCGAGCAGCGTCGACCCCGCGGCCTGCGCGACCGTGAACCACGCCAGCCGCCAGGTCTCCCCCTCGGTCAGGGCGTCGAGCACCCCGCCGTCGACGAATCCCAGCCGCAGGATCGCCCCGACCGGCCAGGCGAAGAACACCACCAGGAACCCGAGCGGCAGCACGGCCAGTGCGGCCAGCCCGAGCCCGGTGCGGCTCACTGGCCGAGCAAGGAGCGCCACTGCTCGATCCACCGCTCGCGCCCGGCCCCCACCGTCTCGGCGGGCAGGCTCGCCGGGTTCTGTGGCAGCGGGGCCGCCGTCGTCCAGGACGTGGGCAGCGCGACGCCCTCGCGCGCCGGGTAGACATACATGTTGTCCGCCACCGTGGCCTGGAACTGCTGGGACAGCAGGAAGTCGATCACCTTCTGCGCGTTGGCGGCGTTGGGTGACCCGGCCAGCACGCCGGCGTACTCGACCTGGCGGAAGCAGGTGTCCAGCAGCGCCTTCGTGCGCGGCTTGCCGTTGTCGCCGATCTCGGCTGCCGGCGACGACGCGTACGACACCACGATCGGCCGCGGTCCCTTGCCCGAGGAGCCGGAGAAGTCCTGGCCGTAGGCCTCCTCCCAGCCCGCGACGGCGCGCACCCCGTTGTCCCTGAGCTGGGTCCAGTAACTCTGCCAGTTCTGCTCGCCGTAGCGGGCGATGGTGCCGAGCAGGAACGCGAGACCGGGCGAACTGGTGGCCGGGTTCTCCACGACCAGCAGGTCCCGGTACTCGGGCTTGACCAGATCGTCGTAGGTCGCCGGCTCGGGGATGCCGTGTCCGGCGAACCAGGTGGTGTCGACGTTGACGCAGACATCACCGAGGTCGACGGCGGAGAGGCGATGCTCGGAGTCCACGGCGTAGCGCTGCGGGCCGCGGTCGGCCTCCGGGCTGGTGTAGGGCGCGAAGACCCCCTCGCTCAGCGCCCGCGAGGCGAACGTCGAGTCCACGCCGAAGGCCGCGTCGCCGATCGGGTTGGCCTTCGTGAGCACCAGGGTGTTGGTGAGCGCGCCCGCGTCCCCCTTCTTCACGACGTTGATCGTGATGCCGGTCTGCTGCTTGAAGGCGTCGAGCACCTGCTGCGGCGCGGCGAACGAGTCGTGCGTGACGAGCGTGACCGTGGACGGGCCGTTGTTCCCGGTGTTGCCGGCCAGCGTGCAGCCGGCGGTCAGGGCGGCGACCAGGCCCACCAGGACGCCCGTGCGGAATCTCATGACCACTCCTCGCTCGGGCCGGCGAGAGGGTGGTAAGCCTCCCTGCGCCGGCATGATCCGGATCAGGTGCGAACGGTCGCGGGACTTGACCCGCCTCTCAGCCCGGACAACCCGGACTCCCGTGGCAACCGTGCAGCGTACTCGCGGTCGTACCACCATGGACCACATGGCGGAATTACTGAGCGAAACCGAGATCTCCGCGGCCCTCAACAAGCTGCCGTACTGGCAGCGCACGGGCGACGCGCTCGAGCGCACCGCAGAACTCGCGAACTTTCCGCAGGCCATCGCGGTGGTGAACCGCGTCGCCGAGATCGCGGAGAGTGTCAACCACCACCCGGACATCGACATCCGCTGGCGCACCGTGACATTCCGGTGCAGCACGCACTCCGCGGGCGGGATCACCGGCAAGGACGTGTCGCTCGCCGAACAGATCGACAGCACGATCGACGCGTTGTGATCTAGGCCGAACCGGCAAGTACACCGCACGGCACCGAGGACCACAGGGGTGAAGTAGGTCACAGCAGGCGCCGGCCGCGACGGCCGGGGCCTGCCTGTTCCTGCCTTGATGATCTGTGGCCATAACCACTCGTTAGTGACATTTCCGTGTCCGATTCGTAACCTAACGGGCGGTCATCCCCCGAACGACCAACAATTCCCCTCCCCGAAAATGGTGATCTTTCGAAATGGTGGGCCGACATAGATCCAAAACGAAATCACTGAGAGTTCCCCTGACGATCGGCCTGGCCGCGGCATTCGTGCTGGGCTTCGCGGTCTGGGTAACAGGAAACTTCAGCCGGCAGGACACCGCCGGCATGGCGGCGCAGATGGCTCCGCTGCCGACGCCCTCGACCCCGACGAGCACGTCGAGCAGCACGACCACCCCACCGCCGCCTCCGCCGCCGGTGACGACCACGACGACGCCCCCGCCCGAGACGACCAAGTCGACGCCGAAGTCCACCACGACCACGCCGAAGACCACGACCACAGCGGCAAACGCCTGCTCGTCGGTCCTGGCCGGCACGCTGCCCCACGTGGCCAAGGTGGGCAACCACATCAAGGAGAAGTTCGGGGTCGCCGAGGTGGGCGGCCGGGCGGGCCGATCCGGCACGAGCGACCACCCGCTCGGTCTCGCCCTGGACTTCATGGTCGACACGACGAAGGGCAACTCAATCGCCGACTACGTGCTCGCGCACCAGTCGGAGTTCAACGTGAAGTACGTGATCTGGCGGCAGCGCTACAACGACGGCAGCGGCTGGTCGATGATGGAGGACCGCGGCAGCGCCACGGCCAACCACTACGACCACGTGCACGTGTCCTTCGAGTCGAGTGGCTCGGTGAACGTGACCTGCTGATCGCCCGCTCGCGGACCGCCCAGGCACCCCCGGCCTTGGCGGTTCGCGTGCGGTCAGACCTCGTCGCGCCGCGCCGGGAGGGTCTGCGCGAGGACCTGGAAATGGGGCAACTGGTGCCAGGCCGCCAGGTTGCCAATCGGGACGCGCTCGGCTCGAGAACGCGCGCCGCAGGGGTCAGACGTTGAAGCGGAACTCCACCGGATTGCGCTGCGGCGCAACGTCAGGGCGACTCCATTGCGCGAGTCGTGACGCGGCTTCCGCATAGTTCACCGAGCCGGTAGAAACCCCGATCACGAGGTCGTAGGCCTCGCCCTCCGGTGCATCCAGCTCGACGTTATTGAGGCCGTAGAAGACAAACGCGGCCATCCAGCCCAGGCGCTTGTTCCCATCCACCAGCGGATGGTTGCGCGTGATCGATTCCAAGAGCACGGCGGCCTTCTCGTGCAACGTCGGGTAGGCATCCTGCCCCATAACCGACGACCGCGGCCGGTGCGCCGCGGAGTCGAGAAGGCCAACATCTCGCACCGTCGGTACGCCCAGATCTGTCGCAAGGGCGAGCAGGTCGTCCAAAGTGAGGTATTCGATCGTCACTGGGCCAGGCGATCGAGCAGCGTGGCGTACCGTGCCCGCCCCTCGCGGGACAACGCCCGGACACGATCATCTCGAACCCGGCGCGCCGCAGCTTCCGCGATGGCGCGCACGACAGCTTCGTGCTTGCTCACGCCCTCGGCTTCAGCGAGCATCACGAGCGCGCGCTCTTGTTCCTCGGTCAGCCTCAGTGTCATCGCCACTAGACAATGATACCAGCGTGGTATCAAGATCGCTTACACGTTGAAGCGGAACTCCACCACGTCACCGTCGGCCATGATGTAGTCCTTGCCTTCCATCCGGACCTTGCCCGCGGAGCGCGCGGCGGCCATCGAGCCGGCCTCCATGAGGTCGTCGTAGGAGACGACCTCGGCCTTGATGAACCCGCGCTCGAAGTCAGTGTGGATGACGCCCGCGGCCTGGGGCGCGGTGGCCCCCTGCGGGATCGTCCACGCGCGTGCCTCCTTCGGGCCCGCCGTCAGGTAGGTCTGCAGGCCCAGCGTGTGGAACCCGGCACGGGCCAGCGCGTGCAGGCCGGGCTCGGGCTGGCCGACCGACTCCAGCAGCTCGCGCACGGACTCCTCGTCGTCGAGTTCGAGGAGCTCAGCCTCGACCTTCGCGTCCAGGAAGACGGCGTCCGCGGGCGCCACAAGCTTGGTCAGCTCCTCGCGCTTCGCCTCGTCGGTCAGCACGCCCTCGTCGGCGTTGAAGACGTACAGGAACGGCTTGAGGGTGAGCAGGCTCAGCTCACGCAACAGCGCGGAGTCGATCTCCTTCTGCGCCGAGAACAACGTCCGGCCGCTGTCGAGGATGTCCTTCGCCGCCTGCGCGACTTCCAGCGCGGGTCGGTTCTCCTTCTTCGTCCGGGCTTCCTTCTCCAGCCGGGGCAACGCCCTCTCCAGGGTCTGCAGGTCGGCGAGGATCAGCTCGGTGTTGATCGTCTCGATGTCCGACGACGGGTCGACGCGGCCATCGACGTGCACCACGTCCGGGTCGTCGAACACGCGGATGACCTGGCAGATCGCGTTGGCCTCGCGGATGTTCGCGAGGAACTTGTTGCCGAGGCCGGCGCCCTCGGAGGCGCCCTTCACGATGCCCGCGATGTCTACAAAGGACACCGTGGCCGGCACGATCCGGGCGGAGGCGAACATCTCGGCGAGCTTGTTCAGCCGCTCGTCGGGCAGCGGCACGACACCGACGTTCGGCTCGATCGTGGCGAACGGGTAGTTCGCCGCGAGCACGTCGTTGCGGGTCAGTGCGTTGAACAAGGTCGACTTGCCGACGTTGGGCAGGCCGACGATACCGAGGGTCAGACTCACGGCCCGAAGTCTACGGGGCGGGGCTCGCGCCCGGCCGGGCCGCCCGTTCACGGCTACGTCGGATTTCCGCCAGTCAGGTGGCTGACCTGCTGGCAGGATCGAACACATGACAGCCACCGCCGCACCAGCCGGGCACGCGCTCTGGCGGGACACCGAGCGCTGCTACCGCGCGGTCGCCTCGCGCGACGCACGCTTCGACGGCCAGTTCATCACGGCCGTGCGCACCACCGGCATCTACTGCCGGCCGTCCTGCCCCGCGCTCACACCCCGGCCGGAGAACGTGCGGTTCTACCCGACCGCCGCGGCGGCACAGTCAGCCGGTTTCCGCGCCTGCCGCCGGTGCCTGCCCGACGCCGTCCCCGGATCG
>Ga0081455_10004138_pt1 | contig 16390 bp, 11 predicted proteins | sample TabmetS3T2R1_FD_70207 | JGI IMG/M metagenome (GOLD analysis project Ga0081455, IMG submission 70207) | Tabebuia heterophylla rhizosphere microbial communities from the University of Puerto Rico - S3T2R1 | ecosystem: Host-associated > Plants > Roots > Rhizosphere ... | reverse complement strand
GGGGGGGGGGGGGGGGGGGGGGGGTCGTGCGTTCCAGGCACCAACGTTGCCAACCCACCGCTAACACCAACTCCTATGCCTCCGCCTGCGAAGATCTCACCTCCGCGCTGCGCAACTGGCCCGTCCGCGAGATCGAGCGCGGCGTGCGCCTCTCCGAGCCGCAGCGCGTCGCTTTCTACGAGCTCGTCACCTCATCGCTGCGCGCCGCCGACACGCTCGCCGCCGCCTGCCCGGCCGAGACCGCGCTCACCCCGGTCGGCCGCATGGCGTCGCTGCGCACCCGCCTCGCCGCCGTGCGCGCCGCCGCCGCCGCGATCCGCCCCGCGCTCACCCGCTTCTACGAGGCCCTCGACCAGGGGCAGAGGGTGCGGTTTGCGGGGATGAGTTGAGACGGGATGAGTTGAGATCTGCGCGTGGCCGGTTCGGCGCCGTCGTTCGTTTCGACACCGGGTCGTCCCGGGGTTTGACGCTCGCTGCAATCTGGCTATAATCTGGCCAGAATGCCTTTCGCCGTCGTCCTCGCCCCGGAAGCCGTCGAAGACCTCGGCAGGCTGACAGCGAATGCTCGGGCGACCGTGCGGACTGCGCTCGAAACGCATTTGAGGCACGAGCCCGAGAAAACCAGCCGCAGTCGGATCAAGCGGCTGCGAGGACTGCTCCGTCCGCAGTATCGACTGCGTGTGGGCGAGGTTCGGGTGTTCTATGATGTTTCCGGTACGACCGTCGAGGTTTTGGCGATCGTGGCCAAATCGGAGGCCGAGTCATGGCTCGCACGGTTCGCAAGTCCGGAATGAAGCAGGTTCCGCTGTCCGAGATCAAAGACGATCTGTCTCGGTTCCTTCGAGAGGCCGAGACGCAAGAGATCGTCATCACGCGCCATGGCAAACCGGCAGGCGTGCTGATCGGCTTCGAGTCGGAAGAGGACTGGTTTGAATACCGTCTCGAACGTGACCCGCGCTTCTTGCGCCGTATCGAACAGGCGCGGAACAGCCTGCGCGCGGGGCGTGGGATCAGGCTCGAGGACCTCGAAACGGAGCAGTGACACGTGCGCACACACGGGCGCACCTCATCGCACTTGCTCGAAATTGCTCCGACTTGTCCCCGATTGCTCAACTCCGCCCGCAAGCCCGTTGCGGCCCTTGATGTTTGGCCCCCGAGTGATTTCGTCAGGGGGTCATGGGTCTTCGTCTCTTCCCGTCGGGGCGCAAGGGCGAGTTTGGTCCTGCGCCGCCGCAATTGTCGGCGCTGTCGAGCTACCTCTTCGCGGCCTTCGTCTTTGTCCTGGCGTTCGCTGCCGTCGCCCAGCTCGACTATCTCCTGGACGCGGCCCCGCCGGTCTCGTTGTTTCTCTGCGCCATCATCTTCGTGGCGTGGTTTGCCGGCCTCGGCCCGGCCCTGCTGGTGTGCGCGCTGTCCGTCCTCGCCTTCGGCTGGTTCTACCTGCTGCCGCTCAATTCGCTCACCTTGGCCTCGCGCGACCTGCCGCGCATCGTGCTGTTCGGCATCGCCTCGCTGTTCATCGCCGCGGTCAGCGCGGCGCAGCGCAGGACCGCCGCGTCGCTGACCCGCGCGCGCGATCAGCTCCAGGACGCGGTGTCAGGCCTCGAGGCCCTCAACGCGCAGCTCACGCGCGAGAATGCCGAGCGCCGGGCGGCCGAGGCCGCGCTGCGCCGGAGCGAGGCCTATCTCGATCACGCCCAGCAGCTCAGCCGCACCGGCAGCTTCGCCCGCGACATCGCCTCGGGCGACATCGTCTGGTCGAAGGAGGTCTACCGCATTCTGGGGATCGATCCTGCGGTGAAGCCGAACCTCGACCTCGTCATGCGGCACGTCCCGCCGGAGGACTGGGAATTGGTCCGCCACCAGCTCGGCCGGCCGGCGCAGGGCGCGTGCGCGCTCGACGTCGAGCACCGCTGGCGGATGCCGGACGGCAGCGTCAAGCAGCTGCACATCCGCGCCCGCCGCGTGCGCTACGGCGCGGGCCAAAGGGAGGAAGGGGAGAAAGAGGAGCAGGAGGAGATGGTCGGCGCGGTGATGGACGTCACCGAAGCGCGGCAGGCGCAGGAGGCGCTCGCCGACGCGCAGGCGCAGCTCGCGCATGCCAACCGCGTCGCGACGCTCGGTGCGCTGACCGCCTCGATCGCGCACGACGTCAACCAGCCGCTCGCCGCGATCGTCGCCAACGGCGAGGCCAACCTGCGCTGGCTCGACCGGCCGGCGCCGCCGCTCGACACCGTGCGCGAGGGGCTCGAGCGGATGATCGGCGATGCCGAGCGCGCCAGCAGCGTGGTCAACCGCATTCGCGCGCTCGCCCGCAAGGACCCGTCGGACCACCGCCTGCTCGACGTCAATGCCGTGATCAACGACGTCGTCAGGCTCGTTGCGCGCGAGATCGCCGCCCACCAGGTGTCGCTGCGCCTCGCGCTCGCGCCCGCGCTGCCTGCGGTGCGCGGCGATCGCGTCCAGCTGCAGCAGCTGATCATCAATCTCGTGATCAACGGCATCCAGGCCATGGCCTGTATAGAGCCCGGCATCGAGGGCCGCCCGCGCAGCCTGTCGATCCGCTCCGAGCTCGACGAATCGGGCGAGGTGCGGGTCTGCGTGCAGGACTCCGGCAACGGCATCGATCCGGCCAATGCCAACCGGCTGTTCGACGCCTTCTACACCACCAAGTCGGGCGGCATGGGTCTCGGCCTGTCGATCTGCCGCTCGATCGCCGAGGCGCACGGCGGCCGCATCTGGGCCGCGAACCACGCCGGGGGCGGTGCGCTCTTCGCCTTCACGCTGCCCGATCCCACGCGGCGGGCGAGCGCTAGCGCCGCACACGCGGTGCCGATGGAGACTTGAGGGAAGGGCTGGCGGCAACCCGACACTATGCTGTCGCCCAACCTCCACCGTCGGGCGGTTCTATTGGCGCGGTCATTTGCCGGTCGGCTCCATTATGTATGACGACTGTTGCTGCGATATGTCGGACCGCATCGCATTTTTCCAAAACATCGACCCGAAGGTGATCGACATATGCACAATAGCTGACGACTACCCGCTACCGGCTAATCGACGGCAAATGGCGAGCTTTTCTCCGTGAGTGAGCAAGAAACGCCCGCACCCTGACCATCCCAACTCGATAACCCACGAGGTAACCCTGGCCGGGCACCGTCCCGGTGGTGCCGTGGTGCCATGGTTCAATGGCGCTGCCGCATAAAGCTTCAGTCGCGCAGGCTCTTGACTAGGCCTAACCAGTCGTCGCCTCGCTTGTACTGGCGAACTCTGGCTACTTCTGCCGCACTTAACGCCTTAGGGTGCGTAAGCCGCACAAACCAGGGTTCGACCAAGTGTGCGATAAATGTAATGCTATACGGGCCGTGCGGATGCTTGACGTGACCCGTTAGCAGGGCGGCTCGTTGACTTCTTCCCGGCGCAACGCCTTTGGCTACTGTCCGGCACTGTGCTGGATCGAACGGGCCGTGGTCGCCCAGAACTAACTCGGTATCACAACGACAAACGAGGCCATAATAGGCCCTGTCAGGGCTTCCGCCTAGGACGAGGGCGTGCTCGGGTATGCTGCCATGACTGTAAGTGCGATAACGCCCTTTGCGGACGCTACGCCACCCATTCCAAACGTAAGTTTTTTGATTCGACGTTTGCTTTTGATTGCCTAGCGCCGAGAACAAAGCAGGCAAAGTCCCTCCATTCGAAATCGCTGCCGACTCGACGCGAGCTCCAAGACCTGTGCCGAGGCCCCACCAAAACGTCTGCCCGGTTCCTCGCTCTGCCTCTTTGCGGATGATGATTTCATCTAACGATTGACCCGCGTCCTGGCCCATCAAACTCCAAATGAATTTTGTCATGCCATGGGCCACGTGCGCGGCCGCAACTTCCTTAGCTGCGCTGCCAGGCTTCGGACTGTAGATCACGATGGGTTTGTTCTTGGGCCCGGGACCCGCCAGCTGCCACTCAACCCTCACCGCGCGCGAGCGGCACAGCGAGCAGCGTAATCGCGGCGGCCGGGCCGTTGACGGCCCTTTTCCCAACTCTTCCGAGTAACCGCAGTCGCAGCAGATCGCCTCAATATCCCCCCATGTCGTCCTATCCCTTCGCAGTCGCGTCATCGCAGCGCCTCTTATTGGGACAGCGATACCTGGACCAGATCGCCGCGATGACGAAGCTGTTTCACAACGTTGTGCTCGGCTTTTGAGCGCCGGCACCCTAGTAGAATCGCGTGGCGAGGACGACTCACCGCGACATAAAGTCCGTTCAAGGCAATCGGGTCCGCGTCGCTGAACTCTGAAATGTCGGGAATCACGGCAACATCGAATTCGAGACCCTTTGCATCCAGCGAGGTGGTAAAATGCGTCTTGAGGCGCTCGGTCAGTCGCGCACGGTCGGAGACAATTGGGTTTCGAAAGGCGCTCTCAAGGCTCGGACCGATCCTGTCGAACCAACTCTGAGCTGTTTCCCGGGTCGGGCTGATCACCACGACGCTGGCTGCATCGGGAAGCCCGCTGATCTTGGACGCCACGAACTCAGCATATTCAAGCTCATCTTCGTAACTATGGAGCGGAGCCCCGCACGGCTCTTCCGCGCCCGGCCCACCCCCTTCCGTAAACGACCGGAAGGAATTGGACAGCTGCGCAAGCCATTTCGATTGTCGGAAATTTCTGTCGAGTGAAATCTGACGAACCGGTTCGGTAATGTAGGGGAAGCTATTTGCTATTTGGGTAACGCCACTGTCATGCAGCCGCTGACCGCCATCCCCCGCTACAGTAATCTGTCGGTATTTTCGCTTTGCACGGAGGCCCATCAGGAAGACTTGCTGCTCACTGAAGTCTTGATATTCATCAATGAACACTCCGACCCGATCTGAAAAGGTGACAAGGTACGGGATGTCACGTATATCGCGTTCGAATTGATCGCAGATCAGAGCGTTGAGACACAGCGCCGTCACTACGTCGTCATCAGTGGTTAAGCGTTCTTCCAGGCGCAGCGAAGTCAATCTAGCTGCTTCGTGTGCCACTTCAAGCTGTTCTTCGAAATGCGCTGGCAACACCTCATTTATCGACTCGCCGTTGAACACGTTGACGTAAAGCTCGGTGGGGTTCAGCAACCGCAGAAACCGTAGCGCCAGGTTCAATACGGCCTCCCGGATTGCCCGCCTTTCCCCGGCCGTGAGAGCGGCCGTTTCCGAGTCGCTCAAACGAATGTCATTATCCATCGAGTTGGCGATCCCTTGAAGTCGAAGGGCCGTGGAATCGTCGCCCCTGCTCTTGAGCCGTCGAACCAAGCCAACGATGCGGGCTTTCAGAGGGCCGGATTTCCATAACCGAGCATCCAATTCTCGCCATCGGGTCTCGGATATCCTGCTTCCGTCGGGGGTTTGCGGTTTTGTTAGGGGCTCCTGCTGGATCGCCTCGATCGCATTTGCGAGCTGAATGGAAGCGATATCGGCGCAAGCCCGCAGCCAGCGAATCGTCTGTTGGATATCGCCATTGCGATCCGGGGACCGCTTGAATGGACGCCCGAAGAGTCGCCGGGATTGTCGCTGCTCGTTTCGATATTCTTCAAAATCCATGATCTTGATACGCATTTCCAGATCCTCGGCTGTCTGCTTCAAGTACTGAACAAGGTTCGCGCTAAGCACAAAACCGATCATGTTCGAGGAGTCGAAATCGACCCAGTCATTCGGATCAAGACCATACTCTCGCAAATGCTCGCCGGATCTGAAGTTTGCGAAAAACTTCAGGCGACCAAGTGCGATCGATGTCTTTCCCGTACCGGCGATTCCGTTCACCACTGTGACGCCGCGAACAGCTCGAATTGCATTTTCCTGCTGTCTGGTGGTCTGGGTGAAGAATTTTGTGCTGAGCGCGGCTTCGGGTTCGTGCGCGAGAAGCACCTTCGACCAATCAGGCGGCCAAAAGAAGTCGAACGCGGTCGGCTTGACTTCAGCGGCTGCCGGGAGGGGCGGGATCGTCGGGGCCTTGCCAGGAATTAGGTTTTCGAGAAAGGTTCGAACTTCCCGGATCACGTCCTCTTCGGGATCATCGGCGACACGGAAGCGGGCGAGCTTAATCTCGGGCCGCGGACGCATGAGCTGCACTGCGCCCTCAAGATCAATCAAAGCCGTGACAACGAAATAGCGTTCACCAGGCGGGAGCTTGATTTCAAGCTCATCTCCAACTTGGCAGGATGCAATCTCGCTGCCCATCGGGCTATTTCGGGGTACTATCGCTGCTTCGGGAAGGCTCGCATTGGCTTGAGAAACACGACAAATTCTGTGCCCCACCACGTTCCCCGCATCATTTACCTCTTCCAAGAGTGCCACGCGGCCATAACCGCGGCGTGCCACCTCCTCAAGCGCGTCAAGTGCGCTCAGGCGGATGTTGTGCAGCCGAGCCTCGACCTCTATATCGCCGCCACTTCTTCTGACCGCCGGGCTGTTAGTCCGAAGCTGGTCATAACCTGCGCGAAGAGTGTCACTGAGCCCGTCGCTGATCTTGTCGAGAATTTTGATTTCGTCCTGCGCTTGCACAATGGTCTTGTCACGCATTGGCTTGTCCCTCTGCTGCTGCGGACCTAGGTAGCGAGCAACTGGCATAGACCCTTTCCAGCCAAAGCGGGTCTCGATAGTCGAGCTCACGCCACCAGCGTGCTCCATGATCGTCCTGAAGGTCGTCAAGTGCCCATTCGATGCGCGATGGCGTAATGATCTCCTCCGCGCCACTTAGACATCCTGGAAGGCGACGAATTCTATCCTGGAGTGGAGCCACAAGAACCGGAATTTCATGCCAGATTCGATCAGCGATCTTTTGCTGCGGGGCGCTGCCCACGAATGTCGAGCCGGCGAGCCAATGCAGGAGCGGCAGCGGCATGAAGTCAGGCTCGATTGCTATGATGCCCCAAAGCAGGGAAAATCGCCGCGCTTCGCGGGACAGCGGACTTCCGCTCAGGAACATGCGATAGAGCTGCCGACTTCGCAGCCGAGGATCGCCAGACAGCGCAAAGTCCAACCCCTTCTGGTTGAACACCATCAGGTCGTTCTTGGACACCGTTTCCGTAAGATGCTTGGTCTCCATATGGAGAATCATATCGGCGCACACAATCACGCCGTCACTCTCATGGCGCAGGCCTGACGCACTTGTTGCGTTGCAGAGCGTTTGTGATCCGGCACGCTCGTTAAGGCAGAACCGTTGGTGTTCACAGAACGCATAAAGTGCGTTTTCGAACGCTCGCCCACGTTCCGGGCCGTGGATTGCGGCACCCTCCCACAGGCGGGCCAAGGCAAAGCAGCCCAGAGACGCTCGATAGAGGACCGGATGCAGCCGGCGTTCTGCGCGCACCTCAAAGAAATCAAGCATCGCTGGCCCACTTGGAGATGCGGATCAAGCCGATCTCACGGCCGCCAATTCGCAAACCTTCTTCGTGCGATGGTTTGTTGCGAAGCGCGAAATCCTTTTCGATACGATAGGTTTCGGATCCGCCATAATTTTCACGAAACAGGTGATCGAAGACGCCTGGAGCGCATCGATTTTGAAAACAGAATGTGGCGCGCAGCTCCCATGCAGTAACAACAGCCGGCTGGCCCCAGCTCTGCATCAGGGTGTACGATTGAAACAGCCGATCAAGAAATCCATCGGCCATTTGCCGAACACCAGTTTCAAAGTGTACTCCTTCGATCTTATCCTGCTTTTCATTCAGTTCGACTCTGGCCGTATCAAACATAAGCCAGCCGTCGTGCCGAGGATGAGCGGAAGTAGCGCAGGAAATCTGGAATTCGGTCCCCATTAGCCACATTCGCCTCAACGAATTAAAGTCGAAGCCGAGACCTTCGTGGCGAAGCACCGCGGGTACAACGACCTCGTTGATGGCCATTAGCATCTTGCGGGCGAATTCCGTCTGCGGTTCCGTGGCAGCAGCCGCCTGAAGCTTGGAGACCAAGCTGTTGATACCATTTTCAATCTCTAACAGTTCGTCAGCGCGCAACGGCCGTCCGATACGATTTGCAATAAGCTCGATCAGTGCCGCGGCCTCAAACCGGCCGCCTGCAACATCATCGGCAAGGGCCTTAGCAGTTCCGTACTTTGCAGAGACGTGTTGTTTTGCCGATGTGACCACCGGCGCAAGGAATGGTCCCCGCATGATCGCGCAGATGTAGCGCCGAAGGTACGGGTGCGTTTCGAAAAGGCCCTTGAGGAGATGAACGTAAGCTCCAGCGCGATCCGTCCGGATCATCTCGGCGAGGTCACTACCCGCGTCTACTAGCCGGACCACCGTATTCCGCTTCTTCTCGAAACCCTTGGCATCTTTCGGAAGCGGCCCAACTTTGGCGAGTCCTAGTCTGTCCAGCTCTGCGGCGGCATCCCGAGCGACAGCATAGCCGGCCGTGCCGCCGCTGGGCTTTTTGCGATCCACATTCAACTTGACCCGAAGGGATTCCAGCGTGGCCGTGTTGTTTCGGCTGAGAAATTGGACAACAGAAACTAGGTCGCGAGCCCTGATGCGCGGGATCGTGTCAGTTTCCGCCGTAGAACCATCAATCCGTGGCTGCTCTCGAAGGATTTCCTCACTGAAGCGGATTGCTGAGGTCATCCTCATCTCCATCTTCGGCTGCATCGGATTGAGGGGCGCCCTCCTCGATGAATCCACGGACAAAGGTTAGCTCAATCTGCCCACTTTTGTCGTAGGCGCCGTTCCCTGATTTCTTCGCCTCCATCATGACGGCGTCCAGCGTCTCCAAAAAGCGGCGCGGATTGCCGTCCTTGGCTCGGCGAATCAAATCGAGACTGTCCTGGGTGAACGGGTGCAGATCCGTTGGCGCATTCGCGTCTGTCGGACGCATCCGCGAAAACAATTTTGCAGTGACCTTCTTGGCATCGCTCAAGCTCTGGAGACCTTTGAGATCGACAATTCGCCCCCTGTTCAGTGAAAGCGAATAGTCGAGTGATGGCAGTTGCTCCGCGTGCCAGATGGGTTCGAGAACATGCATGGCATTGATGTGCATTTGAAACACGAAGCTTGCCATGTCCGACGTGGGAGACGTCTGGCACATCGACTCGCGGAGAATACGTACGTCGCGGCCCTGCTGCCGTGCATACTTGGCGAAGTTTTCGATCTGATCCACGAAATACACGACGTGCACTACGCCGGCGATCCAGCTCCCAGCTGTCGCGCGCCGGCAGCTGATCAGCAACGCGCACGCCGTCATCACCGTTGCCGATGCGCGCAGGCGGCGTAGTCATGCAGGAGCCGATCGCACGGCACAAGACTGCTATTTCCCGCACGGAGCTATCACGTCCCATAAAGCTCGCCATCGCCGACGGTCTGTTATCCGCGGAACGCTTGCTATTCGATTTCGGCTGCGGCCTCGGGGACGATTTGAGACTCTTGCGCTCCTCAGGTTACGAGGGAATCGGTTGGGACCCTGTTCACCGACCGGATGAAAAACTGCGAACGGCCCCGGTCGTCAACATCGGATATGTCATCAATGTCATCGAAGACCCGCGCGAACGGCAGGAGGCTTTACGCCGGGCGTGGGCACTTGCAGAGCAGCTCCTCATCGTCAGTGCGCGGCTGACATTGGAGGCGCGGACTCTGGGCGACTCACAGGATTTCGCTGACGGGCTGCTTACGAGCATCGGCACATTTCAGAAATTCTTCGATCAGCAGGAACTGCGCAACTGGATCGATCAGACGCTCAGCGTCATGTCAGTGCCGGCCGCGCCCGGAGTCTTTTACGTCTTCCGGGAGGAAGAGGCACGCGCCGCGTTCATGGCGTCGCGCTACCGGCGCCGCACAGCCGCGCCTCGTCTGACCAGGTCCGCCGAACTCTTCCGCCAGCACGAGCAGTTGCTGACGCCACTGATGAACTTTGTCGGAGATCGCGGTCGGCTTCCTGCCGACGATGAACTCCCCAACACACAAGCTCTTTGCGAAGTCTTCGAATCGATCCGCAGGGCGTTCCGCGTCATTCTGCAGGTCACCGAAAAAGAGCGCTGGGATCAGGTGGCGCAAGAACGGACGAAGGACTTGCTCATCTATCTGGCTCTCGCCCGCTTTAGCGGGCGGCCGACCTTCGGGAAACTGCCGCGCGCTTTGCAGCTCGACGTGAAGGAGTTCTGCTCGACCTATACGAGGGCCTGCAAGGAGGCGGACGACCTTCTCTTCTCGCTGGGATCAGAAGGAGCCGTCGAGTCGGCGTGCCGGGAGTCAGCCATCGGCAAAGAGACCCCTAACGCGCTGTATGTGCATGAGAGTGCGCTGGACCAACTCACCCCGGTGCTGCGCGTGTTCGAAGGCTGCGCCCGCGCCTATATCGGCCGCGTGGAAGGTGCCAACATGATAAAGCTTCACCGCGACGAGCCAAAAGTCTCATATCTCAGCTACCCCGACTTCGAGACTGATCCTCATCCGGCCCTGGCCGCCTCGCTCACCGTGCATCTGCAGACGTTCCGGGTGAGGTCACGCGACTACCGGGCCTACGCGAATCCACCGATCCTGCACCGCAAGGAGGCATTCCTTTCGCGGGAGCATCCGTCGTTCGAAAAATTCGCGCGGCTCACGCGGATCGAGGAGGACAAGGGACTTTACGAAGACCCGAGCCGCATCGGCACGCGTGATGAATGGAATCAAGCATTGGCGGCCAGGCAATTGTATTTCAAAGGGCACCGGCTACTGCGCCGCCTGGACGGCTAGAGCGTGTCATTGCAAGTACAAATAACGCTTAGATTTCGAGGCGGTTCTTGTGAACCGCGTCCGCCTGCTAGGGTCGCGGCCATCCAGCTTCGATACATCGTGCACGCATAGAATATGAGTACCCGTGCTGAGCTGACTCCGTTCGGTTGAAGAAAAGGGGGTGGCTTCGTCCAGGTCCCCAAGAATGCTGCCCGCCGAAACGTCACGCCCAAGTAAGTCGCAAATCAGCTTTTCCGTAAGGCAAGATGCAATCTGTTCGAATATCGAGACCTCCATCAACGTCTCCACTGCCGGCAATGACCTTAATTGCCGACGTACTCAGCCCTGCCCAGCCTGGGGCACTACGATCAAACCTCGGGCGCGTTGCCGTCCGCGGCCCGACTCAATCTTCGCCCCACGTGTCAGGCGCGGGGAGGGCCGGTACGCCCGCCGCGTCTCACCTCGCGATCGCCCCCCAATTCCTCCCCAGATGCTCCGCCGTGCGCCAGGCCAGCGCCTGCGCTGTGAGCGTCGGGTTGTGCGCTCCGCTGGTGCCCATCACCGAGGCGCCGAGGATGCCGAGATTGGGCACCTCGTGCGCGAAGCCGGTGCGGTCGACCACGTTGGTCTCGCGGTTGTCGCCCATGCGCGTGCCGCCATAGGCGTGGGTCGAGGGGCCCATGGTGCCGGGCGGCCCGCGCTCCACCGCGATCGCGCCCGCCTCCACGAACCACCGCACCATCTTGTCCTGGATGAAGGCGCCGAGCTTCTTCTCGTTGTCCTTGTTGTCGGCGGTGATGCGGATCACCGGGAAGCCGAGCGCATCCTTCGCCACGGGGTCGAGGTCGAGCACGTTGTCCTCGTAGGGCAGCGTCGACTTCTGCAGATAGGCGACGTTCCAGCGGTCGGCGTTCTCCTTCACGAATGCCTTCCAGCGCGAGCCCCAGGCCGGCGCCTTGCCGAAGGTGCTCATCGACGCGGCGCCGATCGGGCGGCGGTCGGAATAGACCCAGAGATTGCCGCCGCCGATGAAGTCGAGGCCGGAATGGTCGAAGTTGTCGTCGGCCCAGTCGTCGACCGCGACGCCCTGCGCCGGCAGCCCGTACCAGTTGTTGAGCTCGAACGGAAACAGCGCCGCCACCGTCGCCGCGGTGTGATGGGTGATGTAGTGCTTCCCGACCTGGCCCGCATTGTTGGCGAGCCCGTTTGGAAACGGCTTCGACTTCGACAACAGCAGCAGCCGCACGTTCTCGTAGGTGTAGCCGGCGAGCAGCACCACGTCGGCGGGCTGCACATATTCCTCGCCGCCCTTGCGATAGGTCACGCCGCTGACGCGGCCGCTGCGCTCGTCGACGTTGACGGCGGTGACGGTCGCCTGCGTCACCACCTTGAGCCGGCCGGTCGCCAGCGCCTTCGGGATGGTGCTCACCGCGGTCGAGTTCTTGGCGTTGACGTGGCAGCCGCCGCGGTTGCAGAAGCCGTGATAGAGGCAGGCCGGCCGCTCGTCGTAGGCCACCGAGTTGATCGCGGCCGGGCCGGGGAAGGGATGCCAGCCGAGCTTGCGCGCGGCGCCCGCCATGCGCTCGGTGAACTCGCTGCCGGCGAGCGCGGGCATGGGATAGTCGCGCGCGCGGGCGCCCTCGAAGATGTTGCCGCGCTGGTCGATCGCGCCCTTGATGTTGCCGGCCTGGCCGGAAATGCCGACCTCGTACTCGACCTTGTCGTACCAGGGCTCGAGCTCCTCGAGGCCGAACGGCCAGTCCTCCACGGTCGAGCCCTTGGGGATGCGCGCGGCGCCGTAGCGGCGCGTCACTTCGCTGCGCACCTTGAAGTCCCACGGGTTGAGCCGCCAGCTCTGCGCCCAGTAGTGCAGCGAGGTGCCGCCGACCGCGTTCATCATGGGATGGATGGGCAGCCGCGGCGAGTAGGGCGCCGACGCGTTGGGGCGATGGGTCGGGATCTCGCCGTTCGCCTTCTGCGCCGATTGCGGCCAGCCGCGGAAATTGTTGCGCAGCTCGTCGGGCGCGAAGTCGCGCGGCGAGAGCCAGCCGCCGGCCTCGAGGCCGATCACCTCGAGCCCCGCGCGCGCGAGGGGGAGCGCGGCGACGCCGCCGACCGCGCCGAGCCCGACGATGACGACGTCGGTCTTCCTAAGGTCGATGGCCATGGCCGCCTCCCTTCTTGCCTGCGCCGCTCATGGCGAAGCTCCCATCGGCATAAGCCGATTGCCGCATCGGCGCGGGCCGCGCGCCCATGCGCTGCTCCTCGGCGGTGACGGTGAGGCGCAGGCCGGGATAGCCGATGAGGTCCCAGCCCACGAAGTCGGCGTTGCCGCCGTAATAGGGATCGCAGAACGTGCCCTGGATGGTGTGCGTGCGCACCAGCGCGAAGAACGCCGCGGCGCTCGGCGTGAAGCCGGTGGCGATATTCTTCTCCATGTCGGTGAGCACGGCGTCCTGCGCCTCCGGGTCAAGCTTGGCGAACGGCGCGCCCTTTTTTTCTTGCGCGTAGGCGTCGAGCGCCGCCAGGTTGGCGGCATAGCTCGCGCGCGCGCCGCGCAACGGCCCGGTGAGCGCGCGGTCGATGTAATGGGCGGCGCGCGCCTCGGACGCGCCCGGGCCGTTCTCGTCGGTGGGGATGAGCCGCGCCACCATTGCCTCCAGGATGTCGGCCTCGGCGGCGGTCAGCGTCTCCAGCGCCTCGAGCCGCGGCATCGCCGGCGATGCGGCGGGTGGCGGCGGGGGAGCGGGGTCAGGCTTCGCCACGGCGCCTGGTGTGGCGGGGGCTGCACCTTGCGCGATCGCGGCGGTGGGGACCGCTGCGGACACCGCCGCCGCGGCACCGGCGAGCCCGACCTGCTTGAACAGATGTCGGCGCGAGACATCGCGGGGCGCGCTGCGCCCGTCGCTGTCGTTGGGCATGACGTCCTCCCGGAAAATTTTGTTTTTTGAGGTGCTCTAGACTGCACCCGGCCGCTATCGCCCGCAAGCACCCTCCCGTCTCGGAGCGTTTGATCGACGATCCGCCTCATCCTGAGGAGGCGGCGAAGCCGCCGTCTCGAAGGATGGGGCGGCCCGGCCGGTGCCCCTCATGCTTCGAGACGCCCATCGCAGCCAAGCTTGCGCAGGCTGCGTAAACTTGCCTGCGCTGCGGCTCCTCAGCATGAGGGCGAGAGAGCTGTGCACGCTGCGCCCGGGACACGAGGGCGGCGTCCCCGCCAGCGCGATTTTTCCCTTGTCGGCAACCCGCATATTTGTATCTTGCGATGGGGCGCGCAGACCTCGGGAGGGGTCATTGCCGCAGACGATCACGTTCTCGGAACAGCCGCTCGATACCCTCAATCCTGTCTATCTCTGCAAAATAAACACCGTCTCGTTCACGGGCGTCATCGTGAACGACGGCTCCCAGCCGAGCTCGCCGGCGCTTGCGCACGATGCGAGTCTGATCGGCTCGGTGGGCATCACCTTCAGCAATGCCGTGGACTTCGTCCAGCTCGACGTTGGCTCCTTCCAGAGCGTGGGGTGCACGACCCTCTCGTTCTACGATGCGAGCGGCGCCCTGATCACATCGATGGACAACACGCAAACGGGCGTTCAGAACTTCTCGTTCACGCCCACGGGCGACGTCAAGATCGGCTCGGTTCTCATCGCCGATGCTGCCGGATCGCCGTCCGCCCCGTTCAGCGTCGACAATCTGACTTTTTCCAACACGCCGATCATAGTGGACAAGACCACCGTCACACCCGTCGGCGCGCAGTCCCCGGCCGATATCAACGGCGTCCTCTGGGGCTACAAATGGGACGACACCGCTTTCACCTATTCCTTCCCGACGAGCACCGCCGAATACCTGACCAACGGCTACCAGGAGATCACCGACTTTCTGGGGCTGAACGCGCACCAAAAGGACGCCGTCAGGACGATCCTGGCCATGTATACCGCCGTCACGAACGTCACCTTTACGGAGGTGACGGCGCCCGCGGCGGACTTCCGTTTCGGCATCGTCGGGCAATACAACGCCAGCGACGGTAACGGCCTTCACGTCCCGGGGCTCGGCGACGGCACGGCGGAGGCCAACCCTGTTGATCCCTTGGACGCCACCACGGCGTGGGGCGATAGCTGGTTCTCCAACATCGCCGCCAACCCCGACGGCAACGACAACACCGATCCGGTGCTCGGCAATTTCACTTTCACCGCCGCCTTCATGCACGAGATCGGCCACAACCTGGGCCTCAAGCACGGCCACGTGCTTCAGGAGGGACACGGCGTCGAATTTCCGAAGCTGCCGTTCGATCATGATTCGCAAGAATATTCGGTCATGACCTACAACAGCTATCCTGGCCATCAGACTGCAATGAGCCAGTTTCCCGAGACGCCGATGCTCGATGACATCGCGGCGCTGCAGTATCTGTACGGCGCCAACTACGACACCAACAATACCGACACCGTCTACAGCTTCGATCCCACCACCGGCGAGATGTTCGTCAATGGCGCGGGGCAGGGCGTTCCGGCCGACAATCATATTCTGCTGACGATCTGGGACGGAGGCGGCGACGACTCATACGATTTCTCCAACTACACCACCGACGTGACGGTCAACCTGGGCGCCGGGGAGTGGATCAATCTCGGGACGCAGCTCGCCAACCTCGATGAGGCCAACACCGATCACTTCGCGCGCGGCAACATCGCGAACGCATATGAATTCGACGGCAACCCGGCGTCGCTGATCGAGAATGCCACGACCGGCAACGGCAACGATTCCGTTACCGGCAATGACCTCGACAATGCCCTCGACGGCGGCGCCGGGGCCGACTCGTTGGCCGGCGGAGCCGGCAACGATACCTACTCCGTCGACAATCCCGGCGACGTGGTGACCGAGAATGCCAGCAACGGCATCGACACCGTCGACGCGTCGATCCATTACGCGCTGACGCCCAACGTCGAGAACCTGGTGCTGCGAGGGAGTGCGGGCCTGCAGGGCTACGGTAACGACCTCGCCAACACCATCACGGGCAATTCCGGCAGCAACCTCCTCGACGGCCGCACCGGCGCCGACATTATGGCAGGCGGCGCCGGTAACGATGTGTACTTCGTCGATGGCGGCGACGCAGTGATCGAGAACGCCAACGAGGGCACTGACGCGGTGTTCTCGACCACGCACTACGCCCTGTCGGCGAACGTGGAGACGCTGGTATTGCAAGGCAGCGCCGACCTGCAGGGTTACGGCAACGGCCTGGCGAACGCGTTGTACGGCAACACCGGCAACAACCTCCTCGCCGGCGGCACCGGCGCCGACATCATGTTCGGCGGGCTCGGCAACGATGCGTACTTCGTCGATGGCGGCGACGGAGTGATGGAGAACGCCAACGAGGGCACTGACGCGGTATTCTCGACCACGCACTACGCCCTGTCGGCGAACGTGGAGACGCTGGTATTGCAAGGCAGCGCCGACCTGCAGGGTTACGGCAACGACCTGGCGAACGCATTGTACGGCAACACCGGCAGCAACCTTCTCGACGGCGGCACCGGCGCCGACATCATGTTCGGCGGGCTCGGCAACGATGTGTACTTCTTCGATGGCGGCGACGGCGTGGTCGAGAACGCCAACGAGGGCACCGACGCGGTGTTCTCGACCACGCACTACGCGCTGTCGGCGAACGTGGAAACGCTCGTATTGCAAGGCAGCGCCGACCTGCAGGGTTACGGCAACGGCCTGGCGAACGCAT
>Ga0081455_10004137_pt1 | contig 16395 bp, 17 predicted proteins | sample TabmetS3T2R1_FD_70207 | JGI IMG/M metagenome (GOLD analysis project Ga0081455, IMG submission 70207) | Tabebuia heterophylla rhizosphere microbial communities from the University of Puerto Rico - S3T2R1 | ecosystem: Host-associated > Plants > Roots > Rhizosphere ... | reverse complement strand
TCACGACGGCAATACCGGCTGCCTCCGTCGGCGTGAAGATGCCGAAGTAGATGCCTCCCAGGATGACCAGCGGGATCGCAAGTGCCCAGCTGGCGTCGGCCGTGGTTCGCGCGACTTCGCCCAGGCTGGCGCGGCGCTCCACCGGGACACCCGCCTTGACCGCATACCAATAGGCATAGGCCGCCTGCACGGCGGCCAGCAGCAGGCCCGGAACGATGCCCGCGATGAAGAGCTTGGCAACCGACTGCTCGGCCGCCACGCCATAGAGGATCATGAGGATACTGGGCGGGATCAGCGCATCGATGGCGCCGGTCGCCGTGATGAGGCCAAGCGAGAAGCGCTCGCTGTAGCCGCTCTTGCGCAGGCCCGGGTACATCATGCGTCCGACCGTGACGACAGTGGCGACCGTGGCGCCGGAGATCGCGCCGAAGCCGACACAGGCGGCCACGGTGGCGAGCGCCAGTCCACCGCGCACGCCCCGCAGGATCGACAGGAACCAGTTGACCAGGCGCAAGGCGACACCGCCCCGGCCCATCAGTTCGCCCGCGAACAGGAAGAAGGGAATCGACATCAGCGTGAACGATTCCTGCGAGCCGAACATCACCTGGGGAACCAGCTCCGGTGGCAGGTCCAGGAGGGCGATGATAAGGACGCCGCCGGTCAGGAAGCAGAGATAGAGCGGGGTCCCGAACGCCAGCAGGATGAACGGGAGCGCCCAGGCGATTACCAGCGAAAAGGGCATTTGCGGCGTTTACTGAAGGGCCTGCGCCTTGCGTCGTAGCAGCGACAGCAGCTCCTTGATCTGCGGGTGCTTCGCCACGACCTGGGCATCGGTGCTCTCGATCCGCTTGCGGAACGCGGCCCGTTCCGCGTCGGTGAGCTCGATCCAGCCATCCTTGCTGCCGACCTTCCAGGCCTCGATGGCGCGGTCGTTGGCCTGCTTGCTCACGTCCAGCAGCTCGGCCTGCACCGCCTTGCCTTCCTCGACGATGGCTTTTTGCATGTCGGCGGGGAGGCGATCGAACCAGCGCTTGCTCACGACGCCGATGCTGGTGACGAAGAAGTGCGCGGTGTTGGAGTGGTACTTCGCCATGTCGTAGATCTTGAAGTTGGCCAGCGCGGGAAGGCCCGACTGCACGCCGTCGACCACACCCTGCTGGATCGCGGTCACGGCCTCGACCAGGCCCATCGGCACGCCGGTCGCGCCAAGGGCATCCATCATGGCCTGCTCGATCGGCGTCGCGTTGATCCGGATTTTCTTTCCCTTCAGGTCGTCCGGCGCGTGGATCGGTGAGCGGGCGGCGACACCGACCGGCCCGTAGACCAGAAGGCTGATGCCCTTGTAGCCCTTGCTGTCGCCCATGGAGAGGAACTGCGAGCGGAACTCCTCGTCATTGAGGACCCGGTAGGCGTGATCGAAGCCATTGAACAGATAGGGCGCAGTCAAGACCATGAACCGCGGGTCGACGCCGACCAGGAATTCCGGCGGCACCATGTACATCTCGATGGTGCCGAGCTGGACGCCGGCGATCTGCTGCGTGCCGCCGCCGAGCTGCGCGGCAGGGAATACCTCGCCCTTCAGGGCGCCGTTGGTTCGCTTGTCCAGCCGCTCGACGAGGCGCTTGCACCATTCGTGCTGGACGTCGTTGAGCGTGCCGGTCGAGCATTTGAACTTCGTCTCGGCCGAGGATACGGCGGGCCAGGCGAGCGCCAGTGCCGCCACCATGGCGCCGATCGTTTGGCGAATTGCAGGATAGTTCACCTTGTTCCTCCCTCGATGGATCTGCCGTTTCGGCATCTTGTGTCGTTGCTGGCGTGACGCCGCTCGTCGAGCGGCGTCGGAGCGGTCCATCAGCCCGCGAAGTATCCCGGTCGCCCGGGATCGTCGGCTACCAGATCAGGTCACCTTCCCGGATCAGCATGCCGCAGGGGCTGTCGGGTAGCGTGTAGGGCGCGTGCTCGTAGCCGTTGGGGAAGCGGAACCAGCAGCCCTCCGTGTAGGTCCTGTGCTCGTCCTTGAGGACGCCGTACAGGATGAAGGTCTCTTCGCCGATCGAATGATCGTGCGAAGGGATGTGCTTGTCTGGCGTCATCTCGCCGAGGCGGGACGTCTCCAGGCCGTGGACGTCGCGATAAAGATGCGTCGCCATTCCAAAGCGATGACCCACCGCAACCCATTTCGTCCGATCGACGACAACGACACTGCGCGCGCTGCCATGTTCGTTGGCGCGGATCGGCACCCGCCGCTTCACGTAGAGCGTGCATCCATCCTTGCTCGACAGCGTGCGCCTGGTGCCCGGCATTTCTCGGACAAATGTGTGCTTGGTGTAGGTCCCGAGCTCGTCCTCGTAGGCGCCCTCGAGCACGACGATATCCATGCGCGTCCGCAAGTCCTCGGTCGGCATGCGCGCGCCCGGTTCGAACTTGACCAATGCTGTCTCGCGTCCCTTCCGCGGATCGATGATGCGCTCGAGCACCTTCTGCGCGATGCCCGGCACGCCCGTCGGCTCCCAGGGCATGGTGTTGGTATCGAGCACCACCGGTGCCTTGGCGTCCGCGTTGATCGGCGCCGTCGATATCTCCCTCGAACCTGCAGCTGACATTTGTTCCCCCCAATTCGAAATGCTCTGTCGGGCCGCTCCCAAGGGCTCCCGGGGTGAGCCGCTCCTATTTCGGCCGATTGTGGGTCCCGTCGCAGAAGGGCCGGTTTCCGGTGCGCTTGCAGCCGCACATGAAGGCGGTCTGGTCCTTCTCCTGGATGAAGACGACGGGACGGGAGCCAGGCGGAGCCAAGGTGTGCGAGCCATCGCAAAACGGCTGATACTGGCTCAGCCCGCAGGTGCACCACGAATATTGGTATCCGCCCAGCAATTCGATCTTGTGAGGGCCGGGTTTGCCCTGCGACTCGGACTGCGACATCACCCCTCCCAAAACCAAGCAACGTCTATTGGGTGGCTCATGTCAAAGACCAATGCCACCCATTACATTATCGAATTCGCTCTTTTCGGCGTTTCTCTTATATCAAAGATATTCGTGCGGTTATCGCCATGTCAATGTGCGCAAGATTGGTTGACGATTGGGAGAGATTGGGTGATTGGAAGGATACGATGAGCGCACATCAGCCCGACCTCCTGGATCGGCTCCGCAGTTATTTGGAGCAGAACCAGTTCGCCAATCAGACGCGGCTTCCGCCCGAGCGCATGCTCGCGGAAACCTTCGGTGTCACGCGCAACCGCATCCGCGGCAGCCTGCAGAAGCTGGCGACGGAAGGCGTGATCTGGCGCCACGTCGGTCGCGGAACCTTCATCGGCAAGCGGCCGCCGGAGCAGGTGAACGGCGGGGGGACCAACATGGTCTCCACCAGCCCGCGCGAGGTCATCGACGCGCGGATGATCTACGAGCCGATGCTGGCACGCATGGCCGCATTCAATGCGACCGATGCCGACTACAAGGAGTTGCAGCTCTGCCTGGACAAGATGACCGGCTCGCCGCCGTGGCCGGTATGGGCATCATGGGATGGTCGGCTGCATCGGGCGATTGCCAAGGCTTCGGGCAACAAGCTCCTGCTGACCATGTTCGACACGCTGCAGATGTATCGCAACCGTGAGGTCTTTCGCGCTCTCGACAAGCCTTTCCACGGGACGGACATGGCAGGAAGAGACCACAAGGCAGTCGTCGACGCTATCCGCGCGCGTGATCCCAAGCGCGCGGAGGCCAGCATGCGCCGGCATATCCTTTCGTTGCGGCAAGCCGTGTTCGGCGACTGACGGCGTCAGGCTTCGCGCAGGAACGACAGCACCATGTCGTTGAAGCGACGCGGCCGCTCGTAATAGACCAGATGACCCGCGCCCTTGACGAGGCTGCAGCGCCCTTTGGGGAACACGCTGGCCACGTCCTCGAGCTCGGCCGGCGGGCATAGCGTGTCTTCGGTTCCGCCGACGACGAGCACGGGAAAGTCGAGCGCTTTGGCGCTTTCGGCCGTGACCGGACAGGCCGAGAAGACCGGCAAGGTTTGCGCCGTTGGCGGCCCATCCGACGAGGCCATGATCTCGGCATAGAGGAACGTCAGTGCCGGGAAGTCGAGATGCATCGCTTCGCCAACCGGACCGTAGGGATGGTAGGCGACCGCAAAGCGTTCCATCTCGCCGGCGCTGCGGATGCGCGGCACACCGGGCATGCCAATCGCCGACTCGCCCGACTTGAACCGCGCTTCCAGTTCGCGACGTCTCGCCTGCATGCGGCTCTTGCGTTCCTCCGCACCTGCCGTGAGTCGCGGTGTGGTGACGCCGCCGGGACCGCAGACGAGCACGAGCTTGTCGATCTGCTCGCGATGTTTGACTGCGTAGTATAGCGCCGGGGCGGTGCCCAGCGACGCGCCCATGATGTTGATCTTCTCCTTGGCGAAGCCAACGTGGTCGAGCAGATGCTCGAGATCGCGCAGCAGGAGATGTCCGTCGCCGACATCGTAGGGCGCCTTCGGCCGCGACCGACCGAAACCCCGCAGGTCATAGATCAGGCAGGAATAGTGGTAACGCAGCTCCGCTACCTGCTGCCACCATGACATGTGCGTGCCGCTGGCCCCGTGAATGAATACCAGCGGCGGGCCATCGCCATGCAGTTCGTAGTAGATGTCCGCGCCGTCGGTACTGAGAATGGTCATGAGGCCTCGCCAATATCGTTGCCGATGTCGTTGCTCGACCAACGTACCGTGGCGTCGACACCGGGCAAAACCCAATGAAAATTGGGTGGACTTGGGCGAGGAAGACTAGCGGCTGTTGGCTAGCACCATGTCGGCGCACTTCTCCCCGATCATGATCGAAGGCGCATTGGTGTTGCCGGCGACGATCGACGGCATGATCGAGGCGTCGGCGACGCGGAGATTGCCGATGCCATGGACGCGGAGCTGCGGGTCGACCACGGCGTCGACTTCCCGGCCCATGCGGCAGGTACCAACGGGATGCAGGTTGGAAACGCCACGGGCGCGAATATCGGCCTTGAGGTCCGCTTCGCTGGTGACGTTGGGGCCTGGCAGGATCTCCTCGACGACGAAAGGCTTGAGCGCCGGTTGTCGCGCGATCTCGCGGCAGATGCGCATGCCTTCGATCAGTGCCTGGAAATCGTAGGGGCTCTTCAGGAAGTTGAAGCGGATCTCGGGCGCGGAGAGTGGATCGGCCGACTTCAGTCGCACCGTGCCGCGGCCGTCGGGCTTGAGGTGAACGGGGCTGAGGCCAAAGGCGGAGAAGGGCTGGGGGACGACGCCGTCGCGGTTCCGCTCCTTTATCGCCCAGGCGAACATATTGATCTGCAGGTCCGGCCGCTCCAGCCGTTTGTCGCTCCGGATCAGCGCGCCCACATACAGGCCCATGCTGGCGAGTGGACCTGTCTGGCCAAAGGCATATTGAACGGCCGCCTTGATCCGATGGGTAAGGCTGTTCGCAAGGTCGTTCATGGTGACGGGCTGCGCGCAGCGATAGGCGACGTAGGTGTTGAAGTGGTCGTGCAGATGGCTGCCGATGCCCGGCATGTCGCGAACGACCTCGATACCGTGTTGCTTCAGATGCGCGGCGGGGCCGAGGCCTGACAACATCAGAAGCTGTGGTGATCCGTAGACACCACCCGAGACGATCACCTCGCGCCTGGCCGTGGCGCGCATGAGGCCGTCCGGCGTTCGATATTCGACACCGACCGCGCGGCCGTTTTCGATCAGCACGCGCGTGGCGTGGGCGCGAGTCGCGATCGTGAGGTTCTTGCGCTGGCGCGTACCGCCGAGATAGGCGCGCGCGCTCGACCAGCGACGCGCCTTGTTGATGGTGGTCTGGTAGTAGCCCACGCCTTCCTGGTTGGCGCCGTTGAAGTCGGGATTGGCCGGGATGCCGGCTTCGACGGCGGCGTCGTGCATCGCGCGGGCGAGGGTGGGTTGCCAGCGATGGTCGCTCACCTTCAGGGGCCCGCCGGTGCCGTGGAAATCGTCGGCGCCGCGCACATTGTCTTCGGCGCGCTTGAAGTAGGGCAGGACCGAGTCGTAGTCCCAGCCCTCGCAGCCGCGCTGGCGCCACTCGTCATAGTCGGCAGCGTTGCCGCGCATATAGACCATGCCGTTGATCGAGCTGGTGCCGCCCAACACCTTGCCGCGCGGCTGGTACATGACTCGGTTGTTGAGCTCGGGCTCGGGCTCCGAGTCGAACATCCAGTTCACGTGCGGATTGTTGAAGGTTTTGTGATAGCCGAGCGGAACATGGATCCATGGATAGGTGTCGCGCGGCCCGGCTTCGAGCAGCAACACGCGATAGCGCCCGTCCTCGCTCAGCCGTCCGGCGACGGCACAGCCCGCGGAACCTGCACCCGTGACGATAAAATCATACGCATCATCCATCCGAAGGAGCGTAGGAGGATCGGGCTTTGATTCCAGTGCAGTGCGCGAGTAGGGCGCGAAGGGCGAAATTTCGGGGATGCCCGGGAAGCGGCTTGATCAAAATAGTAGTAACTAAAGTAAACGCCCTCAAAATATTGGGAGAGCGCATCCATGGTTCGGCAGAAATCCTAAAATATATAAGCCTCCCGGGCTTCGTCCCCCGAATGTGGAACGTCTCGCCGAACGCCCTGACAATGAATACATCTCGCACCTGCGTCAAGGACTTTGACCACAGAAATGTCACAACGGTCACAACGGTCACAGCCTCAGAAGATGCGCAAATCCGGGCTCAAATCAGTCAAACGAATAATTCTGAGTCTTGTTCGTGTTGCTTGAATTCTCTCGAGTCTTGCATTAGGTTTTAATCATAACACGTTGATCTAAGACGCGGAATTTCGGTGGCTACCATTTGAGCATCTACAACTGAGTGTGCGTACTCGAAAAGCCCTGCCACCCCACCACACACCCTGGCGGGGCTTTTCTTTTTTGGCCTTTGGTCCGCCAGGATGAAACACCGGGCGTGGTAGAACGCCCCGCATGAAAACCAAGCTTCTCGGCCGCACCGGGCTTTCGGTCTCTGAACTCTGCTTCGGCACCATGTCGTTTGGTGGCGATGCCGACGAGGCCACGTCGGCGGCGATGTACAAGGTCTGTCGCGATGCCGGCATCAATTTCTTCGACTGCGCCGATGCTTATTCGAACGGGAAGTCGGAGCAGATCCTTGGCGGCTTGGTGAAAGGGCACCGGGACGAACTGGTGCTCACCACCAAGTGCTTCAACCCGACCGGTCCGGACGCCAATGCCCGCGGCCTGTCGCGCCGGCACATCGCGCAGGCAGTCGAAGCGAGCCTGAAGCGGCTGCAGACCGATCGCGTCGACGTGCTCTTCCTGCATCAATGGGATCCGCTCGCGCCGATCGAGGAATCCATGCGTGCGCTGGAGGATCTCGTCCGGGCAGGGAAGGTGATCTATCCCGCCATCAGCAACTGGGCGGCTTGGCAGATCCAGCGAGCCGTGGACATCGAGGAGCACCACGGTTGGGCGCGCCTGCAAGTGCTGCAGCCCATGTACAATCTCGTGAAGCGCCAGGCCGAGGTCGAGATCCTGCCGATGGCCGAAGCGAACGGCCTCGGCGTCATTCCCTATAGCCCGGGCGCTGCAGGCCTTCTTTCGGGCAAATATTTCGGCCAGTCATCGGGCCGCCTGCGCACCAACAAGATGTACGAAACGCGCTACGGCGAACCCTGGATGTTCGAAGTGGCTGAGAGGTATGTGGCCTTCTGCCAGCAGAAGGGCCTGCATCCTGTCAGCACTGCGATCGCCTGGGTCGGCACGCACCCCGCCGTGACCGCGCCGATTATCGGCGCGCGCAATGTCGAGCAACTCAAGGACTCGCTGGCGGCGGTTGCGGTGAAGATGACGCCTGAGCTGCGCGCCGAGATCGCCGACCTTTCCCGCACGCCGCCGCCTGCCACTGATCGCTCCGAAGAGCAGAAGATTGCGGACCGCGCGCTTCCAGTGCGCTGAGGGCAAACCCTCAGCGCAGAGATGCGTGCGGTCCGATGAAACTAATGCCTTGGCGGGCGCGGCTTGATGATGTCGCCGCGGCTGTCATAGACGTTGCCGTATTCATCGAAGATGAAATTGTCGATCGTGGTCTTGCCACGCTCGGGCGCCATCGCCTGTTGCCGCTGAGCCTTTGGCGCCGCGGTCGTGGTGGCGTCGCCGGGTAGCGGCGTCGCCCTGGTTTGCGCCATGGCGGCCGTTGCCGACAGCACCAGCGAGGCCGCGACGATTGCCGAAATTCTCACCATGACAGTCCTCCTCTCGAAGCGATGGAGAAACGGGGAGGCGGCGGTGAAAGTTTCTATGTATTTCTGCGTATTTCTGCGTGTTTGCCCCCGAGTCGCCGCAATTGGCTCCCACCGGCGACCGGTGTATGAGCGCGCCTCAGACTGTGGGAGCGCGTCATGTGGTTCGTCTTCGAGGCGGAGTATCAGATCGAAAATGGCCGGGCCAATTGGAACAAGCCCGTGCCGGAGACCATCGCCTGGCACGGCCCGTTCGAAACAGCCGCAGAGGCTGACCGGGTCGTGCGTGGCCGCATGTGGGCCAAGATCGATATCTACGCCCACAAGGCGAGGGCCGTCGACCTGACCGTGACAGAGTAGAGTTTCAACGCCTTAACGTATGGCCTTCTGTTTGCGCTTCGCCAGCCATCGTCGACGCAGGATGGCCACCTTGCGTGCGCTTTCCGGGTCGGCCGGAGAGTAGACCACCAGCCGCGTGCCGGGCGACAGCTCGACATGGAACGTGTTCTGGTCGAGCTCCAATTCACCGACCGGCACGGCGGTGAATCTCTTCGGTCTTTCGTCGGGAAGATTGACGTCATGCTTGGGCCACCAGGCGCGAAACTCGTCACTCGCCGCATTCAACGCATCGATGATTTCGGCAAAGCGTGCATCGTCGCGGTCGCGGCCGAACTGGACGCGAAATCGCGCGAGCATCCCCTTGGCCGCCTCTTCCCAGTTGGGAATCGCTGCGCGATGCGAGGGATCCGTGAACACCAACCACAGCATGTTGCGCTCGTGCACCGGCAGGTGGTCGAGGCTGCCGAAGATCGCCGAAAGGGATGTGTTCCATGCCAGCACGTCGAAGGAAGGCGTGGCGAGATAGGCGGGCCCTTCGATTGACTCGAGCATGCGGCGCAGCGCCGGCGTGACGTCGGCAGAAGGCCGGACCGTCGCTGGTGGCGGTCGATCGTGCGCAAGTGTGAAGAGATGGGCGCGCTCGTTTGCGCTGAGGCGAAGCGCCTTGGCGATCCGCTCGAGGAAGTGGACGGAGACGTCGATCTCGCGACCCTGTTCGAGCCACGTGTACCAAGTGACGCCAACCCCCGCGACGTGCGCGACTTCCTCACGGCGCAGGCCGGGCGTTCGCCGGCGTCCCGTGCGCGCGAGCCCGACGTCGGCCGGCGCCAACCGTTCGCGCCGGCTTCTCAGGAATGCGGCGAGTTCTGCTTTTCGTCGGCTGCGAGGATGTCGGGCCACGACGTAGCCTGATGCTGGTTACAATAGGATAACTTCTTAGCTATCACTGTATAGAGAAGCCAACGAAGGTCCCACCCTCATTGTCGAAGAGGGTTGAGACATGCCGCAATCAGCGCCTGTCGCGTTGTCCGGCGTCGGACTGGTCGGACTTCTCACCGCGCCCTTTCTATCGGTGATGGCGGCCTTTTCCGCGATCCTGGCCGTGCCAACGATCAAGGCGGAGTTCGGCGCGAGCAACGGGGAGATATCGGCCATCATTGCGGGTTACGGCCTTGCCTATGCGGTCGCACTCATTCCTGGCGGCCGCCTCGGCGACATCTTCGGGCGTCGCCTGATGTTCGCGCTGGGGCTCGGCGGCTTTGCGCTGCTGAGCGTGGCATGCTCGCTCGCCCAATCGATGACGACACTGGTCGTGTGCCGGATCCTGCAAGGCGTCGTCATCGCGCTCGCATTCCCCCAGACGCTCTCGATCATTCGTGTGATCGTGACCGACGACGGCGAACGTGGCCGCGCGTTCGCGATGTTCGGTGTCGCGCTCGGTCTGGCGGCAATTGCGGGACAGCTCGTCGGTGGTGCGCTCGTCGCGGCAAACCTGTTCGGGCTCGGCTGGCGTTCGGTTTTTCTGGTTAACGCCCCGCTGGCGGTCATATCGATGACGATCGTGCTGACACGCACCCCCGAAACACGGTCGATTCCACGACCGGGCCTGGATGTGTTGGGCGCCCTGATCTGCGCGGCCGGGCTCGGCCTGTTGCTGCTGGCGGTCATCAAAGGGGCCGAAGGCGCAGGGAGCGGCCGGACGATCGCCATGCTCGGCGTCGGCGTCGCCCTGCTGGTGATGTTCTGGCTCGACCAGAAGAGGAAGGCCCGGCTCGGCGAGCCGGCGCTTGTTCCGACCCGGATGTTCGACGGCAACACCTTCGGCTGGGGCGTCGCAATCGCGTTGTTGTTCCACGCGACTGTTGTTGCCTTTCCGCTGGCACTCACTGTCTATCTGCAATCGGGACTGGGATTTTCCGCCTGGCATACCGGGCTGATGGGATTGCCGACGGCGCTTGCGTTCCTTGTTATCTCCTTCCTGGTCGTGCCGCGTCTATCCAAAGCCAAACCGCGATCCGTACTGACCATCGGTGCGTTGCTGACGGCACTCGGCTTTGCCTCTTGCGGAGGCGTCGCCTTCTTCGCGGCCGCAAATGTGCCGTTGTTCACGCTGGCGCTGGTCGTTATCGGCTGTGGTCAAGGCATCTTCCTGCCGCCGCTGCTCAACGCGGTGTTGGCACGGATATCGCCGGCGTACGCCGGTGCGGCGTCGGGTATCGTCGCGACGGCACAACAGGTCGGCGGCGCGTTCGGCGTGGCGGCGGTCAATGCGGCCCCTTCCGTCGCGATCAAGGCCGGGGCTGCGCTCGCATTCTCTGCGGCGCTCGCCGTTCTCATCGCGGCGACAATCATCATCGTGATGATCCTGCCGATCTTCTCTTCGACTAGGACCGCTGCTCCCGAGACTGCGCCGGCGGAATAAAGGCCTACTGCGGCTTCACACAGTCGTATGCGGCCGTGTTGCCGGTTTGAGAGACGAAACGCGCAGAGCGTCGCTTGTCGCGGCAGTAGCTCTCAGCCAGGGAGAAAGCCGCCTGCGTGTTCGTCGCGTTGGTCACTTGGACCGATACGGTGTTGCCCGTGATGGTCTCGCCGTTGGGGCCACGCGAGGTTTCGAGATTGCTTCCCGAGCAGCCGGCGACGAGAAGCGCAATGAGAAAGGTTCGCTTCATGGGGCGAAGCTTAACGCCAATTGAGGCGGGATTATAGCGCGGATGGTTCATCCTCGATCGCAGACATCGACCCACTCGGCGCTGACTAATGCCGCCATGCGCTCTGGATTGATGCGCATGGCGCTGTTGGTCGAGCCCGCGGCCGGCAGGACCTCGTCGAAAGTGCGCAGCGACATATCGCAGTAGATCGGCAACGGAGTCGCGAGCCCGAAAGGGCAGACGCCGCCCACCGGATGCCCGGTCAGCGTGACGACTTCCTCGGCACCCAGCATGCTCGCCTTGCCGCCCAGCACATCTTTCACCTTGCGATTGTTCAAGCGAGCGTCACCACAGGTCACGACCAGGAGGCAACGGTCCTTGATTCGCAGCGACAGCGTCTTGGCGATCTGCGCCGGCGCCACGCCGTGTCCGCGGGCGGCGAGCTCGACCGTCGCGCTGCTGCCGTCCAGTTCCAGGATCGTGATGTCAGGTGCGTGAACGGCGAGGAAGGCGCGCACGGTCTCAACGGTCATTGTCGATGCAACTCGGCTTTTGCAAAAAGGTGGCCGACTATGATCGATCGATTCCGGATTTGCCACGCTCATGGAACCGCAAGGCGAGTGCAGCGAGCGCCGGAACGGCCGCTCCGCTTGAATGGCGAAAGGCCAGGCCCTAGCTTCGCCGCCGACCCACACGGAGGACATTCATGCCGACGATCGACGTCCAGGTTCATTGCTACGAGCGCAATCATCCGGGTCGCCCCTGGCATGAGGTTCTCGCCGGGCCGCCTGAAGTAACCGGCGCCGACATGATCAAGGCGATGGATGAGGTCGGTGTCGACGGCGCGCTGCTGGTGTCGGTCTTCACCATGTATCGCTGGGACGCAAGCTACGCCCTGGCCGTGCAGAAGGCGCATCCGGGCCGCTTCGGCGTCATCAAGCCGGTCGATCCCAACGATCCCAAGGTCGCCGACACGATCGCCGAATGGGCGGCGATCGATGGCACTGTCGCCATCCGCATCATGATGCGGCCTGATGTGTCGACCGATGCCGCCGATCCCGGCATCAACCGCGTGCTGGCCGCCGCGGCGAAGCACGACCTGCCGGTCAACTTGCTGTGCACGGGACGACTGGAGCAGGTCGGCCAGTTGGCCACACGCAACCCCAATACGCAGATCGTGATCGATCATCTGGGACTGCAGCAGCCGTTCTCGCCGCCGGCACCGCCGCAGCCCTGGGCCGATCTGCCCAAGCTCCTGGCGCTCGGCGCCCACAAGAACATCGCGGTGAAGATCTCGGGCGCCTGCACGCTCTCGCACCAGCCGTTTCCCTACAAGGACATCTGGGATCCGCTGGCACGGATCTTCGACAGCTTCGGTTTCGATCGCTGCCTGTGGGGCACCGACTGGACGCGTGCCGTGGAACTGCTCACCTACAAACAGGGGGTCGAGTCGTTTCGCGTCACCGACCGTCTGTCCGACAGCGACCGGAGCATGCTGATGGGCGGCGCCTTGCAGAAGATCTACGGCTGGGCGCCGAACAAGCGCTGAGGCATGCTCGCGCTCTCCTGAGTGAGGGCCCATGCCGCGTCGTCTTCCGCCGCTCTCGTCGCTCCGCTTCTTCGAAGCGGCCGGGCGTCTGCGCAGCTTCAAGCTGGCCGCCGCCGAGCTGAACGTAACGCCGAGCGCTGTGAGCCACGGCATCGTGGGTCTCGAGGAGACGCTCGGAACGCCGTTGTTCGTGCGCACGCCGCGCGGTCTTTCGCTCACCCATGCCGGTGCAGACTATCTCACCTATGTGAGCGAGGCGCTGTCGCTGATCGCAATCGGCACGCAACGCCTGCCGCGGCGCCAGGGCCGGCGTGCCATTGCCGTGAGCTGCGCGCCGGCCTTTGCTTCACGCTGGCTGCTGCCCCGGCTCAAAGGCTTTACCGAACGCTGGCCCGCGATCAGCGTCACGATCGACACGTCGCGCCGGCATGTCGGCTTCCCGGTCGATGGCTTCGACTTTGCGATCCGCATGAGCCGCGCGCCGGTCGGCGGTCTTGCCTGGACACGCCTGCTCAGCGAGCGATTGGTGCCGGTGTGCAGCCCGGCCTATCGCAAGTCGTTGCTGGACGCGAAAGGCAACATCGACCTTCACCGCGCGACGCTGATCCATGTCACGCCGACCAGCGAGGGCTGGCAAACCTGGCTCAAGGCCAACAGCATCGACGACATCGATGTAAAGGGCGGCCTGCGTTTCGACACCTTCGACCTTGCCTTTGCGGCGGCGATCGCGGGTCTGGGCGCGGTGCTGGGCCGGCGGCCGTTCGTCGACCGCGATCTGGAGAGCGGCGAGCTCGTGGCGTTGAGCGACGAGACGTTGCCGGCGGAGACCAACCATTGGCTGGTCAGCGCCGCGGGCGCCGACCGTCGGCCCGATCTGCGCGACTTCAAGCATTGGCTGATCGCGGAAGCTCAAGCCATCTGAGGCCTTCGCCTGCGCTGCCGGATGAAGATCGTTCATCCGGCGGCGACAGCTTCTCTTTTGCTCTTCCGGTCGGCTGTTCCCATTGTCCCGCCATCCGAAGGATGGAGTGTCATGTCGACGGTCGAGAGTGTCGGTTCTGCGTCTTCTTCCCGGCGAGCGGTCCTGGTGGTGCTGGCCGGCGCGTTGATCCTGAGTGCTGCCATGGGGATCCGGCAGACCTTCGGCCTGTACCTCGATCCTTTCGCCCTGGAGCGCGGCGTACCGGTTGGGATGCTGGCCCTGGCGATCGCCTTACATAATCTGGTCTGGGGTTTGACGCAGCCGTTCGTCGGCGCGATGGCGGATCGATATGGCGCGACGCCGGTCGTGGCAGCCGGCACGGTCGCCTATGCCGCCGGCTTGGGCGTTGCCGCAATCACATCGTCGGGCGTCGTGCTGGTGCTGGGCATGGGGTTCCTGGTCGGGCTCGGCATGAGCGGTACGACCTTCGGCGTCGTCCTGACCGCGATCGGTCGCTCGGCCTCGCCTGAAAAGCGCAGCCTGGCCATGGGCCTTGCAGGGGCGGGCGGATCGCTGGGGCAGGTCGCGCTGGTGCCCATCACCCAGATGGGGATCGAAGGCTGGGGATTGGCCGCGTCGCTATCGGCGCTTGCGATCCTGCTGCTGGTCGTGGCGCCCTTCGGCCTTCTGCTCGATCGGCGCGATCAGGCGACCACGGCCGTCGACGAACTTCGGACGCCGCCGCTCGGCGAGATCCTGGCTCAGGCCGCCCGCCATCCCGGCTATCGGCTGCTGACGATCGGTTTCTTCACCTGTGGTTTCCAGCTCGCCTTCATCGCGACTTACCTGCCGGGATATCTGTCGCTGTGTCACATGCCGATCGGTCTTGGTGCGACAGCCCTCGCGCTGATCGGGCTGTTCAATATGGTCGGAAGCTGGGCCTGCGGTTGGTTGGGCGGCCGATTTCGACAGCAGTACGTGCTGGGTTGGCTTTATCTCATCCGGGGTGTCGCCATTGCCGCGTTCTTTCTCCTGCCCAAGAGCGATCTTTCCGTTGTCCTGTTTGCCGCGGTGATGGGCCTGACGTGGCTCGGCACGGTGCCGCTCACCAGCGGCTGGGTGGCGAAGGTATTCGGCACCGGCCACCTCGGGACGCTGTTCGGTGTCTGCTTCTTGAGCCACCAGATCGGGTCGTTCCTGGGCGCCTGGCTGGGCGGCTTCACGTTCGAACTGACGGGTTCGTATAACATCATCTGGGGCCTTACAGCGGCTTCAGGCGCTATAGCGGCTCTTCTTCACTTCCCAATCAAAGACTTACCGCCCATTCCTACAGTTCCAGTACGCCTTTGAGCGCTAAGTGTGCTACACTCCTACTGTAAGACAGGTGGGGGTTGATAATGCAAATAGCGGTTCCACTCGAGGGAGGTGCTCGTGTGGACAGCAGGGCGGCGGAGCGCGTGCCGACGAAAGTGGTCATGGCGACCGTCGCCGGCAATGCGATCGAATTCTTTGATTTCATCACTTATGCCTATTTTGCTGTCTACATCGGACAAACGTTCTTCCCGGCCAAAACCGAGTTCATGAGTTTGCTCCTCTCGGTTGGCGTGTTTGGCGTGGGCTTCGTGTTCAGGCCGTTGGGCGGAATCATCATTGGCGCCTATGCCGACCGGGTCGGCCGCAAGCCGGCGATGCTGCTCACCATCGTTCTCATCACGTTGGGTACGCTCGCGCTTGCGCTCACGCCGTCCTATGCCTCGATCGGCATCGCGGCCCCCATCATCGTCGTGGTCTGTCGTCTTGTGCAGGGCCTGGCGCTGGGCGGAGAGGTTGGGCCGGCAAGCGTTTTCCTGGTCGAAATCGCGCCGGAGGGTAAGCGCGGCTTCTATACGAGCTGGCAGCTCGCGAGCCAGGGGCTGGCATCCCTGGCGGCGGGCGGCTGCGGGATGCTGTTGTCCTACATACTGTCCCCGGCTGAACTGGCCGCTTGGGGTTGGCGCATCCCCTTTGTGCTCTGCCTCGCTCTGATCCCCGTGGCGCTCTATCTGCGGAGCGCCATGCCCGAGACCTTGCAGGCGCCCCGGAAGACGGCTGCCGCCCCGCAGGCCGAGCGTGTCAGGATCTGGGACCATAGCGGCTTCATCGTGATCGCCATTCTGTTGATCATGGGCGGCACGATCTCGACCTACGCTGCCAACTACATGACGACCTACGCCATCGCCACGCTGCGCTTCCCGGCGTCGACGGCGCTCGCCGCGACCGTGATCGGCGGCGTTTCCACCTTCCTGTTCGCCTTGCTGGGCGGATGGCTGGCCGATCGGTATGGGCGACGCATCGTGATGCTTCTGCCGCGGTTTGTGCTGACGATCGTGACCTTGCCGCTGTTCCTGCTGATCGACCTATGGCCGGGAGCCGTGACCCTCTACACGACAACGATCGCGCTGACCGGCCTCACGGCCATCAGCGCTACCGCAGCGATCGTGGCAATCCCCGAGCTGTTGCCGCGGGCCATCCGGACCACAGGTCTTGCGACGGCCTATGCCGTCGGCGTCGCTTTATTCGGCGGCACCACACAGTTCGTCATCACCTGGCTCTTGAAGGTGACGGACAACAATCCCACCGCGCCGGCGTGGTATGTGACAGCCGCCAGCCTCATCTCTCTCCTTGCCATGTTCGCTGTGCCCGAAAGCCGCGACCGGAAACTCGAGAGATGA